>Ga0114129_10013656_pt1 | contig 11571 bp, 9 predicted proteins | sample RhiMetdeltSRZDD1_FD_80071 | JGI IMG/M metagenome (GOLD analysis project Ga0114129, IMG submission 80071) | Populus rhizosphere microbial communities from Tennessee, USA - Rhizosphere MetaG P. deltoides SRZDD1 (version 2) (version 2) | ecosystem: Host-associated > Plants > Roots > Rhizosphere >... | reverse complement strand
CGACGCTGAAGAACCGACGACCACAGATGAAGCCCGTTCGCTCATGAAGCAAGTCGAATCCCTTCTGAAACCCTCAGAGACTGGCAATGCCTTTGAACGGAAATATTACACGGCACTTCAGAACGAGCCTGACGTTCTCATTGCCCACCGGAAAGTAATGCAGATCCTGTCGGCGCCCTAAGATTGTAGGGGAGGCATGGAGGGTACGTCCCTACAGAACATCGGTCAGACCTTCTTTTCAAGCCTGAACTTTCTTGCCGTTCGCTGCATCTAAACAGCATCCCGACTGGTTTAGCTGGTGATAAACCCGCTAATTTTCTCGAATTCGAGTCAGGAGATCGAACAATGGGGCTGCGCTTTGGATTGCTAGCAGGGGTGTTGCTTCTTGCGAGTTTTCACGCTGAGAATTCCGCCCAAACTCCCGCACCATCATCAATTGACCGCTCGGCCGTCGACGTAGACAAGATCGTCCAGGCTTTTTCAGCCAAAGAAACCGAATTTCGCAGGGCCTTGGCCGAATACGCTTTTAAGCGCGATGCTACCATCCAGACAATCGGGATCGGAGGAGAAGTCACGGGCGAGTATCATCGCGTCTCTCAATTTGTCTTTGACGATCGCGACCAACGATTCGAGAAGATCACCTTTTTCCCGCCACCCACGCTCACCGAACTTGTAGTCACTCAAGAGGATATTGAGGATTTGGGAGGTGTGCAGCCCTTCGCGCTCGAAGCTGCGAAGATCAACCAATACAACTTTAATTACCTCGGTAAGGAACGGATCGACGAAATCGACACCTACGTTTTTGATGTGGCTCCGAAGGTCGTACCAAAGAAAGTCAGTGAACGCTTCTTTCAGGGCCGGATCTGGGTTGATCAGCAGGACCTACAGATCGTTAAAGTTCGAGGTAAAGGTGTGCCGGAAGGTAACCAGCGCTTTCCGCTGTTCGAGACTTACCGGGAACAGGTGGACGGACGATATTGGTTTCCGACCTATACGCAAGCCGATGACGAATTGCAATTTCCTAAAGGCCAGACGATTCACGTTCGGATGTTGGTACGTTACACCGATTACAAACGATTCCGCAGCAAGGTGAGAATCACAGAAGTAGGTGGAAACGAAGAACTCAAATCAGAACCATCGCCGGCGCCCACACCGGCGCCTCCGAAGAAACCTTAGTGCGCCTCGAGACTCGGAACCAATTCATTTCAGAATATCATCCTTACTGCCAGCTGAATGTTTCGAGGTCCACCTCCGCCTAGAAACGGATTTCCAATTCCCACGTCCGGCGTGACTGTGATAGGAAGAAAACCCTGCCCTCGTCCGGTGGCGGGATCGATTCCATTGAAGCTGGCATCGGCTGAGAATCCAGGTAGCAACGGTGACGAGAGATTCGGATGATTGAAAATATTGAAGATCTCTGCGCGCAGTTCGACCTTCACTTTGTCAGTGATAGGCGTAATCTTAAATACAGAGAAATCGAAGTTCTTATAACCGGGACCGATTAGCGAGTTCCTCCCCAAGCTACCGAAGTGCTGAGTTCCAGGAATACAAAACGCCGCACTCCCGTCGTTGGCTGGGTCGGCACTATTCAACGTGCACGGAACTTTGAATGCGGAAAGGTTAAGAAAGTGACCAGCCCCGCTCGTTCCCGCATAGGGATCTCCTACCAAGTCGGGTCGTGGGAAAAACTCGCCGGTGCCGTTGTAATCGTCAAATAAGTTGACGTGAAAAGGACTGCCGCTGCGCAAGGTAACAATACCGTTCAGTTGCCAGCCCTGGCCCAAACGTGGATGGTCGGGCGTGAAATTTGGTAATTCATACCCGAAGGCCCAGACAAAGCGATGCCTTGTATCGAAATTCGAGCTCGCCTTCTCGAGATCCGTTCTGAAGCTATTCTCCGGTTGAGTCGCATTTGCCACGTAATCCTGACCATCCGACGCGTTATCGATCGCGTGTGACCACGTATAGTTGACTGTTGTGGTCCAACCGCGCCGTGCGCGCAGGTTAAAGCTGACCTGCAAAGCGTTGTAATTAGAGTGAGCAGTGGTTTCGAGCTGATTCACATAAAAGAATGTGCCGCCTGAAGGTGCGAAAGGTCCATTGTCAAACGGGCGTGCTGTCGAAACGCTGGGGTTCACTGGTTGATTTATGTCACGGTAGCGAAACAGTTTCGTTCCGTTTGAGCCCACATATCCGATTTCAAGCACGCCATCCCTAAACAACTGGTGTTGCACATTCACGTTGTAGTTTTGAACATAAGGAGTGCGCAGATGACGGTCGACCGCAAAGACATCCGAGTCTGAAAAACCATTAAAGATTGGTTGCCCTGACTGAATGACGGGTACCGTGGAAAATGAAAACAGTATCGGCGATGGACCAGTTGGGTTGTATGCGGGTCCTGGATTAAAGGTGTTGAAGGGCAACTGACCCACAAAGAAGTCTTGCGAGAAGGCGTCATAAAAAATGCCCCAACCGCCGCGCAAAACCGTCTTTGAGCTCCCGTTAATATTCCATGCAAAGCCGAGGTGAGGCGAGAAATTATTCCAGTCCTTCTGGTATAACCCGCTGGATCCAGCAGCGACTAAGCCTTGAGCTGGATCGAAATTGCTAAAACGATGACGCTCTTCGTCGATCACACCAAAGTAGTCATATCGTAGACCTAGATTTAGAGTGAGGTTTGGGCGCCAGCGAAAAGTGTCCTGGATAAAAGCCCCGTGCGAATTTTGAAAGGTTCCCCTCCGTGAATCGCCCCGAGCTGAACGTCCGCCGCTGAGCGTCCCCGAAAGAAAATCGGCTAGTGAGCCAAAGTCAAGCCGCCCTCGGTATCCCGCATCAAAGAATGCGTTTACGAATGTACGTCGAAATTCGTAACCTAACTTAAGATCGTGCCGGTTTACCTTCCACGAAAAGTTGTCGAGCGCTTGCCAGTTCGTGTCAACTCGTGCACGCGGTACTGACAGTGTGGCACCAATCGAAGCGATTGACCCAATTGGATCATTTCGAATGCGGATGAATGGGAGCCCGAAATCCTGGGAGCTGCTGACGCCCGTGTTTAAGCCAATGGAATTCGGATCAAAGCTCCTGTCCTCAGGAAAGAAACCCTCGTCAAACCGGTTGTAACCAAACCGCGCCTCGTTGACTTTACTGGCCGAGAAGATCTTCAGGTAGGAAAGGGAAATCAGCTGCACTTTCGTTGGCGTTACCGTGTTGTAGCCGGGCAGCACATTACCTGCAAGGATAGCGAGTGGAAAAGATTGATTACTCTTGCCATAGAAGTATCGACCTGTGAGTTGGTTTTTATCATTGATTGAATGATCAATCTTGCCGATTAAGCTGTTTACATCGTTAAGGGCGCGAGTAGTAACAAAGAGATTTGGCGTTCCGGAATCATCGAACAATGGCAGAGGCCTATTGGGCAAAGGCCATGGATTGCGTGCGAGGAGTTGCGCTATCACAGGATTTGTTGGTCCACCGAGAGCCGCTATCTCTCGAGGGTCAGGAACACGTGCGGTTGAGTTCAACCCTACACGTTCCCGTTGGCCCTCGTAAGCAAAATAGAAGAACGTCCGGTTACGAATTATGGGGCCCCCAACCGAGCCGCCGAATTGGTTATTGCGAAATGCCGTTTGCGGATCGGGTTTGGGATTAAACAGGTTTCGAGCATCCAGACTATTGTTACGGAAGAATTCAAAAAGGGAACCGTGGAAATCGTTTGTCCCTGACTTGGTTACAATATTGACGACGGAGCCGGCGTTGCGACCGTACTCAGCCTCAAAATTCGACATGATTGCGGCCTCCGAAATTGCTTCGAGCGGCAATATTGTGGCGGGTGTGCCAAATACGCCCGCTTCGTTGATTGCGGGAAGGTTACGATAACCATCATTCATGTCCGTCCCGTCGAGCAGGTAATTATTCGCCCGCCCGCGATTTCCATTTGAACTGAACAGCCCAAACGAGCCGGGCGAATCTGTCGCACCTGAAGGATCTCCCGTTGCTCCCGGCACCATCACGAGGAACTTTGTAAAATCTCGTCCGTTCACTGGAAGATTAGCGACATCCTTTGAAGTAATGCTGCCGCCAAGCGTGTTGGTTGTGGTCTGAACTTGCGCGGCTTCAGCAACGGTGACAACGTTTGCGCTTCCAGCGACCGTCAGCGAGATATCAACGCGGCGTTCCCCTGCAACCTCGACAAGAACACCGGTTATGGTAGTAGCTTGAAATCCACGGGCTTCGCCCTTGACTTCATATGTTCCTGTTTGCAACTCGGCTAGCGTGTAGTTGCCGAAGCTATCGGTTTGTGTTGAGCGCGTAAGTCCCGTTGAGATATTGCGCGCCGTTACTGTTGCGTCAGGAACAACGGCGCCATTTGGGTCGGTGACCGTGCCCAGAACCGAACCACGAAAGGTTTGCGACATTAACGGGACGCTACTTGTAATTATTATGATTACGACAGCTGAGGCGTAGATGGTGCTATGGACGGCTTGTCGTGCGCCTGAATTCGAAATTTTACGGATTGTTTGGAGCTTCATGAGAGGTAGCCTCCGAATGCGAGAACTCAATTCCAGAAAAACGGACCAACTCGCCGGTGTTGGCGGAAAGCGCAGGCATTATATCTTCCTCAACTATATACGGAGCAACTTGTTTGGACGTTTACCGCTCGCTGTAATAAAGTCAGCAGTTCAAATTGCTACACACTGAGAGTGGATCATGAATGTTTCTCTGCCTCGTGAAATTGTCGACCAGCTGACCCAGACACTACAGGAAGCCAACAGAGCATTGGGCCAGAAGTATCCCGGTGAGACCGGTCGCCGACAGCCGGTGCACACCGTTTATGGTGGCGCGCATCTGTTTAAAGCCGATTCGGCGCCGCGTCTCGGCTCACTTGGGCGCCGGTCGCTCGATCAGTTTGCGCCGGACTTCATCACCTTTGCGCGAGCGATTGAGCTGCCTGGGTCAAACGAATTGCCCGGCGCGTCGGAACAGGCGGAACACTTGAGAACGCGTTTGGAAGCCGATCGCAGCCGCGTCCGATCTGAAGACAGACCCGCATGGCTCGCGGACACGATATACGAGCGGGTGAGTGAAAAACTGAAGCGCGAGCCGGTTGAAGACTTTCGCATCGATTTTGAGGATGGTTACGGGAATCGACCTGACGAGGAGGAAGATGGACACGCAGCTTCGGCAGCAGCCGAGGTTGCACAAGGGATGCGGAACGGTACGCTACCTCCATTCATCGGTATTCGAATAAAGCCGTTTAGCGAGGAACTGCATCAACGGAGCATCAGGACTCTCGATATTTTTATTACCTCACTCATCGAGAATAGTGGTGGTGATCTTCCAGATAACTTCGTCGTAACATTGCCGAAGATAACGAGTCCACAGCAAGTAACTACGTTAGCCCAATTGTTTATTGCACTCGAGAAAAAGCTTGGCTTAGCGGCTGGGACTCTGAAACTCGAGATGATGATCGAAACTACCCAGTCGATCATAAACGCTGGTGGCGCGATCAACCTCCCTCTATTGCTCGCCGCAGCCGAAGGACGGTGTGTCGCGGCACATTTCGGAACGTACGATTACACAGCCAGTTGCAACATAACTGCGGCACATCAGCACATGATGCATCCGGCTTGTGATTTCGCTAAACACATGATGCAGGTTTCATTTGCAGGGACCGGAATCTGGCTATCGGATGGTGCAACGAACATCATGCCGGTTCCTCCGCATCGTTTTGCTGAAGGTGAATCACCTTTGACTCAGAAGCAGATAGATGAAAATCGTTCGGTCGTGCATCATGCGTGGAAATTACATTATGATCACATTCGACACTCACTCATAAATGGTTTTTATCAAGGTTGGGACCTGCATCCGGCGCAACTGCCTACTCGATATGCGGCTGTTTACGCCTTTTTCCTTGAAGGGCTTGACGCTGCCTCGCAGCGATTAAAAAACTTTGTCGATAAAGCAGCGAAGGCAACGTTGGTTGGTGATGTATTTGACGATGCAGCGACGGGGCAGGGACTGTTGAATTACTTCCTTCGAGCAGTTAATTCAGGGGCGTTGAGCGAGAAGGAGGCTGTTGAGTTTTCAGGGTTGACTCTTGCAGAGCTACGCTCGGGATCGTTTGTTAAGATACTGGGTAATCGGTCGGCAAAGTAGTTGGGACCATGCCGCTATCGAGTTCCACCCACGGCAGTGGCTGTGTCAAAAGTGAGAATCTCCCTCACGCCAGTGAGGGGATCGTTCGCGGTTGGTTTACGTATTTTCTGATGCGACGAGGTCCCGAATGACAAGCTTAACCAAATTGGTTATCTCGCTAAGTGCATTTTCACTCCTTATGGCTTCAACCTTTAGTGGACAAAAGAAAAATAATCAGATCGCCGGCGGCGATCCCGAACTACAGAAGAAGATTGATCGCTTTGCTCCCACCGTGCTTACCGCTGACACGTCGCGCCTGTCCCCAAACGACCGCAAAGCGCTCGACAAAATCATCGCCGCGGCGAAATACATGGATCCATTATTCCTGCGCCAAGTATGGAGCGGTAACGAGGCGTTGTACGAAAAATTGAAGGCCGATACGACGCCCATAGGCCGGCAACGACTTCATTACTTTCTCATCAATGATGGACCATGGTCACGACTCGACAACAACGAGCCATTTATTGAGGGCGTACCGAAGGAAAAGCCGCCGAACGCGAATTACTATCCCGACGACATGACCAAGGAGGAATTCAATTCCTGGGTGCAGACCCTATCGCCAGACGACAAGCAAAAAGCCACTGGATTTTTCTGGCTGATTAGACGGGGCGTTGACAAAAAGTTGATGACTGTGCCCTACAGTCAAGCCTATAAAGAATTTCTTGACCCCGCAGGAAAGCTTCTCAAAGAAGCAGCGGAACTCACATCCACCAAGACACTGGCGAATTTCCTGAATACGCGTGCCGCAGCGTTCGCTTCGGATGATTACTATGAAAGCGATGTCGCCTGGATGGATCTTGACTCGCCAATTGATGTCACGATTGGTCCTTACGAAACCTACGAAGACGAATTGTTCAGTTACAAGGCCGCGTTTGAAGCATACGTAACGCTGCGAGACGAAGGCGAATCGGCGAAACTTGCCCGATTTAGCCAATACTTGCAGGAGGTGGAAAATAACCTGCCCATTGATCCGGCTTATCGAAATCCCAAGTTAGGAGCGGCTTCTCCGATTCGCGTTGTGAACGAAGTGTTCGGTTCAGGCGAAGGCAACAGTGGAGTGCAGACGGCCGCCTTCAACTTGCCGAATGACGAACGTGTGGTGAAGGAAAAGGGCTCGAAACGGGTGATGCTCAAGAATGTCCAGGAGGCCAAGTTTAACAAGACGCTGATTCCAATTTCGGATGTCGTTTTGGATGCAGGTCAGCGGCCGAATCTGTCATTCGAATCGTTCTTCACACATATTCTCGCCCACGAGCTAATGCATGGCTTGGGCCCGCACAACATAACAGTGGGCAGTGAACAAACTACCGTCCGTAAGCAGCTGAAGGAACTGTATTCCGCGATCGAAGAGGCGAAGGCCGATATTACCGGTCTTTGGGCTTTGCAATACCTAATTGACAAAGGTGTGGTCGAAAAGAGTATGGAGCGCTCGCTTTACGTAACGTACCTCGCCAGCGCCTTTCGTTCTGTTCGATTCGGAATTACTGAGGCACATGGAAAAGGCGTGGCAATGCAGTTCAACTATCTTACCGACGAAGGCGCGTTCAAGTTTGACCCAGCGAAGCAAACATTCAGTGTAGATGACACAAAGATCAAGGATGCTGTGCGTAAACTGACTCACGATCTGCTGACGATTGAAGCCGAAGGGTCGTACGATAAAGCTAAAGCGATATTAGATAAGTATGCGACGATTCGTCCGCCCATGAAGCAGGCTTTGGATCGGTTAGGAAATGTGCCCGTTGACATTGAACCGAGTTTTCCACTGGCAAAGTAAGAGTAACATTCCACAAGGTGGCAGGAATCCTCCACAGTGCCGCGAAGAGGATTTTTCACTGCAGCCTACGCTCGCCTGATGAATTTTGCGGCAACCCAGCCAGCCAGTATCAACCCCGACAGAATGGCCCAATTGTATCGCTCACCGTAAGTCACGCCGGGAAAATGATTGCTGATCATTATAAAGACGACGGGCACTGCCATGAAGGTGTTCTGTTTAGACCTTAGCTTCGCTTGAGCGGATAGGGCATCGTTTGGCTTTTCACCCTTCTTTATAGCCCCAATCATTTTTCGCTGAGCAGGAAGAATTCTCATCCAAACATTCGCAGCCATGATGGTGCCGAACAGCGCGCCAACGTGGATGTATGCAGCGCGGCCACTCAGAACCCGAGTTAGAGCATAAGCCAACAACACGATCAGAATGTACGCAATGGCCGCGAACGCCTTTTCATTCCGTCCCAGCGGCGACAGCATCAGTAAATCGTAAACAATCCAACCGGCAATCAAGACGCCGATGCCGAGGCCCACTGCCGCCCCTACGCTGATACCGGAGACATCTGGATCGATTAACGCTCCGCCGCCGATGTAGTAGATCAAAATCAACAGAGCTAATCCACTAATCCACGTTGTAGCCGCTTCCCACCGAAACCAATGCAGTGTACGGGAAACCAGATCCGGAACCTTTCGCCTTTCCACAACATAGAATCCGCCGCTGTGGACCATCCAAACTTGTGCCGGCACACCGTTCCCCGAGACATGCCGCTCTTCTTCGGACAGTCGCGCATCCAGCCAGGTGAAGTAGTAGGTCGTACCTACCCACATGATTCCCGCAAACACATGTATCCAGCGGAAGATGAGGTTAAGCCACTCGCTTAGTGTGGGATCGATAGTCATCTAGCTGCCACGGTAGGTCGAGAAACCATAAGGGCTAAGCAAAAGCGGCACGTGATAATGTTGAGGCGAGTCACCGATTCTGAAACTCACGCAGACTTGCGGGTAAAAACAGTCCACGCCGGCGGCTGAGAAATATGCGTCTGTATCGAATATCAGACGATAGTTTCCAGCGCTCAGTACCGTTTCCACGAGGAAAAACGGTTTGACTCGCCCGTCCTCGTCAGTCCAGGCCTCGGCCAGTTGAGACCAGCTTTCATCCAGGTTTTCGACATCCAGTCTGACGTGAACGCCGCTGGCTGGAGCTCCACGCGAAATGTCCAGAACGTGTGTGGAGATGGTGCTCATGAATTCAGTAGCTTCTCGAGTCTTAAGGCCGTTATTTTAGCCTGTTCAGCCGCAGCTATGTGCAATTCTTTTTCAGCCGAGTTATGCAGACGATCTTCGAGATTACTCAACATCTGGTCCGAAGTCTTGCCGGTTGCGCAGATAATGAAGATGTAGCCGAACTTCTGCTCGTATTCACGGTTCAACTGGGCCAATTTTTGCCTGGTATCGTCGGACGCGCTCCTAACGCCGGATTGTTCTTGTTCGGACCAACCACGAGACGTGCTTTCGGCCTTTCGCTCGCCGATTTTAGGATGTTTACTAAATGCCTCAAGCCAATCTTCGGCCGTTAGAGACCGCCAGACGCGTTCAGCTGTTTCCTGAAGCCGGTCCATATCCGTAAATGGACGAGCTTTCACCATTTGTTTAGCCCACGCAGACGATCCGCAGCAGTTCAATAGCTCACTATGAGCTTCTGTGGCTGGCTCTGAGTTAAGACGATTGAGACTCACCAGTCTCCTCTTTGGAGTGCGGTAACTTGTTACCGCTTTTGGTCAGTAATGGCTCCGATGACGTAGCGGACAACTAAAAGCGGCAACAAGTTGCCAGAACGAAAGCGGCAACAAGTTGCCGCACTCCAAAGAGGATCTCATGCACTGGTAGTACCGTAAACGCGCAAACGACTGACACCACCGTCCGGGAAGATATTGAACCTGACGTGCGATGCGTCACCAACGTTCAAAATTTCCTCGAGGAAATGATGGCGAGTGTGCGCCTGTAGTTTTGTGCGCGGCAATACGCTGTTCCACTGTCTCGAGAGATCAGTCAAACTTTCGATCGAAGCACCCGGAGCATGGCATGCCTCAAGGGAACAACTTTCAGGGAAGTTACCTTTGAAGTACGAAGTATCAATCTCAAGCCGCTCAATTCGTCCCGTTGCACCAAGTTTAATAATCACCCAATCGTGTCCGGGCCCACGACGTCTTTTTGTTTCCCAGCCGTCGCTCATATTGATCGCCCGTCCTGGCATGATCAAATTGTGGCGATGACCGAAAAACATATCGCTGCACGACAGGACGAGCCCTCCGTTCTCAACAGCAGCCAGATCAATTTCCTGGTCTCGTCCTTTCAGATTGGACCAGTCAGGAATGACTTCACCAAAGACTCTTAGCCGTGCGACGCCGCCATCGGGATAGATGTTGAAACGAAGATGCGTGAATCGCTGATCACTTTCGATTCGAAAGGCGTTCTGTGAATCACCCTGCAGTGGCAGGCGCGGAAGAATATCGGTCCACTTGATGTTCGGCGCAGTTAATTCATCGACATTGGGTTGCCCCTCGATTGTACAGGCCTCGATCGAGCAATGTTCTGGATAGTTACCCCGAAAATAACTCGTATCCACGACGACTCCACGGATGATTCCCGGAAGGCCGAGGCGAATGATGCACCAGTCGTAGCCGGGCGTGCGCTTGCGACGAGTTTCCCAGCCGTCCATCCATTTGCCGAGGTCCGTGTATTTGCCTTCGATGAAAATCGGGGCCGCTGCTTTCAGCAGGTTCTCTTTTGGCGCAAAAAATTCGTCGTTGGCGACGAGCACCGCTCCCCCCAAACGTTCTGCCGCCAGATCGATTAATTCCGTAAAATCCATTTCCCGACAGAATAGACGCAAAAAGGCGCAAAAGACACAAAAAAGTACTGGCAAGGGAGGGCCAGATAAGAATCCCGAAGGAATACCGAGTTGTGTTAATTTTGGTATATGTCTGTTCGCGAATTAATCATCCGCGGTCGCCGCGTCGTGATCTCTGATCAGTCGGGTCACCGCATCGCGCCGGCCGCCGTTCACATTTCTGGTGGTCGTATTCGTGAGGTGCTGCCTTTCGATAATTCGACAGCGCGAGCGGACGTGGTCACTGCAAAAGATGAATCAGTAGTGATGCCCGGATTGGTTGATTCGCATGTTCACGTTAATGAACCCGGGAGAACAGATTGGGAGGGTTTTCAGTCGGCTACGCGCGCGGCCGCTGCCGGCGGTGTCACGACTCTAATCGATATGCCGCTGAACTCGATTCCTCCTACGACCACTGTTTCAGGGTTCGAGGAAAAGCTCGCAGCAGCTGCAGACAAATGTCATGTTGATGTTGGGTTCTGGGGAGGGGTCGTTCCCGGCAATACTGACGAACTGCGCAAGTTGCACGAGGCGGGGGTTGTCGGTTTTAAGTGCTTTCTCATTCATTCAGGCGTCAATGAGTTTCCAAATGTGAAAGAAGCCGACCTGCAGGTGGCTATGCCCGAGTTGACTCGACTCGGGTCTCTGCTGATCGTGCATGCAGAGTTGCCTGGTCCGATCGACTCAGCCTGCGCCCAACAAAGGACCGAAGCACGTGT
>Ga0114129_10013655_pt1 | contig 11571 bp, 10 predicted proteins | sample RhiMetdeltSRZDD1_FD_80071 | JGI IMG/M metagenome (GOLD analysis project Ga0114129, IMG submission 80071) | Populus rhizosphere microbial communities from Tennessee, USA - Rhizosphere MetaG P. deltoides SRZDD1 (version 2) (version 2) | ecosystem: Host-associated > Plants > Roots > Rhizosphere >... | reverse complement strand
TGAAATAGATAAGATCGCACGCAAAGGCGATAACCCATCTATCACCCGCGATGTAAGCGGTGAAGGCGTACAGCAGGGATTACTGAAACTGCTCGAAGGTACCGATGTACTGGTTCCACCCCAGGGCGGCCGTAAACACCCTGAACAAAAGCTCATAAAGATCAACACCCAAAATATCCTTTTCATTTGCGGTGGCGCTTTTGATGGTATTGATAAAGTAATTGCCCGCCGGGTAAATACCAATGCCATTGGTTTTAATGTAAATAAAGAGCTGCAGGAGCATATGAAGAAAAACCTGCTGCAGTACATTAATGCCACCGACCTTAAATCATTTGGATTAATTCCTGAGTTACTCGGCCGTTTGCCCGTTGTAACCCATTTGAATCCGCTTGATAAACCTACCCTCCGTTCTATTTTAACAGAACCCAAAAATGCGCTGGTAAAACAATACCGCAAATTGTTTGAGCTGGAAAATATTCAACTGACCATTGATGAGGATGTTTTGAATTTTATGGTTGATAAAGCAGTTGAATATAAACTGGGCGCACGTGGCTTACGCAGTATATGCGAAAGCATTTTAACCGACGCCATGTTTGAATTGCCTTCTTCAAAGCAAACCGCTTTCCATTTGAACCTGGAGTATGCTCAAAAGAATTTCGACAAGAGCAAGATGAGTTTGCTGAAAGTAGCATAACCCCCATCCCCTAAAGGGGTGTAGGGAGGGTTTAACATTAAAAATTTTTCTGCAGGCAGGCAAGTCCGAAAGAAATAAAAAAAACGTCAGGCCCCCGGCTGGCGTTTTTTTCTAATCACAATCACCTAACTTCTCAAAGCATACATATATGCAGGAACTAATTAAACAACTGATGGCAGAAGGTTTAACAGAGCAACAGGCTTACAAAGCCATTGAAATCATTAAAAATTTTGCGAAAGATAAGTTTCCCATATTCGGCGGCGCCATTGATAAACTATTCGATAAGTATGGTCCGAAAGATGAGGATGATATAATGCCGTAATGATGGTAACCATAACCGATTTTTGTATTACATAAACACTTATATAATACTGAGGAATAAATAAAAAAAACAGGCCTCCCGATACATCGGGAAGCCCCTGTCATGACAAGCAACCTTGAGCAGTATTCGTCACTTAAGCTCGTAACACCTCTCTGGCTATGACTATCTTTTGAATTTCAGAAGTGCCTTCGCCAATGGTGCATAGTTTACTATCGCGATAATATTTTTCAACCGGAAAATCTTTTGTGTATCCGTATCCGCCAAATATCTGTACGGCATCGGTGGCAACTTTCACGGCCACCTCACTGGCATAATATTTCGCCATGGCCGATTCCTTGCTCATAGTTTGACCGCGCATTTTTAAATCGCAGGCCTGCAGGGTCAGCAATTCAGCTGCGGCAATTTCAGTGGCCATATCGGCCAGCTTAAACGAAATGCCCTGAAAATTGGCAATCGGCTGATCGAACTGATGACGTTCTTTAGAATATTGTATGGAGGCCTCGTATGCTCCTTTTGCAATGCCCAGCGATAGTGCCGCTATCGAAATCCTTCCACCATCAAGCACTTTCAGCGATTGCTTAAACCCATCACCAAATTCGCCCAGCCGGTTGGCATCAGGTATACGGCAGTTGTCGAAAATCATTTCGGCTGTTTCACTGGCACGCATGCCCAGCTTATTTTCCTTCTTACCGGCCTTAAAACCTTCTGTACCCCGTTCTACGATAAATGCAGTGGCATTGTTTTTAGCGCGGGGTTCGCCGGTACGTGCAATTACAACCGCCACATCGGCGCTTTTGCCATGCGTGATCCAGCTTTTGGTGCCATTCAAAATCCAGTGATCGCCATCTTTTACGGCAGTTGTTTTCATATTGCCGGCATCGCTGCCTGTATTGGGTTCGGTTAACCCCCAGGCGCCCAGCCATTCGGCAGTAGCCAGCTTAGGAAGGTATTTTTTCTTTTGGGTTTCATTGGCAAAGTGAAGAATATGCCCTGTGCATAATGAATTATGTGCAGCCAAACTAAGTCCAATGGAGCCGCATACTTTTGCAACCTCCTGTATAACAGCAACATATTCATAATACGACAAACCGGCGCCGCCATAAGCTTCGGGCACCAGAACGCCCATTAATCCCAGTTTACCCATTTCCTTAAATACATGAAGCGGAAACTCCTGGGATTCGTCCCAGTCCATCACGTAAGGTTTAATATGCTGTTGAACAAAATCACGGGTTGTTTGAGCAACCTGATCTGTTAGCTCAGAGGTCTGAAAATTCATAATAAAAAGTTCTTCAAGAAATCAATCGTTAAAGGCCACTGCAAGATAGGAGTTTTTCCGGAATACTAACAGATGTTAGTAATTATTTTGCAAACTTTTTCACGCTACTCCACCGTCACATATCCCACAATTTTCTGAAACAATTCCTGCGTTATTAGTGCTATCTGTTGCAGATCATCAGGCGAACGATAATTGCCATGTTGCTGCCTGAACTGAATAATGGCATTGGCTATATTCCATTTAATATACGGATGCTGCTTCAGCGTATTGGCATCGGCCGTATTGATATTGATTTTTCGAATGGCAATTGAAGAACACTGCAACCGGGGCTTAATCAGTTGAAACGTTGAATCGGGTAACCCATAGGTTTCGCCCAATTGCTGTAACGAATAAAAACCACCGAGCTTTTCGCGAAAATTTACAATGCGGGCAGCCAGCTTACTGCCAATACCGGGCAAGGCAATAAATGCCGTTGTATCGGCCATATTAATGTCAACTACCGGTGGCGGCAGTTTTACATACTTTTCTTTTCTCCCTGCCGTGTTATAGATTAAACGAGGCGCCGTATCAACTGTTATTTGTACATACGGCAGCAAACGCTCGTACTCTTCTTTTTTCAATCCATATATTTTCTGCAGATCGGCAGGTTTACGAAATCGACCGCCCCTGGCAATATAATTATGAATGGTATGAATAGTACGGTTGTTTACACCCAGCTTTTCCCAACCGGCTGCATTCACCGTATTGGGATCAAAACGAAAAAGAATTACAGCCTGCTGATCATTTCCGGGCTCATAATGTATCTGGGCATAATTATTACGTTGGTCATCATACGATCTGTGCCTGCCCTGCTGTAGTTTTTCAAGCTGCGCTTTTTGCGCATTGAAAGCATCGATAGTTGCTTTATCGGGTAGTGCAACAGATGGGAAAAAGTAAGGGATGATTAGGGCAATTCCTATCAGGGCTACCAGCATCATAATACCGGTGCGTTCTTTTTTGGTAAAAGAGAAATAATCTTTCCAGTTGCTGTTCATAAAAAAAGATTGAGCTACGTCAATTTTTTAATAGGGTGCTACTGCAGATCATCGCCTTTTACCGGGGTATAAATTGATATCTGTTAAGAAATAACCGGCTGAGTAAACAAAAACACTTAATTTTTAAAGCTTAAATATAAGTATTTGATTTAATATGCGTTATAGGGATAGCCTTATCTGCCCTCAAAACAATACCTATATGAAAATCCAACAACTACAGTACATAGATAAGTGCTGGAAAATTTACATGCATTGCGACGAATTTGACCGGATGCAATGTCAGCTTGTTTTAGCATTTGGTGAACCTTCACTTGTAACGGACACATCTGTATTTAATCATCTCGAAAGAAGTTATCCCGAAGCACATATCCTCTTATGTTCTACATCAGGCGAAATTATTCAGAACGATGTGTGCGATAACAGCGTGGTGGTTACAGCCATTCAGTTCGACAACACGTTTATTCATTGCGCTGAAACAAACATAAAGAATCATAAAAACAGTTACGAAGCCGGACAATACCTGATGCAACAGCTTCAGCAAAATGATCTGAATGCCGCCTTCATCATTTCAGACGGCACCTATATTAATGGCAGCGAACTGGTAACCGGATTTAATGAAACCAATCATAAACACATACCCGTCACCGGCGGACTGGCAGGCGATGGCGCCCGGTTTTCAAAAACTTTTGTTGGCCTTAATCTGTTACCGGCCGAAGGCGTTATAGTAGCAATTGGTTTTTATGGTAAACAATTGAAAGTAGGTCATGGCTCCTTCGGCGGCTGGGAAGCGTTCGGTCCTGAACGAACCATTACCCGCTCTGATAAAAATATATTGTACGAAATAGATGGTAAAAATGCCTTCGATCTGTATAAAGAATACCTCGGTCCTTATAATAAAGAATTGCCGGCTTCGGCCATGTTGTTCCCTTTAAGCATCAAAGAACCGGGAAGCGATATGGCTGTGGTGCGCACTATATTAAGCCTCAATGAACACGATCGTCATATGGTGTTCGCCGGCAACATGCCATCGGGCAGCAAGGTAAGATTAATGAGAGCCAGCTTCAATAACCTGATCGACGGTTCGACCATGGCAGCGCGCGACACAGTTTCTACATTAAATACAAAACCCGAACTGGCCATATTGATCAGTTGTATTGGCCGTAAACTAATATTACGCGACAGAACCGAAGAAGAAGTACATGCTGTAAATGAAATTTTGGGTACGGCTACCTGTACCACAGGCTTTTATTCTTATGGAGAAATATCTCCCATTAATGCCAGCAGTCATTGTGGTTTGCACAATCAAACAATGACTATTACCACATTTACAGAATTATAATCGCCTACCTCATGCACTATCATAAAACACTTGATAAACAAATTCAAAAAACATTATCGGCCGAACAACTGAATGATCCTAACATTCAGCAGTTGCTGAAGCTGGTTGACACTTCGTATAAAAATTTCGAACTCGATCATCTGCTAACCGAACATGCTTTTTTGATCAGCGAAAAAGAATACCAGGATGTGCTGCACAACCTGCAGAGCAGAAACAATATTTATAATCAGTCGGTAAAAAAGTTAAAGGATGCTATTATAGCACTTGACCCCAATGCTGCGCTGATCATTGATAAAGAAGATACCGAACTGGTAAGCATTATAGCCTATCTCGAAAAACAGGTTCAAAAAAGAAAAGAAACCGAAGCCGAACTGATACGCGCCAAAGAACAGGCCGAAGATGGCGCACGCGCAAAAAGCGATTTCTTATCGGTAATGAGCCACGAAATTCGTACACCCCTAAACGCTATTATAGGCATTGCCCACCTGTTGCTGCAGGATAAATTATTGCCCTGCCAGGTCGAGAACCTGAAGGCATTGAATATATCGGCCGAAAACCTGTTGCGGCTGATCAACGACATTCTTGATTTTGGTAAAATTGAAGAAGGCAAAATTGTATTGGCCGAAAAAAATGTAGGGTTGCAGCAACTGGCCGAAAATATCAAAACGGCATACCATATACGGGCTGCCGAAAGAGGAAACACCATCATTTTGAAAGCCGACGCTTCCCTGCCTGAATTTATTTTGGGCGATGAAGTTCGGTTAGGACAGGTATTGCACAACCTCGTTTCAAATGCCGTTAAATTTACCCGAAATGGAGATATAACCATTCAACTGTTGTTAAAAAAGATACAGGATGACAATGTAACTGTTTACTTTTCTGTATCTGATACCGGTATAGGCATTGAAAAAGAAAAACAATACCTGATCTTCGATCGCTTTACACAGGCCGATCATAATATTGCGCACGAGTTTGGCGGATCGGGCCTGGGACTGGCCATTGTTAAAAAGCTGATAGCCCTTCATAACAGTGATATTTACGTTAATAGCGAACATGGTCGTGGTTCGGTATTTCATTTTACCATTACTTTCAAAAAAGGCAAACCCGAAATTCAGCAGCAGGCAGTACCCGGCACAAGCGATTTATCGGGCATTAAAATTCTATTGGTAGAAGATGTTGAATTTAATATAATGGTCGCACGCAAAATGATCACGAACTGGAATGGTGCAGTTGATATTGCCGAAAACGGCGCAGTTGCAGTGAGTAAAACGCGTGAAATGGATTATGATATTATATTGATGGACCTGCAAATGCCGGTTATGGATGGATATAATGCCACACAGCATATCAGGAATTTTAACGAGGCCATTCCCATTATTGCGTTAACGGCTTCAGCCTCGCCTGATATCGTTCACAGGACCCGCGAATTTGGGATGACAGATTACCTGGCAAAACCATTTAAGCCTGGTGAACTGTATGATATGATATTTAAGTATGGTAAACAGAAAGCGAACATCACACTTTAATCACCAACCCGTCATACGCCAGATTAATTCCATCGGGCAGTTCGGCATCAACGTCGGCATGCTTGCCTAACTGGTGACTTATATGCGTAAAATAACTCTGAGGTATTTTTAACTCTTTGGCCACAGCAACGCTTTCTTCGAGCGAAAAATGAGAAATATGTTTTTCTTTCCGCAGCGCATTCAGTACCATTACCTCACTTCCTTTTATCTTTTCCTTTTCACTATCATCGATGCGATTGGCATCGGTAATATAGGTAAACCGGCCAAAGCGAAAACCCAGTACAGGCATTTTTAAATGCCATACCAATATGGGAGTAACCGGAATATCACCAGCCATAAACGGCTCCAGTGCAATAGTGTTCAGTTGTATATCAGGAACGCCGGGGTATTTCGATTCATAGAACGCATAGGGAAACTCGCGAATGATCACTTCCTGCGTCATATCGCTGGCATATACGTTCATGGGTTGTTGCGAAAAAAAATTAAACGCCCGTACATCATCCAGTCCGGCCACATGATCTTTATGTGCATGGGTATAAATAATGGCATCAAGGTGTTTAACACCTGCCCGTAGCATCTGATACCTGAAGTCGGGACCCGAATCTACCACCAGCGTGGTTTTTTCTGATTGTACCATGATGCTGCTACGAAGCCGATTATCTTTTTTATCGGGTGAAGTACAAACGGGACATTCACAGGCAATCATCGGTACGCCGGCGCTTGTACCGGTTCCCAAAAATGTAATGGTTAATGAAGGATAGCTCACGCGGTAAAAATACGAAGTATGAAGTAAGATGTAAGAAGTATGAAGTAATTCCTGCTTCTTACTTCTCTACGTTTGCAGCATGCCTTTCCAATACATCTTCATACGTTTTACGTACTTCGGGTGCAAATGTATCGGGATGGAGCTTTAATTGCGGAATCAGATCAATGAGTGTATTGATACGCCCTTCGAGCTGCAGAAATTTATTTAGTACAACTACTTTCTTTTGTTCCAAAATGCAATATCCACTTTGAAAATTGCCCCGCTCATAACGTAGCACATATTCCGCCTCATTAAGTATCGCTTCAATTTTATCTAATGTCGCCTGCGTATATTTCATAGTCTGGATGGGGATGTATTAATTATCCACAAAGTTAACATTCACAATTTTAGTGCTGGAAATAGATAAACTCAACTTTTCCACACAAAACGTTGACAATTATGGTTTCTGTGATTTCGTGGCCAAAACAGGGGTAAAAATGCTGTTTTTGGTGATTTAAAATCTAATTCATTGAAAATCAGGCTCAAATACCTTTCCCATAGCTATCGCCCCCGCAAACGTTAAAAGCTTCTGCATGCGAAGCATTGACCATTGACCATTCACCATTGACCTTACTTATTCGTCATCTTAATAATCGGTACAATCATTTCTTCCATGCTTACACCGCCGTGCTGAAAGGTATTGCGGTAATAGTTTACGTAATAATTATAGTTATTCGGATAACACAGGAACATGTCTCCCTTTGCGAAAATATATGAAGAGTTTACGGTTGGTACCGGCAATCCCACCTCTTTGGGGTCGCGGAAGGCCAGTACTTCGCGGGCTTCGTAATTCAAATTACGTCCGTGCTTGTAGCGCAAATTGGTGGTAGTTTGCTTATCGCCAATTACCCTGGCCGGTGTTTTTACCCGCACGCTGCCATGATCGGTTGCCAGAATAAGATTGAACTTTTTATCGGCAATTTTTTTCAGCGCCTGGTGCAAAGGCGAATGTTCGAACCAGCTGCGGGTAACGCTGCGGTAACTGGTTTCATCGCCTGCCAGCTCCTTCAGCACTTCCATTTCGGTGCGGGCATGGCTGAGCATATCTACAAAGTTGTAAACGATAATATTCAAATCATTGCTCAGCAGGTTATGCATATTGTTCACCAGGTCCTGCCCTGCCTGGTTATTGAGAATTTTTGTGTAGGAAAATTTAAGATCATCGCGCCGAAGCCGTTTTAACTGTGCCCTGAAAAATTCTTCTTCATACAGATTTTTTCCGCCTTCCTCATCATCGTTCTTCCATTGCTGCGGAAAGTGTTTTTCTATTTCTATAGGCAACAGGCCGCTGAAAATGGCATTGCGGGCATATTGAGTGGCCGTAGGTAAAATACTGTAAAAACTGTCTTCTTCGAGTATGCGAAAACTTTCCGCAAAAATGGGTTGTATGGCTTTCCATTGATCAAAGCGCAGATTATCGAGCAGAATAAAAAAGGTAGGTATTCCCTTTTCGATATGCGGCATTACCTTAAACTTAATCAGGTTATGCGACATAACAGGACCGTCATCGCTTTTGGGGCTTAGCCAGCGTGCATAATTCCTGCTTATGAATTTAAAGAACTCGGTATTGGCTTCGCTCTTTTGTGTTTGCAATACTTCCTGCATTTCGGGGCTGTCGCTTTTTTCCATTTCCAGTTCCCAGTACACCAGTTTTTTATAAATATCCATCCACTCATTGTAATCGGGATTGCTGTTCAGCGCCATAAACAAATTGCGGAACTGTTGCTGATAGGCGGTGGTGGTTTTTTCGGCCACCAGGCTTTTTTTGTCGATGATCTTTTTCAGGCTCAGCAACACCTGGTTGGGGTTCACCGGTTTTATGAGGTAGTCGGTGATCTGGCTGCCGATGGCTTCATTCATCAGGTTTTCGGTTTCGTTTTTGGTGATCATCACCACGGGTACCTGCGAATTGATCTCCTTTATTTTCGCCAGCGTTTCAAGTCCGGTTATACCCGGCATGGTTTCATCGAGCAGTACCACGTCGAGCTGGTTGTCTTTCACAAAGTCAACCGCATCAAACCCATTGGTTAGTGCGGTAACCTCGTAGCCCTTATTTTGTAAAAAAAGAATTTGTGATTGTAAACTTTCAATTTCATCATCTACCCAAAGTATTTTTCCTAATGGCATGTATAATTGTTTATATTTTAAGTCGGAAAGTTAGAAAGACCGAAAGTCGGAAAGTAAGGTAACATTTTTAATAAGATTCTTCCGGACTTTCGGTCTTCCGGACTTTTCTGACTTTTCAGACCAATTTCAAATTTAATTTATCAGCGCCGCCTTTGTACTTTTGCCCGCTGCTTTTGGCAGCAATTTTAACAAATCAGCAGGCAGCGAATGGCAAATCGAATCAGAAAGATCATTAATGACCCCGTATATGGATTTATTACCATTGATGATTCACTTGTATTTCAGGTGATTTCGCATCCCTGGTACCAGCGCTTACGACGCATTCACCAGATGGCTTTTGCCCACCTGGTATATCCCGGCGCGGTGCATACCCGCCTGCACCATTCGTTAGGCGCGTACCACCTGATGTACAATGCCTTATCTGAGCTGAAAAGTAAAGGAGTAGCTATCACTCCCGAAGAAGAAACGGCCGCCAAAATTGCCATTCTTTTACATGATATTGGCCACGGACCGTTTTCACATGCCCTGGAAAATGTGCTGATCACAAATACCCATCACGAAACCATTAGTATTTTGATCATGCGTGTGCTGAATGAACAATTGAACGGGCAATTGCAAAAAGCCATCGACATTTTTACCAATAATTATACCAAGCCCTTTTTGCATCAGCTCATCAGCGGCCAGCTCGATGTAGACCGGATGGATTACCTGACGCGCGATAGTTTTTATACCGGCGTTTCGGAAGGCGTGATCGGGTACGACCGCATTTTAAAAATGCTTACGGTGCATAAAGGCGATTTGATGGTTGAAGAAAAAGGCATTTATTCCATAGAAAAATTTCTGGTATCGCGCCGCTTAATGTACTGGCAGGTTTACCTGCACAAAACCGTGCTGGGCGCCGAAAAAATGCTCGTAAAGATCATTGAACGTGCCAAACAACTGATCAGGCAGGGTCATGAGGTCGCAGCAGCTTCAGTTACCTTTGATTTTTTTTTAAAGAATGCTACAAGTCCTGATTTGATTAAACAGCAACTCGATAAATTTTGCTTGCTCGACGACTACGATGTGCTGGCCACCATAAAAAACTGGAGTTTTCATGCCGATACCGTATTAAGCATGCTTTGCCGCAGTTTGATCGAACGCCGTTTATTAAAAGTTAAATTGCAGGCCGAACCATTTGATCAGGAATGGATCAGTGAACTGCGGAATAACATTTGCCGCAAATTGAAAGTAAATTCAGCCGATTGTGATTATTTTGTTTTCACCGGCGAAGCTGAAAATACTACTTACGACCCTGATGAGGAGCGCATCAACATTTTATTTAAGAACGGGAACGTAAAAGGCATTTCAAAAGTTGATAATGCATTGATCCATCAGGCATTGGCCAGCCCTGTGAAAAAATATTACATTTGTTATTTTGACACTCACAACTTTTTTTGACTTTATCTGTCTTAACGCCTAATTATTATGCAATTTACCGCAGCACAAATAGCAATGCTCATTAGTGGCAAAGTGGAAGGGAATCCCGAAACACCGGTGCATTCTTTCGGAAAAATTGAAGAAGCACAGCCGGGTCAGCTTACCTTTTTGGCCAACCCCAAATACGAAGAATACCTGTACCGTACCCAGGCTTCACTGGTAATTATCAATGAATCGCAGGAATTAAAAGAACCGGTAAACGCAACCCTTATCAGGGTAGCCGATGCCTATTCGGCTTTTGCCATATTACTTTCCAAATACCAGGAAATGGTGAAGCAAAAATTAACCGGTATTCAGGAGCCATCCTATATCAGCAAATCGGCAAAAGTAGGACAACAGGTTTTCATCGGTGCGTTCTCTTACATCGGCGATAATGTGGTACTGGGCGATCATGTAAAAATTTATCCCAATGTGTTTTTGGGCGACAACGTAAAGATCAACGATAATACGGTTATACACCCCGGTGTAAAAATCTATTTTGATTGTGTAATCGGAAAAAATGTAACCATCCATGCAGGTACTGTAGTGGGTAGTGATGGATTCGGTTTTGCGCCACAGGCAGATGGCAGCTTTAAAAAAGTACCTCAGATTGGCAATGTAGTGGTTGAAGATTTTGTTGAGATCGGCGCCAATGCTACCATCGACCGCGCAACCATTGGTTCTACCGTTATTAAATCAGGCGCCAAGCTCGATAACCTTATACAAATTGCGCATAATGTTGAGGTTGGCAACAATACAGTTATTGCTGCACAGAGCGGCGTTAGTGGCAGCACCAAAATTGGTAATAATGTAATGATTGGCGGTCAGGCCGGCATTGTTGGCCACATACAAATTGCCGATGGCAGCAAAATCAATGCGCAAAGCGGTGTAAGCAAATCGATCAAAACAGCCAATACAGCAGTAACCGGCAGTCCTGCTTTTGAATATACCAGCGCATTACGCAGCCAGGCCGTTAGCCGCAAACTGCCC
>Ga0114129_10013653_pt1 | contig 11572 bp, 11 predicted proteins | sample RhiMetdeltSRZDD1_FD_80071 | JGI IMG/M metagenome (GOLD analysis project Ga0114129, IMG submission 80071) | Populus rhizosphere microbial communities from Tennessee, USA - Rhizosphere MetaG P. deltoides SRZDD1 (version 2) (version 2) | ecosystem: Host-associated > Plants > Roots > Rhizosphere >... | reverse complement strand
GAAGTGCTAGAGCTCACCGTTTCGTCCGTCAACAGCGCGCTCAACCGCGCCCGGAAGACTTTGTCAGAGCGCTATCAAGGCAGAATCCCAGAAACGTCGAGAATTTCTCTGGCGGATGAGAAATCAAAACAACTTCTCGATCATTACATCCAGGCCTGGCAAGCCGCTGATGTGAATGGGCTGGTCTCGTTACTCAAACAGGATGCGATTCTTGCCATGCCGCCTTCTCCATCCTGGTATCAGGGCAATGATGCGATTGGCGAATTTTTGGCTGCCACTGTTCTTGGTGAGGGTGAGATGTTTCCCGGCAGAGCGAAGAATCGTTGGCGCTTGATACCCACTCGTGCAAATGCAGCGATCGCTCTTGCAATGTATCAGCGCGATCAGGAAGACCGATATCAGGCTTTTGGGCTCCAGGTGTTGGCATGGGAGGGAAGCAAACTTGCGCAAATCATGAATTTCATCGATCCCTTACTGCCCACACGCTTCGGACTTCCAACCGAACTATAGGAATAGGGAAAGAACACTCCGCTACGGCTGAAATTAGCATCAACCTCAAGCTTCTGCTTGACATTCCACCAAAATAGACTATACTCTGAAATGTAACCGCTGTTACATTTTATGGCATCCTGGCTCCTGCTCCACTACAAGCTACCCAACAAACCTTCTGCCCTGAGGGTATATACCTGGCGCAAGCTAAAACGGCTGGGTGCAATTCTTCTTCATGAAGCCGTTTGGGTCCTGCCTGACCAGCCGCGCACGGCAGAACAAGTCCAATGGTTGACCGCCGAAATCCAGGAAATGGGAGGTGACGTCTTTTACTGGAAGGCGAACACAGCTTTAGGTGAGGCAGATGGATCCCTGATGGAGCAGTTCAAAGGGCAGGTGGATGCGATTTATTCCGATTTATTGAAACGGCTGCAGAGACCAAGGGCCGACTTGGAGGAGATCTCACGGCAATACCAACATGCCGTCGCACAGGATTTCTTTCATTCAAAACTTGGCGTACAAGTACGCGAAAAGTTAACTTCCAAACGCGGAGAAAAATCATGAAATGGGTAACCTGGGAACATATCGGTGTCGACCGGATGGCATCGGCCTGGCTGATTCGCAATTGGATTGACCCTAAAGCTGAATTTCTCTTTATACGGATGGGCGAAAAACCATCGCGGGAGGCTGGCGAACCATTTGACATTCCTGGTGCGCGCTTCTCTCATCACGGTGGTCACTGCACATTTTACGCGCTAGTAAAGGAAAACAAACTAAATGATCCGATTCTGAAGCGCATTGCCCAAATGGTAGACGAGGTGGATGAAGTTCAGGAGGTCTCCGTCGAACCGGCCGCACCCGGGCTGGATCTGATTTGTCGCGGCTTGAGACAGATCAGCAAAGACGATGAGGAGGCCCTGCAACGCGGCAACTTGATCTATGACGCGCTTTACCACCAATTGAAACTTGATTCGGTCAAATAACACGATGATGGAAGCCAAACGAACTGCTACCATTCTGGAACGAGTCCAGGATGTTTATTATGAATATCCCGTGCCGTTCTGGGTCTTGATGAGTGGAACGTTTATCGATCGACTCGGCACAAATTTGATCGTGCCGTTTCTGGCGATCTATGTGGTTCAGAGGTTTAGTGCACCGGTCACACAGGTAGGTCTTATCTTCACGATATTCGCGGCCAGCAGTGGCGCAGGGAATATCCTGGCAGGCGCGCTGGCAGATCGTTTCGGACGCCGCTTCACGCTTATCTTGGGCCTGGTCTGCGCCGCGACAGCCCGACTCACTCTGGGTCTTGCCGACAGTTTCACTGGCTTATATCTCTCGGCCGCGTTCGCTGGCTTCTTCGGCGCAATCGGCTGGCCCGCCCAACTCGCCATGACCGCCGACTTGCTTGGACCCACAAAACGCGCCAATGGTTTTGGCATTCAGCGCGTCGTGATCAACTCAACGTTTGCACTGGGTCCGTTGGCCGGAGGATTTTTGGGTCCACGGTTTGGCTACTTGCCACTATTCGTGTTGGACGCGCTGACAAGTTATTTTGTGGCTCTGATCGTCTTCTCCAAATTGCCTGAAACACAACCCTCCAATGGAAATGACCGGGCAACGGAAAATCTAGCGCAAACGCTGATTGGCTACCGACGAGTCTTACAGGATCGAATATTTCTGACGTTCATCCTGATTTCGATTCTGACAGTGACAGCCTACATGCAAATGAGTACCACCCTCTCGGTATATTTAGTCAAGTATCAGCATATGAGTGAAGCGTTCTTCGGCGCATTGGTGATGCTCAATGCGCTGATCGTCGTCTTTCTACAAATCCCGATCACCCGCTGGGCCTCCAAATACCCATTGCTATTAATCATGATGGGCGGAACCGCGCTCTATCTGACCGGTTTTGGAAGTTATGGCTTGGCCCCGTCCATCCCTCTCTTTGTATTCGCGATGATTCTCATTAGCCTGGGCGAGACGCTGGTCATCCCAACCAGTCAGGCATTGACGGCCCTGCTCGCGCCAGCCGACCTGCGCGCACGGTATGTAGCAACCGAGCGTTTTAACTGGATCATCGCGCAGGCGTTAGGCCCACTCGCTGCGACGGCGATCATGGATCATTTTGATGCGCGCTGGGTATGGTACGGGTGCAGCCTCATTTGCGCCATCAGCCTGATTGGCTTTTATGGGTTGCATCTTCAGGCAAAAGAACGCCTATATGAAAAACAAACGGCTGACACTGCTCAGCACAGATAGATCGGAAAAAATATGCCTCAAAATCCTGTCATTATCTTTGTTTGTGAACATGGCGCGGCGAAAAGTATCGTCGCCGCCACCTATTTCAATAAAGTAGCCAGAGAGAAACATCTGGACGTCTCTGCCATTGCCCGTGGTACACATCCCGATGCTGAGCTATCGCCGAAGGCACTTGCGGGCCTGCATAAGGATGGCCTGGTCCCAATCGAAACGGTTCCACAAAAGTTATCGGCTGCTGATCTTGAATCGGCTCAACGAATCGTCACATTTTGTGAATTACCCGAAGAATATCGAAACAAAACACCCATTGAACAATGGGATGATATTCCGCCGGTTGGCGAAGACTATGAAAAGGCCCGCGCTGCCATCCTGAGAAAGCTGAACCTCTTGTTAGAAGAATAGACCGCTCAATCGTTTTCAATCTCCGATCATCAGCTTTCCGCGTGTAAATTTCACCTCATTAGGAAACTCCCTTGAACACTGACATCAATATCCCATTTCAATCCTATCTTGCGATCTTCCTGCGCTTTCTGAAATTTGGTTTACTTGCCTGGGGAGGGCCCTTCGCACAGATTGCCATCATACGGCAGGAACTTGTCGAAGAGGAAAAATGGATCGCACCCGCACGCTTTAATCGCGTGCTGGCTGTCTATCAAGCCTTGCCGGGCCCCGAAGCAACTGAACTGTGTGTTTATTTTGGCATGATCGCGCGCGGTCGTATCGGCGCCCTGCTCGCTGGCCTCGGCTTTGTATTTCCTGGTTTCCTAATGATGTTGGCAGTGACATGGTTTTACATCACATATGGAATGAATGCACCTATTTTTCAATCCATGTTCATGGGCATGCAACCTGCTGTGGCTGCGCTCATCATCCGCGCGGTGCACCGGATCGGCAGCCACGCGCTTCATGGAAATAACTGGCTGTGGGTTATTGCATTCATTGCCGCGCTGGCACAACTGCTCAACGTCAATTTTCTCGTTACCCTGCTCCTCTCAGGATTGATATATACCTTTGTATCTCGCAATCAGCAGACCCTTTCGTGGATGCTTTTGATTGGTTTGGTAGCCTGGCTCGCCTTTACAGGACTTACCACAACCCAACCAACCCTGACTCAATCGACCTCCACCTCGGCCATCACAAAACCCGCCTCTCTTCTCACCTTATTCTGGTCCGGTCTCAAAAGCGGACTCCTCACTTTTGGAGGCGCGTACACCGTTATTCCCTTCCTCCGGCATGATGCCGTCCAGGTTGGCGCGTGGCTGACTGATTCACAATTCCTGGACGGGCTGGCCCTGTCGAGCTTGTTGCCGGCGCCGTTGATCATCTTCTCTACCTTCGTAGGCTATATTGGAGGTGGCGTAGAGGGCGCAATACTGATCACGATTGCTATTTTCGCACCAGCCTTTGCCTTCACCTTAATCGGACACGAATATCTCGAACAGCTCGTGGATAATCGATCGGCACATGCGTTTCTCGACGGTGTGACCGCGGGCGTGGTGGGATTAATCAGCGCAACCGCGCTTGGCATCCTGAGCGAGACGCTCACCAGTCTTGATGCATGGATCATTTTCGGCATTGGCATAATAGCCCTTTTCCGTTTCACATCCAAATGGACGGTTGCCGTAGTTGTCCTTGGCGCAGGTTTATATGGGCTGTTGTTTTTGTAAATACCAAATTCCGCGCTGAGCGGCGCCTGGCGGGCAGCGTTTTTCTGCTCCGTAGCCGAGGCGCACCCCGTACAGATGAAAGGAGCTCCAATGAAATGGATTACCCGTTCCCACGTCCACGTCGACCGCGTTGCTTGTCCGTGGTTAGTCACCCGTTTCATCGACAATCAGGCCGAGTTTCTGTTTGTGCCAGCCAGTCAGATTGAAAACGTCGCTCAAGAAACGGGAGCCATTCCTTTTGATGCACCCGGCGTGGAATTGGGCCATCATGAGGGTCGCTGCTCGTTTGAATCCATCATACTCAAATACGGTTTGAAAGAACCTGGGCTTTTGCGGTTGGCAAAGATCGTCCATGCGGCGGATGTAGCCGAGGACATTGACGCCGATCCTATCGCCCGCGGGCTGGAAGCGATTGCATCCGGTTACAGTTTGCGATTCCCCGCTGATATGGAAAATCTTGAACACCAATTTGAAGTCTATGACGCGTTGTACGCCTGGTGTCGGTTGGATACGGCAAAGAAATAGGAACGTTTACTCATGCCATCTTTGCGCTTAACCGGAATGCCCGCCTTCACTGTCATTTGGGTAGGTCAGCTCGTTTCACTTGTGGGAACCGCATTGACCAGTTTTGCGATCGGAATCTGGCTATACCAGCAAACCGGGCTCGCGACGACATTTACCGCGATGATTTTCTTCTCGAACATCCCCCGCATCCTTTTGAGCCCATTGGCTGGGGCGGCAGTGGACCGCTGGAACCGCAAGTTAATGATGATGGTCAGCGACCTGGGGGCCGGACTGATCACCATTATCATCTTTTTCCTGATGCGGAGCGATTCGCTGGAAATCTGGCACCTATATATCCTGATGGCACTTTCGAGCGCGTTCGAGTCGTTTCAATTCCCGGCATATTCATCCGCCATCACGATGCTCGTAGAAAAGAAACATTTCGCGCGAACGAGCGCGATGCTGTCACTGGCCGAGGAAGGATCGCGTGTATTGGCGCCCATCCTCGCGGCGGCGTTGATTGTTGTCATCAAATTAGAGGGCATCATCCTGATTGACATCATAAGCTTCGCTGTGGCAACTGGCACACTTCTCCTTGTACCGATACCACAACCGAAGCAGTCCGAGGCAGGGAAAAAAGCGCAGGGTGGATTCCTGAAAGAAGCAGGGTACGGCTTCCGATTCATTTTTGCGAATCCCAGCCTGCTGGGCCTGCAAATTAATTTCATCATGGTCAACCTGTTAGCGATGAGCACGGTCTTACGGACGCCCATGATACTGGCGCGCACCGGAAACGACGAAGTCACTTTGGGAATCGTCTCTTCGATTGCGGCGGTGGGCGGCGTGGCAGGCGGATTGGTCATGAGCATTTGGGGCGGTCCCCGACGCAGAATCCATGGAGTGTTGGGGAGCCTGATACTGGTTTACGCAGCGCGCGCGATCATGGGACTTGGACACGAAGTATACGTGTGGTCAATTACGGGATTCATCACGTTGTTCTTTATCGCCGTATGTAACTCCTCCAACCAGGCGATCTGGCAGTCGAAGACTCCGGCCGACGTGCAGGGCCGAGTCTTTGCGGCGCGGCGCGTCACGGGTCAAATTACTTTTCCGCTGTTGGGATTGATCGCAGGTCCTTTGAGTGACAAATGGTTTGAACCGGCCATGACCGCGGGCGGAAGCCTCGCGCCTGTATTCGGAGGGTTGATCGGCACCGGACCCGGCACTGGAATGTCGCTGCTCATATTTTTATGCTCAGTGATTGGGATGCTTGTGCCAGCGGCGAGCTATGCCATACCGGCCTTTCGAAACGTGGAAGATATCGTTCCTGACATTGAAATCGTTGTCGCTGACGCGCGATCAGATACGGAAATCTCCAGAAAGCCGGGGGCTAAATTGTTGCCGCGATGATCGTACCTCGCGACCTCCCCCTGCTCTTCGCCACGCGCAGCATTCGCCTATTCTGTTACGGATTCCTATCTGTTGTGTTGGCCTTGTATCTTGCTGAAACGGGTCTCGGTGACACACAGATTGGCGTATTGTTCACGCTGACCCTGGTTGGTGATGCAGCCATCACCTTGTGGCTGACCACCTCGGCCGACAGGCTCGGGCGGAAAAAGACTCTGATTCTGGGATCCGTTCTCATGGCAGGAGCCGGCCTGGTCTTCGTGCTGACGCGGAATTACGTCATCTTGATTCTCGCGGCGATTCTTGGCGTGATCAGTCCCGCAGATAAGGATATCGGTCCATTTCTTTCCGTCGAACAATCCAGTCTGACGCATTTGATTCCGGACGTAAACCGCACACAGGTCTTTGCCTGGTACAACCTGGCAGGGTCGTTTGCATCGGCCTTAGGTGCGCTCATCGGAGGCTGGCTCGCGCAATTCCTGCAAACGGATGGCCAGACGGCGCTTCAGTCCTATCGTTTAATTCTCGTGGGATATACGCTGGGCGGCCTTCTCTTATTCATTCTTTTCCTGAGCCTATCGCCTGCGATTGAAGTTGCCGTAAGGCCCGGGGCAACTCCAATGCTGTTGGGTTTGCACAAGTCGCGCAGTATTGTGATCAAACTCAGTTCCCTATTCGCCCTCGATGCATTTGCAGGCGGATTGATTGTGCAAAGCCTGATCGCTTACTGGTTTCATGTGCGTTTCGGTGTAAATGAGGGAACATTAGGCAGCATTTTCTTTGGTGCCAACATTCTGGCGGGTGTTTCGGCTCTGTTAGCCGCCCGCATCGCAAAGAGATTCGGTCTAATCAACACCATGGTCTTCACGCACATTCCTTCAAACATCATGTTGATATTTGTGCCACTGATGCCAACCCTTCCGCTTGCGATTGGACTTCTGCTGCTGCGCTTCAGCATCTCGCAGATGGATGTACCGACGCGCCAATCCTATACGATGGCCGTGGTGGATCCCGATGAGCGTTCCGCCGCTGCAGGCGTCACGGCGATTGCACGTTCTGTCGGTGCGGCCCTGGCTCCTGCATTGACCGGGTTGTTTTTCAGTATTCCCACCTTGTTCAGCGCCCCCTTCTTCTTAGCAGGTGCCTTGAAAGTCATCTATGATCTACTGATATTTCGAGAGTTTCGCGCCGTAAAGCCTCCGGAAGAAAAATAATACGCGCCCGGGTAAGCTGCGTCCATCCGGTGCGAAACAGTCATATAGATAGATCTTCCATCGCCATAAACGCTTCCACTACCTGTGGATCGAAATGCGTGCCTGAATCTTTTCGAATCATCTCCCTGACTTCTTCGATCGGCATGCCCTGGCGATAGGGACGATTGGACACCAAAGCATCGTATACATCGATCACGGGGAAAATCCGTGCTGGAAATGGAATCTCCTCACCTTTAAGACCGCGCGGATACCCGGTACCATCCCATTTCTCATGGTGACAGTAAGGGATGTGAATTGCAGGAAAAAGAAACTCAATACGCTTGAGCATGTCGTAGGCATATTGCGGGTGTTTTTGCATCACAGCGCGCTCGTCGTCGGTCAGTTTTCCTGGCTTCAACAGGATATTATCTGAAATCGCCATTTTTCCAATATCGTGCAGCAATGCGCCGCGCGTGATATGGACCAGTTCCTCATCACTCACACCCATCGAGCGCGACAAGCGCTGTGTCAGAATCGTCACCCTCTGCGTGTGACCCTCAGTTTCCTTGTCACGCATGTCCAGGGCCTGTACCCAGCCTTCCAAGGTCGCCTGATAAGCCTCCTCCAGTTCCCGGTTTTTGGCCTGAAGATCGTCGAACAGCCGGGCGTTATCAATTGCCACGGCGGCCTGATCTGCGAACGCAGTGATCAATGCCAGATCCTGTTCCTTGAAGATCCCCGCCCGGGCCCGATTATCCACATAGATCACGCCGATCAGTTCATTCTTGATTTTTAGTGGAGCACACAGAATCGAACGCAACTGGAACGCGGCAACACTCACCTGACCGACGAAGCGCGGGTCAGCCTGCGCGTTGGTCGTGAGAACGGGCTCCCCACTCTCCGTCACGCGGCGCACAATTGTGTGGCTGACCTTAAACGACTCCTCTTCCAGGTTGACATGGGCAATTCCCCGCGCGATTCGTACTACGAAATCCCCCGCCGACTCTCTCAACATCAGGAAGCCGCGTTCAGCGCGCATTAACTCGATCAGGGTGTCCATGACCTCTTCAAGCACCCGGTTCAGACCCAAAGCGGAATTGATTGCCCGCCCAACGCCCATCAAAGCTCCAAGCTGACTCTGTCTCGTTTCAAAGTAATCGCTGGTCGACTGTTCCAGGTCTCCCAACGACTGAGTCACTCGGCTGATATCCTGAATGGCCGTCGAAGCAACCGGGTTCCCCATTTTGGTCAAACTTCCAACCACGTTCATGAGTAGCGCCCTGACGTCCCGAAATTGTTTCTGAATGAACTGCATGTCAACGCTTCGTTTGAACATATCAACTCCCAAAATAAATGTTCTCTCCTGGATCGGATGCCAGGCGACGAGTACAACCCGTTATAATCACAACAATGAATATCTCAGCATATGCAGAACGTATCCATTATACCCAGCACCTAAAACCAGACGTGGAGACTCTGCACGGGTTACATATGGCGCATATGCGCAGTATCCCATTCGAAAATCTTGATATTAGTCTCAAACACCCCATCAAAATCGACCAAGACTCGATCTGGAACAAGCTCATCACCCAAAAGCGCGGGGGATTTTGTTATGAGCTCAATGGTCTCTTCGCTTGGCTTCTCAAACAGACCGGCTTCGAGGTGACCTTCCTGAATGCCCGAGTCTTTAACCGTGCCGGCGACCTTGGAATTGACTTTGATCACCTCGCCCTTCTTGTGAAAATGCCCGACCAATCCATGCCCTGGCTGGCAGATGTTGGATTTGGTGATTCGTTCAACGAACCACTTCGCTTTGATGAAGTGGGAGAGCAGGTTCAGGGTCTGCGCGCGTACCGATTGGAAAAAACTCCTGATGGATTCATAACCTGGCAAAAGAACTACGACGGCTCGTGGGAACGGCTGTATTTCTTTGACCTCCAACCACACAAATTCCCCGAAGAATATGAGTTAGCCTGCGTATATCATCAGACCTCACCCACATCCAGTTTCACGCGTAAAAGTATTATCAGCAAAGCCACTGCAGAAGGACGAATCTCGTTGGAAGATGGGCGACTCATCCTCACAACAAATGGTCAGCGCACAGAACGTCCGCTTCAAAGCCAGGAAGAATATGAGCGGTTATTAAAGGCAGACTTCGACATTACTCTACCACTAGAGATATAATGGCTGTCGAGATTTGGACAAAGCTGGTGTGCTTACCAGCTGGGCTGGGGCTTTAGCCAGCCTCTCGCTTGCCCCGATCTATATTTTCTTTAGAGGGATTAGGCTTGCAGGTTGGAGGCTATCTCGAAAAGTAACCTTCCCTATGCGGTTTTCGCCAGGATATCCGTATGCCCAATCCAATAACTCACCTATGCAATTGAATGGGTGATCGCACTCCTGGCATTTCGTTTTCATTCCATGCTTTTTAACTCATTTCATTTTCTTCTATTCTTTCCCATCGTAACAACGCTGTATTTCCTTGTCCCTCACCGATTCCGTTGGGGGATATTGCTGGCAGCCAGCTGTTACTTCTATATGGCGTTCATCCCCCAATATATCCTGATCCTTTTGGTCACCATTACAGTGGATTACTTCGCAGGGATCGGACTAGAAACAGTACAGGGGAATCGAAAGCGCTGGCTGCTGATCGCGAGCATCCTGGCCAACATCGGAATGCTGGCCTTCTTCAAGTATTTCAACTTTGCCAATGAAAATCTTGCCGCACTCGCCAACTTCATCGGCTGGAATTACCCAATCGAAAACCTGGAAATCATCCTGCCGATTGGCTTATCGTTTCACACCTTCCAGTCTTTGAGCTATACCATCGAAGTGTATCGCGGCAACCAAAAAGCGGAACGTCACTTTGGTTACCTGGCGCTGTATGTTCTGTTTTATCCGCAACTGGTCGCGGGTCCCATAGAGAGACCGCAAAACATTCTGCATCAACTGCACGAAGAACATCGCTTCGAATACCAGCGCGTCGCAGACGGATTGAAGTGGATGGCCTGGGGCATGTTCAAAAAGGTCGTGATTGCCGATCGCATGGCTTTGTTCGTCAACCCTATCTACGACTATCCTATAGGGTATCAAGGACCCGCACTCGCCCTTGCAACAATAGCCTTTGCCATTCAAATCTATTGTGACTTCTCCGGCTACTCCGACATCGCCTTCGGCTCCGCGCAAGTGATGGGGCTCAGGTTAATGAAAAATTTTCAGCACCCTTACTTTTCAAAATCCATTTCAGAATTTTGGCGCCGCTGGCACATCTCGCTCTCTACCTGGTTCCGCGACTATGTCTACATTCCGCTTGGCGGCAACCGCGCAGGTATACCTCGCATGGTAGTGAATCTCCTCATTACTTTTCTAATCAGTGGTCTATGGCATGGTGCCAATTGGACCTTCGTCATCTGGGGCGCACTTCATGGGATGTACGTTGTCTTAAGCGGACTAATGGAACCGCTCTGGAATCGACTCCGAAACGCAGCATTCGCAAAACAATTCTCTACCGTGTTGGATGGGGTTGCGCTGTTGACGACCTTTGTGCTGGTCTGTTTTGCCTGGATCTTTTTCCGGGCCTGGAACGTGAGTGATGCCTTGTACATCGTGACCCATCTCTTCAGCGGATGGGGGACATTTCTTAGCCACGCCGCAAGCTTGATTTTCGAGGGCACACACACCGGCCTTGGAGGGCTCGTGAATGGGTTCTTGGCGGCCTTGAGCAGTTTATTGCCCGTTACCCGTGCGGAGATTGCGTTATCAGGCATGGCCTTACTCTTCTTGCTCTACATGGAAGTGAAACAATATCAAGAAAATTTCCTGGAGCAGTTCAATCTAAAAGTCAAACAACCTGTCTTCCGCTATCTCTGCTATCTACTACTCGTCATAGCGATCCTCACCTTCGGGACATCTTATACCGGTGTCGAACAGGCGTTTATTTACTTCCAATTTTAACTATGCATGATATCCGTGGATTACTCATCAGATTGGCCCAGATCGGCATTTCGACAATGGTAATATTGTCTGGTTTGTTCCACATAATTGGACCCG
>Ga0114129_10013651_pt1 | contig 11572 bp, 8 predicted proteins | sample RhiMetdeltSRZDD1_FD_80071 | JGI IMG/M metagenome (GOLD analysis project Ga0114129, IMG submission 80071) | Populus rhizosphere microbial communities from Tennessee, USA - Rhizosphere MetaG P. deltoides SRZDD1 (version 2) (version 2) | ecosystem: Host-associated > Plants > Roots > Rhizosphere >... | reverse complement strand
GCCGGGAGAGCTCACCGTCACGGCAGGTCGCGCGTATTCACCAGGAAGACGCGCGAGCGAGCGTCGACACCTACGACGACGTCTCCGCCGAACACCGGAAACGATCCGACGGTGCGCTCGAATCGAACGGCGCCCGGCTGTCCCGGAGCGGGCGCCTGCCGGAGGACGAGCAGTTGCGACGGCCCCACCCCGAACGCGCTGCCGTACGTGGACAGGAAATCGCGAGCGACGGCCTCCATCCCGCGCGCAGCGCTCTCGAAGACGAATCCGCCGGCGTGGGAGAGGACGCGTCCGTCGGGCGAGCCGATCCGCTTGCTCTCGGGGTAGCTCGCCGCGAAGCGCTGCACGGGATGTGCAGTCGCGGCCAATGCCAGGAAGAGCGTCGCGAGCACGGGGACCCCCTCCCGAGGCACTGAACGTAGTCGCGAACCGGTCGAGGCTCGCTGCGGCAGGCGGGCATGGTAGCTGCCCGCAATGCGCGCAATCAATCGCGCCCTTGCGCCGGCAGGTGGGAACCACTACGAAAGTCCCGATGCGACCGCTGCTGCTCGTCATCCTGGACGGCTGGGGGAACTCGGCCAGCCGCGAGGGAAATGCCATCCTGCTGCAGGGGACGCCCAACCTCGACAAGCTCGCCGCGCGCTTTCCCGTCTCGCAGTTGCACACCAGCGGCCTCGCCGTCGGGCTTCCCGAGGGGCAGATGGGCAACAGCGAGGTGGGGCACACGAACATCGGCGCCGGACGGGTCGTCTACCAGGACCTGGTGCGCATCAACCGCGCGATCGAGTCGGGCGAGCTCTTCCACGACGAGGCGCTGCGGCGCGCGATGCACGCTGGCCACGGCGGCGCAGTGCACCTGATGGGCCTCGTTTCCGACGGAGGCGTGCACAGCCAGGACACGCACCTCGCAGCGCTCGTGGAGATGGCGCGCCGCGAAGGGGTGAAGCGCCTCTTCGTGCACGCGTTCACCGACGGCCGCGACACCAGCCCGGCCGCCGGCGTCCGCTATCTCGAGGAACTGGAGAAGCTCCTCGCGAACAAGTCGAGCGCGGACGGCATGCACGCGCAGGTCGCGACGGTCTCGGGCCGCTACTACGCGATGGATCGCGACAAGCGCTGGGACCGCGTCGCGCGCGCGTACGCTGCGATGGTCTTCGGCGAGGGGCTGCGCGCGCGCTCCGGGGTCGAAGCAGTGCAGCAGTCGTACGCGAAGAACGTGGGCGACGAGTTCATCGAGCCGACCGTCGTCGTGCAGCCCGACGGCTCGCCGCGCGGCCTCGTCCGCGACGGCGACTCCGTCGTCTTCTTCAATTTCCGCGCGGACCGGGCGCGGGAGATGACGCAGCTTCTCGCCTTCGACGACCCGCCAGGCTGGGACAAGAAGTGGCCGGCGGTCGACGCGGTGCGCAAGGCGCGTCCCCGGCTGTCGCTCTTCACGACGATGACGGAGTACGACGCGAAGTTCACCGAGCGCGGGATCCCCGCTGCGTTCCCTCCGGAGCAGCCCAGCGAAATCCTCCCGGAGGTGGTCGCGCGCGCGGGGGTCCGGCAGCTGCGCTGCGCCGAGACCGAGAAGTACGCGCACGTGACGTTCTTCTTCAACGGCGGCCGGGAGACCGTCTTCCCAGGAGAGGAACGCATCCTCGTCCCCAGCCCGCGCGACGTGAAGACGTACGATTTGAAGCCGGAGATGAGCGCCGAAGAGGTGACGCAGCAGCTGGAAAAACGGATGTGCGAGTTCGGATTCGTGCTGGTGAACTACGCGAATCCGGACATGGTGGGCCACACCGGAGTGCTCCCGGCGGCGCTCGAGGCGGTGGCCAAGGTCGACGAGTGCATCGGCCGGCTCTGGACCGCGGCGCAGAAGTGCGGCATGGCCGTCGTGATCACCGCCGACCACGGGAACATCGAAACGATGATCGATCTCCAGACCGGCGAGCCGTTCACGGCGCACACCCTGAATCCCGTCCCCATCTACGTCTGCGATCCGCAGGCACAGGGCGCGCGCCTTCGGAAGGACGGCATCCTGGCGGACGTCGCGCCGACGCTGCTGCAGATCATGCGGCTGCCGAAACCCGCGGCGATGTCGGGGAAGAGCCTCCTGGAGTCCTGAAGCGCACCCCCGCTGCCGCCAGCCGACCGCAAGCTTGATCGACTCCGCCGCTGCAGCGGATAGTACGACGTCCAGGGAAGCTCGCAGCCGCGAGGAGCAGCCATGGCGCGCATCGCGATTGTCCCGATCGCTCTCGGATTGCTCGCCGCATGTACGCACACGACGGCGGGCCGGGCGCGCGCGCGCTCCGACGCTGCCGTCCGACTTCCTGCCATCCGCAGTGCCGCCCTTCTCTCGCTCGACGTGAAGGAGATCGAAGTCTCCGCGGGCGGAATCGCCGAGTCCAAGGACGATTGGAGCAAGGCAGCGCGGGAGGCGATGGAGACCGCGCTCGTCGCCCAGTTCAAGGCGCGGAACATCGACCTGCGGCGGGTCGAACCGGCTACGGACAGCGCGGAAGAGACCAACGATCTACGCGTGCTCGCCAAGGCGGTCACGGCCAGCATCGGCTTCCCGGGCGCATCGTTCGAGTACTCGCTCGGGCCCGTGGCGACTTTCCTCGACCGGTACGGCGTGGACGCGCTGGTCTTCGTCTACGGCCGCGGAAGGATGACCACCGCAGGCCGCGCCTTTCTGTGGGGAGAAGTGGACGTCACGCAAGTCGCGATGATCGTCGTGGATCGGTCCGGCGAAGTCGTCTGGTTCAACACGCGCGGCCTGCGCGGCGCCGACGCGGACCTGCGCCGCGGCGCGGACCAGCTCATGCGGGCGATGGTCGAGGATCTTCCGGCGCGCACGCCATGAACGCGAGGCCTGCAATCGTTGCGCTGCTCCTCCTGGGCTGCGCGACCACCAACCTGCCGCCGGCGACCTCGCCAGCGCTCCAGCTCGAGGACGACGAACGAAACCTGTGGCGACAGGCTGAAGAAGCCCAGCAACGATTCGAGGCGGGCGGCATTCTCTACGTCGATGCGGCGCTCGAGAGCTATCTCGAGGACGTGGCGCGGCGTCTCGTGCCGCCCTCCGTCTGGGCAGCGATCCCGTTCCGCATCCGCGTGGTGCGCAACCCGTTCCTCAACGCATTCGCGATGCCCAACGGTCGAATCTACCTGCACACGGGCATGCTCGCTCGCATGGACAACGAAGCGCAGCTCGCGACCGTCCTCGCGCACGAGATGACGCACGCCACTCACCGGCACGCGGTGAGGGAGTTCCGGAATCTACAGAACAACGCCGCCTTCGCGCTCGGCCTCAATTCCATCCTGCCGGGGATCGGCAGCATGGCCGGATTGTCAGGGGTACGCGGGTACTCGCGCGAGATGGAGACGGAGGCCGACGAGCAGGGATTCCGCCTCGTCGCGGACGCCGGATACGACGTGCACGAGACGACCACGCTCTTCGCGCACCTCAAGCAGCAGCTCACGGAAGAGAAGAAAACCGAGCCGTTCTTCTTCGGCACCCATCCGGCGCTCGACGCGCGGATCGAGAACTACCGCAAGCTCATCGAGGCGCGGGACGTGGCGCGGCCACGCGGCTTCACCAACGCCGAGGCGTTCCTCGCCCGGACTCGCGACGTCGTGTACGAGAACGCCCTGCTCGACCTGCGCGCGGGGCGCTTCGTGGCGGCCGAGCGGGGCGCGCGCAAGTACGCCGCCCTCGAGCCGTCGGCAGCCCGCGGGCCCTTTCTTCTGGGGGAGGTGTGCCGGCAGCGCGCCGAGGACGATCGAGGCGAAGCGGCGCTCGCCGAGTACCACCGGGCGACGACGCTCGACCCCTCCTACCCGGAACCGTACCGGGCCATCGGGCTCGTCCTGTACAAGCGCGGCGACAAAGCGGCCGCGCGCGAGGCATTCGAGAGATACCTGTCGCTCGCGCCGCAGGCCAAGGACCGCGCCTACGTCGAGCAATACATCGGGAGCTCCAGATGAATCGCCACGTCCCGCGGCTCGTCGTCCTCGCCGGTGCAGCAGTGGCTTGCGCGTGCGCCTCGGCCCCCCGGCCCCGCTGGGTCCCTGCGAACGGAGATTATGCGCCCGACTCCGGACGATTCGCCGTCCGGTTCCCCGACGGATGGATGCTCCTCGCCACGCCGAAGATCGTGATGGCATCGCGCGATGGCACCTTGCTGCAGCAGATCGACGTCCGCACGCACGAGGCAGGAAAACCCCTCGGCAGCAGCACCAAGAAGGTCGTCTCGCGCGGAATGCTTCCCCAGGAGGTCGCCGAGGTGGTGCAGGACGCGATCGTGTCTTCGCCGGGAATGCAGGGAGCGGCGATGACGGAGAACGGGCCCGCCGAGATCGCCGGCCAGCCGGGATTCAGGCTCGCCTTCGCGTACAAGGACGCCGAAGGCCTCAGGATCAGGGCCGTCGTCTACGGCCTGCTCGCCGGAGACGTCCTGTACCAGCTGTCGTACCGCGCGCCGGAGCGCTACTACTTCGCTCGCGACGTGGACACCTTCGAACGGGTGCGCGCCAGCTTCCGCGTGACCACTGCGCTCGCCGGCGCGGCCGGCAGTCAGTGACGGCACAGGCGACGATCGGGGCGCTGCGGCGAGGCGCCGCGCTCTTCGATCAGGGCCGGTTCTGGGATGCGCACGAGGCGTGGGAGGAGGCCTGGCTCGAGGAGGACGGAGACGTGCGCCTGTTCCTGCAAGGCCTCATCCAGGTCGCCGCCGGGTATCACAAGGCGACGGTGCAACTGCAGCCGAACGGGTGCGTGAAGCTCCTCGGCAGCGGGCTGGCCAAGCTGGAACCGGTTGCGCCGTCGTTTCTCGGCGTCGACGTGGCGGCGTTCATCGAGCGCGTGCGCGTCACGCTGGCCGAAGCCGAGCGGTGGCGAGCGGGCGAGTTGCCTGGTCTTCCGCGGCACCTCGTTCCACGGCTCGACCTTGGGTAGGACTGGCGCGCTGCGTGCACCCCGTGAGCCCGATGGCGCTCCCGAGCTTGCGCGATCTCCTCGACGGCGCTGCCTGCCTCCTGTTTCCCGAGCGGTGCGGCGCGTGCGAGATGCTCTGCCGCGGTCCATTTTGCGACCCCTGTTCCGAAACGCTCCTCCCGGTGCCAGCCGGGTGTCCGCTGTGCGGTGAACCCGGCGACGAGGCGTTGCTCCCGCTGCTGAAGCCGCGCCGCTGCCCGCGGTGCCGCAAGGACCCGCCGCCGTTCGCGCTGGCGAGGGCGTCGTTCCTGCACGGCGGCGCCCTCGCGGAAGCAATCCACCGTCTCAAGTACGAAGGGCGCGAGGAGCTGGCGCGGCCGCTCGGGGCGCTCTTCGCCGGATGCGAGCCTCCCCGCTGCGACGTCGTCGCACCGATTCCGCTGCATCCGTTGCGGCTGCGCGAGCGCGGGTATGACCAGGCCGCTCTCCTCGCACGCGAGGCGGGACGGCAGTACGGGTTGCCGATGCGGCGGGTAGTCGAACGCGTCCGCCCCACGCGACAGCAAGTGGGACTCGATCGCGCGCGTCGCGAGCAGAACGTGCAGGCCGCCTTCCGTGCTTCGCCCGCCGCGCGCGGGGTGCGCGTCTGCCTCGTCGACGACGTGCTGACGACCGGCGCGACGGCCGCGGAGGCAGCCCGGGCCCTGCTGCTCGGGGGCGCGATCCGGGTGGAAGTCCGCACGCTTGCGAGGGCTTGGTAGGAAGCGGATGCCCGGCCGCCCGCCTGGCGCCCTGCCGGGCGCCGCGCTAAGGAATGCTACGGGCCGGCGAGCCGTTGCGGCTCTGGGCCCTGCCCCTCTGCCCGAATGCCGAGCCGACTCGCTACTCTTGCGCTGCTCCTGCCGCTCGCTTCCATGGCGGCGCCGGGCGACGACCGCTCCGCCGCCCTGGCGGCCAGGCTCGGCGGCGAGCTGCGCCTGGCGCGCGCGCTGCCCGACCTCTTCCGCCTGTACGAGCTGCGCGACGAGGTGACGGATCTGGCCGCGTTCGCGCGGCACTTCGACCGGATCGCTGCGGATCGCTCCGCGCGACCCGACCTCCGCGCGGCGGCTTTGGAGCTGCGCGCCCAGCTCGCGGTCGCACAAGGGCAGCTGCCGCAGGCGCGCGCGATCGTCGATCGCGCCGCTCCCGTCCGCGCGTGGGCCGTGATCGGGCCCTTCGAGAACGACGGCCGCACCGGGCTGCGTGCGGTGTACGGACCGGAGAAGGACGGATACGACCCTGCGGCCGGCTATCCCGGAAAGGCCCACGAAGTGTCGTGGCGATCCCTCGCGCCGCAGTTGTTCTCGCTCGGGTACATCGACCTGTCCTCCGCGATCTGGCCGGCGCAAGACTCCACGTTCTACGCGGCCACCGTGATCCGATCGCCGCGCGCCCGCACGGCGGTGCTGCACCTGGGCGCGAGCGGCGCGACGCGCATCTGGGTCAACGGGAAGCTGGTGCGCGAGGACACCGCGGTGCATCCGTCTCGCTGGGACCAGGGGGCGTTCGGCGTGGAGCTGCGCGCCGGAGACAACGCCCTCCTCCTCAAGGTCGCGCACGGAATCGGAAAGCCCGGGTTCTCGCTGCGCGTCTGCGACGCGAGCGACGAGCCGCTTCCGGAGCTGGCGCGCTCGGCGCGAGTACCGGGCGGCAAGGCGGCCCTTCCAAGCGTGCACGAGGCCCCCGCGCGCCGGCCGGCGGCAAGGATCGCCGACGCACTCCCCGAGCTGCGCGAGGCGGCGCGGCTGCACCCGGCTGATGCCCGCGCGCAGGAGGACCTAGCCATCGTGCTCGCCTGGAGGCGGCCCGACGACGAAGGGGAGCGGCTGGCGCTCCACGCCCAGGAGCGCGCCTCCGATGCGGCACCCGGCGACGCGAAAGTGGAGCTGCGGCTTTCACGCTACGAGGATCGCGACGGCAACCGGCGTCGCGCTGCGCTGGAGCGCGCCCTTTCGCACCATCCGGACGATGCCGGACTGCTCGACGCGCTCGCGGGGCAGCGGCTGGAGCACGGCGACGCCTGGGGCGCGCTACGTTTCGCGGAGCGCGCCCGGCGCGCAGCTCCGGGCGACCTGCAGCCGATGCTGACTCTCGCGCGGGCGTTCGAGGCCGTGGGGCTCACGGCGCGCGCCTCGCTGCTGCGCCTCGAGGCGGGAAGACAGCATCCGGCGCTGGCGGCCGCGCGCAGGGCCGCGGCGGCTGCGCAGCGGCGGATGGGCCACGGTCCCGAGTCCGAATCGGAGCTGCGCGCGGCGATCGCAGCGCGGTTCGACGACGCGGAGGCGCGCGGCGATCTGACCGCGCTCTTGCTGGACCGCGGCGACCTGGACGGCGCGCTGCGCCTGATGGGCGAATCCATCTCGCTCGACCCCGCCTCTCCGTACACGCGGCTGCGCGCGGCCGAGCTGCTCTCGCAGAATGGCCGCACGGCTGCCGCCGACAAGGCATACGCGGAGCTGCTCGACCTCGCGCCCGATCGGCCCGACGTGCACGAGGCCGCCGGCAGGCACCAGCTGCGCCAGCGCGACGACGGGGGCGCGCTCGCGGCATTCACCAAGGCCCTGGCGCTCAAGCCGCAGAACCCGGCACTTCGCGAGCTGATGCGCACGGTGCGGCCCGAGGAGCAGTACGCGGCGCCCTACCTCTACGACGCCGCGGCGCTGGCCAAGGCGCCGGCGGCGGCTGCGGGCGACGACCTCGAGATCCTCGCCGACTTGACCGTGACGCGCGTGTTCGCCAACGGCCTGTCGTCGCGCACGCGCCAGCTCGTGCTCCGCGCGTTGAACCAGCGCGGAGTGGACCAGTCGCGCTGGCAGTCGGTGCAGTACTCGCCGGACCGGCAGGTGGTGCGCATCGAGCGCGCCCGCATCGTGCGCAAGGACGGGACGATCATCGAGAGCCGCAGCGACGGCGAGCGCAACGTCAGCGAGCCCTGGTACGCGATGTACTACGATTTGCGCTCGCGCGTGGTCGGCTTCCCGCAGCTCGAGCCGGGCGACGTGCTCGAGCTGGTCCACCGGGTCGACGATTCGGGGACGAACTTCTTCGCCGACTACTTCGGCGACTTCCAGTACCTGCAGGGATACGCGCGCAAGGGAGTCGCCGATTACGTCCTGCTCGGTCCGCCCGGCCGGACGTTCTACACCGCGGCGTCGCCGCTTCCAGGCCTGGCGCGTACGAACGGCAAGCTCCCGGACGGCGGCACGTGGCAGCGCTGGACCGCCCGCGACGTCCCGCGCGTCGTCCCGGAGCCCGCGATGCCGGGCAGCAGCGACCTGCTCGCGTACGTGCACGTCTCGACCTACAAGGACTGGGAGAGCGTGGCTCGCTTCTACTGGGGCCTGGTGAAGGACCAGCTCCGCGTCACCGAGGAGATTCGCGCGGCTGCGGACGAGGCGGTGCACGGCATCGGGCCCGACGACGAAGAGGCGCGCATCCGCGCCGTGTACGACTACGTGGTCTCGCGCACGCGATACGTCGCTCTCGAGTTCGGCATCCACAGCTTCAAGCCGTATCCGGTGGAGACGGTGCTCGCGCGCCGCTTCGGCGACTGCAAGGACAAGGCTTCGCTGATGCACGCGATGCTCGAGGCCATCGGGATCGATTCGCGCCTCGTGCTGCTGCGGACCCGGCGCATGGGCAACCTGTCGCAAGCGCCCGCCTCGCTCGCGGTGTTCGACCATGCCATCCTCTACGTGCCGAAATACCAGCTGTACCTGGACGGCACGGCCGAGTTCCACGGCTCGGGCGAGCTGCCGCCAGACGATCGCGGCGCCGAGGCGCTCGTCGTCGAGCCGGACGGGACGGGGTCGCAGATCCGCCGCACACCCGACGCGCGGCCCGCCGACAACGTCGACGAGATGCGCGCGAAGCTGTCCATCCGCGCGGACGGGAGCGCGACGCTGGATCTCGCGGCGAGCGCGCGCGGTCCCTGGACCGCCGAGCTGCGGCGGACCTTCGAGTCGCCGGACGAGCGCCGCGCGCGCGCCGAGGAGCAGCTGGCGCGCGCCGCGTTCCCCGGAGTCAGGGTCACGGCGGTCGAGGTGTCGGATCCGCACGACATCGAGAGCCCGTTCACCGCGCGATTCAAGGCGAACGCGCCCGCATTCGCGACCGTCTCCTCCGGGACGATCCGGTTCTCACCGTTCGGCCAGCAGCGCAGCTATGTCGAGGCGTACGCGCAGCTCTCGCGGCGGACGCTGCCGCAACGGCTGCCGGCGCCCCAGCGCATCTCCGTCTCGGCGGAGATCGAGCTGCCGCGCGGTTTCCGCGCCGCCGTTCCCGAGGACGCGTCGGGTGAAGCGTCGCAGGGCGCCTGGTCGGTGAAGTACACGCGCGAGGGCGAGCGCGTCACGGCGAGTCTTCTGCTCGAGCTGAAGGGCGGGCTCGTCAGCCCGCAGGAGTACCCCGCTTTCCGCTCCTTCCTGGCGACGCTCGATCGGGCGCTCCTCCGCAAAATGGAGGCGTCGCCGCCCGCGCGGACGGCGGTGAACGAGGGCCGCTGATCGTGCAGGCGTTCCGACGCGCGGCCGTGCCGCTCCTGGCGATCTGTGCGCTCGCGCTCGCCTGCGGTCACGGCGGCCGCGCGGCGCCCGTGCGCGCAAAGCCCGAGGAAGAGGCGCGCCGGCGGCTCGACGACGCCGAACGGGACGCTCCCAAGGGCCCCGCCGAGCGCGCGCGGGCCGGCTGGCTGCGCTACCTCATCGCATCCGACGCCGCCGGCGCCGAGCAGAGGCTCCGAGGCGCGGCCCAGGAAGCTCGCGGATCCGCCCGTGCTCTCGCGCTGTGCGGCATCGCCGAGATCCTGGAGGACCGGCTGGAGACCGGCGCTGCCGTCGGCGCCTGGATCGATGCGGTCCGCGAAGCGCCCGGCGATCCGATCGCCGAGCTCGCCTCGTCGAGGTTGCTGGACGTGCAGGGCGATTCGAGCGCGGTCGACGACGCGATCGTCGAGGCGGCCGAACGCGCGCCGGCAGGACTTCTGCCGCGCGCAGCGCGCCTCCTGCGCGAAGCGGCAGCGCGGGCGATGTCGGCGCGGGTCGCAGAGGCCGGGCCGCAGGCGGAAGCCGCCGCGTGGGCGCGGATGGGCGCGGTGCAGGGTTGGCGCGTGGCTGGCCCGTACGGCGCGCTGCGCCTCTTCGACCTCTCCCGGACGCTGCCCCTGGACGGGCCGGACGTCGCCGCGGCGCCCGCGCGCGGGCCGGCGGGACCGACCGGATCGCGTGCGCTGCAATTCCCCGACGGCGACGTGGGCCTCGATCTGGAGCCGTCTGACGGCGACGTGTTCTATGCCTCCAGCGAGCTGCAAGTGGCTGGAGGCGGCGACTATCTCGCCTGGATCGAAGGCGCGGCGGCGCTGGAGCTGCGATTCGACGGGGTCGTCGTGCTGTCTCGCGTCCCGTACCCGCGTGAGATGCCGCGGGCGCAGACCGTCCCGGTGAGGCTCGCGGCCGGCACCCATCAGGCGCTGGTGCGCTGGAGCCGCGCCGAAGGCGCGCGGTTCCGGCTCACGCTCGTCCGCGCCGACGGCGCCGCTGCCGACTTCAGCAGCGCCCCGCCGAAGGAGCTCGCGGGCGCGCGCATCGAAGCACCTTGCACGCTGGGTCGGGTGTGCACGGCGCGACCGGCGTGGCAGGAGGCGCCGTCGCTTCGCGCCGTGGCGGAAGAGCGGCTGCGCGAGGACGCCGGCGACCCGCTCGCGGCGTGGCTCCTCGCCAGGTCGGTGATGGGGGACGAGCGGACCGCCTCGCGCGTCGCGGTGGATCGCGCCCTCGCCTCGAGCGCAGGCGGGGCCCCGGCGCTCCTGCTCCGGGCGCAGGAGGTGCTGCGCGATTCGGAAATCCCCGACCGGCTGGGGCGCTCGCGCGCTCTCGCCGATCTGGCCCAAGCGACGCGCAAGGACCCCCTCCTCGTGCGGGCGCGCTTGACCGCGGCGGCGCTCCACCGCGAGGCGGAGCGGTACGACGACGCCGCGCAGGAGCTGCAACAGGCGGAGGCCGCGGTGCGGCACATCGGCGGCAGTCCGGCCGCGCCTGCCCGGGTCGCGCCTGCCGCTCTGGCCGCTCCGATACGGGGAGGTTCCGCTGACCTGCCGGCGCGGCTGCAGCTCGCTCGCGCGCGGCTCCTCGACGCGCAGGGAAATGCCTCCGCGGCGCGGGCGCGAGTCGACGCCGCGCTCCGCGCAGATCCTGGCCGTTGCGACGCTCGATCGCTGCGGTACGAGCTGGCCCGCCGCGACGGCAGCCTTCCCGATCAGCGGAGGGCAGCCGAGGCGCTCCTCTCTTGCGGCGACGGCGCATCGACCTGGGCGAACCTCTTGCGCGACCGCCGGGAGCTGCGCCGCGCCGAGGAAGTGCTCGCGATGCTCGCCGCCGCGCATCCCGCTCAGCCGGCGCGGCTGCATGCGCTCGCCGAGGTCCAGGCTGCGCGAAACGAGAGCGCGGCCGCAGTGCGGACGCTGAACACCGCCGCAGGACTTTCGCCCCGCAGCGCGGATCCATTGCGGCGGCTCGCGGGGCTGCTCGAGGCGAGCGGAGATGCTCGCGGCGCCGACGAGGTCCGTGTGCGAGCGGTGTCGCTCGCTCCCGGGGACCTGGGCCT
>Ga0114129_10013650_pt1 | contig 11573 bp, 12 predicted proteins | sample RhiMetdeltSRZDD1_FD_80071 | JGI IMG/M metagenome (GOLD analysis project Ga0114129, IMG submission 80071) | Populus rhizosphere microbial communities from Tennessee, USA - Rhizosphere MetaG P. deltoides SRZDD1 (version 2) (version 2) | ecosystem: Host-associated > Plants > Roots > Rhizosphere >... | reverse complement strand
GCGAAGAAGGGCATCAACTTGCCGTACCACGCGACGTTTGGCGCGTGCTACGAAGCGATCCTGTGCACGCTGGCGTACGATCTGCCTAAAAACCACGGCGCGCTGAAAGCCATTGACGTGGTCGCGCCTCCAGGCACGGTGGTGAACCCGACGCCGCCCGCGCCGGTTTCACTGAACACGACGTCAGGCGGCGCGACGGTAAAGTTCGTCGCCAACTCAGCGATCATGCAGATGCTCGCCACCAGCGAAAAGTGGCGCGGCGAGGTGATGGCGCTTAACGCCGGCCACCGATTGGCGCGCCACGCTGGCGTCAATCAGCATGGCAAGTATTACGTCTCGACGCTTTCCGAAGGCGCGCTGGACGGCACCGGTGCGCGTTCTTACAAAGATGGCGACGATACCGGGCGCGGGCTTAGCTGCCACAACATCGAGTGGCTCGAAGCGAATTTTCCGCTGCTCTATCTGTTTCGGCGCAATACCAAAGGCGGCGCTGGCGCGGGCAAGTTTCGCGGCGGCACCGGCGGCGAATCGGCGCTGACGGTTCACGATGCTCCCGAAGGAAAAATCAAAGGTGTCGCGCTGGGAGTGGCCGGGCTGAGAAACTCCGGCCAGGGAATGTTTGGCGGTTATCCCGGTGCGCCGAGCTTGCTCATGCTAACCGAAGGCGCCCGCGTCGAAGAAACCATCGCAGAAGATATTTCACCGGACCAGTTAGCAGAGCTCGGTGGCACGAGCAAGCTCTTGCCCTATTGCGAGTTCGACATCGGCAAGAATGACGTTCTTTACATGCGCATGTCGAGCGGCGGCGGCTACGGCGATCCGTTGGAACGTGAACCTGAACGCGTATTGAATGACGTTGAAGCCGGCATTGTTTCGCGCAAGGAGGCGCAAGAAATTTACGGCGTGGTGATCGATGGCGCGGCGGCGCCGGCACTGGATATTGCCGCGACACAAAAGCTGCGGATTGATTTGAAGCGTGAGCGATTGCGGGCATAAGAATGACTCATCCTCTACGAGAGAATTTGGCGGTCGCGGTCTTGGACGGCGTTGAGTGGATCCACTGCAGCAAGTGTGAGTATCGCTTCTGCCGCAGCGATCAGGATTGGCGCCGGTTCGGCAAGGTTCGACTTTTGCCGCCGACTAAAGCCGGTGGGTTGATGTCGGTCTTGAGCGGCGATTATCTGCTCCGGCAGATTTGCTGCCCGTCATGCGCCGCGCTTTTGGATACTGATTTTGTCGAGGAGCATCCAGATGACCCGGGAAGGGCCTAACCGACCACAGCCCGAGCCGCTGAAATTGGACAGCAAAAAGACGGCAATCGTCGTGCTAGATTTGAGTGCGCGGTGCGAAAACCCGAATGAGGTTTGCGCGCGATTAATGCAACCACTGGCAGAATTTCTCGAGACAGTGAGAAAGGTTGCGGTGCCGATTCTATACACCATTTCCGCCGCCGGTAGAGGAACACCGATGGGAGAAGTCGCGGCGTCGCTCAAGCGGCGAGAAAGCGAACCGGTCTTATATCCCGACGGGTTCGACAAATTCACGGGTGGCGAGCTCAAAGCGGAGTTGGACAAATCAAATTGCCAGTCCCTAGTTATCGCCGGCTCAGCGACCAATTTTGCGGTGCTCTATACGGCGACGACCGCAGCTCGAATCTATCGTTATGATGTCGTCATCCCTTTGGACGGCGTTAACGCCAGACGTCAATATGAACATGAGTATGCGATCCATCAGATGACGATCTTGCCGGCGTCGGCGCACAAGCAGTTCCGCTTTACTAAGTTGGGGATGATCGAGTTTGCGTAGATTGATTCGGTTTCTTTAGGACAAACTGAATGTACGATATGTACACTGCAACTCCGGAAGTGTCACCTCGCCTTGAGAGACTGTGTCGCAATCTTGCAGACGGGCGTTTGTCATCCCGAGCGAATGCGAGGGATCTAGCACTCAAGATTCTTCGGCTTCGCCTCAGAACGCTTCGCGGATTTCTCGCGGAGTTTATCCTGAGCTTTGTCGAAGGGCTCGAAATAACAGAAAAGAACTGGATGAAAGTGTTGGCGCTGACCGTTTTAACGTTCTTGCTTGCCGTTGACCTTGTTCATGCCCAGGCGCTGACTACAATTCGCGTTGCCAATATCGGCGGTACCTCCGACCATATTCAAGTCGCCATTAACGGGGGTATTTACCGGAAACACGGGTTCGACGTGGAAAATATCCAGGTCGGGAGTTCGGCGACCGTCGTACAGTCTTTGATCGCCGGCGAAGTAAGCTTTGCTCACGTGGGGGCTGTGCCGGTGGTAGCCGCCGTCGCCAGCGGCATCGATCTAAAGATCGTTGCCGTTTTCATAAACCGCTTCAATTACGTCATGGTCACGTTGCCGGACTTGCAAAAACCTCAGGATCTTAAAGGCAAAACGTTGGCCATCAGTCGCTTGGGCTCCGGCGACGAGTTTGCGACCCGGGAAGCGCTGCGGCGCTGGGGGCTTGACCCGGACAAAGATGTTCGCTTGCTCCAAGTCGGGTTGACGATGGCGCGGTTGGCAGCGCTTCAAGGACGGCATGTGCAGGCCAGTTTGCTGTCGCCGCCACAAATCGTTGAGGTGCAACGGATGGGCTTGAACGTCATGGCGGATCTTACAGATCTTGACGTGGAGTACGCCCATTATACCCTTGTAACCAAGGGATCGCTGATCGCAGAAAACCGCCCGTTTGTGGATCGGTTCATGAGGGCCTATGTGGACGGCATCAAGTTCTATCGCAGTCATCCCGAGGTGGCGATCCCCTACTTGCGCAAATTCTCGAAGCAGAGCGAGGCCGAGCTCAGGATCGTTTATGAGAATCTGCGCAAACGGATTCGCGAGGAACCCGTGCCGACAACCGGCGGCGTGCAGACGATCATCAGAAGCCTTAGGACCGATAAGGAAAAGGAGCTCGATCCACGTCGGGTGATCGACACCAGCTTTCTCGCTGGCGTGGCCGCCAGGTGATTTAAGATGGAATCTTTGCCCTTCTTAGTCGACGTTTCGGAGCAACAAATTCGCCGCGAGCGGCAAAAGGCGCGCGAGCTGCGTGCGAGTCAATGGTGGAAGCGGAAGCTCGCCTCGGGCATCTGTTATCATTGCGGCGGGAAGTTTCCGTCCCGAGAGCTGACAATGGATCATTTGGTTCCCGTCAGCCGAGGCGGCAAATCGACCAAAGGAAATCTCGTGCCGAGCTGTAAGAAGTGTAACTCCGATCGCAAATATCGCCTACCATTCGAGCGCGCCAGTGAGTGAAATTGCGCTTGCGCGATGCGCTGGCGTCAAATAAGATCTTTCTCGTCGGAGGGCTTGGACTATGGCAGTCGAAACATTCTTGGTCCGCACGATGTCCGATACGGTGGAGACCGATATTCAACGGGTTCATGTGATCGCCAACGAGATCTTGCCGCGCTACAAGCTGCCGGCGCTCAGCTTCGAACAACTCAGAAAAATCGCCGATGGCCCGTTCGATCTGTTTCTCATTCCCCTGATCTTTGCCGGGGAGTACGAAAAAGACCGCTCGCTCCCGTTCAATGAGACGAAGCGTGTCGAGATACGCAGGCAAGCGCTAGAGATCGCCCAAAGTCATGGATATGACGTCAATCCTCCCGATTTCATACCGGGCATAGAAGAGTCCCTTGCAGAGGCGAAGACAGCGGGCTTGCGCAATATTCTTATGACCACCGGCGGGAGGCGCTACAAGCACCAGGCGATGGAGAAGGCCGGCATGGGCGGATGTTTCGAAGAGATCGTCGATCGCGATGAAACCTATTACGCCAAGGAACAGGGACTCTATTATCTTTATCGCAAGCACAGACCAAAACATATGCGCATCATTCTGCTGAGCGGCACAGCCACGTACATCAAGGCGGCCAACAACGCCGATGGCTGCAAAGTTGGCGACACCTATTTGGAAGTGATTTCCTTCGCGCTCTCGACGGAGCATTCGTACAACGACGAAGAAACCCTCAAAGCAGCGCAGCCGAAGGCGCTCATCCAGAGCTACGACGAGCTTCTGCCTAAGCTAAAGGAGCTCGCGCCATTGGGCTAAAAAATCCCGATCGTCATTCGCCTCCTATGGCGCCAAACGGATTTTTAGCCAAAATTCCCCCGAAAGATGTCCCGGCGAAATTTTCTGGCCGCCCGCTTTTGTTTTTGTCGTGGGGGTAATCCTGCGCAGAACTCCCGGTGCGCTAGCCAGAGCGTAAGCATCCGTTGTTCTTTTGGACGAATCCGAAATTGTTTAACGGGATTTTGGAATGGTGCAGCGTGGGAGTGAAGAAATGGCACGATTAAGATTGTACTGGTTGTTATCCAGCGTCCCGATACCTTCGGCCGCCTGACTCGGTGTCAAGGTAACTTTGGCAGACCTAGCAATTTACGGTTCTCATTCATGGATATGATGAATTGCTGGTCGCGTTAGAAAAGATGGCACTGTTTGGTTAGGAATCGAGCGGTTTTCTGTCACACAACACCTTGAGAACATCCACCGCCAATGAATTGCCCGTCTAGCGCGCCTGAGCGGCATCGGGCGTTCAAATTAACCTTTGTTCCCCTACTGATATTTTCTCTGTTCGCCCAGTGCGCAGTCGTCTGGACTCAACTGGAAGATATCCGGGACGGTTATTTCGATTTCGTGCTGTACTACAGCGGCGCCAAGATCATCAATGATGGAAACGGCGCGCAACTATATGATCTAGAGGTTCAAAGGGAATACCAAAAAGAATTTGGCGTCGCCTATAGGAGGGACCGGGCTTTGCCGTTCAATCATCCCCCCTACGAGCTGTTGGCGCTTTTGATACCGGCCAAATTTTCGTTTCCCGTCGCGCACGCGCTCTGGGCGGCGGTCAATACCTTATTGCTTGCGGTAATCTTGCTCCGCCTATTTCCTTTTGTCGAGGCCAGGCAGCGGTCTCTGTTTGCCCTGATGCTGTTCGCTTATTTCCCGACCATAACAGCTCTCAAAATGGGTCAAGATTCGGTAATCACGACTTTTCTGTTGGTCGAAACTCTTGTGAGCCTCAAGCGCAAACGCTACGCCATAGCCGGTGGCCTGTTGGCCTTGGGTCTGTACAAACCGCAATTCGTTCTACCGTTGGTCGGGATTTTCTTACTGCACCGCCGTTGGTCGTCAATATTTGGTTTCTTGGCCACGGGGCTGTTGCTTGGCGCGATCTCACTGGCGATGGTGGGATGGGACGGCCTGATCAAATTACTTTCGTTGTGGTTGCCGATGATTCAGCGCGGTCACGTCGTCTGGCCGGAACTCATGACGAACTTACGTGGACTGGTGTACATGATATTGCGCCTCGGCGGGATAACTGAAGCAACGAACGTGCTGACATTGGGTCTTTCCATACTAACGTATGTTATAACTTTGCAGGTGTGGCCGCGAAATGCGGAAGAACAGAATGAGTTGTTTAATCTGCGCTTCGCGCTTGCTGTGGTAATGACGGCGCTCGTAAGCTTTCATTTATACTCCTATGACGGCACTCTGCTTGCCATCCCTCTAACCATTATGCTGAACCAAGTCTTGAAAGAAAAAAATCCATATCCGGTGCGGCACCGCGTGCTCTTAGCTCTTCTGATCGTATGGTTTCTGCCATTAGTGCCGAATGTGCTTCTGAGCGCATGGATGCTCGCCTGGTGGGCGATTCCGTTGCCGATTCTTTTTGGTGTGATGGCTATTGAAGTCTGGCGCCGCTCCGCGTTGGCGTCGCCGTCCGTTCGGATATAACAAAGCGCGGTTCATGATTGATGAAACGCCGGGAACTGGCTTTTTATCGCTACCACCGCAAAGCTGAGCGCAGCACCGCCCAACACGCACCCCAAGCGGCCCAAAACGCCAAGAAAAACGGCATAGAGGAAATACATCATGCCAAGCTGGAAATGACGCACATTGCCATGCTGAGTCTTGATGCGCTGGTTTGATGTTACTTGCTGTGGTCTCGTATTGGCGATCAGTTCGTCGAGGGTGAATAGAGCAGATCTGCATAAGAATAAAATTGAGGTCAGGAGGCGCTATGGCAGAGTTACAAACATTCCTGGCTAGCCGCGTACTCATCAGAGTCGGCGATATCACGAAAGAACAGGTGGACGCCGTCGTGAACGCGGCTAACAGCAGCTTGTTGGGCGGAGGCGGAGTCGACGGGGCGATTCATCGTGCCGGCGGGCCACGGATATTAGCCGAGTGTAAAGAAATCCGCCGACTTCGCTACCCTGATGGCCTGCCCACAGGACAGGCCGTGATCACTACCGCAGGAAAAATGACCGCCAAGCACGTGATTCACACGGTTGGCCCGGTATATGGACGCGGTGGCAAGGACAAAGCGGAATTGTTGGCGGCTTGTTACCGCAACTCATTGATGCTGGCGGCGGAGAATGGCCTAACGAGTATTGCGTTTCCGGCGATTTCGACCGGTGTCTACAGCTATCCGTTGAACGAGGCCGCGAACGTCTCGTCACGAGCGATCGAGCAATTCCTGAGCACAGACCAATCACTGAAGGAAGTGCGCCTCGTGTTCTTCGGCGCCGCCGATGCCGAGGTGTTCTTGAAACATCACGCGTTTACCGGGTAAGAATGGGCGAGAGGGACGAGGCCACAGGCGTGAGTGAATTCAAAGAAAACGTGAGACCATCGCGGGTTGGGATTGAAGGTGTTTTCTATTCGTTGGCGCATGTGCCCGACTTGGTGCGCTATGGTTCGAAGCCGTCGCGCGAAATTCGCGCCAACCCCGCGCTGGGCGAGCAGTTGGCAAAGCGGCTGCGCGATTTCGATGCGGTGACGGCTTACGCGCCGCATCAGGTTTACGTCGGCAATATCGCGCCCGAAAAACTCGGCGATTTGCCCAAGCCGTGGTATGAAAGACTGATCGAAGGCGCGACTCCGGTGGGCCGGTTCGGCGACCTTGTCGATCAAGACGAGTTTTACGCGCTGCTCGCGGGCGCGGATCAGTTTGATCTCGTTGCGTTAGAAGAAAATTGGTGTCGCGAGCGCGGTGCCCGGCATGCGATCGGGCGAGCGCCAAAGCGGCGACCGTTGCCGGAAATTCAAGCGCTCTGTGAAAAGGGTGCGCTACCTCTATATTCTGGCGAGCGACTGATAGGCGCCTTCGAATCCGGCCATGAAGAGGACGCCAATCTGACGCCGGAAGTTTTGCTCGAGAACTCGTCCGCCAAAGTTAGCGCCGCGCATGCGTTACGCGCGGCGCTGAATCGCCTCGGCGTCGACCCCGGGGAAATCGATTATGTGATCAGCTGCTCGGAAGAGGCCGTGGGCGACCGCTACAATCGCGGCGGCGGAAATTTAGCCAAAGCAATCGCCGAGGATGTCGGCTGCATCAATGCGGCGGGGTCGGATGTGAAAGCATTCTGCGCCGGGCCGATGTACGCAATGGTGCACGGTGCGAGCTTGGTTCACTCCGGAGTCGCCCGGAAGGTAGCAGTGGTCGCGGGCGGATCGCTGGCCAAGCTTGGCATGAAATTCGAATCTCATCTCAAAAATAACATGCCCGTGCTGGAGGATGTTCTCGGCAGCTTCGCCGTTATCCTCGCTCCAGCGAAGCCCAATCAAACTTGCATGCGGCTGGATTCCACTGCGTTCCACCCCGTGCGCGCGGGTGCGTCACCTCAGGCGATGGCGGAATATCTGGCGGAAAAGCCGCTGGCGAAGATGGGGATGAATTTGACGGACGTCGACCGCTATGGGGTGGAGCTGCACAATCCGGAAATCACCGTGCCCTCGGGTAGCGGTGATGTGCCGCGGACAAATTATTTGACGCTGGCGGCGCTTGCCGTTATGCGTGGCCTGATTGGCAAGAACCAGATGCAGGATTTTGTCCGCGCGCGCGGCATGGTAGGCTATGCGCCGACGCAGGGGCATATCCCCTCTGCGATTGTTTACTTAGGACACGCGTTGGAGGCCTTGAAGAGCGGTACAATTAGCAATGCCTTACTGATCGCTAAAGGAAGCTTGTTCCTGGGCCGCATGACGCAACTTTCGGACGGCTGCTCATTTCTCGTCGATCGCAATGAAGTTTAACGGAGGTCAGATGGTTAGAGGAAAAAAAATTATCGCCATCGGCGAACGGGATGGCGTGCCCGGACCGGTCATCGCCGAATGCCTCGAGGGGGCCGGCTACGAGGTGGTTTTCCAGGTGACTGAGTGTTTCGTCTGAACCGCCGCAGGCGCGATGAACTTTGAAAACCAAGGAGTCATCAAGCGCCTGGCGGATCAGTATGGTCCGGAAAATTTGACGGTCGTGTTGGGCAACGGAGAAGCCAACGGCGTCGAAGTCTTTGCCGAAACGGTGACCGAGGGCGACCCGAGTTACGCCGGACCTCTTGCCGGCGTTGCACTCAAAATTCCCGTCTATCACGTTTTAGAAGAGGAAGTGGTTTGCCAGGTGCCGGAAAAGCTCCGCGGAGAAAAGTTGCAGCTGTCCTCGCTGGTCATCGATGTCGAGCCGATGCATCAGGCGCTCGAAGCTTCGCGCGCGAAGCTTTGAAGCGGTTCACTTACGGTAGAGGCCCTTTATAAACCCTGAATCTTCCAGCTCCTTGACGAAGCGCGTATCGATGCAGTCTTTGGCGTTTGCCTGTGCCGCCTTCGGATTCTTCTCAGCCATGTCTTGGAGAACCAGCTGATAACCGTCGGCGGGCGGATACGGCGCTTCGGGCATAAAACGCGAGTGCCAGTCCCAAGCCTCTTCAAGGACTTTTCGATCGTCGAGGCGGGAATACTTGCGCATAATCCTGATCGTTTCGTCTTTGTGGGTCTTAAAGTAATGGATCGCTTCGACGTAGGCGCGCATATAGCGCCGCACAAAATCAGGATTATCCCGGATCAGTTTTGTCGATGTGTAGATACCGTTCTGAGGAAACGGAATTTGCAACGAGACCATGTCGACGACGGTGGGATAACCGAGCTTTTCCGCGATCGCCTTGCCGGCCTCGGTGACGACCGTGAATTGGACGATGCCCTTCTCGAGCGCGACCATACGCTCGATGGCGCCACCGATGACACGCAGATTGACGTCCTTTAACGGATCCAGGCCGATTTTCTTAAGTCCTACTTTGAGCGCGAACTCCGCCGTGGTGCCCGCAATATGAGTACCGCCGATCTTCCCTCGCAAGTCCTCGGGTCTTCTGATACTCGGATGTGAAACGAGATAATACGGAAGCACGTTGACGTTGCCGGCGATCGCCACGACGTCGCCTCCCGCGAGTCGAGCGGCGGCCAAACCCGGTCCGCCGCCTTCGCCGATGCCAATCTCTCCCGCGAGAATCGCCTGAATGCCGCGCACGCTTCCGGAAATAAAAATAATCGTGGCATCGATGCCGTGCTTGTCGAAAATTCTTGCGTCTTTGGCAACCCATAGGACGGAAGACGAACCGGGAGTGGTTGAGATATACGAGGTGTTCAACTTATCCGCGGCGGGAGATGGCGCTGGTGCTAACCAAAAGAAAGTAATGGCGAATAACGCGACAAAATGACACCCTCTTCGTTTCATTGATAACTCCGTAAAATCTGTATACCAGCTCAGCGGCTTGGGGCAAAGACTCGCATTGACTTCAAGGTTGATTTCAATTTCAATCATTCACGATGAAAAGAGCGGTGGATCTGATCATGTTCGACCTGGATGGCACGCTGGCGGATACCGGCCGCGACCTCGCAGACTCGGTTAATTACACCCGAGCGCATTTCAACCTCGCGCCACTGGCCGAGGAGTTGGTTTTTGCCCATGTGGGACGGGGCGTGGAGCATATGTTGAAACATTCTTTGCCGGAGGAGTCCCCACACCATTTTCAAGAAGTCATGCGGATATTTCTCGGTCGGTACGAGATGCACTTGCTCGACAGAACCGTTCTTTATCCTGGCGTTCACGACGCGCTGGAGCATTTTCGCGACAAGCAACGCGTAGTGGTGAGCAATAAAATACGTCGTCTGACCGTGGCTGTTGTGCGTGGATTGGGCGTGGAAAGTTACTTCGATGCGATCTTCGGCGGCGACAGCGCCGCAGAAAAAAAACCCGCCCCGGCATTGTTAAACCTAGTCTTGCAGCGTTTTCAGGTTCCTGCGGCGGCCGCGCTGATCGTCGGGGACGGCGATACGGATGTTGAAGCCGGTAAACGCGCCGGAGTTTTGACTTGTGGCGTCACCTACGGTCTGGGCAACAAGGCTGACTTACTTGCCGCGAAACCGGATGTTATGATTGATAACATCAAGGAGCTTTCCGACTATTTCTGCTGAATCCCGATCTCATCCAGAACAGGAGGCGAATCATGGCGGCGACGATTCCAGAACAATTCAAAGATCTCTTTGGCAAGGTTGCATTCGCTCATTTAGCCACGTTAATGGCTGATGGAAGCCCTCAGGTCACCCCCGTGTGGGTCGATTACGACGGTGCTCATGTTAGAGTCAATTCCGCCAGAGGACGTCTTAAAGACAAAAACATGCGTCGCGACAAGCGCGTCGCATTATCCATCCAGGATCCGGAAAATCCTTATCGTTATCTCGCCATTCGAGGTGAGGTAGTTGAGATCACCGAAAACGGCGCCGACGCCCACATCGACGCGCTGGCCAAAAAATACCTCGGCAAAGATCGCTATCCCTTTCGAAGTTCCGCGGAGGTGAGAGTGATCTACAAGATTCGGCCGGATAAGGTTTCAACCTCGGGGTGACTGAATTAGGCCGGACATCACCGCGAAGCGGCTCAACCTGAGGCTTGGGCGAACAAGGTTTCAAACCTGCCCCGACCAGCTTCTGACACTAGTTCATCTCAACGTTAGTTCATCTCAACGTTGCAGCTGGCGGCGCCATTGCTGGAAAATTTGTTCAGCGCCGCGAGAGCCGCCACTTTGTAGCACTCGGCTAATGTCGGGTAATTGAAAACCGTATCGATAAAGTAGTCAAGCTTGCCGCCATGCGCAATCACCGCCTGGCCGATATGGACCAGTTCCGTGGCGCCCTCGCCGATCACATGGACGCCGAGAAGCTCTCGGGTTTCGCTGTGGAAAAGCAACTTGAGCATGCCGACGGTGTCGCCGATGATTTGACCGCGGGCGATCTCGCGGTAGCGGGCAACGCCGATCTCATACGGCACACCGTCGCGCGTGAGCTCGTCTTCATTGCGCCCGACCATCGAGATTTCCGGGATCGTGTAAATGCCGTAAGGCAAAAGATGAGAGGATGTTTCACAAGCCAAACCCAAGGCGTGACAAGCCGCGTGGCGTCCTTGCTGCATGGAAGTTGACGCCAGGGCGGGAAATCCCACCACATCGCCAACCGCATAGATATGCGCAACTGCAGTCTGAAAGTTTTCATTCACTTTCAAACGGCCACGGTCATCGGGTTGAATGCCTATCTGTTCGAGGCCGAGGTTTTTAGTCGCGCCGATGCGGCCCGCCGAATACACAAGCAATGGCGCCCGGATTTGCTTGCCGCTCTTAAGTTGCAGCACGACGGATTTGTCGGTCAATTTGTAAACGCCCACCACCTCTTCGTTGAGGCGCAAGGTAACGCCGATATTGCGCATCTGGTATTGTAGCGAT
>Ga0114129_10013649_pt1 | contig 11573 bp, 9 predicted proteins | sample RhiMetdeltSRZDD1_FD_80071 | JGI IMG/M metagenome (GOLD analysis project Ga0114129, IMG submission 80071) | Populus rhizosphere microbial communities from Tennessee, USA - Rhizosphere MetaG P. deltoides SRZDD1 (version 2) (version 2) | ecosystem: Host-associated > Plants > Roots > Rhizosphere >... | reverse complement strand
TATCAGCTATCAGCTATCAGAGGCTTCCTGGGATGGCCGTGGCTCCGCTATCCTGCCTTACTATAGCTGATAGCTGATAGCTGATAGCTCTTCTTTGGAACTAATCGCCAACTAGTGACGTTATCCCCCCTGGTTTCCCCGAATTGAGTTCAATCGCGGGGGCAGGCAGGCTAGTGGATCGCTACGCTCGGAGGCATCGTGAAGTCAGATGATTGACCCCCTGACCTGCCAGGATGCCGTTGCCCGCCTCGAGGACTACCTCGACCGAGAGCTAAACGAGGAAGAGATGAGGCAGGTCCGGCATCATCTCGAGATCTGCGCGGCCTGTGCCGGCCATTTCAGGGCCGAGGAGGCGGTGCTGCAGCAGCTGCGGGACAAGCTGCGGCGAATCGCGGTCCCTGCCGACCTCATGGCTCGGGTTCAGAAGAAACTGGGAGGCGGATAGGCGGCCGTTGACCCTGCCGGCCAGGGGAACCATTTGCTGCATCGGTACATTCCATCCTCAGTCTCTACTGGAAGCAGCATCTATGTCCGACGCCGAAGCCCGCCGTCTCGAACGTGACGCTGAACGACTGGAAAACTGGAAGCGCTGGGGCCCCTATCTGTCCGAGCGACAGTGGGGTACGGTGCGTGAGGACTATTCTGCCTACGGGAACTGCTGGGAGTACTTTCCGCACGACCACGCTCGGAGCCGGGTCTATCGCTGGGGCGAAGACGGCCTGCTCGGCTTCACGGATCGCGAGTGCCGGCTCTGTTTCAGTGTCGCGCTGTGGAATGGCCATGACCCGATTCTCAAAGAGCGGCTTTTTGGGTTGACCGGACCGGAAGGCAACCACGGTGAGGACGTGAAGGAGTGCTACTACTACCTCGACTCCACCCCCACGCACTCCTACGCCAAAGCACTCTACAAGTACCCGCAGTCTCGCTTCCCCTATGACGAGCTCGTGGCCGAGAATCGGCGACGCTCGAAAGCCGATCCCGAGTTCGAGCTGACCGATACCGGCGTGTTCGACGAAAGCCGCTACTTCGACGTCTTCGCAGAATATGCCAAGGCATCCACCGACGACATTCTGATTCGGCTCACCATCGCGAACCGCGGTCCCGATCCGGCCCGGATCGCAGTCCTGCCCACCCTCTGGTTCAGAAACGTCTGGAGCTGGGGTCGTGTGGGCGAGGGCTACGGCCCCCGTTCTCGCCTGGAGAAACTGGGCGGCAACGCGGTGGTGGCGCAGAACCCGACGCTGGGAGACTACCGATTCGATGCCGAGCCGGCCGCGAACGGACCCGAGTGGCTGTTCACGGAGAACGAGACCAACGTCGCCCGGCTCTATGGCGTCTCGAACTCACATCCGTTCGTGAAGGATGCCTTTCACGACTACATGGTCGGCGGCCGAACGGAGGCAGTAAACCCGGCGCGGGTTGGGACCAAGGCCGCCGCCTTGTACTGGTTCACCATCGACGCCGGCGCGCAGGTGACGATTCGTCTGCGACTGCGGCAGGTGGAAGCACCCGCTGACGCGTTTGGACCAGCGTTCGATCGGGTCTTCGAGACCCGCATCCGCGAGGCGGATGAGTTCTACCGGAATCGGCTGCCGGAGCAGGTGACGGCGGAAGAGCGCGCGGTGCTACGCCAGGGCTATGCGGGCCTGCTCTGGAGCAAGCAGTTCTATCACTACGTGATGAACGACTGGCTGGAGGGGGATCCTGCCCAACCGCCGCCGCCGGAAAGCCGCAAGTCTGGTCGCAATAACGAGTGGTCCCACGTGTTCAATCGCGACGTGATCTCGATGCCGGACAAGTGGGAGTATCCCTGGTTCGCGGCCTGGGATCTGGCCTTCCACATGATCCCGTTTGCGCGGATCGATCCCCAGTTCGCCAAGGAGCAGCTCCTCCTGCTCTTGCGCGAGTGGTACACCCATCCCAACGGTCAGATCCCGGCCTACGAGTTTGCCTTTTCCGACGTGAACCCGCCGGTGCACGCCTGGGCGGTGTGGCGGGTGTACAAAATGACCGGCGCTCGCGGCAAGCGCGACCGGCTCTTTCTCGAGCGCGCGTTCCACAAGCTGCTGCTCAACTTCACCTGGTGGGTCAATCGCAAGGACCCGGAAGGTCGCAATCTGTTCGCGGGCGGCTTCCTCGGCCTCGACAACATCGGCGTGTTCGACCGGTCCCGTCCGCTGCCCACTGGTGGTCATCTGGAGCAAGCCGACGGCACGGCCTGGATGGCGTTCTACTGCAACACCATGCTCTCGATCGCACTGGAGCTGGCCTGCGAAGATCCTGCCTACGAGGACGTCGCCTCGAAATTCTTCGAGCATTTCATCGCGATTTCCGATGCGATCAATTCCCTGGGGGGCACCGGCCTGTGGGTCGATGATGACGGGTTCTATTACGATCAGCTCCATGTTGATAGTAGCGTCGTCCCGCTCCGGGTGCGCTCCCTGGTCGGCATTATTCCATTGATCGCGGTCGAAGTACTCGACGACGTGAGAATCAACGAGCTGCGGGGCTTCCGCAAGCGCATGGAGTGGTTCCTGGTGAACCGCCCCGATCTCGCGCGACACATCTCGTGCATGCATCCGCGCATGGCAACGAGCGGGGCCCATCGGCTGCTTGCGATCCCGTCGCGCGACCGCCTGACGCGGCTTTTGCGTTACGTGCTGGACGAGACCGAGTTCCTGGGCGCTCACGGGATCCGGTCGGTTTCGCGAGTGCATAGGGATCATCCTTACGTCTTCGATGTCATGGGTGAGCGATATGAGGTGGAGTACGTTCCCGGCGAGTCCAACACCGGGCTCTTCGGGGGCAACTCCAACTGGCGGGGCCCCATCTGGTTCCCCATCAATTTCCTGGTGCTCGAGGCGCTGGAACGCTACGGACACTTCTACGGCGACGATCTCAAAGTGGAGTGTCCGCTGGGGTCCGGGCAGATGATGTCGCTGCAGGAGGTGGCGCGCGAGATCCAGCGCCGGCTCGCGACCATCTTCCTGCGGGGCCCCGACGGCCGCCGCCCCTGCCATGGTGGCGACCAGCGATACGCCACCGATCCGCACTGGAAGGATCTGGTTCTCTTCCACGAATACTTCCACGGCGAGACGGGCCGCGGCGTCGGCGCCAGCCACCAAACCGGCTGGACCGCACTGGCGCTTCGCTGCATCGAGGACATCGCCCGGTCCCGCACGGTGGCGCCTGAGCACCTGCGCGAGCGTCGGCCGGCGTTGAGTGGCGCATGACTGCGGCGGTAGTGCCATTGGAGGTGCCGCCGGCGGCCGAGTGGCTGGAGCCGGACGGGTTGGGCGGCTTCGCCTCAGGCACGGTGGGCGGCATCCGGACCCGGCGTTATCACGCGCTTCTGCTCGTGGCCACAGCACCCCCCAGCGGGCGGATGGCGCTGGTCAACGGACTTGACGCGTGGATTGAGACGGCCGGGGAAGGGGAGAAGGGGGAAGGGGGGAAGAGCGTATCAGCTGAGCGGGTTTTCCTCACTCAGCAGCGCTACGCTCCCGACGTAGTCGCCCCTGAGAGCCCGGCTCAGCTCGTCTCGTTCGTTCACGATCCGTGGCCCACCTGGACTTTCCGGCTTCCGAACGGAACCGTCATCACGCAGGAGCTGCTGGTCCCGGCCGGCCGGCCGGCGGTGGCGCTGCGCTGGCGGGTGGCCGCAGGTGCCCCGGCCGGAGCACTGGCTGTGCGGCCGTTTCTCTCCGGGCGCGATTTTCATTCGCTGCATCACGAGAACCCTGCCTTTCGATTTGACCCCGACCTGACCGCGGGTCGAGTGCGCTGGCAGCCGTATCCCGACGTGCCGGCGGTGTTTGCCGTGAGCAATGGCGCCTACCGGCACGAACCGGTGTGGTACCGCAGCTTCCTCTACACCGAAGAGAGGGCGCGCGGGCTCGACTTCGTCGAGGATCTGGCTGCCCCGGGCACGTTTCGGTGGAACTTGAGCGATGGTGCCGCTGTGCTCGCCTTTACCACCGACCACGCAGCACTCGGCTGGACTGGCGATTCCGTCGCGGGCTTCACCCAGCTCACGACGAGCGAGCGGTCCCGTCGCAGCAAGTTCGCGACTCCGCTCGAGCGAGCGGGCGACGCCTATCTGGTGAAGCGCGGCGAGGGCAAGACCATAATCGCGGGATATCCCTGGTTCGGCGACTGGGGCCGCGACACGTTCATCTCGTTGCGCGGTCTGTGCCTGGCAACGGGACGCCGGGCCGACGGGCGCGCGATCCTACTGGAGTGGGCGGACCAGGTTTCCGAAGGGATGCTGCCCAATCGCTTTGCGGACCGGGGGGACGCCCCGGAGTTCAATGCGGTGGACGCGTCGCTCTGGTACGTCGTGGCTGTGGGAGAGTACCTGGGCGGGGCCGGGCGGGAGGAGGCAACCGATCGCAAACGGCTGCAGGCGGCCTGCTTGGCTATCGTCTCCGGCTTCGCCAGTGGCACACGTTATCACATTCACCTGGACCGGGACGGCCTGCTTGCCGCGGGAGAGCCCGGCGTCCAGCTCACCTGGATGGATGCCAAGGTGGGCGACTGGGTGGTCACTCCCCGCATCGGCAAGCCGGTGGAAGTACAGGCCCTCTGGCTCAACGCGCTGCGCGTCGTGAGCAGGTGGGATGACGCATGGCGCGAGCCTTACGAGCGTGGCCGCCGCTCCTTCGAGGCCCGGTTCTGGAACGAGAGCGGATATCTCAACGACGTGGTGGACGTTGACCACCAGCCGGGAACGGTAGACCCAACCTTCCGGCCCAATCAGATCTTTGCAGTCGGCGGGTTGCCCTATCCGCTGCTCGAAGGCGAGCGGGCTCGTCGCGTGGTCGAAGCCGTGGAGCGACGACTTTGGATGCCGCTCGGTCTCCGGACCCTGCCAAGCGACGATTCCCGCTACATCGCACACTATCGGGGAGGCCCGCTGGAACGCGACGGCGCCTACCACCAGGGCACCGCGTGGCCCTGGCTGATCGGTCCTTTTGTAGAGGCATGGGTCCGTGTCAACGGTGACTCCGCCGAGACTAGGAGCCGCGCGCGACGCTGTTTCTTCGAGCCCCTGCTTCGGCATCTGGAGCAGGCCGGCCTGGGCCACATCTCCGAAGTTGCCGACGCCGACCCGCCACATGCCCCGGGAGGATGCCCCTTTCAAGCCTGGTCGGTGGGCGAGGCGCTGCGGCTCGAGCGGATCGTTCTGTCCCCGGAGGGTGGTCGGTGAGCACCGGCACGCATCCAGCGCACCTCGCCGGCTCTGCCGCTGCTCCTGCGGTCACCGCGGTGAAGAGTAGTGCCGCGGCCCACCGGAGCCACTGGCCGGAATACGCGATCGAAGCCGCATTGCTCGGGCTGTTCATGGTCTCTGCGTGCGGGTTCACCGTGCTGCTTGAGCATCCTGCGTCGCCGGTCTACCGAGCGATTCCCAGCGACTTCGTCCGCCGCTCGCTCACCGGTCTGGCGATGGGTGGTACGGCAATAACGCTGATCTACTCGGGTTGGGGACAACGCTCGGGCGCCCACTTCAATCCCGCCGCGACGTTGACCTTTTTCCGGCTGGGCAAGGTGGCCCCGAAGGACGCCCTGGGATATGTCGTGGCGCAGTTCGTCGGCGGGGTGCTTGGCGTGATGCTCTCCAGTGCGGTGCTGGGGGAGCTGCTCGCGCACCAAAGGGTGCGCTACGCGGTCACGCTTCCCGGCATTTATGGAGCCAGCCTGGGCTGGGCTGGACCTGGCGTAGCCTGGGTGGCGGAGTTCGTGATTTCGTTCGTGCTGATGAGCGTCCTTCTACAAGTGATGAACTCGCGGCTGTCGCGCTTTACGGGCTTGTTCGCCGGGGCACTGGTGGCCACCTATATCACGCTGGAGGCGCCGATTTCGGGCATGAGCATGAACCCCGCCCGCACGTTCGCCTCGGCGTTCGGCGCCCACAACTGGACCGCGGTCTGGATCTACTTCACTGCGCCGCCCTTGGGCATGCTGGCGGCGGCGGAGGCCTATCTGAGACGCCGGGGCCAACGCGCAGTCGGTTGCGCCAAGCTGTACCACGACAACCACAAGCCCTGTTTGTTCTGCGAGTTTCACGGGACAAAAGCGTAAACAGTAAACAGTGAACGGTGAACGGGGGCTCCGGTGATCATCGGGCGCCCCTTTTCACTGTTCACTGTTCACGCTTTTTAAGCTGGGAACTATTTCCTGCGAGCCGGCTTTATACCCGTCATCTCGCACCCGGCAACTGAACTCTCTAAGGAGTGATCTGATGAACCGTCGCGTATGGATTGCCGGCCTCGTCGTGCTCGGAGGCGTGGCCTGGTACCTCTTTCGACCCGAGCTCCTGTTCGTGAACAAGCGGGTCAACGAGGGCATCTCGACCGGCTCTGCGGCGGCGGAGACAGGGGCCGTCCCGGCACGGCTGGTGGGAGGGAGCTTCCATTCGGTCGCTCACGAGACGCATGGGACGGCCACCATTCTTGACGTGAGTGGCAAGCGGATCCTCCGACTGACCGACTTTACCACGTCCAACGGTCCCGACGTGCGGGTGTACCTGGTGGCCGCCAGCGACGCCTCGGACAACGAAACCGTGACGAAGGCCGGGTTCGTTGAATTGGGCAAGCTCAAGGGCAACCAGGGCGACCAGAACTACGACGTCCCCAGTAACCTCGACCTCGCCAAGTATCGCGCCGTAACCATTTGGTGCCGTCGTTTCAGCATAAACTTCGCTACGGCACCGCTCACGCCGGCTTCATGAAGCCGAGGAGACCGACCATGTCGCTGATTCGCGCACTGTCCGCTGCCACTCTCCTCGTCGTCGTCGCCAGTGGTGCCGCGGCGCAGCAGGAGGCGGCGAAGCCCACGACCTTCACCATCCGGGTCGAGAACGCCACCAGCGGTGAGGCGCTCAAGCTGTCGAACGGCAAGACGGCGCCCTTAGTGATCGCGCCCGTGCTCTATGTCGTCCACACCAGCAACACCAACCCGCTGTTCGCCGGAGGCCAACTCGATGCCGGCAAGGGGCTCCGGACGTTAGCAGAGACGGGGAATCCTGAGCCACTCAGCAAGTCCGTCGCGGGGCAGACGGGAGTGATGTCGGTCGCAGCCGATGCGAAGCCGGTCGGCGCGACCGAAGGCGGTCCGCTTCCTCCGGGTAAGGCGTACGAGTTCACGGTGGCTGCGGAGCCCGGCCAATTCCTGTCGATTGCGTCGATGTTCGGGCAGTCGAACGACTGGTTCTACTCCAACGACCGGCCCATCGCTCTGTTCGTGAACGGCAAGCCGGTGAGCGGCGACATGTCCGCGCAAATCTCCCTGTGGGATGCGGGCACCGAAGTGGACGAGGAACCTGGGCTCGGTCCCAACCAGGGTCCGCGGCAAAAGGACCCGGAAGCCGGTGTCCGCGAGAACCAGGCGATCGCCCATGTGAACAGCAAGTGGGTCTATCCCAAAACCGGATTCCAGTTGACGGTGACGCCGTCCGGCGACGCAATGTCGCAGCGGTGAACGGTAAACGGTGAACGGTGAACGGGACTGCAGGGTGAGCTGAGCCCCTGTTCACCGTTCACGCTTTCTGTTGAGGCCAACATGTCCGGACATTTCGACATCATAATCATCGGCACTGGGGCCGGCGGCGGAACGCTGGCATACCGGCTCGCTCCTTCCGGCAAGAAGATTCTCCTGCTCGAGCGCGGCGACTACGTGCCTCGCGAGCCGGACAATTGGAGTCCTCGCGCGGTGAACGTCGAGGGGAAGTATCAGACCAGGGAGAAGTGGCAGGACCAGGACGGAAAGCCGCTGCACCCTCACACCAACTACTACGTGGGCGGCAACACCAAGTTCTACGGCGCAGCGCTGTTCCGGCTGCGCCAGCAGGACTTCGGCGAGATTCGCCACCATGGCGGTATTTCCCCGGCGTGGCCGATTACCTACGACGAGCTTGAGCCTTACTACGCGGAGGCCGAACTGCTGTACCATGTACACGGCGAGCGAGGCGAGGACCCGACCGAGCCGCGGACCACGCGGGCCTATCCCCATCCGGCCGTGAGCCACGAGCCCAGGATTCAGCAACTCGCCGACCACTTCGCGGCACATGGGCTGCGGCCGTTTCACACGCCGCTCGGCGTCATGCTCAATGAGAGCAACCCACGCCGGAGCAAGTGCATTCGCTGCGCCACCTGCGACGGCTTCCCCTGCCTGGTGCAGGCCAAATCCGACGCCCAAGTCTGCTGCGTGGATCCGGCGCTCGAGTACGCCAACGTGACGCTGGTGACGGGCGCCTACGTATCCCGGTTGGAGACCGACGCCTCCGGGCGACAAATCAGCAAGGTTCACTTCAAGCGGGGCGACGCGACCGAGACCTACACGGGTGACATCGTGGTTTCCTCCTGTGGTGCCATCAACTCGGCGGCGCTCCTGCTTCGCTCGGCCAACGACAAGCACCCCAACGGACTCGCCAACGGCTCCGATGTGGTGGGCCGCCACTACATGGGCCATATCAACTCGGTCCTGATGGCGGTCTCCAAGTGCCCCAATCCGACCGTCTTCCAGAAGACCCTCAGCGTGAACGATTTCTATGCGGGATCCAAGGAGTGGGAATACCCGATGGGGCACATCTCGTTCGTGGGCAAGCTGGATGGCATCACCCTGTCGGCCGGCGCCCCCAAGATCGCGCCCGGCTTCACTCTCGACCTCATGGGCAAGCACTCGCTCGATTTCTGGCTGACATCGGAGGATCTGCCCGATCCCGACAATCGTGTGACTTTGAGCGGGGACGGCCAGATCATGCTCTCCTACGCGCCCAACAACGGTGAAGGGCATAAGCGGCTCACCGCGAAGCTCGAGCACCTGATGAACGAGCAGTCGAGCTGCCCGGTCCATGGCAAGAGCTGCCACGTCGGTCTCTTCTCGCGGAATCTGTTTGTAGGGCAACGGATTCCGCTCGCGGGCGTCGCCCATCAAAACGGAACCATTCGGTTCGGGCGCGATCCCAAGACCTCCGCACTGGACCCGACCTGCAAGGCGCACGAGCTCGACAACCTCTACGTGGTGGACGGGAGCTTCTTTCCCTCGAGTGCCGCCGTGAATCCGGCGCTCACCATCATGGCGAACGCGCTGCGGGTCGGCGATCGGATCCTCGAACGGCTGGGCGGGAGCGGACGGGAGCGGGCGGGAGCAGATGGGAGCAGGCGGGAGCAGACGGGCGCTCTGGCATGAGGAGCGAGGTCTTCCGGGTTGCCAGGGGCTGGATCGAGCGCGGGGGACTCGCCCTCTCGGCGCTGGCGCTGGTCACCAGCGGCAGTTCGGCGGCGGCTCAATACACCCAGCCTTGGCACGGCAAAGGCACCACCTCGGCCCAGGCCGTCACGGCCAGTCGAGTCCCGATCGGCGTGCGCGCTGTGGCGTCGGTCGGCCTCACAGTCTCCGATCTCGACAAGTCGCTCGCGTTCTACACTGGCGTGCTCACGTTCCAGAAGGTGAAGGAGACGCAGCGCTCGGGCCCAGCGTTCGAAAAGCTGGTTGGGGTATCCGGCGCCCGGGCAAGGGTGGCCACGCTGCGCCTGGGCGACGAGTATCTGGAGCTCACTCAGTATCTCGCGCCCCGGGGTCGCCCGGCTCCGGCGGCCTGGCACAGCAACGATCGCTGGTTCCAGCACGTAGCCGTGATCGTAAGCGACATGGACCGGGCTTACGCTCAGCTGCGGCAGCACGACGTCAGGCCGGCTTCAGCCAACGGGCCGCAGCGGCTTCCCGCCTGGAACCCGAATGCAGGCGGCATTCGCGCCTTCTACTTTCGCGATCCCGATGATCATCCGCTCGAGATTCTATGGTTCCCTCCCGGGAAAGGGCGGGCGAAGTGGCACCAGGCGAGCGATCGGCTTTTCCTGGGCATCGACCACACGGCGATCGTCGTTCGCGACACCGATCAGAGCCTCAAGTTCTATCGGGACGCACTCGGCTTCGAGATTGCGGGCACGAGCGACAACTACGGGCCGGAGCAGGAGAATCTCAACAACGTGCCTGGGGCCCATCTCCGAATCACTGCCCTGCGTGCGGCCGATGGCCCTGGCATCGAGTTCCTGCAGTACCTCGCGCCCACCACCGGCCGACCGTACCCGCGCGACGAGCAGGCCAACGATCTGGTCCACTGGCAAACCCGCCTGCTGGTACCGGACGCCGGTCTAGCCGCCAGCCGGCTCGAAGCGGAAGGTGCCCCCTTCGTCTCTCGCGGTGTCGTCGCTGTGGCAGACACCGCCGCTGGCGAATCGCTGGGCCTGGTCGTGCGCGACCCCGACGGCCACGTCATGCACCTGTTCGAACCCTGAAGGAGTGGAATATGCTGAGCGAGCGCGACGTCGCGGTGCTATCGAGCATGAATTGGGAGCGGGCGGATCAATCGCTGGGACAAGGGGGCACGTACATGAAGGCGATCGCTGTCTTCCCCGGTAAGTCCAATTCGGTCCATCTGGCTTCGCTGCCCAAGCCCTCTCTGGCGGAGATTCCCAACGGCCGGGGGGTACTGATCAAGGTGCTGCGTGTCGGCGTGGACGGAACGGACAAGGAGATCAACGCCGCGGAGTACGGGGCACCGCCCCCGGGATATGACTTCCTGATCATTGGGCACGAGAGCTTCGGACGGGTAGAAGCTGTGGGACCCAACGTGACTGAGTTTCGTCCGGGCGACTACGTCGTGGCCACCGTGCGTCGGCCGGGTCACAGTATCTACGACCAGATCGGCACCTACGACATGACCACGGACGATGTCTACTACGAGCGCGGCATCAACCTCCGCCACGGGTATCTCACCGAGTACTACGTGGACGATCCCGAATACATCGTCCATATCCCCGACGGCCTCCGCGACGTGGCCGTACTCCTCGAGCCGCTCACTGTGGTGGAGAAGGGGATTGCCCAGGCATACGAGACCCAGCGACGCCTCCGGGTGTGGCGGCCGCGCAAGGCGGCAGTGATCGGCGCCGGAACCGTCGGCCTGCTGGCCACGCTGGTGCTACGGCTTCGAGGCCTCGAGGTCACCACCTTTGCACGGACCAAGAAGCCATCCCGCAATGCGGAGCTGCTCGAGAGCACTGGGGCCCGGTATGTGTCGATTCAGGAGGAGTCCTTCCTGGACGCGGCCAAGCGGGTGGGACCGTTCGACCTCATCCTCGAGGCGTCGGGCCAGTCGGCATCGGTCTTCGACGGTATGCAGGCGCTCGCCAAGAACGGCGTGCTCGTGCTCACCAGCGTGACCGGTGGAGACAAGCAGCTCAGCGTTCCAGCCGACAAGATCAATCTCGAATTCGTTCTGGGCAACAGGGCCATGGTTGGCTCGGTCAATGCCAATCGCGAGTACTTCGAGATGGGCGTCAAGGATATGGCCCAGGCGGAGGCGCAGTTCTCCGGGTGGCTGGCGCAGCTCCTCACCCATCCGGTCAAGGGATTGGAGAACTACGCCGAGTTGTTCGACAAGCTCACCAACGCGAAAGGGGCGATCAAGATCTACTGCGAGGTAGCCGAGGGCTGACTATCTCCGGGAGCGCCTGCAGGCCGCTCACGGTGACGCATACCGGCTCGAGCACAGGTCGTGCCGCGATTCC
>Ga0114129_10013648_pt1 | contig 11574 bp, 7 predicted proteins | sample RhiMetdeltSRZDD1_FD_80071 | JGI IMG/M metagenome (GOLD analysis project Ga0114129, IMG submission 80071) | Populus rhizosphere microbial communities from Tennessee, USA - Rhizosphere MetaG P. deltoides SRZDD1 (version 2) (version 2) | ecosystem: Host-associated > Plants > Roots > Rhizosphere >... | reverse complement strand
GCCCGCACAAGGGATGACTTTCCACTGCCCGATGCGCCGACGATCGCAAGGAAACGTTCGTGGCTCAGCGGATGCTTTGCATTCAACGCAAGGACACGTTCCACCAGTTTTGCCGTCAGCGCTTCTCGTCCGACGAATAAATCCGCATCCGCCTCATCAAAGTAATTCAGCCCTTTGTAGGGACACAACCCAAGCGCCGGCGCGTCCTCCCGCCGGATGTTCGCTGCCAGGTCCAGGAGACGCGCAACAATCTTTGGTTCATCCTCCAGCCCCAGGGCAGGGATGAATCGAGCTTCGATAGTGGGTATATCGGGCAGGCGCAGGTTTTGTTCGAGGCGACTGATCTGCGTGTGACCATAGCCCACGGCCTGTGCCAGCTCCGTCTGTGTGAGTCCCACGCGGCGACGCAGAAAGCGCAGGAGATCGCCGAAGGTAGTGAATTTTTCTAACATGGCGGAAGGGACGGAAACGGTCATTTATTTTAATCCAACACTATTTTATACAAAATCGTTCCTGTTTGTCACAGTTGGGTAATTTTGGCACAACGAGTCAAGCAAGACAAAGGCCGTCATGCGGATCTAGCAATACCAAAAGACCGGCGCGCAAACATAGAAAGGAAGATCTGCACCTTCGAAAGCATACTCAGCCTATCAAAAGAGGACCATATATTAAAAACCGCTTGCCGCCCAGAGTGAATTAAGAACTTAAGCTCTTTTCTTTACCCTTCTCAAAAACAAAACTGACCGACAGAAGTTTCTGGGGCATGGTCAGATTATTTTGTGTAATTTTGGATGCCTCAAATGATGGATGACATATAGGACACGAATTTATAGTTTTTCTACTGTTTTCAATGCAAGCTCAAAAGCTGTATCCAGAGACATTTTCTCACCTACGGCCCAGGCTGTTTGAAAGTCGATTTCATCAAGGAACTGACGAGCCTGAGCAATTGTGCGCTGTGTCTCGCGGAGGAAAAATGGATCCAAACGTCCGTTGGTGTTCTGCAGGTTGGCGTGGACTGCCCCCAGCACTTGAACCGCCATTTCTGGTTGTAATGTTGCATAACAATTCGAGAAAATAAATAAGGCCCCGCCAACTTCGATTTCATTGGCGATCGAAAAACTTCTCCCGAATTCTTGCTTGGCAAGCTGCGAATTTCCTTTAAGGAATTGAATTTGTCCTAAAAGTGCTAGCCGAAATACGACCATATCCTTAGTTCCGAACTCTCTTGCAAGCCTTAGTGCTTCTTCCAAATAAGATTGGGCATGCTGTAAATTGCCCTCGTCCCTTTCCAAAATACCAAGATGTAGCAGGACAAGCGATTTCGCGTAATTTTCCCCATTGAGTTCACACTGCTCTTTTGAACTTAGATATAGTGTCCTTGCCTTCTGAGAATCATTGCGGGAGTAGTGCAAGATCGTTGCATCTAAGAATGGAGCCAGAGAATTGATGGTTCCAATCTCCTTGCATAGCACCTCCGATTCATGGAGATGTACCTCTGATTCTTCAATTTGATTGTTTTCCCATTCCCACTGAGCCAGACGAAATAACGCGGATGAAAGATGCACACGTTCTCCAGCATGACGCGCCAGTTCTACATCCGCGACAAACATTTCATGAGTTAATTGTCCGCCCAGTCTCACGCTGTTCATGGATAACCACCGCTGGGTATATGCCTCCCAATACATATCCTTCAAAGCACGAAATTCATTTAGGCTTTGTTTCAATAGCGGTTGTGCTTTCTCAAACTCTTCCAGGCGATACAAGGCAAAACCCACATAGAGTCTAGCAATGGCGATATCGCGAAGATCGTTCCCTGTCTCACACAGTACCAGGCTGGCCTGGGCAGCATCCTGCATTCTTATCAGATCATCCAACACCTGAGCAAGAGCGGCATCGTAATACAAACTGCGAGCCCGGGCAGTCTTTTCGGCAGCCGTCAGTTCGCCGATGGGTTTAGCAAGTGCTCTGCCGATCCACCGCGAGCCTTCCTTCCAATAACATCGAATTAACCAATATCGTCCCAGCGCCGCGCACAGACGCAGAGAGGACGCTGGAGACTCTTTGATGAATGACCATTCCAGCGCAGCCCGTATGTTTTCATAATCAACATCCAACTTGGCAAGCCAGTGCAGTTGTTCCAAGCGGATCAAGTGTGGTGCAGCCAATTCCGTCGCATCCAGAAAATAGGCTAAATGCTTATTGCGCATTGTCTCACTCTCATCTGAGTCTATTAGTTTCTCGTCCGCATACTGCCGCAGAACCTCTAACATGCTATAGCGTGTTTCACGACTTGTTTTCTCTTTTTTAACCAGAGACTTGTTAATCAGCTGACCGAGCAAATCCAGTACATCTTCAGCGTGGATCTTAATATCTGAACATATGGATTCCGCCGCCTCAAGCGTCCAACTATGGACAAAAATAGATAGCCGTCGAAAAAGAGTCTGCTCAGCGAGTGAGAGCAGATTGAAACTCCAATCGATTGCGGCTTGCAATGTTTGATGGCGCGGATGCCCAGTACGGTTACCGCCGGTGAGTAGATGAAAATTTTTCTGGAGCCGGGCAGCAATTTCCTCTGCGGAGAGTATGTTCGTCCGCGCCGCCGCCAGCTCGATAGCGAGAGGAATCCCATCAAGCTGGATGCATATCTGGCTAATAGAAGATGCATTCTCCATGGTCAGCCTGAAATCCGTTTCAGCGAGTTGGGCACGTTCTTCGAATAAGCGAACGGATTCATAATCTCTTAGTTTCACCAGCATTTGTTGAAGATCCGGCAATCCAAGCGATGGAACCTGATAGGCAATTTCCCCAAAGGCGCCTAAGGCTTCGCGGCTGGTTGCCAGGATCTTTAGCTGGGGGCATCCCTTCAGAAGTATGTCGGCTAGCTGCGCACAAGCGGCCACTACGTGCTCACAATTATCAAGAATGATCACCATTTTCTTCTTTTGGAGATAAGCAGCAAGCATATCGATCACAGGTCGGTTTGGTTCATCGCGCAAGCCGATAGCAAGCGCTGCCGAGCGTGGGACAAGCAGAGGGTCGAGAATGGGGGCCAGCTCAACCAGCCAAATCCCATCGGCATAGTCTCTCAGCAGCTGGTCACCAATCTTCAAAGACAAACGCGTTTTGCCGACACCGCCGAAGCCCAAGAGTGTAACCAAGCGATACTTGGAAACAAGTTCGAGAACCTCGGCCTGTTCTTTTTCACGTCCTATGAAGCTGGTTCCCGAGGCTGGCAAATTCGTTTGGTGTTGAGTTGGGAACGGAACAGATGAACTTTCCGGAAACCTCGAGAGTCCGCGCGCAAACCGCAGCCATACGTCACGTTCATTTGGTGGTGTGCCTAATTTCTCCAAGAGGATTAATGCTAATTCTTTGGACGGTCTCAACGCGCCAGCCTCGATCCGGCGCAGGGTAATGCGCGCGCAACCAACCTGATCTGCCAGTCCCTGCTGGGTCAGATCTAGCATTCGTCGCTGCTGGCGTAGCCATTCCCCGAACGAGGGGTCTTCGGAGGATTTCTTATTCATGGGTGTAACCACAGAGGATGAGCCATTTGGTGGGCGAAAAACCCTAATTCAGATAGGTTGTATCACATTTTATATCCATTATGGCATTACTTCAGACCAGTGATTTTGGTGTAATGCGGCAGTGATTGGCATTCAAACCAACACTTGCCAATCGAGGAGACTTTCGTATTGATCCAGACCTATCTTTTGCAAAATTGGTCCTTTCTAGCCCAGTTGGGTAATTTTGGCACAAAAAGTCAAACCCTGCGAACTGGGAAATGCTAGAGTGGAAATGCGGTTGCCCGCTTCTGAGCCGGCACTCAGTTAATCAAAATTATCTTATTCCTTGTTGGTGTGCTGGAACCAACCTCTCATAAAAGGAGATTTAACATGTTTCAAAAATTGCTTTCCTCGAAGTGGCTGGTGGTACTCAACGTAGTTCTGATCTCCCTGGTGAGCGTGACCCTTGTCAGTGCGCATGGCGGTAACACCGCGCTGATCCATGCCTGTGTCAGCAACAGCAGCGGCGAGATCAAGATCGTTGGGGCGAATGCCAACTGCCCGAGCAATTACCGCGCCCTTGATTGGAACATCCAGGGTCCCGCCGGGCAGCAGGGTCTCGTCGGGCCTGCAGGACCTACCGGACCAGTGGGACCAGTTGGCCCTGTAGGTCCGATCGGACCTCAAGGATTACAAGGCGAGCAAGGTCCTCAAGGCGAGCCAGGCCCGCAGGGACTTCAGGGCATTCAGGGACCGGCCGGCATTAGCGGCCTGGAAATTGTAAGGGTCAACAGTGGTACTCGAGAGGAAGCTATCCTTGACGTCATTGCTGAATGTCCCCCTGGCAAAAAAGTTTTGGGAGGTGGGTATACAACTGCGGGGTACAACCTCAATATTACTGTCTCAGGTAATGCGCCGTTTTTTGACTACGGATGGGGAGTGCACGCAGCCCAGAATGATCTCACAAATCGAGCATGGTCAGTACAAGTTTTCGCTGTTTGTGCGAATGTCGCGCCGTAGAACGTACCGAATCAGCTGTTCAACCGGCTAGCTGATCAAAACGATCTCTATCGATGATCTATAGGAACAAAAGTTTTGACAAAGAAAGGATCTTAATATGGTAGTCAGATTACCTTTTCAACCAGGGCTACACGGATTTCACTTCCGAAATGCATTTAGAAATCACTACACAGGTGGATTTCCTCCAGTCAGTACTGCAGGGTTGTGTGGCGGGATGGTACTTGCCGCGTTTAACTATTTTCGCTATGGGCTACCGATACCTCCACACACCGATGCAGAGATTGATTTCAATGTCAATTTCGAGCTCCTACGTACACTGCCAGGCACGACGGATCTTGTCGATTATATTTTCCATAGCCAGGTGGCAACCTACGAAAATATTAGCATTCTGGCCTTCCTTGGCCCGGATAATCCATCCTTCAATGATGAATTTGGAAAAGTAAGAGCCCGAATCGACCGAGGACAGTACCTTAGCCTTGGGCTCAAGTTACGACCCGGCGTCGACGGCATGGGGCATCAGGTGCTCGGTTATGGCTATGACCCGGATACACAGGCAGTGCTTGTCTATGATCCTAATTACCCTGACGAAGAAATGGCAATTACAGCGCAACGCGTCGGCAATGAAAACTTCATATATCTCCAGGGGGCTTTCGGTAGTACCGATGACCGTTATCGCGCAATGTTCGAACAGCAGGAACTATTTGTTGACAGAGTTTCAGATCGTGTTACCTATGACATGGCTGACAATATCGCACGTAATCTGAACTTTTCTGTTCGACCACCTTTGGTCAATACACAAGAAGGTTGGCGGTGGTGCCGGAAATGTCAGGGTATGTGGTTTGGGTTGGACCCTGCAGTAAGCTGTTGCCCGGCCGGTGGTCAGCATACTCATGAGGGTAGCGGACTGTATCAGTTGCCGATGGATTACCGCGCATCAGCGGGTCAATCAGCCTGGCGCTGGTGTCGGAAATGTCAGGGACTCTTCTTTGGGGGTGACTATCTGTCGTTGGGCGTGTGTCCTGAAGGCGGACAGCATGATGGTACAGCCAGCGCGAATTACACGATGCTGTATGGCACACCCGGGAATGCCAGCTGGACTCAAGGTAACTGGCGCTGGTGTGATAAGTGTCAGGGAATGCATTATGGAGTCGGTGGAATCTGTCCGGCTGGGGGAGCACATAATCCCTCCCAGAGCGCCCACTACGTTATGCTCATGACCGCGTAAAAGCCATACGATAACGCAGCCGGCCCTGCAGAGATGTTGCTTGTAGGGCCGGGACCACATACCGAACACTTTTCTTACTCTTATCAATGCTGCAACCATGAAAGGGAAAACGAGATGAATGAAATCCTTGAACTTATTCTCAGGTCACCTGTCGCGAATCTGCTGATCATAGCTGGATTAATATTTCTTGGGATTGCTGTGGTTGGCAACATCAGCGGCAAGATTCAACCTGGTACAGCAGGACGTCTCCTGAGCGGCTTGCTTGGTCTATGTCTGTTAGGTGGTGGTCTCGTGATGTATCAAACCACCCCAGTGAACCTCGATACGTCTACACCATCAACAAATAATTCAAGCGTCTCGATCGATTCAGGATCTGTCCAAACAGGTGTTACCCCGCCGACATTTACACCGGCTCCCGGCCCTCTGGGATTTCGTATTGTGGAGACATTCCTTCGTGCCGATCCATTTGATTACGTTGGTGCTTGTCCCGTGACGATCACGTTCTCTGGTCGAATCTCGGTAGCGGGTGGTGGCGGGACCGTCTCTTATAAATGGATCCGAAACGATGGCGCCTCAGCACCAGTGGAGACCTTGACGTTTACCGGACCTGGCTCGCAGGATATTAACACAACCTGGTATATAGGGGGCGCAGGGATGAATTACTCGGGCTGGCAGGCGATCGAGATCTTGGACCCTCAGGCGACTACCTCGGATCGTGCAGAATTCAAAATTCAATGTCAATGAGCCCGATGGGAGAAAATAAACACAAAGACTCTACCTACAGAGTCACCACTTGAAAGGAGGCTTCCCATGAGTACCCGTAAATTCAAAGCCCAAAAGAACTTCAGCAGTATGTTCATGAGTCTGTCTTTGCTGTTTATGTTGCTAAGTCCCCGCGTGGGATGGAACGCCAATGTGATCGTTGTATCCATGTCAATACAGGCCGCCGTGGATGCTGCAAATCCCGGTGATATTGTGCGTGTTCCCCCTGGTGTTTATCACGAGAATGTTTTTGTCACCAAGGACAATATTACGATCGAGGGAAGCGCGGGCGCCATCCTGGATGGGACCGGCTTGCCCGGCACTTCTGGGATCACTGTCAGGTCATTGACACCTTCTGTGAGAATTAATGGGTTCCGGCTGACCGGATTGCGGATCCAGAATTACGTGCGGAACGGTGTCATCCTGAATCGGGTCGATAACTACCAGATCGATCATGGCGAATACGTCAACAACAAAGCCTATGGCATTTTTCCGATCCGCTCTTCCAATGGCTTGATCGAATTCAACTTGGTGTCCGGCTCAGACGATACGGGGATTTACATTGGCCAGTCCAGTGATGCAGTGATCCGGAAGAATCATGTCAGGGACTGCACGGTCGCGATCAGTGTTGAAGTGAGTACAAACATGACGGTTCAAGACAATAAAGTGATGGATAACACCATCGGGTTGTTCATTGGTGTTTTGCCGGGTTTGAGCGTCACGGAAACTATGAACGTTCAAGTCAACGGGAATTTGCTGATGAAGAATAACCGGCCGAACCCGGTGACCGACCCGTGGGATATTCTCTCTCAACTTCCGAGCGGCGTCGGTGTGCTCATCTTTGGTGCCGACCAGGTAACCGTGAAAGACAACAGAGTATCAGACAATAACAGTGCCGGCATTGCTGTTCTTCAAGTTCCGCCGGCTTTGGCCGCTTTGGATCCGCGCCTTGAGCCTTTCCCTAACCAGAACCGAATTGGCCGGAACATCGTTTTCTCTAACGGCAGTGCGCCTGACCCAAAGATCGCTCCATTTCCACCGGGCGACCTACTTTGGGATACGTCGGGGACCGGAAATTGTTGGAGCGATAATCAGTTCAAGTCCTCTTTCCCAGAACCACTGCCTGTGTGCCCGTGAACTGCGGGGCGGAATGAGCCAGCATCGCGCTGGGAAAAGATGGGGAGCGGCAGAAACGTGACCGAGAGTGTATGCTCGGCCACGTTTAATTCTTACTGCCTGACGTCCACTTCCCTCAAGCGATGAATGAAATAAATCATCAAGGCAAAAAGCGATAACGCGCCGGCCTGGTGTGCGAGAGCAATTGCAAGCGGCACTCGCAGAACAACAGTCAAAACCCCAAGCACAATTTGAAAAATGACCAGCCCCAACAACCAATTTAATCCATTTTTGATTTCAATAGAATAGCTTTGCCTTCGAGTAACAAAATAAAGAGCGATCACCGCGCCGAATACCGCAAATGCAAACCAGCGGTGGATGAAGACAATGGTTTGCGGAGCCTCCAAGATGTTAATGAATGAGCTGAATAGGTTGGGTGGGATCAATTTACCTAACATTGACGGCCAGGTATCCGACACATGGCCAGCTTTCAGTCCTGCGGTCATCCCGCCGTATGCGATCTGGATGACAAGCAGGACAAACGAGACCAAAGCCAGTTTGGATGGCAGGGACCATTTTGCTCTTTTCGTTTTACCAGGGGAACCGTATTTGTGGCCGAATGCCGTCCACAGGGCAAGACCAAGCAGTGTCAGCGCCAGGAGCAGATGGACCGTCAGATTGAAATGACTGACGGATGGGCGATCCACAAGTCCACTGGCGACCATGACCCAGCCGGCAAATGCCTGGGCAATGAAGAGCAGTCCCATTACAAAGTAAATGCCAAAGTCCTTGAAGGGAATTTGTTTTGTAAAGAGGAAATAGAAAACAGGGATGGCATAGATCAGACCCGCAAAGCGGGCGATGAAGCGGTGGAACCACTCAATGTAGAAGATGTACTTGTATTGTTCCAGGGTCATGTCCGAGTTGATCTGCTGGAACTCGGGCGTTTCCTGGTACTTCGCGAATTCCTGCTGCCAGGCCGTCTCCCCAACGGGAGGGATCGTCCCGCTGATGGGATTCCACTCGGTGATCGAGAGACCCGAGCGGGTGAGGCGGACGAATCCTCCAAAGACGACGAGAAACGCCACGACAAAGGCGAAGAGGAACAGCCAGTTCCTTACGGCGCGGTTTTGCAGGTACTCTGCATTCTCACGGTGCAAAGCACCGAGATTCTCACGATGGGTTTGTAGCATATGGATTCTCCGAAAAGTCGCTGGGATTATAGCACTTGATTTTCCGCGCGAAGCGGCGCGACGAGCGCTCGTCGAGTGGTGCAGTCGAAACGCGATAAAAAACCGCCACTTGCCATGGCGGTCCTCCCCGTTACCCTGATTGCAACTGCATCAGCAGTTGGCGATATTGCTCCGCGTTGCGGGGTCCCATCAGGAGGATCTGGTTGATCAGGACCATCGCCTCCTCCTTCTTGCCAGCACTCAACATCGATTCGGCGATGGAGTCGAGTTGAGCCACCGCATCTTCCACCCGGCCTGCCTGCTGGTAAAGCTGTGCGAGCGCCCGACGCAGGATCATATCGTTGGGGCGATCTGCCAGCAGTTCTTCCACGAACTTAATACCCTGCTCGCTGTGGCCTTGGGCCTGGAGATAGGTGAGATAACTCTCGATCTCCGCATTTGCCTGGGCAGGCTGTCCAAGCCGCAGACTGAGCTCGATCAGATTCTTTCGGACGCCTTCATCGTCGGGGCGCAGCGTACGAATCTGTTCATAGACGCGGATCGCCTGCTTCCAATCCAGCCGCTGCATGTCGATATCCGCCATACGCTGCAGGATATGAATGTTCCATTTGCGGTCGGCGTTCGCTTGCTGGACGACACGCAGCGCGGTCGTGTACGTTTTGCGCGCCATATCCAGTTCGGCGAGACGGTAATAGGTATCGGCAAGCTCTAGGTATTCACGGATGGCATCATCCATCTGGCCGCGTGCGACCAGTTGGTCGATCAATTTTGAGCGCGCGACCATATCCATCGGTGAAAGCTGGATCACACGCCGCAGCAGTTTTGCCGATTGCGCGGCTTCTCCGCGCACACTGTAGGCTTGTGCGATGGTGTTGAACTTGGCAATCGCTTCCTCGATGTGGTTCTCGCGGATGAGAAGATCACCCATCAACGTGTGGAGAGGGAGATAGGTTGGGGCATACGTCAGCGCGTGGAAGGCCTCTTCCATGGCGGATCGCAGCTGACCGGCGCGTGCCAGCTGGTGAACGTGACTGATGGCTTCGAGCACCTGGCTCGATTGTGCCTGCAGGATCACATCTGCCAGCGGCATCGGCATATCGCCATCCTGCGACCTGTTCATTTGCTCGCGCGCTTGATGTAGGTGATCGCGCCAGTTTTTGCGCATGAGCATCTCATTGACATTGTCGCACAGGCGTTTGAGAGCGGTTTCATCCGTTTCTGTTGCCTGGGCTTCGATCAGCGGCTCATACATCTGGCGGATCTCGTCGGATTGTTCGGGAGGGACGATCATCGAGTCCGCAAGCTTCAGGGCCTCGAGATACTCCTGGGAGGCAAGATCGAGCCGTCCCAGCTTCTGGTTAACCTGCCCCATGAGCAAGCGCGAGGCCAGGCCAAAATCCTTGTGTTTGACGGCATGCTGCAGGTGACGCACGGCAGACTCGAGTCGGTCGCCCTTCGAGCGTAGCAGCCCCAGATCGTAATAAAGCGCGGGATGATTGAATCCGGCTTCGAGGGCGTGTTCGAGCTCTTCGGCAGCCTGGATTTCGTTGTTCTTCGTCTGCGCGTCGATCGCCTGACCGAGGTGCAAGACAACTTTCGTCTGTTCGGACTGCTGCATGGAGAGCTGACCGGTGCCGCGCATCAACGCCTGTAAGCCGCGCTTTGTCGGGGCATTCTGACCATCGTCGGTGGTGTATTCGAAGAGGATCTCCGCCAGCCGGGTAAGCGCCTTTTGCCGGGCTTCGGCGATCGGGTCCAGCCCGGAATCGGCTTCCCTCTTGGGCTGGTCCAACTGCTTGACCTGTGCCATGGCGATCGGACCTGTCCCGCCTTTGGGACGCAGAGGTTTCGGGAGCAATTGCCCTGCACGCAACTGGTTAAGTGCCTGTTGTGCTTCCTCACTCTCAGGCATGACTTGCAGCGCTTTTTTCACAAGCTCGCCCGTCTTCTGTAGATTTCCAGTGCGCTGGACGAGACTGGCAACTGCTATAAATTCTGTCACGGCGCGGGCTTTGTGACCGAGTCGTTCGTGAGCCAGGGCGAGTCGTGAGTGAGCCATTACATGATCGGGGTCGAGCATGGTGACGCGCACCCAGTTCTCGATCGCCTTATCCACATCGCGCTGGTTGAGGAAAAGCTCTGCAGCCTTGAGAGCGGCGTCGATCGCTTCCTTAAGATGCCCTGTGCGTTCGAGGAGCTGCGCCAGTTTTTCCATGGGCGAGGGATCCTGGGCGGACACCTGCGCGGCGCGCTTGTAGATATGCAGCGCCTCTTCATAGTTTGCCTGCTGGAACAACGCCAGCCCCAGGCTGTTGAGCGCCTTGGGGTTGTCGGGCATTTCCTGTAAGGCTTTGCGATAGGCGGCTGCTGCTTTGCCCCACTCCTGATCCCAGGCAGCGGAATGGCCCTCATTCATTGACTTCTGGAAGATGTCTTCTCGTCCGGGCATAATGAGTATTATAACGTAGGGGCAGGTTCGCTTGCCCCTACGTTTGGTTCATCCTTCTATCGATTTCGTTTCACCCCAGTTCACACCATAGCGCGCGTCGGTGGAGAGGGGGATATCTAAAAGATAGGCATTCGCCATAACTTCCTGAACTACGCGGGCCGTTTCCTGTACCTCCTCTTTTGGGGTTTCAAACACGAGCTCATCGTGTACTTGAAGCAGCATCTTGGCTTTCAATCCAGCGGCTTTCAAGGCGGGCGGGATCTTCAGCATGGCGATTTTCATGATGTCGGCGGCGGTGCCCTG
>Ga0114129_10013647_pt1 | contig 11574 bp, 7 predicted proteins | sample RhiMetdeltSRZDD1_FD_80071 | JGI IMG/M metagenome (GOLD analysis project Ga0114129, IMG submission 80071) | Populus rhizosphere microbial communities from Tennessee, USA - Rhizosphere MetaG P. deltoides SRZDD1 (version 2) (version 2) | ecosystem: Host-associated > Plants > Roots > Rhizosphere >... | reverse complement strand
GCTGCGAACGCAGCGGCGAATTTGCTCGCGAGGACGAGGCTCAGGGCGCCGCGTAAGGTGGGCTTTTGGCCCAGGGTCGAGGGAAGAATGCGGGCGGATGGAAGCCCGCGGCGGACGCTTTTTCCAATAGTTTCTGTTAACGCATTCTCAATCAGGTCCCAGGCACGCGCGATCTCTCCTCCAACCACAACCGCCTCAGGACTGAAGCCGATGATCAAATTCGAGATACCCACGCCGAGGTTGCGCGCAGTCTCCACAAGTGCTTCCTTTGCATTCGCTTCACCGGCGAGCGCTCGATCGACCAGTTCGATAAACGTAAACCCGGGCCTCGTCGCACCGCCGCACAGCTTCAAATACCGTCCGATTGCCGCACGCTCAGAAGAAAACGCTTCCCAGCAATCATCACTGCCACACGAACACGGCACGGGCGCACCACGTCCGATCACCATGTGTCCAAACTCCCCCGCCGCTCCGCGCTGGCCGCGATACACCTGGCCATCAAAAATGATCCCGGTGCCGACACCTTCCGCAACCAGCACGAGTATGAAATCTCTCGCGTCGTTGACCTCGGGCCTGCCAAACCAGAGTTCCGCAAGTGCGACAGCATTCGCGTCGTTGTCGATCACGACCGGCAGACCAACCGCCTTCGAGATCATTTCGGAGATGGGAAGATCGCGCCAGAGGAAGTAAGGAATGTAGAGCGCGTTTCCAGTCGATGGATCGACGAGACCGGGAAGACTCACGCCAACACCCTCGATGGATCCTTTGTGGCGTGAGGTGAATTCTTTAATCACGCCGATTACGCGGCTCAAAGTTTGATCCGAGTCGGTAGGAAACTCTTCCTGATCGATCACACGACCGGCGAGATCGCTCGTCGCGATCGTCGTACACGTAGGCGTCAGCGAGACTCCGAGCGCAATTGGACCAGCAGCTCGCAGCTTGAGCATTGTTGGTCTGCGGCCTCCGGTCGACTCTCCTTCCCCGACTTCTTCGACCAAACCTTCGGTTTTTAGGTCTTCGACGATCGCCGAGATCGTCGAGCGTTGCAGATCGGTTTCGCGTGCGATCTCGGCGCGTGAGATGGGTTCGCGTTCGCGCACGTAGTTCAACACGATCTGCCGGTTGATATCGCGGATCGTGTTGAGCCGGGCCGCCTGGGCCTTTCTGAGATCGAGTCTTCGCAAAACTTCAAGCTCCGTTTAGAGTTCAAGCTTTAGCTTGTTTTTACAGAAAGCGCAACCTAAAGGTTGAACTCTGAACGCGGAACTCTCAACGCGGAATTACTTCCCCTGGCCTTGCGTGATCGTAACGATTTTGTCGACAGTAGCAATATTTAAAAGCTCAGTGCTTCCATCGGGCCACTTGATTTCGAGTTTGTCCACCTTCGTGGCGGCACCCAATCCAAAGTGCAACGTCATGTCGTTTTGCGAACAATACACCGCGCCACTAAAAACTTCTCTACGTTGCCGCACGCTCCCCGTGGTCAGGTAAACAACCGTTCCCATCGCATCGCGTGGACTCTTTCCAATCAACCGTAACCCCAGCCAGTGTGCTGTCGACTCCGCGACGTTTCGCAACAACACCGGCTTCGCGTCGACATTGTTGATGACGAGATCGAGCCTCCCATCGCCATCGAGATCTCCGACCGCGAGTCCTCGTCCGGGCCATGCGTTCGCGAGCGCATTGCCCTGCCGCGCGCCGACGCGCTCAAACTTCCCTTTGATATTGCGAAAGAGCAAAGCCTGCTGCGCGTAACTCGTTCCCCACTGTTGCTGATCGACAACCGGGTAGACGTGTCCATTCACCACGAAAAGGTCGAGCCAACCGTCGTTATCGAAATCAAGAAAGCTCGTCCCCCAACCCAGAAACGGAATTGACACTTCACCGAGCCCGGCTTGAAACGTCACGTCGGTGAAGTTGTTGTCACCGTCGTTGTGATAAAGAACATTCGAATCGTCGGAGAAGTTGGTGATGTGAAAATCGACGCGCCCGTCGTTGTCGTAATCACCAACGGCGAGTCCCATCCCTGCCTGCTCGCGCCCGTTCTCGTTCAGCGCCAAACCGGAGGGATACCCCATCTCCTCAAACGTGCCGTCGCCTTTGTTTATGTAAAGCTGATTCGGCGTCGAATCGTTTACGACGATCAGATCGAGCAGCTTGTCGTCATTAACATGAACGAATGCAGACGATAATCCATAAAACTTGTCCCTGTCGTTGACACCAGCCTTGACGCTCACATCTTCGAACGTGCCGTCAGGCTTCTGTCGATAGAGCGTATCGCCTTCGCCCGGCAGCCCACGTGGACCACACATGACCGGCACGCCGCGAAACTGGCAGAAATTCTGTCCAACACCTTTTCCTGCTTCTGACGGACTCGGCGGCAGATTCGCGAAATCGATCTGGACGTAGCCGGGAACAAAAAGATCGAGACGACCATCGCCGTCGTAATCTCCCCAGCTTGCGCCCGTGCTCCAACCCTTGCGCGCGACGCCCAGCTTTTCTGCAACGTCCGTAAATGTTCCGTCGCCGTTGTTGCGATAGAGACGCGACACGCCGAAGTTGCCGACGAACATGTCCGGACGGCCGTCGTTGTTGTAATCGCCGACGGCAACGCTAAAACCCCAACGCTCGTTTGCGACTCCGGCTTTGTCCGTTACTTCTTCAAACTTCCAATTACCGAGATTTCGAAAAAGCGCGGCGCGCGGGGGCTTTTCTTTGCCCCGCAGCGCGGCCATCGTCGAGCCGTTCAAGAGGTAGATGTCAGGCCGGCCATCCGCGTCGTAATCAAAGATCGCTGCCCCGCCTGAAGGTGTATCGAAGATGTAGTCTTTCGCCGGTTCTCCTGAGCGGTGACGAAAATTTGCGAGCGGCGTCTTGTCGGTCACCTCTTCAAAAACAACCGGCGCATTTGGATCGGTGATGCCGGCAGTGCGCCGCGAAGTGTAAGTCAACGGCGTGCCGGTTTTGACGCCACCCGCCGGTTCCTGTGATTCAGGTTTCGTCTGCGCCAGCAGCGCGAACGGAACCAAAAACAAAACGCAAACTAAACCTACGAACCTTAGAGGAAAAACTCTGCGGCCCTCTGCGTATATCTCTGCGTTCTCTGCGTTAGGACGAGCGGCGCTTTTAACGCAGAGATCGCAGAGATACGCAGAGGGCCGCAGAGAAGGGTTACTGAACGGCGACGACGACATAATTCTTGCCGTTATACAAACGCACGCCGCCCGGATCGGCTGACATCATCAGCGGACGAGGCCGTCGCATCGACGTGTCGTTGGTGATCGCGACTGAAAGTAGATCTTTTCCGGCAAGGTCCATGATCGTGATCTTGCCTTCGTTGGCAAAACCGAATCCGTACGCGCCCGCCGGCAGTGATTCTCCGTTGAGTTTGATAGCGGAGTCAGTGATCAGGAACCCGACATATTTTTCTCTGACGTCAGCGGAATAACCCGACGTATCGACGAGCCCCGCGATGACATGGCGATCGGTTCCGAAGCGCGCGGCAGCGGTATTGCGCATCTGTGTGGGCGCGCTCAGTCCCTGAAAATAAAAGCCAGTGGGAACGACTCGGGTTAACGCGGGGCCTGTGAGTACTGTCGCCTCTTGTGCTACTGCCGACACGGCGATCGCAAACAGCACAAGAGCGACTGAGAGATATTGTTTCATGTTTGACCTCGCGGCAAACAATACTCTCTGCGACAAAAAAGCACAAAAGGTAAGAATCTTTTTTGTGCCTTTTTGTGGTCACTCGACGTGTGGACTCACGCGCAACGCAACCTCGATGCGCTCGGCCGTCTTCTTCTCTCTCAACAACTCACGACCAGTGTCAACAGTCAGCCAGATCTGGGCTAGAAAATATCGATCCCCGGACTTGTTGAAAACGAGTCTTTCTTTCGAGTCAATATTCGTTGAGCTGAGATTTACCGGAGCGTTCAAAATCACCGACGACTTATCGGCTACGTTCCGCAGCGTGATCAGATTTCCCGACATGCGCTTGACCGTGTAAACACCCGCCTTCAACGTCGTCTTCCCTGCTGAGAACTCGAAAGGAATGTTAACTTCAACCCTACTGGGTGTTTGTGCCTGAACGCCCGCCACCGTGAGCCCCAGGAAAATGCCTAAAACTGCAGCGATCCTAAAAGCAAGATTTTTCATGACCGTCCTCCTTCACTCACTAACGCGACAGTGCCGCAAAAACGGGCTCAAGCCGCAAAAAGGCACAAAAGGCACAAAAAAAATTCTTCTCTCATTTTGTGACTTTTGTGCCTTTTTGAGGCTATTCTCGTTCGTATGGCGTCTCAGGCGAACATCACCGAGCTGCTCTCCGGCTACGCTCGCGGCGACAAAGAGGCGCTCGACCAACTGATGCCGATCGTCTACGACGAACTGCGTCGACAGGCTGCACGCTACCTGCGACGCGAACAGGCGGGGCACACGCTGCAAACCACCGCACTGATTCACGAGGCTTACGTGCGTCTGGTCGACCAGCGAAACGTGCAATGGCAAAATCGCGCACACTTCTTCGGCATCGCAGCCCAATTGATGCGGCGTATCCTTGTGGACCACGCACGCACCAAAAAGCGCGTTAAACGTGGGGGTTCCGATGTGCGTGTGTCTCTCGGCGACGCAACTGTCGCTGTCAAAGGTCAGGACCTCGACGTCGTTGCACTCGACGAAGCTTTGGAACGGCTCGCGCGAATCGACGAGCAACAAAGCAGGGTGGTTGAACTACGATTCTTCAGTGGTCTAACCGTCGAAGAGACCGCCGAAGTCATGGGCATTTCAAAAGCGACCGTCAAACGCGATTGGAGCATGGCCAAAGCCTGGTTGCATCGCGAACTAAGCGAATGAACGAGATCGATCCACAGAACTGGCAACGCGTGAAGGAGATCTTCCAGGGCGCGCTCGAGCGTAAAGGCTCCGAGAGAGAATCGTTTCTCGAACAGGAGTGTGGCGATCAGACTGCGTTGCGCAGTGAAGTTGAATCACTGCTTCGTTCGTACGAAGTCGCCGGCAGCTTCATGGAATCTCCCGCCGTGGCCCAGGCAGCGGACACGCTCGCACCAAAACTCAATCCGGGCCAGCGTGTGAAGCATTACCAGATCGTCAATCTCATCGGTGAAGGTGGGATGGGCGAAGTTTATCTCGCAACCGACACGATTCTCGGCCGTCGAGTGGCACTGAAAGTTCTTCCGGAATTTGTAAGCAAAGATCCAGATCGCCTGCGTCGCTTCACCCAGGAAGCGCGTGCTGCATCGAGGCTGAGTCATCCGAACGTCTGCGTGGTCCATGAGATCGGCGAGACTGATGATGGACGTCCATTTATCGCGATGGAATACGTCGAAGGCATGACGCTGCGCCAGCGCATGAAAAATCAGGGCATGAAACTCGGCGACGTGCTCGACATCGGCATACAGATCGCCGACGCGCTCACTGCCGCACACGAAGCGGGCATCGTGCATCGCGACATCAAACCCGAGAACATCGTGATACGTCCTGAAGGTTACGTGAAGGTACTCGACTTCGGTCTCGCAAAGCTGACCGAGCGACACAAGGGCGCGATGCACGTCACGATGTCGACGCTGTTGTTTGATTCCTCGCCCGGCACGGTGATCGGGACTGCTGCTTACATGTCGCCGGAGCAGGCGCGCGGTGTTGCCGTCGATGAACGCACGGACATCTGGGGCCTCGGAGTTGTGCTCTATGAAATGGCGTCTGGTTATCCGCCGTTCACCGGCGAGACTGCGACCGACGTCGTCGTTGCCATTGTCGAAAGAGAACAGCCACCAATCTCCCGCCACGTCGAAGGCGTGCCACCCGAGTTGGAACGAATCGTGAAGAAGGCGCTGCGTAAAGACAAAAACGAGCGCTATCAGATCGTGAAAGAGCTCGCCATCGATCTGCGCAGCCTGCGCAAGGATCTCGAAATGAATTCGATGCTCGACCGCTCGGTTGCGCCTGCCACGGGCAGTGAATATGCACGCGCGTCAACCGGTCGCGACAAGATCGTTGAAACCGACGAACTAAAGGCAGCGCAAACCACCATACACGAGCCAGTTCGCAGCAACAGCCGTCCGTGGCTTGCAGTCGCAGCCGCCGTTGTCATCGCAGCGATTGGTTTCGGCGTTTACAAGCTGCTCACGCGAAGTGAACCGAAGGGCCCAGTTCCGTTCGAACGATTCGACGTAACGAAGCTGACGACAAATGGAATCTCGTTGCTGGCTGGAATGTCGCCTGACGGCAAATACGTTACTTACGTCACCAGCGAAGGTGGGAAGTCGACGTTGTGGCTTCGTCAGGTCGCAATCAACAGCAATGTGCAGTTGATACCCCCTCGAGAAGGACGTTACCTGGGAGTTGCGTTCTCTCCTGATGGGAGTTTTATTTATTTCGGTTTCGCCGGATCCGATCGCAACGATGCCGGTCAGGTTTACAAATTGCCGACACTCGGAATCGGTGCAGTTCCGACCAGAATAGACCTGCCCGATGGATTGCCCTCCATCTCGCACGACAAGAAGCGAATGGCTTTCATTCGTTACGATCGTGCGAATCAACGCGATTATTTAGTGGTCGCAAACGCCGACGGCAGCGGCGAGCAGATTGTCGCCACACGCAACTGGCCGGAGAGACTGGCCCTGGACCTGCTGACAAAAGTGCGATGGACCGCCGGCGACAAATCACTGCTTTTGCCGACCGTTAATTCAGCTCCGAGTAGCAGCAACGGCATCTCGTCGAACTACACTGTTGCCATCTTCGAAAAGAACCTGGTCAGCGGCGCCGAGCAAACCATTCCTCTGAATTTGCAAGAATTTGACGACGTTGGACGAGTGACGGTGCTTCCCGATGGCAACGGCATAATCATGCTGGCGAAAGCTTATGGCGCTTCGTTTGTACAAGTCTGGCAGCTCTTTCGTGACGGATCGATCCGTAGCTTAACTAACGATCTGAGTGATTATCGTGAGTTGAGTCTCGACGCAGACGCCAGTTCTTTTGTGACTGTGCAAGCACAGGTTGTCGCCAAAGTCTGGATGCTGCCAAAAGGCGAGACAAAGCCGGTGGCGATCACGTCCGGAACGAGCAGGTATTACGATCTCTTCGCGGCTCCGGACGCGAAGATCGTGTATGCGTCGGATGCGAGTGGCAGTGCAGACATCTTCGAGATCGCGTCCGTTGGTGGAAGTGAAGCGAGACAGTTGACTTCGGAAGGACGCCGGAACTATGCGCCGGCTGTTTCGCCGGACAATCGCTATCTAGCGTTTCACTCGAACCGTGCAGGAGTGTTTCAAATCTGGAGAACGGAGCGCGATGGTACGCTTCCGAAGCAGTTGACGTTTGGCAGTTCGGAAAGTACGTGGCCCAGTTTTTCGCCGGATGGAAAGTGGATCGTTTTCCAGCATTTCGAACCGGGAGAACCGTTCTCGATCTGGCGTGTGCCGGTCGAGGGAGGAACGCCGCAACGAATCACGGAAGGCGTTTCGATTCGTCCGACGATTTCGCCTGATGGAAAGTTGCTTGCTTTCTGGTACAACGACCAGCAAGGGAACTCGAGCTGGAAGCTGAAGGTGGTCCAATTCGAAGGTGGCGCGACGTTTAATGTGTTTGACGTGCCTCCGCCGGTCGAGGTGAATTGGGATTCGCCTTTGCACTGGAGTTCCGATGGGCGCTATCTCACTTACGTGGACCATCGCGGCGGTTTCGATAATATTTGGGGGCAGCCGATCGAGGGTGGGGAGCCGAGGCAGTTGACGCATTTTGAAGAAGGTAAGATTTTGTCGTTTGATTGGATGAAGGATGGGAGCCTCGTTGCATCGCGCGGCGTGATCATGAGTGATGTTGTGCTGATCAGCGATGCGACGCAGTGAAGCCACAAAAAGGCACAAAGAAAGCACACAAAAAGATGGCTGAGAAACGCGTTGGTGTTTTGACGGGTGGTGGGGATGCGCCCGGGTTGAACCCGGCGATCAAAGGTCTAGTCTACCGAGGGTCGGAGCTGGGGATGCAGGTTGTTGGGTTGTTTGATGGCTGGAGGAGCTTGCTGAATCCGCTTCCTGACGTGTTGCCGCTCCATCGCGAGACGGTGCGACGCTGGGACCGCGACGGCGGAACGAATCTCGGCTCGTCGCGGACGAATCCGTTCAAGCAGGTGAATGAAGAGGGTCAGGCGCAGGATCGTTCGCATGAGGTCGTGGAGAATATCGAGCGATTGAAACTGGATGCGCTTGTGGTTTGTGGTGGTGAAGACACGCTCGGCGTCGCGGCTGTGCTTGCGCAAAGAGGAGTTTCGATCGTCGGTGTGCCGAAAACTATCGACAAAGATCTCGCCGGGACCGATTACACGCTCGGCTTCGACACGGCGCTTAGGAATATTACCGAAGTGATCGAACGTTCTCGCACGCCTGCTGGATCGCACGGGTGGGTGCAGATTGTCGAAGTGATGGGCCGACATGCGGGTCATCTCGCGCTGTGGTCTGGCGTTGCCGGGCAGGCGCATCTGATTTTGATTCCTGAGCATCCGTTCCGATACGCGAGGGTTTTTCATTTGCTCAGTGGTCGACTCGGTGAATCGAATCTGAGTCGGGGTTTGTCGGCGAGGCCTCGATATTCAGTGATCGTAGTTGCGGAAGGTGCGCGTGCGGAAGATGGTGAGATGGTGACGATCGATGACCGTCACGATGCGTTTGGACACGTGCGTCTTGGTGGTATTGGCGAGGTGCTCGCGCGAAGAATTGCGGCTGAAACGCCGTACGAGGCGCGTGCGGTGGTGTTGGGTCATCCGCAGCGCGGCGGCTCGCCGAGTCCGATCGACCGCATCATGGGAATGATGTTTGGCGCACGTGCAGCGGAGGCTGTTGCCGACGGGCAATTTGGAATGCTGGTGTCCTCGCGAGGTGTTGCACCTGCGTGTGACTTGTCACTCGTCGACATCTCAACCGTTCGAGGCAAGATCAACCTCGTCGACGTCGACAACTACTACGACACTGAGCGTTATCACCTCAAGGGAATTGGGATGTAACCTCTGCGGCCCTCTGCGTATCTCTGCGATCTCTGCGTCAAGAGATCACTTTAACGCAGAGATCGCAGAGATACGCAGAGGGCCGCAGAGAAAGGCCTATTTCTCAGATCCGAAGGGATTTTCCTGGATGAGTCGCTGGTGAACGCGTGCGACGAGGTCAGGGATCGTCGGGTCGTCACTCGACTTCGGGACGATCTTTGGATCGGGCGCGATTACCGGGCGGATCATCTTCTGTTGTAGCTGTTCCCGGGCGTCCATCATCCAGCCAAATCCTCTGAAGATGTAAGTCAGCAGCGTTCGATCCGCTTCCTCGATTCCCAGCGCTTCCTGTACACACCACGCACCAAAATCCGTGTTCGCCGTCAAACGCAGCGGAGGACTGTCTTCCTTTCCCGGCTTGAGTACGCCATTCACAAACGCAGTGAGATATATGAGCCGCGCGATGGAGAGTCGCTCATGCTGCCGTGAGTTGATCTTCAACTGCCCTGAATCGATCGCCTTGAAGACAGGATCGATATAGATCGCGGGCCGCGGATCCTGTTGCACTTGATTGCCTCTGCCGGCCGCCGCGATCTCCGGATGCCCAAACGTCGGTAATCCACCCGTCAGCATTTTCTCTTTAATGCGCTCCGCACGTTGCTCAGGATTCAACGGCTCGAGCTCCTGAACAAAGTCTGACATGTCGTGAATCGCACCAAAGTGACGCGCGCCGTCGAGCGCCATGTGCGAGGCAATGAAAAAGTCAGCCACTGAGAACGTGTGCAACGTCGCCATGTATCTCGCGACCATGCTCGAACCCGCCGAGCCGTGATGGATCTGAATCGTCCCCATGCGCTCGAGAATCTGTCGCTCGTGCTCGTTCGCGTGATGGCCCAGTATGAGACTGTACGAAACCTGAAACGCGTTACTTCCCTGTTTCGCTTCCTCCTCGACGAACTGCCTGGTCGAACTCACCAGCTCATTCTCGGAGATGTTCGCGTTGCTCAACAGCAGATAATTCATGTAGGTGGAGACTCCACCCACCGCGACATTCGCCATGTGAACCGAAATCATCTCGAGGAGCAGCGACTCCGGATCGCGCTCGTCGTGCATCCCACGGTCCTGACCTTCCTGGTGCCCGAGTTTCGCTTTGTGAAGAATCAAAAAGTGATGCATCGCCACTTCCGGCCCGAGACCGGGATACTTCTTTACGAACGCCGCAACATCATCGATTAGCGAACCCCTGAGACTCTGAAAGAACTGCTGGTCTATGAAGGCTGCGAGTTCTTTGCTGGAACCGATTTCGCCAAATAGACCTGCGAAAATGACGTCCAATGGACCGATCTTGCCACTGACGATGTCCCCTTCAGGAACAGTACCGCGGATCGTGAACGATCTGATGTCGAGCGTAATCGTGGTGCCGTTGCAATCGACGGGCGTGTGATGAAGCACGGGGTTGGCGATTATGCCGGTTGACGCAGGCATGGTCGCAAAGTAGCCGAGTGTCGTGGCGATCTGTTTCTCACCCAATTCGTCCGCCCGGGCGGTCGCCTGTTTTACGGGATTGAATTCAGGCGCGGGTGGGTTGACCGAAAATATCTTGTCCGTCGAATCTTCTTCCTTCATCACACGATCCTTTTTTGGTCTAAGAATAGCTAATTCTTGCTCGCGGCACCAACCACGGAGGAATTTGTGGACTAATCACGTCAGGCAAAGTATATTTACGCCGCTCTAAATTCTAACGGCTGAAAATTCTCACTAGTTGTCACCCTGGCAAAAAAATAAATTCTTACAATGGCAAGCCCCTTACTCATCGCAACGCTCCTCGAATCTCCGTCGCCGGATGGATCTGAATTAACTGCGCTGCGCGCGTCGGTCGAATGGCTGGAAGTGCGCGCCGATCTCGTTGGCGACATCGATCCAGATTGGTTACGCAACCATTTTCGAGGAAGATTGCTGTATTCCTTGAGAAATCACGACGGACCGGATCGCGTTCAGCGTCTCAAAACCGCTGCACGGTATTACGACCGGATCGAGCTCGAACGCGAAAGCGACCTCTCCGATGAACTTGTCCCACTGATTCCTCCAGAGAAACGGCTGATCTCCTGGTACGGAAGTGTCAGGGAGTTAACCGAACTATCAGAACGATTCGAGCGCCTTTCGTCCGTACCGGCGGCGGCTTACAAACTTGTTACGGCTGCGAACACGATAGCAGAAGAGTTTCTGCCGCTCTTTTTGCTGAACTCGTTAAAACGTACTGACACTATCGCGTTTTCGCATGGACCACTCGGGTTCTGGAATCGACTCCTCGCACTGCGATTGGGGGCGCCGGCGATTTTCGGCCGCGCCGCTAACGATTCAAGCGCCGACATGGAACCGTCGATCCGAAAACTGATCGACGATTACGGGCTTCCCGAGCTGAACACGATCAGAGAAATTTTCGCCATCATCGGAAATCCGATATTCCATTCGTTGTCACCACGTTTGCACAACGCGTCTTACCGTGCGATGGATCATGCGGCGCTATTTTTGCCGTTACGAGTCTCTTCATTCGCGGAGTTTTGGAGTGAGTTTGTGCTGTC
>Ga0114129_10013646_pt1 | contig 11575 bp, 10 predicted proteins | sample RhiMetdeltSRZDD1_FD_80071 | JGI IMG/M metagenome (GOLD analysis project Ga0114129, IMG submission 80071) | Populus rhizosphere microbial communities from Tennessee, USA - Rhizosphere MetaG P. deltoides SRZDD1 (version 2) (version 2) | ecosystem: Host-associated > Plants > Roots > Rhizosphere >... | reverse complement strand
GATCCTCGAAAAGTTTGGCGCCTTCATTCGTCAGACGAAGATTCCGGTTCTTGCGATCTGTGGCGGGCACCAGTTGGTGGGCCTGAGTTTTGGCGCGCGCGTAGTCACGCTCGACAAGCTCGAGCAACACGAGCAGCGCTCCGCGCGACCGCAGGAGTACCAGTATCGATTCGTCCGCATCACCGAGCCGGCAGATCCGATTTTCAAGAATATCAACTGTTCGGACCCGCAGGCTCCGGCGCGCATCCTTCGCGTCTGGCAGAATCACGGTTTGCAACTCGATCGAATTCCCGAAGGATTCAAACTGCTCGCGACCTCCTATCTGTGTCGCAACCAGATGATGGTGAAGCGCACGGATGGTCAATTGATCTACACCGTGCAGTTTCATCTCGAGAAATCATTCGAAGACTGGAACAAGAGCCGCACGCGTTGGGAGCATCCGAACGAGTCGCGCGACGGTCGCATACTTTTCGAAAACTTCCTGACACTCGCCACTAGCTGAGTGTGAAACCACTCACACAAAAGAGTCTTGCGCTCGCCGCACGCGAGCTCGCCGCACGAGACGAAACGTTAGCTGGGATACTCGCGACTCATGGCGATCCGCCGCTCTGGCGCCGCGCCACTGGATTTCAAACTCTCGTTCACATCATTCTCGAGCAACAGGTGTCGTTGAAGTCTGCGAAGTCGATGCTCGTCAGGCTCGAAGGCGCGATTCAGCCGTTTACTCCGCTGCGGTTTATTGAACTGGGTGACGGTTACTTGCGCGGGCTTGGCGTGACGCGACAGAAGTCGGCGTACTTGTTGCACCTTGCTGATTCGATCGTTAACGGTGAGTTGAGTTTCACTAAACTCGCGCGCCTGAATGACGACGAAGCGCGGCTGGTGTTGACGCGAGTGAAAGGGATCGGATCGTGGAGCGCGGATGTGTATCTGCTGATGGCGATGCGGCGCGCGGATATCTGGCCGGCCGGCGATCTGGCGCTGGCAGTCGCGATGAAAGATTTGAAAGGTCTCGCGCACCGTCCCGGCCCTCAAGAGTTGGAACGGCTTGCCGAACAGTGGCGCCCACACCGCGCCGTGGCCGCGAGGATGTTGTGGCAGTATTATCTAGGCAAGAAGTTTTCTCCCGCAAAGGCGCAAAGGCGCAAAGAAAGCCGCAAAGCCCTCCGTTAGTTTCTTTGCGTTCTTCTTTGCGCCTTTGCGCCTTTGCGGGAAAATTATTTCGAGATTGTCGACGCGGTGGTTGTCGGTTTCGGCGTTCCGATCTCGGTGGTCTCCGGCACATTCTCCATCGTCAACTCGATCAAATCGTCAACGACAGCCTTGAGATCGTTTGTTTCGCGATAGATCTGGAGCTGGCGGTCCGCGGAGGTACCGCGTTGCAGGATCGTATGAACGTGCTCGATCTCTTTTCTCGATCCCAAATCATCAACCACGTCATCCACGAATTCAAGTAACTCAAGCACCAAATCCCCCACGGGCACTTCAGTCTGCTTCCCGAAGTCAATCAACTTCCCCTCCAGCCCGTAGCGCACGGCGCGCCACTTGTTCTCCTGGATCAGCGCCCGTCGATACAGACGGAACCCGAGGTTCTTATCGATCAACTTATTCAACTTCGCCACGATCGCCTGAAACAACGCCGCGATCGCGATCGTGTCGTCAACGCGCGTGGGAATGTCGCAAACACGAAACTCGAGCGTCGGAAAGTATGGGTGCGGGCGGATGTCCCACCAGATCTTCTTGCCGTCATTGATGCAACCGGTTTTGACCAGCAGCTCCACATAACGCTGGAAACTGCTGTACGAGTCAAAGTGGTCCGGAATATCAGTGCGCGGAAACTGTTTGAAAATCTCCGTGCGATAGGACTTGAGCCCCGTGTTGTGGCTCATCCAGAACGGCGACGACGTCGAAAGCGCGAGCACGTGCGGCAGAAAGTAACGCGCCGCGTTCATGATGTGAATGGCGCGCTCCCGGTCCGCCATGCCCACGTGAACGTGTAGTCCAAAGATCAACAACGAGCGCGCAACGGTTTGCAGCTCCTGGACCAACAGCTCGTAACGTTCGTCGTCGAAAATTTTCTGGTCCTGCCAGCGTGAGATCGGATGCGTCGACGCGGCGACGATCACGAGCCCATTCTTTTTCGCGAGGCCCGCGATGATGCTGCGCAGTCGCGTGATGTCGGTGCGTGCTTCCTGGATGTTGCGACAAATGCCCGTGCCTACTTCCACCATCGACTGAATCATCTCGGGCTTGATCTGCTCGCCGAGCAGCATCTTGCCTTCTTCGAGAATCTCAGCGACATGTGAGCGCAATTCGCGCGTCTGTGGGTCAACGATTTGAAATTCCTCTTCGATGCCCAGTGTGAATTGATCGAACATTTGTCCCTTTCTACTGGCTCAAAAATCTCTGTATGTCTTTCCAGTCAGGCTTCACTTTGCCGAGCCATTCGTGTCGCAGGTGGCGCCACGCGCTGCCCGGTGAATGTATCGGACTGTAAAGATCGAAGTGTACGTGCCAGGTTCGCGGCTCGCCTTCCTGAAACAGGAAATGCAGGATCGCCACGCCTCTTTGCTTCTCGTAAAAGCCGCCGGTTGTGTCGCTGTGGTTCGCGAAGCGGCGAGTGAAATCGGGCCGCCGCGACAAGGTCGACTCGATCATCGGCCACGCTTCGAATTGTAGCCCGACACCGCCTTCACCATAAACATTCGTCACTCGCTTGACGAGACGCCAGAGTCCTTTAAACTGCATTCGCTTCAACAGCAGAAGCAGCGCCTGTTTCTTGTCGAGTGGCCAGGAATCGAAAGCGGCGGCATCGGATGGTGCACCCCACAATCCAACAAGTTTTCCTGAAAGAAGTTCCCTCGTAGCGTCCGGAAGTTCTGTCCACCCGGGCGCCAGCGATTCACTGTTACCCATTCGAAACTTCTCGTTCAAGAATCGCGCGGACTTCATCCGACAACGCCTGAAATCTCAAACCAACGCCACGCCCCGGATTGCTGTAAACCACCACCGCGTTACAAACCACCTGCGCATCCGCGCGAAAAGGGATCCGCACGAGCAACAGAGTCCCTTCGGGAATCTCGGCCTGCGTGTTCATGTAAAAGCCACCCGGGCTGATGTCTTTTGTGCTGGCGACACCCGTGACGTCCTTGCCGTCAAAGAAAACATCAACAATCAGTCGCGAACGATCGTAATTTCGCCGCTCTTCCTGCGGTTCAAAGCCTCTGTCGTCGTCAGCCATTGGATTCTCCTACGCGATTGTAGCGGCAATTGAGGTCTTCATCCACAGATTACACAGATTTCATAATCAATCCGTGTAATCTGTGGATTACTTCTTGCTGACGATGTAGGTCGGCACCATGCCCCCGCCCGAGCTCACGTTCGCTAGCTCCGTAAACGACAGCCGCGTGAACGCTGAACCGACTTTGCCGTTGAAAAGCAGTGGGTCGAGATCCACTAACTGTTCAGCAAACTCGATTCGACCGTCGTCTGTGAGCGCCGGGAAAGTCTCGCGAGCGGTGGGTACGCGTTCCTGAACGAGATAATCGCCATTTGCGAGTGCGTCGTTAATGGCTTCGTCCCAGCCTCGCTGGTCGACGTTCCAGCCGATGGTAATTCCATGGCCGCCGTAATCGTCGTTTGGCTTCAACACCAATCGCTCGCCGTCAGCGCGAATGAAATCCAGAAGGTTCACGTCGCGGCCGAAGTAATCTGTGTGCTCGTCTTTGACCACGCGCGTCCATGGCACATGCGCTCGAACGGCTGCGAGCTCTTTCTGCGAGAACAACGCGGCGTGCTTCGGATCTGTCAACACAGCAAAGAGCGCTTTCTTGTGAATCAGCTTCGAGCGAAAACTGTTCACCATGCAGATCGCGCCGGCGCGATACGCATCCAGCAGCGCCGGGTATTCGCGAATGATCGGCAAGTACTCGTTGACGAGGAGTCGCTTGTAAACGATGTCGATCTCCTGGCCCGCGACGCTCAAGCGATTGTTTTTGAATTCCAGTTCCTGTGGCGTGCAAATGACCGACGGGTAGCCGGCCTGTTCGAAGAACTCTCGAAACAGCTCAAACTCTTTGACTGTCGGCACTCCCGCAAGATCGACAATCGCGATACGAGGTGGACGTTCAGGCTGGCGGCCGAGAAACTCCTGATACGAACTGATCAGGACGTCGAGCATGTGGCGCCTGCCGAACATTGCGCGCACGTTGTAATCAACTGCGAACTCTCTCATCACCGGCAGTGACGAAAAAATTTCGTAAGCGGCGTCAGCGTAAGCGATACCAGCGGGACTCTCGCCGTTGAGCTCAACAAAGCTGTAGGCGGTTTTCGTTAGAAACGAATCGAGTCGCGAAGTCGGCGAGACTGCTACGTACCCGGGATCGATCGACACGAGATCGCGTTCGATCTCCGTCAGTCCGAGATCGTCGACTACGCGCGGGTCAGCGACCGCTGCATCCTTCACTTTTTGGATTGCGGACCAGACGGTTTCGCAGATGCCGCAGATGCGGGCGAAGTCTGTTTCGGAAACGAAGTGCGGGCGCAGATAAGGTGAAAGCCGTCGACCGCCGAAGATGAGTTTAGCCTTCTCGAGACCCTCATCGAGCAGCGCACGCGACGCTTCCGCCAGGTCCTGATTAGCAAGCAGATCGTGATAACGCGCAACAGCCTCGGGGAACATGGGGCCGCTAGGTTAACATCTGCCACAAAAAGGCACAAAACGCACTGGACAGGTGGTAACAATTGGTATAGAGTCACGCCAATCACTCAGCCCTGCGCTTGTTGTCTGAAACTCGTCAATCTCAGTTGAGGAGGCACCATGAAAAGAACGCTGCTTCACTTGTTCCTCATTTGCTTAGCAATCGGACTCTGTAGCACAGTCGCCTACGCTGACGACGTCTTCTCTGTCACCACGGCGGTTAAGGACATTGGTCCTGACATCTTAAAACAAGCGGGATCGCACGTTAAGGAAGGTTTCATCCTCGTGCCGGAGCCGTCCTCCATACTTCTATTCGGCAGTGGAGTTCTCGCCTTAGTGAAGTACGCAAGCAAACGTAAGAAGAAACACAACTGATCCGGAGCGACGATGACAGCAGCTACGCCAAACCATTACGGGTGAGAATGGCTTGGAAGCGAGGCTGACTTCTGAGATCGTCTAATGCGGGATCAATATTAATCATTAGTACTCCATCGTCGCGTGCTTGCTCAGATTTCTCCAATAAATCCAGTGCCGTGTCCTTGTCACCCAAACCAAGATGAGCTACGGCGAGGTCATAAGGAGAGACGTATACTTCCGAGGCCATTTTCTTGAGTTTCGTCAGCAGAATGGCGGCTTTTTGTTTCTGCCCCGCAAGGGCATAAGTATATATAAGGTCGGAAATAATTACTGGTTCATCCTTCACTAGTTTGAGGGCTTGTCTGAATTCAGACAAGGCTTCTTTATATCGTTTTTGCTCTCGATACGCAGAACCCATGAAGTAGTGCGTCCAGTGAAAGTCATCGTCTATAGATAGCATTCGTTTGTACTGTTGGATCGCTTCCTCGTAGCGGCGAGCAAAGTAAAGACACTGTCCGTACGAGGCGTTAAAGACTCGAGACAAAGGATCCAGTTCACAAGCTTTTCGTGATTCAGCCAAACTCTCATCAAACTTTCCGAGCGCGATTAAGATGACGCTATACCATTGGTGCGCGGTTGCGTAGTCTGGATTTAGGGCAATTGCTTTCTCAAAAGCTCTAACACTTTCGGACCAATTCCGGTCGACGGTCGCGTTTACATAGCCTAAATTGACATACGCTTCCGCGAGGGAGTCATCGATTTCAAGTGCTCTGATGGCCGCTGCTTTAGCTTTCGGAAACGCTTCTATTGCAGGAAGGCTGTGTTGGTTTCCAAGGACCACATAGCAGTCTGCCAATCCTGAAAAAGCAACGGCGAAAAGTGGATCTTCCTCAATGGCCTGGTTGAAATAGCCAATTGCCAGCTTTACTGATGCCGTAGAACGTTTATTCCAATGAAAACGGCCTTTGAGATAGTTGAAATATGCATTCTCACTCTTAGTATGCCGCTTCCGTAAACGCTTTTTCTGCAGGTCTGTAAGTTTTAGCTGAAGCTTTTCCGAAATCTCCGACGCAATCTTTTCTTCTATTTCAAAAACTTTCACGCTCTTGACGTCATACCTGAAACCCCATATCTGAGATCCATCAACAATATCGACAAGTTCAGTCTGTACGATCAGCCTCGCCTCAACGCGCAACAGTTTTCCAGTTAGCACAGCTCCCACTCCAAGCTCTTGTCCGATTGCAGTGGGAGTCAAATCCGCTCCTTTAAATCGAAATACGCTAGTTCGTGACATCACCCGGAGTTGCGGTAGCTGTGACAAGTTGTTGATTATGGTTTCAGTTATGCCATCGCTGAGATAATCGACTTTGGGATCGTCAGTTTCATTTGTGAATGGAAGGATGGCGAGTGACTTGATCGTTTTGCGCAACCGGCTCCTGGACGAGCGAGCCACCTTATTAGGCACAACAAGAGGAGGAGCGCTGTCTCGGACTGTCGTGTAGTTAGTAGCAGAATAAGCCGACATCAACGAACGTTGTGCTCTTTTCAAATCAAATACCACGTGACTTAAGCTCTCATAACGATCTTTGGCATTCTTTGACATCGCTTTGGTGATAACGAGCTTAAGCTCCGGCTGGAGATCTGGCTTGTAAGTAGAAATCGACGGTGGTTCCTTGTTCAGGACACAGTCAATCACCTCGTCGACGGTTGAACCTGAAAACGGACAAACTCCAGTTACCATTTCATAGAGGACTACACCGAAACTCCAAATGTCACCGCGCACATCGACCGAACTTCCTCGCGCTTGTTCCGGAGACATGTACTGCGGTGTGCCTAAAATAACTCCAGGCATAGTTTGCCCAATTGAATCGGATGGACCAATCAGTTTAGCAAGTCCAAAATCCAGTAATTTTACATAGCCATCGTTTCGCAGCATTATGTTTTCCGGCTTGATGTCTCGATGTAGAATTGCTGCACGATGCGCCGCGATCAATGCGTCTGCTGTCTGGAACGCGATTTCAAGCAGGCGGCCCAGCTCGATTGCGCCGGACTGTAGTGTCTTTCGCAACGTTTGACCGTCAACAAACTCAGTCGCGATAAACGTTCTTCCTCCGACCGTTCCAATGTCATATACCGTAAGAATATGTGGATGGTTGAGTCGCGATACTGCTCGCGCTTCCTGTTCGAAACGCTTTACACAGTCTTCGTCTTCACTATATTTTTCGAGAAGGATTTTTAATGCTACAGGCCGATTCAGTTGTGTATCCAGAGCCTTGTAGACTTCTCCCATTCCGCCCTTACCAAGTCGTTCCTGAACCTTGTACCTCCCGAAAGTTTTACCGGTAGCTTCGAGCTGCATACTGGGTTATCGACTACAAAAAGATTAGTAGAGATGCGGTTAGAGTTCAGTATTTAGGCTTGCTGTTGCGTGGCAAGCTAAAGCTTGAACTCTCGAACTCTAATCTTATTATGTGCCTTGTGCTTTTTTGTGGCTATTTCTTTTTCGCGGGAACGACGACGATGAGTTTTTCTTTGTTTCGGACGATCTCGAAGGTAAATGATGACGGTTGAGTTACTGGTTTGAATAACGACACGGGTTTTCCGTCGATCGATTGAATGACGTCGCCGGGTTTCAAGCCGGCTTCGGATGCCGCCGTCAGTGGTTCCACGTAGACAACGAGCAGGCCCGCAGTGGTTCCGAGTTGCGAGGCTACAGGAGGTTTCAGAGCGATAGTCTCGATGCCCTGTTCGATCAATGAGAAGCTTCCAGCCGGCGCGGGGCGGCGCCAGCTAAAGCTCATCCCCGGATCGAGCATCCAACTCAACTTAACATTCAGTGGCTCTTCCGCCGGACGATCCGGACGCGCGACCGTAAACTCCACCGAACTACTCGGACCAGCCTGCTCCAGCCACCACGTAAAGTCGTCAGCAGTCTGAATGTCTTTATCGTCGACTTTCAGAATCACGTCGCCGGCCCGTAACGATGCCTGCGCAGCCGGACTGTTGGGCACGATCGACGTCAACAATATCCCGCGATGTTTGCCGGCCAACGCTGCGGCGCGTTGTAACTCCCAACCGTGGCCCCGGATCTGATCGAGATTGAGCGCGGCGACGGCCTCGCCTTTCACGCCTAACCACGGCCGCGGCACACTTGCTTGCTGTTCCAACACTCGCTGCGCCGCACGCTTAATTAGAGATGCGGGCAGAATGCTGGCCTCGTTTCCTTCGAGACCATCGATGATGCCAATCGTCTCGCCGGCTTCGTTGATCGCGACGCCGCCGATGTTCGCGTGTGAGAGTTTGGGAGCACTAACTGTAAACTTTGCGACTCCTCCGGACGGCGCCGGCATCACGTCGCGTATCCGGCCTTCAATCGCACCCATGCGAGCGTAGAGACTGCCGCGCAGCATCGGTCGCGCTCCCGGCACTGGCTCGGGACTAAACAGTAAAACTGTTTCGCCTGCATTCAAGGCTTCGTCTTTGATCACAGCGGTGGGAACGAGGTTCTTTCTTGCGAGACGAAGTATCGAAAGTCCGGTAACCGCATCGAGGCCGATATACTTCGCGGCGAGGCGCTTCCCTTCAGGTCCGATAACGGTGATGTCGGGAGCGTCGAAAAAGCCAACACGCGGAAAAGCACGTGGTGGCTTCGCAGGGCGCGGGGCCACCGGTGCAATGTCCTGTGGTCCAAACTCCACTTCAGCTTCCGGCAACCACGCGGCAATCGTTTCGCCGTCGTCCATCGCCAGACCGGCAATAACATTCGTGTGAACGTCGTCCATTAACTTGAAAGCGAAATCGACAGCGTCGACTGACTGCACCTGCTGCTGAGAACGCAGCAACATTCGAAACATTTTCAATCCGTTAAGACGATGAATGATCGTCACAACTTGCGGCGCAGCCGGCACCTTGTCTGCGCTGGTCCTGGCGGGCCTCGGAGGCGGCGCAGGTTTCTTTGCCGGTGGCGCGGGAGTTTGCGCGACCGCAGCCGCGCAATAAAGCAGTGCGCTCGCAAACGTTGTGGCTCGGATTATGTTTCTTACAGTCATCTCTAAAACTTCCTGGCGATGCTGTTTACCAATCTCGTTTCGGTGCAAACTGATTTCCGGTTTGCAACATCCGCTGTGAACCAAAACTGATCGTCGGAACTGAGATCGTCCGCGCGTTGCCACGGCCGTCGTCGAGTGAAACTTTGAACGACTGCGGCGAAGCATCGAGCGAGAAAGCTTCAAACGCGCTGGCCGGCTCTTGTCTGTTTATGACCTGGGCGCCAGTACCGCTGAAGTCTTCAGCTACGAGTCGTCGCGGCGCCTTTGCTACGGTTGTTGAAGCTTGTTCGTTCCTGATCGTTTGCGGGCGCCTATACAAAGGTTTCCCTCCCACCTGCTCGCCCGAATTCACCAGCGCATTCTGTTCAGGTGTCTCAACCTGTTTTGGCGGCTGCGGGACCGGCACCTGCGAAGGAGTCGTTGTAACCACTTCCTCTCTCGCCGCAGGTCGATTCAAAACGTTTCGCATCAAAACTGCGCCAGTTGCAAAAATGAGCAACACGGTCGCGAACGCAAAACCACGCCGCGTAAACAGCCAGGCTGCTGTGCCGCTCGAATCATTGGCAAGACGTGCCCGCAAACGGAAATCGAAATCCGCCGGCGCTGCGACTGTTCCGAGACTGCCGACTATCTGCCGCAACCTCGTCTGCTGCTGATTGAACTCACGGCACTCGGCACACTCTCGCAGGTGCTCGGCTGCGGACGAACTGCACGCCTCGCCCAGCATCAACTCATCAAGTTCCTGACGAACCACTCTACAATTGTTGTTTCTCATAACACTTTCACCTACAAATAGGCCCGCATCTTCTCGCGCAGAAAGCCCCGCGCCCGGCTGATTCGCGACTTCACCGTGCCCTCACTCGTCTCCAGAATGCGCGCGATCTCGTCGTAGCTGCGTCCATCGACGTCACGCAGAATCAGAGGCGCGCGGTATTTCTCTGGCAGCGTGCTGATCGCACGTTGCACCGCGTTGCGTCGTTCCGTATCGACGAGTTCCGAATCCTGCAATGGACGGAGGTCGGGTGGATTTAACTCCTTCGCTTCGGCGCCATCGCTCGGTTGAAAGAACCCTGTCAGGGAGACGAGCTTGCGGCGTTTTCGTTTTCTGAGTTCGCTAATAGCCAGGTTCGTCGCGATCCGGTAAATGTAAGTCGAGAAGGCGTAACTTCTCTGATACCTGTCTGCGGCCCTGTAAACCCTCACGAAAGTCTCCTGAGCCAGATCCACGGCGCCGTCGTAATCGTTGGTCATGCGGTAGATGTAGCTCGTAATTTGGTTGCGATAACGACTTACCAGCTCAGCGAAGGCGTCCTGGTCGCCACTGCGGGTCGCTTCCAACAACGCATGGTCGGAAGTCGTGTCCTCCAGCACGTCCTGCTGCAGGGCCGGGGCAAAGCCCAGCTCTTCGATGGTAGTCAACGTATTCATCAGGGCAGGTAGGCTTTCACGGTACGATACACGCGTGTCTCAGCCACAGGTTCCGAAATTGAGGATCTACTTGGATCGGGTCAGTACCGCAACGCGGTAGCGTCGGGTTAGTTATGCGCCAAGTTGACCCGACGCTACCGCGTTGCGGTACTGACCCGATTAATCGAGAGATCTACCCTTGGGGGCTCTTGAAGATACTGTCGCTGACTTTGACGCCGTAAGTGATGGTGAGCACGCGCGTCTCCTGGCTTTGCCGGCCGTCCTCAAACAGCACCACGCGATACGGCGCCAGGGTCTGTTGCACAGCACGATAATCCAGGAATTTCCGCTGGTACTTGACCGGCACGCCGCCCGGAAGACCTTCCTCATACTCCAGCCAAAGTACGCGTAGCGTGCGGGCGCTGATGTAATAACGCGTCTTTCGTTGCTGCTTGTCCAGCAGATCGATCACGTAAAGATCGAGCCCTTTCTGGGCGTCCTTGCCTACGAGCGTGATCGTTGAACCACACTCTTTGTAACGCAGCAAGGAGTCGAGGCTGTGATGATGCTGAGAAATAAAGTTCGCGGTGGCATCCTGCCGTGGCGTGAAGGCAGCGCCGTTGATGAGTCCCCACAGTTTCCCGTCGTCGAAAATCAACGAATATTCCATCGTGGGCAGCTTCTGGTCGAGCCGGATCTTGTCCTTTTCGAGGTTTTCACCTCTGACAAAGCGCCTTTCATAATCTGCCTCTTCGGGATTACCCTGTGCAGGAAACCGTGTGATCTTGCCGCGCTCGACGCCGTGACGACGAATCTGTTCGAGCCCCGGACGGGTGCCGTAAACCAGGATCACCGACTCGACAATCTGTTCGGCCGTGAATTTCGTCTCCTGCTTTGGATCCGGTTTCGCGGGTGGTTTCTCTGCTTGTTTGGTTTCTTGTTGTTTGCTCTCTTGTTGGACCGCTGCCGCGCGGGTGTTACCCGGCAAGATTATCGAGACAAGAAACGCAGCAAGAGCTATGAGGGCCAAAAATGGACGAAGCAAAAGTAACCGTTCTCCTTG
>Ga0114129_10013643_pt1 | contig 11577 bp, 10 predicted proteins | sample RhiMetdeltSRZDD1_FD_80071 | JGI IMG/M metagenome (GOLD analysis project Ga0114129, IMG submission 80071) | Populus rhizosphere microbial communities from Tennessee, USA - Rhizosphere MetaG P. deltoides SRZDD1 (version 2) (version 2) | ecosystem: Host-associated > Plants > Roots > Rhizosphere >... | reverse complement strand
GTTGGTGATCTTTCCCATCTCGCGCTTTGAAGCTATGAACTCAGTCACGTCCGGGTGCCAGCAGTTCAGTATCAGCATCAAGGCGCCTCGCCGAGATCCGCCCTGTTCTATCAATCCGGTGACGAACGAATAAAGCGCGCCCCACGAGACCGACCCCGACGAGCGGCCATTGACTCCTTTCACATAAGAATGGCGAGGCCGCAAGCTGCTGACGTTGATTCCAACGCCGCCGCCGCGCGACATGATTTCCATCATCTGCGACAGCGTGTTCACAATACCGAGGCGGGAGTCTTGCGGTGATGGCACGACGTAACAATTATAGAAAGTGAGCTGTTGATCGGTGCCGGCGGCGGTGAGAATTCTCCCGGCCGGCACGAACTTCCAACCATTCAGGAGCCAGCGAAAATTAAGATACCACTCATCGGCCCGCTCGCCTTCGACCGCCGCGATCCCGCGAGCCACGCGCTCCATCATTTGTTCAGGGTCCGTCTCAATCGGCTTCGAGACGTGCTCGGACAGGCATTCGATTTTGGTTCCATCGCGCAACTCGACCGTGACGCGGCCCGCACTGCCGACCGCCGTTTCATCCATGGCGGTCACGGTTCCGATCTCGCGCTGACCCGTCTTTGCATCGACGCAAACGATAACCATGTCGCCTGACGACAGGGTTCGCTTGCTCATGTCTTTGAGGGCGTAACGATCGAGGAAGATCTTTTGTCCAAGCTCGCTGAGCTGGTTGTTCTCAGCCACCGAGCCGGACTTGCGCACGTCCGCGTGAGGAACGAGGGGCGAGATCGGTTCGTCAACCGAGGTCTGGCCATTCGATTTTTGGATATCGCCGACAGATCGGGTGGACATTCCACTATCTCCTTAGAGCACCATTCTTGGTTTTCAATCCGGGCAGATTCTGGTCGTCGAGAGAAACCAGCCCGGTACCCTGCTAGTCGCGGGGCAAAGTCGGGGACATTGATTCGCCTGCTGGCTTTGGTTTGTTATTACAGCTCAGCCTGCCGACTTCCGGCCGGGCCGCGCTGCTCCGAGGCGTGAATGCTCAACCGTCCACATGACAACCGCTGTCCGCGCGTAGTCCGAACTAGAAACGGCTTTTGCTTTGCACCCTTATGATAGCCTCTGTGGCCGGCTGACTACAACGCTTGCTCTGATTTCCTGATCCCTTTTCTTCCTCGTAGCGGTTTTGGAGTGTACTCTATAGATAGGCACGTGTCAATCGAAAAGTACAATATATTGTGGTTGAATGAGATAGCCACATTTCGGCCTTGCCCAAGAAGTATGCCAAAAGTAGAGATTTGTAACAACGGATTTGGACTTTTTGGGCAAACGCTGATTCTGCCCAAAAACTAGCAGTTTTTACCTTGATGTGCGGCGCGTGCGGGCTGGTAATGACCAGCCAATTTAGCTTGAACGCCAGCGAGAGAGGCGGTTCCTATATTCGGACGGCGTGATGCCGAATTGCCTTTTGAAGTGACGCGCAAAATGACTTTTGCTGTTGTAGCCTACTGATGCCATGACTTGTTTGATGCTGAGAAACTCGGTCGCTAGAAGTTTGCCGGCCTTTTGGAGCCTCAGCTTTATCAAGTAATCGATTGGCGTGAGTCCCGTTTCAGTTCTGAATAGGTGGGTAAAGTAGGCGGGCGAGATGTTGACCTCTTCGGCTATATTATCCAGAGCAATGGCGCGATGAAAATTCGCGTTCATGAAATCAATCGCTCTCTGAACCCTTGAGTCACGATATTTCAGATTTAGGCCGCGCGGAACTGTGATTGTAGATGATCGTTTGTGTCTCGCTTCGATTTCCGAAATGGTTTCTTGCCATTCCGGGCGATGACTGACGTATGGACTGGCAGACACAAGCTTGGCTACCTGCTCCGCTTCTTCCCGTTTTCCACCTTCGGATAGTTCCAAGGCATAGCTATTCAAAAAGCTGAAATACGTAGGATGGCCGCCGCGCCTTCCAATTGAATGAGCAAGCGGTATCAATCGTTCAAGCTCGCGTAGCGCGGCCCCGTGCTCGCCCTCTAAGCTTCGCAATACCGCTATACCTCTTTGCGCCTCCAATAGAATCACTGGATCACTGGCCGATAAACTCTTCAGACGAAGCCGGAGCGATTCTTCAAAGCGTCCTAAGCTTTCTTCGACCGCGCTCAACGACAGCAAGGCTTTAGAACGATACTGCGCCGGGGCTGACTCGGCTACGCACTCAAGCAGTCGTCGCGCCTTTTCGTACTGGCCGGTCCGATAGTAAAAGACGCTCTTGTAATATTTGCCTATTTGATTGAACGGATAGGCGAATGACTGAAGCAGCAATCCGATTTCGCGCTGAGACTCTACGTCTTGAAGGTGATACCCTGCCTCCGCTGACCGTATGAGTTGATACAATTGCGCTCGTTCAATATCTGTTGCGGAGGATAGAATCGTGAGAAAACGCTTGATTGTGCTCTTGTTCATCACGTTGCTTTTCTGTGTCCCAGCGCTCGCGGGACACTCTGTCGCTGGCGGTTGGTGCTCGCCCTGCGATACGCCCGGCTGTTTTTGCGATCCGGGCGAGAACGGCAACGGTAACGTCAGCGCGCCGAAAGAATCCGGTCAAGAAACACCTTCTGATTTAGGTTCAGAGGCGCTATTTGTGTTAGCCGCGCTGATTCTGGCGCTGAGATATAAAGCCTAAGCGCAAACGACCGGGACAACTGACATACAACTAATTGCTCTCGCGGCGACTCAATATCTGCCTGTCGCGTGTGCAGTGTATCACGGAATACGCAAGAGGCAAGCAAAGGTAGGGTAACGATCTTCGCAAACGGGGAAACAATTCTCAGGAAGTGGTTTCCGTGGCCGTGAGGCGCGATTGAGTAGGAGGGAACCCTCTCTTTTTGCTGCTTGTTCGCTGATTATAGATGTGAGCGAAATGTATGCGAGTTCAAGCCAGCAATACGCTATAAGGCAGTGAGTGTGGGCCAAAAAGCTATGGCCGTTTACGCTAAGGTAATCTCTCTTGCAATCAATCCACCGTTTCTCTCATCGAGGCGTTTCGCATACGTGGCCAAGATGCGGTCAGATAGATGCCCGAGAGCGCTTAGATTCGGGAAGCCGGGACCCTGACGAAGGCTGGCGAACATGGGCAGGTGAAGACGCGGCCTTACCCGTTCAATCGAGAGGTCCCGTTCCACCCTGCGTTCAATATCGTCTTTGCTCCAGCTACCAACTTCGTTATGTACCTTCTCTTTGGCATCGTCAGTAAGCAATGCCTTGAAACAAGATGGATCGAACCCTGTGGCCCATATCAAATAGTCATAAACATGATTCTCTGTCTCCTGGTCATATTGAATCTCCAATTTCACTTTCAGATCAAGAGGAATCACATTTATTACTTTACCCTTCCTTGATTCAACGTTTTCGGCGCGATCTAAAACCGCCTTTGCTTGAAGAGAAAAAACGCCTCTATCTGTGCGCTTAACGAATTCCCGTCGGTGTCCCTCAGTTAATGTTTTCCAGTCGCCTGGATGTGTAAAGCGGCGATTCTCGTCGAAGCTCTCACCTCGTGAATACATCGCGCCTTCCGTGTTAATAATATCAATTTGGGAACTCCCATCGAGCACTCGGTGTAGCGTAGCAGCTACAGAGGCAGCGGTTTCTCCTGAGCCAACTACGGCCACCATTCGATTACGACCTACAAAATCACCGATCTTGTTCCAAAAAGTTCTGCCGTTCAGAATGAGAGGGTGATCTTCCTGCCGACCAGGTATTGGAATTGGATCTCCTGGCCCCGTTATGACCAAACCGTCACACTCAATACAAGCTTCGTCGGCTTCGGTAAAATCAAGTCTCCAGCGCCGACCGTTAAGACCGATTTGCGTCACCGCCCCAAACGTGATGTCCAATTCTATTTTGTCCGCGACCCATTGAAGATATTGAGCCCACCGACTATGGTTCGGCGCGGGTCGCCCTCTATCGATCCAGCGGGCGAACTGTTCGCTCTCGATTAGAAAGCTTTGCCATGAGAATGCACTCATCGCCATATTTACTTTGAGGTTGTCATCGTCCCAGCAAGTTGAATGATAGGGAAACCCCACATCTTTGAAGGGAGGTGTGCCGAGCGGCTGTTCACCATCTGTATATCCATAGTCCCCTAACCAGTGCGCCGCAACTTTATCTTTTTCAACGATGAATAGCTGCGGCACGGACCACCCGAGATCACTGAGCACTTTTCTCTTAGCGGTGATTGCCAGAGCCTTGGGACCCGCTCCAAGGACGGCGAGAGAATCCGTTGTAGTCATAAACCTACACTCCGAAGCTGTTCTGTTAGACTTTAGGCCGTGCTTTTTGCGGGAAGTCGATGTAAGCTGGAGGGCCACAATACAGCAGTGTAGCACCTCTCTTTTGTAACTGTAGCGACGTACTAAAGTACTTGTCACTACCTGCCACACAAACAGATCAGCTAGTTCCTATTATCCTAGACCTCTTAATGCTTGAACCGCCCGTTTTTACGGCTCACCCCTAGTACAACTCAAGTCTTAGGCTTTAACCGTGAAGGGTCTCAGTGAACGGAGGAAGCGAGTCATGACTCGCTTCCTCCCCAATTCGTGAACTTAGTTTTTGGTCGCGTTAGATGTAACTTGCTCTTCCTTATCTGTGTTCTACCGGAGCACGTTGCTGCACCGCTTGCTTGAGGATTTCGCAGATCAATTCGTTTGTACTCTTGCGCTGCGCGGATGCGAGATGCGCAAGCGAATCGTCGAGGTCGTCCGGCAACCTCACTTGCCTCAGCACTGTTTCGTGACTACTGCCCGTCCCATTGTTACTCTTTGACATTTCGGCGTTTGCGGGTTGCATTGCTTTTCTCCTCGCGACTCTCTGTCCATGCTCACCTTTTCAGGGATGCCAGAGAGTCAACTTGGCCCGTGCAATTGGGATGCCGGGAGTACACCCTAGGTTGTCGCAGGCTCGCCGCTGATAAGAGGGCAGGCGCTATAGGCTATTTGATCGCGCCATTCTAAGAGTTCCAGCGACTTCCTGTCAACAGTTAAGTTCTTCTTTCCCTTAGCCTTGAAGGTTCATTTGTTTCATGGGCGGAAGCAATTTCAGCCCATGCTCGGGTAGTTTTTGCCTAGAGCAAGAAACACGCGAAGAGATTTGGTCTCGCGCCGCCACGCTGGGTCCATTGGGTAACTCTTCTCCGCTCATGCGAGCTCACCGCCCGGCAAACGTACGCGTTGTACGCTACTCTGCGCCTGTAATGCTTTACGACGAACTCGCCACAAAGATTCAAACATCCGAGTGCTTTAAGTCCTTGTGTTGGTCTAGTTCCTCAATTACTACAAGACGAAACGCAATCCTGAAACGCTGCACTTTTTGACTTTTCTTCTATGCACAGGTGAAACTTTCTCCGACTAAGGGCCTTGATTCTACACAGGTAGGGCGGGCAATGCAACCTCAAAATTCAGCGTCAACGTGCAACCTACCGAGCTCCCCACAAATCGCGCGCCCTGCTGAGCATCACACAGAATCACTCCTGAAGCAACTCCTCGTGTATTGCCTTGCGCACATCGAAACGCTCTTGCGAATATGCTTCTACAGCTTGAATAATCTCCATCTCGTGGTACTCGGTGGGTCCGGCTTGAGTTGCGACGCCGTCAGATTCGATGATTTCAATCTTTCGGTAAACCTCTCTCCTTAATGAGAGCATCAGCGATAAGGTATCAATTCTTGTCGCAGTGCGTCTAGCATCTCGGCACAGTCCCCTGAACTGCTGTTCGGCCAACGTTATGTCAGGCATCTCGCCACCTTTCGCCCACGACCCCGCCCATCGCGGAGTCGCATCGCAATGAAAGTTTATCAATGCTTCCAGTCCATCACCAACGTTTACTCGGTCCAAAACGTTGCGTCGGTCCCCAACTCGTAAGTTGATTGGATTAGGCAACAGAGATTGTGACAAAGGATTTTGCAAAGTGCTTCGTTAGCTTGCGCCGTGAAAGTCTTGCTCCGCAGATACCCGCCAAACTTAGCCTTGATCATGCTGAAGGTAGATTCGACGTTTGAGCGTTTGTGGTAGTGCTCGTAGAAGTCCGCCCGGTTCATCTGATAGTAATGGAACATGCGATGCCATACATCGACCTTGCTGGTAGGCTTGGTGTTCTTGCGAAAGTCGATGTAGGGATGCGCGCCCTTGCTCTCAACAACCGTGAGGTTAGCCCGATTGCTGTACGCCTTGTCCGCCGAGACCTCAGCAACGTCAAAGTGCTTGGCAGTAGAGTTGACCAGCGGGGCAAACATATTCGTGTCATGGACGTTCGCGCCGCTGATTTCAACCGATGTCACGATGTTGGTTTTCACTCCGCACATAAGGTGAACCTTGATCCAATCGTGCTGATCCATTTCCTTTCCATACTTCGCAGAAAACCAGCGTGAATAAGTTGCGGTTGAGAAACCGGAAGCATCAACGGCGAAGTCACTCTCGATCGCCTTCAGGGGCAGGCTGCTCTCTATGATGAGCCGTTTCAGGTATGGAGTCATCTCGGGCTTCTCAAGATAGCCGATGATTGAATTGTAGTGAGGCACCCTGGCGATGTAGTGCCTCGCGTGAGCTTCCCTGAGATCAGTCATAAAGCGACGGGCGGAAACGGTAGAATAGACTTTGAACACAGAAGAAAAAAGCATATCCGCCATCGTCAATCGCGGCCTGCCCATCATTTGAATCGGTTCATCTATGCCGGAGCAAAGCTCGTAAAGCAAAGACCGCAATCGAGCCTTTTCATTCGTCTGCGCGGTATTATAAGCGGACCAGACCTGTTTGTACCTGATCGTCTCAGTGACCGTGGTCGTTGTAGTCTCGCCGTCCACTATTGTCGTCGTGCTTAACTCGCGCTGAATGACATACTCAACTGCGAACATGTGCTTGCAGCGCGCGCCGCGTGCTTCAAAGTCGGGACAAGTGCAGTGCAGTACCAGTCCATCAACCTGATACTGCGTACCGTTGCCGGTCTGCGACGGAACAAGCCACTTCCCGCCCTTTCGCCTGATCTTTGATTTCGCTGCGATCTCAAGTGCTTTCTGTTCACGCTCTTTCATCATAATACCTCCGCTGATTACCTGCGGAGTATATTACTTCCAAAGTATATAACTGTCAAGTGAATATTATAGTTGACAGTATATTACTTGTGGATATATGCTCCGCTCGTGGCAAAAATAAAACTGACCGTTTCAGGGTATCGCTGCGAGCGTTGCGGTCACGAATGGATTCCGCGCGATCCAGAGCAAGAGCCGCGAGTTTGCCCGTCCTGCAAGTCGCCATACTGGAACAGACCTCGGAAACAACGAAAAGCGAAATAGCGCGTTCAAGTGGGCGCACCACGGCCATCCCTCTGCGGTTCCTCTAGGCTTAGCCCTTGACTGTCCGATCTTTTCAGGTTGTATGCTGGCTTTATACTGACGAGTTTTGAATGAACCGCGTCGACCGGGGCGCAGGCCGTAATCCTGGATCAAGCACCAGGGCGTTGCCCGGACCAAACCACGACTAGCGTGGGAACCCTGTCATTTCAGCCACACATCAAGACCCCTGCGTACAGATCTCCAACCTCTGCTGCATGGGCAGCATCTCGTGGGCGCGGGAACGCGTTGAGCCATAGGCAATGGCGAGCCCCATGCCCGTCGTCTAAGAGCTAAGTGTGGATGCGCTGTCGGATTGACCGCGAATCTTCACGAAAATAGGCTAGCAGGTGCCTCCAAATATCGGTCGGTCCTTGCCGAGTTTGGGCTGTAGTGTGTAGACTGGTGTCCAGATCATCTCGAGAAAAGATCAGGCCGTCCGGGATCACGCCTACGCGGATCTTCACAACCGGGCGGCTCTTTCTTTTGGAAGAGAGAAACCTGGTTTCTCTCTTCAAGGAATTCTCCGAAACCTTCAGATGATTTATCGGATGGGTTTAATACCAGATCATATCTATGAGAACTCTTCGGCCTTCCGCCCTTCTCTGGCTTGTAGTTCTCAACCTTGGATCGAAGTAAAACTGTTTTGACTGGTGCAGTGTCCGAAGCATATTATCGGCTCGCCAATGAAGCTCTATCGCAGCGATTATCCGAATCAAGTACATCAACTTTCCGTGAGCGTCTCAAAGCATATCTACGTCAGCGCTGCCGGCAGGCTGAGGTTTCAAAAGAAGCCGCTCGAAGTCGATCTCACAGGAATCGGCTCGTCGGACAGAGTGCACGTCGTGAATTATCTGATTCGTGATCACTTCAGCGGAGCCTTCTACGGAGAGGTTTCGTCCTCACGGGAACTCGAACCAGTGGAGCAGTTTCTGCGGAGGGCGTGGTCTGTGAAGGCCCATTATCTGTTTTGCGGCGTTCCGCATCACCTCCTCATTCCGAAAACCGTCGGCGCTGCGTTCCACACCATCTACGACTTTGTAAGCTCTCTCGGTGTTGAGGCCCACGAGCCTACCAGCGGCTTTCAAGCTGGCGTTCGCGACGTCAGAACCTGGGAAGAAAGCATCGGATGGAGTGTAAAGATCGCTGATGAGGAGTGGAGCACGCTTGAGCGTGCTCAGTCGAAGACACTTGAACTTGTGATCGATTTGAATGGAGAGGCTTCATCCTGGACTTCGAAGATCGGCAGGTGGCTCAGTCCGACCACGCCTGTTCGTGATCCTTCCGGAAAACAATACAAAATAGACTTTGATGATGAAGAGGGAGCCCGCTTGATCTGTTCTGAATAGACTGCCTCCGTCGGACAATCAGAACTGATGATCGGTCGCCTGTTCTCTTTTCAGCGGGCCGCTAACACACAAAGCAATGGTAAGCTCGGTAGAAAGAGATTCATAGTGACAGCTTTGGGACTAAGCGACGAGCAACGAATCAGACGCGAAAAGTGGTCCCGATTGCGCCAAACTTCATTCCGAAGACTTTTTGGGCAGGCGCGCTACTTTTTGGGCAGAATACTTTTTGGTTGGGTTTTTGGGCAAAGCCCCACATTTCCGGCCTTGCCCAAAAAGTATCCCAAAGTAGAGATTTGTAACAACGGATTTGGACTTTTTGGGCAAGTGGCCGTTTTGCCCAAAAACTAGCAGTTTTTACTCGGCAGGGTTTTGCCCTTTGCGAATTGAATCAGCCTTCCATTTTTTCCGCTTGCAACCTCCGTGTTCTCTGATACAATGCGACACGCTGTAAAGCACACAAGTATCTAGTCGCCACAAGAGCGATATTCGCGTCTGAATTGTCCTACTTGCTCAGGCTTTGTATCTGAGCGCTAGAAGCAATGCAGCAAGAACTAGGAGCGTTCCCGAACCAAAATCAGCATCTTTCGCAATCGGCTCACTGGCGCCACCGCGTGGCTCTTCGCCGGGGTCGCAGATGCAGGCAACGAAACCACCGCACGGGCACCAATCGCCAGCTACCGTATGCCCGGCAAACGCAGGAAAGGACAGACACAACGTGAGCACGACAACGAAGAGTAGTCTTTTCATGTTCTCTCCTTTATCAAAATATGGGGGATTCTATCAGGAGTTGCTGGCTGGCACGGTAAACTATACACAGTTAGGGAATCACCTCATTCGGCTAGGCGAACAGGCGCATTCATTACGGCAATTCGATAGAGTGAGAGAGGCTGGCGTGCTTCTTTCCAATATTCCGATCAAACACTATCAAGCCATTGGCTATTACTTCTTGGCGGTCGCAGAGAATAGCATGGGGAATGGCGATCAAGACGAAGCTAGAAGGCTATTTGAGCTTGCCGTCGATACCGCTCCCGATTCATATAAAGTAAAAGCAATCCTATCATTAGGAGCATTAGCCTTTCACGAGAAGGACTTCAATTCCGCATTTTACTTTTATCAAGAAACTATCAGGTCTGCTGGCTTAGGTTCAGCAAGCCTGGAAGCGATCAGAGGCATCACAACGTTGAAATCTATTGAAGGGTTTCATAGGTCCGCAATCACCGACCTTGAAAGAATCCTGCCTCTTATCAGGTTTGCACCGCCAAATCTTTATCTTACCTTCTTGAACTCCTACGCGGTTGAGTTATCAGAAGTCGGTCGGTTACGCGAAGCGGAGAATATCGCATCGCTAGTCACCGCGTCGCCTCTCGCTCGCTATTATCCTGAGTGGCAAGAAACGCTGTCAGATGTCAGATCAAGACGGAAGCGGCGATCTACCATTGCGTTCTCACGTCCACTGATTGAACAAGAGGATGAAGCTGAATCAGAAGTCCCAGAGAATGCGCTTCAGGCTGCAAGAATCCAGGCAGTAATCGACTTTATGAATGCTAATCTGCATCGAAAAATTACTCTGAGTGAATTAGCAGAGATAGCTAGAGTGTCCGCTTCTCACCTGTCCCGCCTTTTCAATATTCAGACAGGGGTCTCGCCAGGGGAGTATCTGATAAAGCTGAAAATGGAAAAGGCCCGTCAGCTTCTCACGACAAGTTTCCTGAGCATCAAAGAGGTCATGGCAATGCTAGGCTATGAGGTCAAGAGTAGGGGAGACTTCACCAAGCAATTCAAGAAACACTTCGATCTATCGCCTTCTCAGTATAGAAAGCGGTTCTTTCACTAACTCGGTTTGACAGGCGCGATGAAGATAGATACCATCGGCCCACTACGCTTTTAGTTTTAGCTGCTTCTGGCCATCCGCCTTGGGTGGCCGTTTTGTTTAGGGCGTTACCTATGAACGGCCGCTGGCAAACTATCTACGCTCGAAACGAAAGCATAAGGCGGTGCTACTGTGTCGCATGCGAGCGTGATGGAACAGCATGCGCCAGACTGCGCTGTTCACAATGAACCGGCATATCTAGCGGGGCCGTGCAACTGCGGACTAATCAAGCAGTGACTTTTGTGCAGACTCGGGACTTTTTGTGCAGGATTACTTTTTGTGCAGTTCTTGTGCAAAGCCCCACATTGGAACGTGGCCACGTTCGACGTTGACACATTGAATTCGCGGCCGCGGGATTGCCGGCTTTCCAAGGGCGTCGGAAAGCTCGATATGAGAGCCAGTTAAACAGAAAGGCCGCCCGATTAGGCGGCCTGATCTCAAGGTAAGCGCTGAAGAGTTCACCTACGCGACTGCCCTCGAATCGGGCAGATTCCGGACTGGTTTCTTCTTGATCACGAATTCAACATTGACATTGCTCGCCGGCGCGCCCGGCGCCGTCGAATACTCGAGCGTCAGCAAGGACCCGCCCGACACTCGCCACCCCGCTTGTTGAAACCGCTCATGCGACCGGTCCAGCTCTACCGGCTCGCCAAACGCTGCAGTCACTCTACGCACGATCGTTTCAAACGTTTCGCTTCTAATCGATAGCCCCGCGCTGCAACTGAATTCGATGAGTTGTTCGGGTCTGCGAGCAGGCGTTTCCAGCGTGTCGAACTTGAACGAAGCGCTCCAACTACCCTCACCCGGTATGTCGACGCCTAGCAGGAACGACTCCTCCGAGGGAAGATAAGCAAGTATGTCCTGTTCGGCGTGCTTGGGCAGAAGCGCCTGAACCTCAACGTAACTCATCCCGATCCGAAAGCTTTTGATGAAGTCGACTGGATCAAAAGTTTCGATCCGCTTGGTGTCCTTGGTCTG
>Ga0114129_10013642_pt1 | contig 11577 bp, 9 predicted proteins | sample RhiMetdeltSRZDD1_FD_80071 | JGI IMG/M metagenome (GOLD analysis project Ga0114129, IMG submission 80071) | Populus rhizosphere microbial communities from Tennessee, USA - Rhizosphere MetaG P. deltoides SRZDD1 (version 2) (version 2) | ecosystem: Host-associated > Plants > Roots > Rhizosphere >... | reverse complement strand
GGTGGCGCGAAACAGCATCGATTCCTGCAACACAAAACTAATCTGTTGCCGCAACGATTTGATTTTGAACCGCCGAATGTCCTGGCCGTCGATTCTGATCTCGCTTGCAGTCAGGTCATAGAAGCGGGGCAGCAGACTCACAATTGTCGTCTTGCCGGCGCCTGTCAGTCCGACCAAAGCCGCAAGTTGTCCCGGCGCGATGCGCAAACTTAGATCGTCAAGAACAGGTTGCGTGCTGTTGTAAGAAAATTCGACGTGAGAAAATTCGATGGCACCCTGGAATCGCGGCGCTGGTCTCGCCCCGGGCACATTGCGGATTCGGTTTTCATTCTCCAGGACTTCACGAATGCGCTCCCAACCAACGCTGGCGTTTGAAACCGTATCGGTCATCTTCGACAGCTCGCGCATCGGCTTGTACATCTTGCCGAGGTAAAGCAGAAAGACCAGCAGATCGCCGGATGTCATATGGTTCTCCATCACCAGGCGTGCGCCCCACCAAAGCACGAGGCACGTGCCGCATGCCACAATTGCCTCGACCAAAGGTGCCAGCCGCGCTTTCAGGCTGCGCGCCGCCAGCGCGCGCTCGACACTCTGCAGGCTTTCACGTTCGAAGCGTTCCTGTTCATAGTCTTCGCGCGCAAAAGCTTTCACGACGCGAATCGACGACAGAACTTCTTCCAGAAGCGAAACCACTTCGCCCTCCTGCCGGCGAACCGCGCGCGACGCCTGTTTGATGCGTCGCGTGTAGTGATACACAACCCAGAACAATCCGGGCGCGACGGTGATCGCGATCAGCGTGAACTCCCAATTGAGGTAAAGCATCACCAGCAGCATGCCGATCAAAGTCAGCGCATTTACCAACATTCCCATCAGCACGTTGGAAATGAGGCTCTGCACTGCATCGATGTCGCTGGTCACGCGACTGATCAAATCGCCGGTCCGTTTTTGTTCGTGATATGAAAGCGAGAGTTTCTGGACGTGACTATGAAATACGCGTCGCAGATCGTGCATCACCCACTGGCCGACGCTTACCGTTAGGTACTTTTCGAAATACGAGCTGATCGCGCCGAATACGGCAATGATCAGAACGGCCATTACTGCGAAGTTCAGGATGGCGAATTTGCTGTTGCCGGTGAAACTTCCGATCGTCTGAAGCCAATCAGGCATCCGCTTCGACGCGAAGACGTAATCAAAGACGATCTTTAACGGCCAGGGTTCAAGCAGGTCGGTGCCGCTTTCGCCAATCACGGCGATGAAAGCAACCGTCAGAGTCAGCCAGTGAGGGGCAAGCAGATCCGTAACTCGAATCTTTTTTCGCTTCACGTTGAATCACCCGGCGTACTTTTTGGGGAGACGCTGCGGGCCGATCAAACCCAAAGACCAAAACCTGAACCGGCGATTAAAGCTCGCCGGATTGGAACGTGTCGCCAGCTCGTACATCACCGGTCTCAAACCCCTGGCGAAACCAGCGCGCACGCTGCTCGGAAGTTCCGTGTGTGAAGGAATCCGGAACGACGTATCCCTGGCCCTCGCGCTGCAAACGATCGTCTCCCACGGCGCTCGCGGCCCCCAGCGCTTCTTCCACGTCGCCCGGCTCAACGATGCCGCGATTGCGCGCATAGTGTGCCCAGACGCCGGCATAAAAATCGGCTTGCAGCTCCAAACGCACTGATATGGCATTCGCCTGCTCTGCGCTTACGCGATTGCGCACGGCGTCCACGCGTTCCATCGTGCCGAGCAGCTTCTGCACGTGATGCCCGACTTCATGCGCGACGACGTAAGCAATGGCAAAGTCTCCCGGCGCCCCAAACTTCGTGCGCAACTCGTGAAAGAACGAAAGGTCGATGTAGAGCTTTTCATCGCCCGGACAATAAAAAGGACCGACGGCTGTGCCGGCAACACCGCACGCCGATTGAACGCGATCAGTAAACAAGACGAGCGTCGGCTTTCGATATTCCCGTCCCATCTGTCGGAAGGTGTCGCTCCAGGCGTCTTCAGTTTCCGCCAGCACCACTGCGACAAACTGCTTTAATTGCTCTTCTTCCGGACTAGTCGGGCGTGAACTCTGCGAGCCGCCGTTATCGGTGGTCGGCAATTGCTCAAATATTTGCCGCGGGTCGGCTCCCAACAACAGAGCCAGCACGAGCACAACGATGCCGCCGATACCACCGAGTGCCAGTTTTCCGCCGGTCATGCCGCGACGGTCTTCAATGTTTTCGCTTTGCCTGCGATCTTCCCAGCGCATTTCACCCTCGTTTGGAATGATGGGGATTTCGTTTGCGGGGAACGAGGGCTAAGTATTTATATCGACGCCTTCGAAATACACCTGGGTGTCGAATGGCTCGACGTCGGTGGGATAAACGCGAAGGTACGAGCCGTCGGGTTGCAGCTCGCGCGCGTTAACGTTGTCGCGAAGATAAACTTCCAATACGTCCTCTTTAAGATACTTCTTCAGCTTCGGATCTTCGACGGGTGCGACGACTTCGACGCGACGATCGAGATTCCGCACCATCCAATCGGCGCTGCTGATGTAGATCTCTTCATCGCCGTCGTTTTGGAAGTACAGGATGCGGCTGTGTTGGAGAAAGCGTCCGACAATAGTGCGCACCCGAATGTTTTCCGAAAGACCGGGCACGCCCGGTCGTAGCATGCAGATGCCGCGCACGATCAAATCGATCGAGACGCCCGCTTGCGACGCTTCGTAAAGACGCTCAATAACCTGCGTGTCCGCCAGACGATTCAGTTTCGCGACGATCCGCGCCGGGCGGCCGGCCCGGGCATGCGCAGTTTCTCTTTCGATAAACTGCGTCAGCTTCTCGCGCAGATTGACCGGCGACACGAGCAGCTTCCGATATTCTTTCTGCTTTGAATAACCGGTGAGGTAGTTGAAGAACTCGGTCGCGTCCTCACCGATCGCTTCGTTCTCGGTGAACAATCCGAAGTCGGTGAAGTTAGCCGAAGTCACGGGATTGTAGTTTCCGGTCGCGACGTGTACATAACGCCGCAGCTGCTGGCCTTCGCGGCGCACGACGAGCGTCAGCTTGCAGTGGGTCTTCAGACCGATCAACCCGTAAACGACGTGCGCCCCGGCTTCCTCCAGGCGCTGCGCCCATTCGATGTTGTTCTCTTCGTCGAAGCGTGCCTTCAGCTCGATTAGCGCCGTCACCTCTTTGCCCATCTCCGCTGCCTGGCGCAACGTCTCGGCAATCTCAGATTGTTGACCAGTCCGGTACAAACAAATCTTGATCGCCACAACGTTCGGATCGAAAGCGGCAGCGCGAATGAAATCCGTCACGACTGAGTAATCGGTGTACGGATGATGCGCCAGGAGATCGCTCTGTTTGATTGCGTCGAAGATCGATTTGCGCTGTTGGATCGACGCGGGCACGAACGTTCGTAGCGCTGGATACTTCAAGTCCGGCCGCTCGACGTTGTAGAGCATGTTCAGGTCGCACGTGTTTAGCGGCCCATCGATCGTGTACACATCGTCGGGTTCGACCCCAATCGATTCCATCAGGTGCGCAGCCATTTCATCAGGCATGCCGGCTGAGATCTCGAGCCGCACTGGCGATCCAAATCGACGCTTGCGGAGTTCCTGCTGCAAAGCGCGCAGGAGATCCTCAGCCTCGTCTTCGCGAACCTCGATGTCCGCGTCGCGAGTTACGCGGAAGCGATGTGCTTGTAGGACGGTCATCCCAGGAAACAGCGTGTGCAGATGGGCGGCAATCACCTCGCTGAGCCAGGTGTACTTCTCTCCACCGCCAACATTCACCAGGACCGGCAGCGTCGGCGGGACTTTCAAGCGCACGAACGAACCGTTCTCGTCGTCCGAGCCCGCAATCTTCAACATGATTCCAAAGTTCAGGCTCAGTCCCGAGATGTACGGAAACGGGTGCGCCGGATCGACCGCCAGCGGTGTCAGCACGGGAAATACGTGATGCGAAAAATATTCATCTGCCTGCTCGCGTTCGACTCTCGAGAGCGATTCGTAGGGCGCGACAACCACCCCTTTGCGAGCCAGTTCAGGCAAGACTTCTTCGTTCAGGCATCGCATATGCTCAGCGAACATGGGTTCGAGGCGATTGCGAATCTCGTGCAATTGCTCGGGAGCAGTCAGCCCGTCCGCTGAAGGCTGAACATAGCCGTGCTCGACTTCTTCCTTTAAGCCCGACACGCGGACCATGAAAAATTCGTCGACGATCGTCGTGAAGATAGTCAGGAAGCGGAGACGCTCAAGCAGTGGGTTGCGTTCATCGCGCGCTTCATTCAACACCTCCCGAATGAAGGCGAGGTGACTCAACTCACGATTTAGAAAGCGCCGCTCGGGCGCCGGCACTACCGACAGTTTCGCCCGCACCGGTTCGGCCGCGGACAGACGATTCTTTAACGACGTATTTGAAAGGTTTTGCATGATTGCATACGCTGAGGAGAACTGGTCCTGAAGTCGCCTTGCCGACTGATCGACACAGTTTCACCGTCAGCAACCGGAACATTCAGCAAGAATTATTCCGGGAGACAAAGTTGAGAAGCGCAGCGTCTCGATTTCGTTGTGCGTTCGAATTGCGGGCTTTTAAGTAGAAGGGACTCACAAAAAGGGCGCAATTAAATCGTATGATTTCGCGCCACTCGAAGAGGGTTTTCGGACTGTGAGCGTCGACGGATGACGACAACCCGCCGGATCACATAGACACGCTACTTATCGAACACGTGGTGCACCGCATCCGTGTTCCAGTCGGCGAGACTATGTGTCACGACGTCAGCACCTGCGGATCTCAACGTCTGTTCGGAAACGGTGTTGGTGACGGCCAGTGTTCGCATGCCTGCGGCCCGACCAGCTTTCACTCCCGGCGGTGCGTCTTCGATGACAACACATTCGTTCGCAAGCAAAGGCAGCTTCCGCTGGTCGCGTCGTTTCGCGTTCAGAAGCTCCAAGCCGCGGCGATAACAATCGGGCGCCGGCTTGTGATTTAAGCCAGGCTCGGCTGTCACAATCACGGAAAAGTCCTGCAGCAGGTTCGCCGGATTGAGTACGTGTTCGATCTCTGATAGCTCAGCCATGCTGACGATGCCGAGTTCGAACCTGCGCGCGGCTTCTTTGACGAAGGTGATGATGCCCGGTGTGAACGGAACTTCTGTTTCGATGAATGATCGGTGCAATTCATGTTCGCGATCGACTATCGCCCGCGTCGTTTCGTCATCGACTTCACGCCCAACGCGGGTGAACGCGGCGCGCGTGAACGCGACATCATCCATGCCGAGACATTGAAAGTAATCGTCGTCCTTCAGTTCGACGTGGTGTTCCTGCAACACCTCGCGATAGGCGCGCAGATGAATGCGTTCATCATCAATGATGACGCCGTTAAAATCGAAAAAGATTGCCTGAATCATTTCTCGTACGACAGGCTGCCATCCTGTCGGGTTTGATCAGCAACCGGCCGCCAGCCTGTCGGGTTTGATCAGCGACAGGGGTTTGATCAGCGACAGGCTGGCAGCCTGTCGTACAACTATCCAGCACTTATGGAACGGGTTGAACTTGCACTCTTCAGGTCCACCAGGCGCTCGTTCTGTTCCGCAAACAACAGCGGCAGGCGCTCGCTTTCAAGCACGTCGAGCCGCCGTAAGACTTCCGAGAGCGCCAGTTCATTTTTCAGATTCACTTGATAATCCAAATCGGCGCGCAGACGATCTTTCGCGCCTTGCCGGTTCTGCGACATCATGATGATGGGCGCTTGCAGACCGGCAATCACTGCCAGCGTCAGGTTCAACATTTGATAGGGTTTGGGATCGAATCCGCCTAACAGAAGATACGAGTTCAGCGAAATCCAAACCGCGATCAAGGCCAGCGAAACGCCGATGAATTTCCAACTGCCGCCGAACTCTGCCAATAGATCAGCCGCGCGATCGGCGAGGGTCATGCGCTTGTCCTGCTCTTCGTTGACGTTGCGCGACACACGCTGCTGCAACATCTTGTCCGTGTGTCGCAGCCGTTGAAAGACGGCACTCAGCATTTCCAGGGCGACGCCGGGATTGCGTTTGATGAACTGGAGAAAATCTTCGCGCGAGAGCACCGCTAACTGCGCATCTTCGATCACAGAAGCGTCAGCCGAGCGCTGCTTGCCGTCGATGATGGCCATCTCGCCGAAGAAGTCGCCCTGCGCCAACTCTGCCAAAACGATCTGCTTGCCCTCGTCGTCGTTAACCGCGATGCGCACGCGGCCACTTTGAATCAAGTACATCGAGTCGCCCTTGTCGCCGGCACGAAACAGCGCGGTGCCAGAGGTGACCTGACGGCCCTGCAATAGAGTCAGTAGTTCCTGCGCGGCTGCGTCGTGGAGCGACGCAAACAGCGTCACTGAGCGAATCGCTTCCAGCGTTAAAGTTTGGGGATTGGGTGTTGACATAAGACTACTCCGATTGGTTCAGTGAACCATTGATTCGCCCGTCTTTCATCGTGATAATTCGATCGGCAAAGCTGCTCGCGAGCTCGCGATCGTGCGTCACTAGCAGGACCGTCAAGCGATCCCGATCAACCATCTCGCGCAAAAGTGACAGCAACTCATGGGCGCGCGTCGAGTCTAAGTTTCCGGTAGGCTCGTCCGCAAGCAAAACGCGCGGATGATTAGCCAGCGCGCGCGCCACCGCTACCCGCTGCTGTTCGCCGCCCGACAATTCGGACGGTCGATGCTCCATTCGATCAGACAAGCCCACGCGATCAAGCAATTCTGTCGCGCGCCTTTTTCGCTCACCGCCGTGCACGCCGCCAAACGCGAGCGCGAGCCGCACGTTCTCAGCCGCGGTCATCGTCGGAATCAAATTGAAATTCTGAAATATCATCCCGACCGAGAAGCGGCGATAGCGCGCCATCTGTTTCTTGGTGCGCGGCCCGAGCGGTTGCGAATCAAACAGGACTTCACCCGCGGTCGGATGATCGAGACCGCCCAGCAAATTCAAAAGAGTCGACTTACCGGAACCGGACGTGCCCTGAATCGCCACGAACGCGCCTTCGTCAGCGCCCATGGTGACGCCGTCGAGCGCGACGACGCGGTTCGGGCCCATTTGATAGACGCGGCTGACTTCGTGAGTTTCGATAATCGGCATTCGTTAAATAGCCACAGAGACACTGAGAAACCAAAGGAATAAACAAAGTGGGCTGCCTCTCGATCTTCTCTGTGACTTCGTGCCTCTGTGGCATTAAATGGTTGTGTTGCTAAACTGACGCGGCAGTCGCACGGGTAATGCGCCACAACTCAAACTGCTCTTCATCGAACCCCTTCAAAGGAATTGTGAATCGCGTCGCCGAAAGCCCGGCCGGACATTGTTGCAGAAGTTCACGCACTTCCGGATCGGCATAGACGACGCTCGAGACTACCACGTCGCCGCCGGTCGATTGTCCTTCCAAACGAGCGGCGAGATTCACGGTCGAACCAAAATAGTCGAGCCGATCATTCAACGTTACCGCGATGCATGGCCCGGTGTGCAGCCCGGCTTTCAAGATCAGCGGTAGCATTCCGTCCGGCGGATTTCTAAGTCGCTCCTGCGCTTCCAGCATCGCGCGCAGTGCGCTGGCCGGCTGGCGAAAAACGGCCATCACCGCGTCGCCGATGGTCTTCACGAGCGCGCCATCTTCGGCGGCAATTGTCTGCTTCAATACATCGAAATGATTCATCACGCGGCCGAAGGCGGTCGCATCGCCAATCTCGCGATACAGGCGCGTCGAATCCTTCAAATCGGTGAACAGCACGGTCAACGTACCGACGGAAATCTTTTCTCCCGGTCGCAATGCTTCGCTCGCAAATAGATCGCGGAACGTTTGCAACGCCGTGACTTCAGCGGCAGTGGCGGCTTCATCGGACCATTCAGTGCGTTCAAGTATCAAGAGCTGTTCGGCATCGGTGGCATTTTCCAGTTGCAACTCGCAGCGGTTGCCAATCTCAATCTCCTCCGACGACCAGGGATCGGACGAGGCGCGCAACAAAGTTTCACAACCCGCGTTCTCTGTGACACGCAGATGCTGAAAACCGGGAAGCGTCATCGTGCGCAAACGATAACGTCCGTCCTCGAGTTGAATCGTCAATGATCTTTGCGACCGCGCCGGCAAAAGTTGCTGCGAGACAATGTGCGGGGTGACCTGTGGCCCGCCGATACAGAATGTTTCGACGTTGATCTCACGAATGGATGCATTTGGTTGAAACGTGAGCTCAACTGACTGTTCGAAGTTGGTGTTGAAATCAATGTTGCAGCCGTCGCAGTGGACGTCTGAAGCGAGTTCGCTCAGCGATGGCTTCGCTTCGCCACCCCGGCACATCGGACAAACCAGGTTCCATTGCAGGTCGAGTACGCCGGCGCGCGTCGCTTGAAAGCAAAGCTCCAGAACATCGCGACGAGGTTTCTGCCACTGGTTCGCAAGTTGGTACGGGCGGATGCGCGCAAGCGCCAACTCGTCCGCGTTTTCGATGTGATCGACGAGCAGCGCCACTAACTCTTTCTGAATGCCCGTCGCCACCAGACGCTCGGCAAGCTCCATCAGGCGTGAACGACCGCCTGGCGTAAATTCAACTTCGGCCGCACGTGGTGCGGCGGTCGTTTCACGCACAGCCAGTTTGTCGTAATCGCGAATCGCACGCGCGAACTTACGAGCGCTGATGATGCCGATCTGAATCGGAATAGCGAGCGTCCCAAGAATGTTCTTCGGCTGCGCCCAAACCTGATAGGTAAGTTTCGTTCCCGTCCTCTTGTCGCCGGCCTCCCGTCGCTCAATCGGCGTGAGTTCGACCAGCACGCGCAACTCAGCAATCGGGCCTTTCAAATAGCGGCGCACGACGCCGAAGCGCTGTGGCCGCACCCATTCGAACGGCTGCTCCTCCCACTCAATCGGAATACCGAAGGTCGAAAGTCGCAGACGGCGGCGCGCATTCTGAGTGGCTTCGCCAACTGGTTGGACGGAAGGAACACCAGTGTCGCGATTAAACCGATTCGTGTCGGCCACGAATGGCCAGATTTGTTCCGGAGAAGATTGAAGGTCGAATTCCCAGCGATAGTGAAATTCCTTTGGCATGAAGACCGAGGCTCCGCAGGCGACTAATGTTTATAGCACTAACTTCTGACCTACCAAACGAATTCGCCCGTGGCGACGTCTCAATGTCGCTACGAGCGAATGAAAAATTTCGAGGAATCTACTTCTATAAACATCTCGCTCCTAACGGAGCGAAATCATCGGCCAGGTGAACACCTTCTAAACGACCTTGTATTCCGAGTCGACGTCTTCATCAGAGAATGCCACCCGATAGTTCTTCGACTGCACCTGCTTGGTGATGAGCAGATCGTCTTTCGTCTTCAGCAAGTCCGCGCGATTGTAAACGGAGAGTTCGAAGTTGTAGCCGTGCGTGATGGCGTCTTTCGGGCAAGCCTCGACGCAGAAACCGCAGAAGATGCAGCGACCGTAATCAATGTTGTAGATCTTGGCATAACGCTCATCGACTCCGGTGCGCTCTTCCGCGGGGCGCGGATCGTCGGCGGCCTCAATGTAGATGCATTCCGAAGGACAAGCGGCGGCGCACAGAAAACAGGCCACGCATTTTTCGCGACCGAGTTCATCAACATGCAGCAGGTGCTGACCCCGATAACGCGGCTGCACGGTAATCGGCTCGTCAGGATACTCAACCGTCTGCTTCCGCTTGGGAATATAAGACAACGTCAGGCCCATACCCTGGATGATCGCTTTAGTTGACTGGATGACTTCGGTGATTATGGACATCGATTTGTCTTTAGGTCTTCGGACTTTGGTTTTAGGTCTTTGATCTTTGATTTCCAGCTCAGGTCGTCGCTGAGTCACAACGGTTCCCAGAAAAAAATTACAAAGATCAAAGACCAAACATCAAAGACCGTCTTTCTTCCGCTATTTTACACGAGTGGTGCGCGAGCCCGTAGCCTGCCAACGCCCGTCACGCCACACAAACTCATCCGTGAAGCTGTAGACCTGTGTACCCTCGGCCGTCTCCTGACGCAGATAGCCGGTCATCGTGGCGCGGTCGCCATCCAAATCAACACTGAGGTCTTGTAATTCCCAGGATTTTACCGTCGGGTCCGGCTGAATTTCATCGATGTATTGTTGCTTGTTGTGCGAAGGATTGCCGCCCCGGTAGTCCTCGGCCAGAACCTGATCGAGTGTGTCTTTGTCTCCCTGAATGTTGGCGAGCGTCCACTGCTTCTCAAGCGCCGTCAACTGAGCGATCACGACGTCTTCGTCGGTTGGCGCGGACGCGTTTCCCGGAGATGCCGTCCATGATGGCGATTCAGTTTTTTCTGGAGACGGCGAATCCATCGCCAACGGTCCGTTCGAATTCTTGGATTTCGGCGCGAGCTTCGGAATCACAATTACGGCGGCAACGACCAGAACGAACAAAAACAAAACCACTCCGCCCGCGAGCATCCAGGGCCACACGCGCGCCTTCTGCGGCGTCGGACCGTAGCCTGGCATCGCCGGCGCGTTGAATTGGGGGGGTGCTTGCCCAAACTGCGTCGGCGGCAATTCCAGCCGTGCCGGCGAAGGACTGACCAGCGTCGGGTCTGAATCCGGACGCGAATCGGAAACGAGCGGACTTCCGTCATCCAGACAATAGGTCAGCGATTCTTCATATTCGCGTTTGCAAGTAGGACAGCGTTTCATTGCAGTTAATCAAACGTTCGCGGCAAGGAGAATGATGTACAAAACTATCAGCACGCCATAAAGCAGAACGGCGGCGCCCCCAGTGATAATCCCAGTCCAGGCCATTGGTGCTCCGCCGACCCGCTGCGGATCCTTCTTTATTTGAGACAGCGACATACTGCCAAGCACAATCGCAAAGATCGCTGGAATCGGTCCGAGACACAGGATACTGAGAATGCCGACGATCATTGAAGCGATCGCCAAACCTTTGCTCTCCGGCTGCGCGTAAGTAGGCGGCGGTGGAGGCTGCCACGCGGGCGTAACCGGTTGCGGCCACGCCGGCGCAGGCGGTTCTGCCTGGTCTCCCGCCGGAAGACTCCAGGTGGCTTGTTCGTTTGCCGGTGGTGACTCAGGAGGCGGTGCGAGGATTGTCGGCAAGGGTGCGCCAGGCTCGTATGATTCGTCGACCAGCGTCGTCCCGTCGTGCGTGCAAAAGCTCAGCCAACCCTCGTCAAAAGTTTCGTTGCACGTCGGGCAGCGCTTCATCAGTTCCCCAGACCGCCGGCAAGAAAAGCCGCGCCGTAGATCACGATGATCAGCGCCAGCACCGCAAAATACACCGCGCCCGTAACGACGCCTACGATCGCCAGCGGCTTGCCTGTGTATTCGTTTGGTTTGTTCTTGATTTGCACCAACTGAATGGCACCAAGCGCGATCGCTACCGGTCCCGTTATCACGCCAAAGTAACAACACCAACCGACCGTAACAGTGACGATGCCGACGATCAGTGAAGCAACCGCGAGCCCTTGCTTTTGCGTCGCCACCGGACGAATCGGAGGAGGCGGAGGCGGTCGCCACGCCGGAACGGGTGGCTGGGCCGGCGTATAGCTGCCGGGCAGATCGAACGCCTGCGGCGCCTGAGGATTTGTGTT
>Ga0114129_10013640_pt1 | contig 11580 bp, 8 predicted proteins | sample RhiMetdeltSRZDD1_FD_80071 | JGI IMG/M metagenome (GOLD analysis project Ga0114129, IMG submission 80071) | Populus rhizosphere microbial communities from Tennessee, USA - Rhizosphere MetaG P. deltoides SRZDD1 (version 2) (version 2) | ecosystem: Host-associated > Plants > Roots > Rhizosphere >... | reverse complement strand
TGATAGCGCTCGAAGATCGCCCGCAATTCGTCCTGGCTGATGACGTCTTCGAGCTTGTCGAAGCGTTGTCCGCCGGTGCGCTGCTCGACCGTGTCGACGATGACGTTCGGCGGCGCCGAGCGGTTCTCCAGCACGATGCGGCTTGTGGGCGGCAGCCGCGCGGCTTCATAGGCTTTGAGGGCCGCGCCGGCGTCGCCCTCGCTCGCGAGAAGCCGCGCCAGCGTGGCGGCGTCGATGATCGCCTGCGCGCCGCCATTGCCGCCCTGCGGATACATGGGATGGGCGGCGTCGCCCAGCAGCGTAACGCGGCCGAAGGTCCAGCGTTCGAGCGGATCGCGATCGACCATCGGGTAGGAGAAGATCGCATCGGCGTTGCGCATCATCGCCGGCACGTCGAGCCAGTCGAAGCTCCAGTCCTGGTAGACGGGATAGAAGTCTTCCAGCCGCCCCGGCTTGTTCCAGTCGACCGGCACGGCGACGTCGCGCTCGATCTCCGCCACCCAATTGACCAGCTGGTTTCCCGCCGCGTCGATATTCTCGCGGATGGGATAGATGATCAGGGTCGAATGCCGGGCGCCGATGCGCGCGATGCTACGGCCGGTGAGGTACGGCTTTCGCCGCGTGACGCCGCGCCACATGTTGATGCCGCGATACGCGAACGGGCCTTCGTCCGGGTGGAACTGCGCCCGCACCACCGAATGGATGCCGTCGCACGCCACCAGCACGTCGCCCTGGTGCGGCCCCAGCGCCGTGCCGTCGGCGGCGACGAAGCGCGCCGTGACGGTCGCATCGCTTTGCTCGATGCCGGTGCAGCGATGGCCGGTGATGAAGTTTTGCGGCCCGAGCCGCGCGCGCACGGCATCCAGGAGGACCTGGTGCAGGTCGGCGCGATGAATGGAAAAATGCGGCCACTGGTGTCCGGCCGCGAGTCCCCATGGCTCGCGGTAGACGAGCTGGCCGTGCCGGGTGAAGAAGGCGTAGTCCTGCGGCTGGCAGGCAAGCGCGGCGAGCGCGGGCTGGAGCCCGAGCTGGCTCAGCTCCTTCACGGCATGGGGGCCGAGATTGATCCCGACCCCGAGCGGGCGGATATCGGGAGCGGCCTCGAACACCCGGATGCGGGCGGCGGCCTTCGCGGCGTGGGCGGCAAGCGCCAGCGTCAGTCCGCCGATGCCGCCACCGATGATGATCAACTCCACAAGGCGCTCCGATCAACGCGTCAGCTGATATCGCATATTCCCATGGTGCTGTGGAACCTCCCAAATCGCGCGGCAGGCTGCAATATTGCTTGCGCGTCGAAGGACGTGCATTAATCCGCTGATCGACCTTCGATTGCAGCCTGGCAAGGCTTAGTCCATTCGAGACCGACTTGAATGCGCGTCAACGACATCAGGGGCTTTGACTTCGGCCTGGGCGAGACCGCCGACATGTTGCGCGACAGCGTACGTGGTTTCGCCGCCGACAAGATTTCGCCGCGCGCCGACGAGATCGACCGCAGCAACACCTTCCCGCGCGATCTTTGGCCGGAGCTGGGCAAGCTCGGCGTGCACGGCATCACCGTCGAGGAGGAATGGGGTGGCGCCGGCCTCGGCTACCTCGAGCACTGCGTGGCGATGGAGGAAATCTCGCGCGCTTCCGCCTCGGTCGGGCTTTCCTATGGGGCGCATTCGAACCTGTGCGTCAACCAGATCCGCCGCAACGGCAGCGACGACCAGAAGCGTCGCTATCTGGGTAAGCTGATCTCGGGTGAGCACGTGGGCGGGCTCGCCATGTCCGAGCCCGGCGCCGGCTCCGACGTCGTCTCGATGAAGACGCGCGCGGAAAAGAAGGGCGACCGCTACATCCTCAACGGCAGCAAGATGTGGATCACCAACGGACCGCAGGCCGAGACGCTGGTGGTCTACGCCAAGACCGATCCGGCGGCGGGCGCGCGCGGCATCACCGCCTTTCTGATCGAGAAGGGGCTCAAGGGGTTTTCCACCGCCCAGAAGCTCGACAAGCTCGGCATGCGCGGCTCCGATACCAGCGAGCTGGTGTTTGAGGATTGCGAGGTCCCCGCGGAGAACGTGCTCGGCGGGGTCGGCGACGGGGTCGCCATCCTGATGTCCGGCCTCGACTATGAGCGGGTGGTGTTGGCGGCCGGGCCGCTCGGCATCATGCAGGCCTGCATGGACGTGGTCATGCCCTATGTCCACGAGCGCCAGCAGTTCGGCCAGCCCATCGGCGAGTTTCAGCTCGTCCAGGGCAAGGTCGCCGACATGTATGTCGCCATGAATGCGTGCAAGGCCTATGTGTATTCGGTGGCGAAGGCGTGCGACCGGGGCGAAACCACGCGCGAGGACTCCGCCGGCGCCATTCTCTATGCTGCCGAGAACGCCACCAAGATCGCGCTCGATGCGGTTCAGCTTCTGGGGGGAAACGGGTACATCAATGACTACCCGACTGGGCGGTATCTGCGCGACGCCAAGCTCTACGAGATCGGCGCCGGCACCAGCGAGATCCGGCGCATGCTGATCGGCCGGCAATTGTTCGACAAGACGCGCTGATGCGGGCGGGCAGCATGAGCGATTGTGTCGCCGGTCCGGAAGGGCGGGGAACTGGCCAAACACCCTGGCGTGCGCCATGACCGACGTCGAGACCACAGTCGATATCGAATCGCGCGAGTTCGCCGACAACACCCAGGCGATGAAAGGGCTGGTCGCGGACCTTCGCGCCAAGCTCGACGTCGCGATGCAAGGCGGCAGTGAAGAGGCGAGGGCGCGCCACGTGACGCGCGGGAAGCTCCTGGCGCGCGAGCGTATCGACCTCCTGCTCGACCCCGGGACGCCATTCCTGGAACTGTCGCCACTGGCCGCCCATGGCATGTATGGCGGTGACGTTCATTCCGCGAGCCTGATCACCGGCATCGGCCGCGTCAGCGGCCGCGAATGCGTGATCATCGCCAATGATGCCACCATCAAGGGTGGCACCTACTATCCGATGACCGTGAAGAAGCACCTGCGCGCGCAGGAGATCGCGCGTGAGAACCATCTGCCCTGCGTCTACATGGTCGATTCCGGCGGCGCGTTCCTGCCGCTGCAGGATGAAATCTTTCCGGACGAACGCCATTTCGGCCGCATCTTCTACAACCAGGCCCGCATGTCGGCCGCAGGCATTCCCCAGATCGCGATCGTCATGGGTTCCTGCACCGCGGGTGGGGCTTATGTGCCCGCCATGTCGGACCAGAGCATCATCGTGCGCAATCAAGGCACGATCTTCCTCGGCGGGCCGCCGCTGGTGAAGGCGGCAACCGGCGAGGAGGTGAGCGCGGAGGATCTGGGCGGCGCCGACGTCCACAGCCGGCAGTCGGGCGTGACCGATTACTATGCGATCGACGATAGTCACGCCATCGGCATCGCGAGACGGATCATCGCCAACCTCAACCGGGTCAAGCGCTCGTACATGGAAGTGCGCAAGGCGCGCGACCCGCTGTTTCCGGCGGAGGAGCTTTACGGCATCGTGCCGGCGGACCCGCGCACGCCTTACGACGTCCGCGACGTGATCGCGCGCCTGGTGGACGCTTCCGAATTCGAAGAGTTCAAGGCGCTGTACGGTCAGACGCTCATTTGCGGCTTCGCCCACATCCACGGTTTCCCCGTCGGCATTCTTGGCAACAACGGCATCCTGTTCAGCGAGAGCGCGCTCAAGGGTACGCATTTCATCGAGCTCGCCAGCCAGCGCAACATCCCGCTGGTGTTTCTGCAGAACATCACCGGTTTCATGGTGGGGCGCAAATACGAGGCCGGCGGCATCGCCAAGGACGGCGCCAAGATGGTGACCGCGGTCGCCACCACCAACGTGCCGAAATACACCGTTATCATCGGCGGCAGCTACGGCGCCGGCAATTACGGCATGTGCGGCCGCGCCTACGGGCCGCGCTTCGTCTGGATGTGGCCGAACGCCCGCATCTCGGTGATGGGCGGCGAGCAGGCAGCCTCCGTGCTCGGGCTGCTGCGCCAGGAGGCGACCGAAGCCAAGGGCGGCACCTGGAGCGCGGCCGACGACGAGGCGTTCAAGGCGCCGATCCGCGAGCAATACGAGCAGCAGGGACACCCATATTACGCCACCGCGCGGCTGTGGGACGACGGCGTCATCGACCCCGCCGATACGCGCATGGTGCTGAGCCTCGCGCTTGCCGCCGGGCTCAATGCGCCGCCACCCGAGCCCACGCGCTTCGGCATCTTCAGGATGTGATGTGACGCTGGTCCGGCGCTTCGACAAACTGTTGATCGCCAACCGCGGCGAGATCGCGTGCCGGATCATCCGCACGGCGAAGCGCATGGGCCTCACCACCGTGGTCGTGCTCTCGGATGCCGATCGCGATGCCATGCATGTCAATCTGGCGGACGAAGCAGTGCTCATCGGCCCGGCTTCGGCGAAGGACAGCTACCTGCATATCGAGGCGATCATCGATGCGGCGCGCACCACCGGCGCCGAGGCAATCCATCCGGGCTACGGCTTTCTCTCCGAGAACGCCGACTTCGCCCAGGCTTGCGCCGATGCCGGTCTGGTTTTCGTCGGGCCTTCGGCTGCGACCATCCGCCTGATGGGCTCGAAATCGGCCGCCAAGGCGTTGATGGAATCCTCCGGCGTTCCGGTCGTGCCGGGCTATCACGGCGACGATCAGAGCCCGCAAGCGCTGCAGACGGCGGCTGACGCGGTCGGCTATCCGGTGCTGATCAAGGCGTCGGCCGGCGGCGGAGGCAGGGGAATGCGGGTCGTCGGCAATGCCGATGAGCTCGCCGAGGCGATCGCAAGCGCCAAGCGCGAGGCGGGTGCGGCATTCGGCAACGACCAGGTCCTGATCGAGAAATATGTTGCCAAGCCGCGGCATATCGAAGTGCAGGTGTTCGGCGACACCCACCGCAACGTGGTGTCGCTATTCGAGCGCGAATGCACGCTTCAGCGTCGCCATCAGAAGGTGGTCGAGGAGGCGCCCGCGATCGGCATCACGGCCGAGCGGCGGGCGGAGATGGCGGCTGCGGCGCGGGCGGCCGCCCAGGCCGCCGGCTATGTCGGCGCCGGCACCGTCGAATTCATCGCCGACGCGCACGGGTTCTATTTCATCGAGATGAACACGCGCCTGCAGGTCGAGCATCCCGTCACCGAGATGATCACCAGTCTCGACCTCGTGGAGTGGCAGTTGCGGGTCGCGTTCGGCGAGCCGCTGCCGCTGCGGCAGGACGAGATCGGCGCGCGGGGCCATGCGATCGAGGCCCGGATTTATGCCGAAGACCCCGACAAGGGTTTTCTGCCGGCGACCGGGACCATCCGCGAGTGGCGCGAGCCGGGAGGGGAAGGCATCCGCGTCGACACCGGCTTTCGCGCGGGCGACGCGGTCACGCCCTACTACGATGCGCTGCTGGCGAAGTTGATCGCCTGGGGAGCCGATCGGACCGAGGCGCTCGAACGCCTGGTCGAGGCTCTGGGCAGGTTCGAGATCGTCGGCGTGACCACCAATCTCGATTTTCTCAAGGCGTTGCTGATCCATCCGATGGTGGCACGCGGCGAGATCGATACCGGCTTTATCGAACGGGAAATCTCCGCCCTGACCCGGACCAAGCCCGCGGTCGCGGCGCTCGATCTGGCCGCCGCTTGCGTCGCGATCCTGATCCGCGAGCAGCACGAGCATGAACAGGTCTCGGCGCAGGACAGCTCGCCCTGGAACCGGACGGACGGTTGGACGCTCACCGGCCGCCGCAGTCGTCGCCTGCGCTTGCGGCACGGTGCCGAGCAATACGACGCCGTGCTGTGGTACGGCCGCGACGGGTTGAGCATGGAATTCGCCGGCGCCAATGCCCGCTTGCAGTTCGTGCCGCGCGACGGCGGTTTTTTCGACCTGTGCCTGGGCGACGCGCCGGAGCGGGCATCCGTCGCATGGTCGGGCCGCGATCTCGATGTGACCACGCCGCGCGGCCATCTCAAGCTGCAATGGATCGACCCGTTTGCGGGAAAGGCCGCCGACATCGCTGCAGCCGGCCGCATCGTCGCGCCGATGCCGGGCACGGTGACGCGCATCCTGGCCGAGGCGGGGAGCGATTTGCCGCGCGGCGCGCCGCTGATCGTGCTCGAGGCGATGAAGATGGAGCACACGCTGCGCGCGCCGAGCAATGGCCGCCTGAAGGCGCTGAGATGCGCCGTCGGCGACTTCGTGCAGGAAGGAACGGAGCTCGCCGATTTCGAGCCGGTTGCAGACTGAGGAGTGACAAGGTTACGCATGGACACAGAGGTTCTTATTGTCGGGGCGGGCCCGACCGGCTTGACGCTCGCCATCGATCTCGGACGGCGCGGCGTGCGCTGCATGGTGATCGAGCAGAAGGAGGCGCCGCAGTTTCTTCCCAAGATGGAGCGTTGCAATGCCCGCACCATGGAGATCTACCGCCGCATGGGCATCGTGGAGAAAGTTCGCGCGGCCGGCCTTCCCGCCCATTGCCCGATGGACATCTTCATCGTGACGTCGCTGGTCGAGCCGCCGCTGGTGCACCATGTGCATCCGTCCGTGGCCGAAGCCAAGGCGCGTATCGCCAAATCCGAAGACGGCTCGGAGCCGCTCGAGCCCTATCAGCTCATCTCCCAGTACACGCTCGAGCCGCTGTTGAAGTCGATCGCGGAAACGTTGCCGAGCGTCACCGTCCGTTATGGCTGCGAGCTCATCTCGTTCGCGCAGGACGCGAGTTCGGTCGTGGCGCAGGTCAGGACCAGCGACGGTGGATCGTCCGCCCTGCGCGCCGCATACCTGGTCGGTTGCGACGGCGGCGGGAGCCTCGTGCGCCGGCAGCTCGACATCAAGCTCAACGGCGAGGCCAACATCCAGCAGCTTCGGCAAGCACTGTACTATTGCGAGGACCTCTACGAGCGCATCCCGATCGGCAAGGGGCGTCACTATCACGTGGCCGATGCCGAAGGGAGTTTCCTAATCGTCCAGGATTCGACCCGGCATTTCACCCTGCATTCCGTCGTCGACAGGGACGAGGACATGGCGACGATGTTTGAGCGCGTCGTCGCCATGCCCGTCAAATACGAAATGCTCTATGTCGGGCAATGGAAGATGAATCTGCTGCTGGCCGACCGCTACGGCGAAGGGCGGGTGTTTCTGGCGGGCGATGCCGTCCATCTCGTCATCCCGACCGGCGGCCTCGGCATGAACACCGGCGTCGGCGACGCCACCGATTTGTCGTGGAAGCTCGCGGCGACGCTGCAGGGTTGGGGCGGGCCCAATCTGCTCGCCTCCTACGAGATCGAGCGCCGGCAGGTCGGGGAGCGCAACGTCGCGGCATCCGGCTTCGCAGCCAATGGACGCAGGATCTGGCGCAAACTGTATCGGCCCGAGATCCACGAGCGGACTCCCGCCGGCGTGGCAGCACGCGCGGAGCTCGCGCGCGTGGCCGACATCGAGCAGCACAAGGCGAGCGAAATGATCGGCGCCGAGCTCGGCTACCGCTATGTCGGTTCGCCCCTGATCGCGACGGAGGCGGGTGCCGCTCCCGAGCACAATTTCATGTCCTATGTGCCGACCACTTTGCCGGGGGCGCGGCTGCCGCACGTGTGGTTGCGGGACGGATGCGCGATGCAGGATCGCATCGGCTACGGCCACGGCTACACGCTGCTGCGGCTCGGCGGCACGCGCGCGGATGCCGGCCCGCTGCAACGGGCCTTCGCCGCCATCGGCGCCCCGTTGCAGGTTCTCGACGTTCCCGATGAGCGCGCCCGTGACGTCTACGAGCATGACCTGCTGCTGCTGCGACCCGACATGCACGTGGTCTGGCGCGGCAATGATGCTCCGCAGGCGCCGGACAGATTGGCGGCGCTTGCGACCGGGCACTAAATCAACTCGTTGAGACGTGCCTGTGGAGTGTCCGTATCCACCAGCGAGATGACCAACAGACGGGAGGATATCTTGGCGGCTATTCCGAAAGCATTGCAGGAGCACATCAACACTGCCTATCCCACGCATGTCTGCCTCGTCGGCACGACGCTGCCCGACGGCTACGCGCAAATCACGCCGCGTGGCAGCACCATGGTCTACGACGACGAGCATTTCGCGCTGTGGGAGCGCGGCAAGGGATCGACCACGAGCCATCTCGCAGACGGCACCAAGGTCACGATCTATTTCCGCAAGCCGCCGCTACGCGAGTCGGGGCTTCTGCCGCGTGGCGGGATCGCGCGCTTCTACGGCACCGCCAGGATCTACAAGTCAGGCCCGATCTACGAGGAAATCTGGAAGCGCCTGATCGAGCCCGAGAAGAAAAGCGATCCGGACAAGAAGGGCTTCGGCGTGCTGATCAAGGTGGAGCGGGCGGAGGACCTCGGCGGCGCGCCGCTCGCGATTTGAGTTGCACGCGTGCGCGGTCGACCGGTGATTGGCTGCTCTACACCACCAGGACGATCGACCCTGTGGTCTTGCGCGCTTCCATGTCGGCGTGCGCGCGCGGCGCGTCCCGCAGGTCATAGGTCTTGCTGATCTCGATCTTGATCTTGCCGCTCGCCACCATCGCGAACAGGTCATTCGCGGTGGCGAGCAGTTCGGCGCGGGTGACGGTGTAGTTCGAGACGCTCGGGTGGGTGAGGTAGATCGACCCAAGCGCTCCGAGGCGCCGCGGCGGCACGGGATCGGGATCGCCCGAGGCCTCGCCGAAGGACGCCATCACGCCGCGCCGGCGCAGGCATTGCAGCGATCCCTCGAATGTCGCCTTGCCGACCGAATCGTAGACCACGGGCACGCCTTCGCCGCCGGTGATCTCACGGACGCGCGCGGGAAAGTCCTCGCGGGTATAGACGATGGCATGATCGCAGCCGTGCGCGCGGGCGACTGCGGCCTTGTCGTCGCTGCTCACCGTGCCGATCACGGTGGCCCCGAGATGCTTCGCCCATTGGGACATGATCAAGCCCACGCCGCCGGCCGCGGCGTGGATGAGGATAGTGTCGCCGGGCTGCACTTTGTACGCCTCGTAGAGCAGCGAGCGGGCGGTCATGCCGCGGATCATCATCGATGCCGCCGTGCGCTCGTCGATGCCGGCGGGCAGGGCGATCACGCGCGCTGCGGGGACGATACGGAGCTCGGCATAGGAGCCTTCCGGCATGCCGGCAAAGGCGACGCGATCGCCGACGGAAAATCCCTGGACCTCGGGTCCGATGGCCTCGATCACGCCCGCGCTTTCGAGCCCGATGCCGGAGGGCAACGATTTCACCGCATGCACCCCCCGGCGCATCAGGATGTCGCGATAGTTCACCGCGACCGCCTTGTTTCGCATGCGCACCTGGCCGGGGCCGGGCGTCCCGACCTCAACCTCCTCAATGGCCAGCACCTCGGGCCCGCCATGGCGATGGAAACGGAAGGCCCTGCTCATAACGCGAGCTCTTTCGCCAGACGCTCCATCATGTCGGCGAGGTCGTCGAGCGCATTGAAGCGAGGCTGCGCTGCGATGTGGGGAGAGAGGATCACGTTCTCGAACCCCAGCAGCTCGTCGTCGCTGCGGCCGGGCTCCTCGTAAAGCGGATCAAGGGCAAAGCCGCCGAGCCGCCCCGACCTCAGCGATTCGATCAAGGCGGAGCGGTCGACAATGTCGGCGCGCGAAACGTTGACCAGGAAGGCGCCGGGCTTCATCTGCGCCAACTGCGCGCGGCCGAGGAAGCCCTTGGTCGCTGGCGCGCTCGGCAACTGGGGCACCACCCAGTCGCTTTGCGCGAGCAGCGTTTCGAGCGGCACGTAGGTTGCCGACAATTCGCGCTCCTCTGCTTCCGGCAGCCGCGTGCGCTGATGATAAAGCGTGTGCATGCCGAATGCCGCCGCACGAATGGCGATTTCGCGACCGATCTCGCCCAGACCGATGATCCCGAGCGTACTCTCGTTGAGCATGCGCAGGCCCGAGATGCGCGGCCAGTTCGAATTGGGGGTGTGCCGACGGTCGAAGGGCTTGTAGGCATAGCCGAGCTCGTTGAGTTGCTCGACGCTGATGCGGCCGGCCAGGCGATGAAGCTTCTTGGCCAGTGTGAGCATCAGCGCGAATGCCAGCTCGGCGCAAGCGACATTGGCGCGGCGCCGGATGGTGAGCACCTTGACGCCTTTGGCGGCACAGGCGGCGGTGTCGATGTTGCGCGGCCAGCCGCCGTATTTCTGCACGATGCGCAGCTCGCTGCCGGCACTCAATTCCTCCGCTCCAACACCGAGCGATTCGACCACCAGTGCGGGCGAGCCGGGCAAGGCCGCGCGCATCTCCTCCTGCGTTTCGACCAGTCGCACGTCGCGAGGAAACAACCTGCCGACGCGCTTGCGCACGCGCTGGCAGTAGCCGTCGAAATCGGGCTCGTCATGGGCGAAAAAGTCGGCATAGGCTGCGGTGCGCTCCGCCGGCGTAGTGGGATCGAGCACGATGCCAACCACGCGCAGGAAGCGGTCGTCCTCGACGACCAGGCTGTCATTTGTGGGCAACGGGAAACGCTCCGGACATCAGGACGCGAGCGGCTCGAGGTCGAGCTCAAGCGCTTGCAGCACGCGCGCGTTCATATTGTAAGTGCCGATGAGCACGGTCAATTCCACGATTTCGCGGGTATTGAAATGACGTTTGAGCTCGGCGAAGACCGCATCCGGCACCGCGATGTCGCGGGTCATCGTATCGGCATAAGCGAGCACGGCGCGCTCGCGCTCGCTGAACAATGTCGACGGGCGCCAGTCCGCCAGCGCATTGCATTCCGCGAGTGAAAGCCCCTCGGCGAGCGCCAGGGCCGGCACGTGCTGGCGCAGCACATATTGGGCGTTGGTGAGATGGCCCATGCGAATGATCACGATCTCCCGCAGCCGCCCGTCGAGGCTGGTCTTCCATCGCACCGTATTGGAGTGATTGAACCAGCTCTCCGCGAGCGGGGGCGCATTCAGCAGCATGCGATAGATGTTGATCAGCTTGCCGCGCCGCCCGGCGCGGTATTTTTCGATGACCTCGGCGAATTCGGGATGGTCTTGCTCTTGAATCAGAGGGACGCGAGCCATGCACTGCCTTTTCTGCTCTGGTCATGGCCGGGACCGTCCCGGCCATCCATGTCTTTCGTCATTCGCGACAAGGTATCAAGGGCTTAAACGTCCGGCCCAAGGCCGGAGATGACAACCCGAGGTCTCATTCCATCTTGAAACCGGTCGCCTTCATGATGGGTGTCCAGCGCGCGAGTTCCTCGCTGATGAACTGCCGCGTCGCCTCCGGGCCGGAATCGAGGATCGGCTCGAAGCCCGACGTCACCAGGATGCGCTGAAAATCCGCATCCGCCATGACCTTTCGCGTGGCATCAGTGACCTGATCGATGACCGCTTTGGGCACGCCGGCCGGAGCGAAGAGCCCGTTGAGGTTGCCGGCGATCATGCCGGGCAGCCCGGCTTCGATCGCGGTCGGAATGTCGGGCGCGGCCTTGATGCGTGTCGTCGAATTGACCGCGAGAATGCGCACCCTGCCGCTGCGATGGAAATCGAGCAGCGGCCCGCCCACGTTCGGCGTCATCATCGGAATGTGGCCGCTAGCGAGATCGGCGACCCCGGGCGCCGAGCCTTTATAGGGAATG
>Ga0114129_10013639_pt1 | contig 11580 bp, 3 predicted proteins | sample RhiMetdeltSRZDD1_FD_80071 | JGI IMG/M metagenome (GOLD analysis project Ga0114129, IMG submission 80071) | Populus rhizosphere microbial communities from Tennessee, USA - Rhizosphere MetaG P. deltoides SRZDD1 (version 2) (version 2) | ecosystem: Host-associated > Plants > Roots > Rhizosphere >... | reverse complement strand
GGCGAAGAAGTCAAGCTCACGTTCGATCACACGAAGACCACGCCGTACGAGTGCCAGACGTTCCCCGCGTTCCTCTTCAGCACGGCGGTCAAGGACGTCGACGGCGACGGTCTGCCGGACCGACTGGAAGATGCAACAACCGAGCTCCGAACGCCGCCGACACCGGCCCACCCGAACGGCGATCCGTTGCCGCGCCTGAACCTGATGGGCGCGAAGTCGATCAATGCCGACTCGTCGTTCCACAAGGATCTCTTCGTCGAGATCAATGCCACGTACACGACGCAGGCGCAACCATACGGCTCCCCGTCCGCTCCGTACAACAGCGACGCGACGCCACCGAATCCGCTGCCTCCTGGGTGGCCGAATCCGACAAACGAGCACTGGTGCAACATCCCGGGAATTAACCATCAAGTGCTCTGCAGCGTGGACGTTCCGAGCCACACCCATATGCCGGATCCGGAAGCCCTCAGGATGGTCGGCAAAGTGTACGCGGATAACGGGATCACACCCCATTTCGATGTCGGAAGCCAGACCGCCTACCTGGGTGCAGAATGTACGTCTAACGTCAACCCTCACCCCGTTTGTCAATACCTTGTACCCACTGGAGTTGCGCGCGGCGGCGAGACGATTCTCGAACAATCGTGTGCTTCGAACGATCCTGATACGCCGTGCCAGTTTCCAAATTACCCCGGCACGATCGGGTGGAAGCTTGGTTACGAACTGTTCAGAGACGCCCCGGTCGGCGATCTCGGTCAGGAACTGACGACGCCGGCGGAGATCCAGGCCTGGACCGACGGCACGGGCGCCAACACAACGTACCGGCACCGCTTCGACGTCGAGCGGAGAGAGCTGTTTCACTACCTCTTGTACGCGCACGCGAGCGGAAACCCGAGGTCGCTTCCTTGCATCGACGATGGATTTCCCTCGGGCTACGACAAAGACAAGGATCCGACAACCGGGTTGTTCACGCACTGCAAGGCCGACAACACCAGCTTCAGACTGATCGACTATCACGTACCGACCAGCGCGTCAGGCATCGCGGATCAGCCGGGCGGAAACGTCTTCGTCACGATCGGATTGTGGGACAAGGTCCTCGGCACGGGCACGCCATTTCTGCAGGCATCGACGACGTTGCACGAGCTCGGTCACAACCTCGGTCTCTCTCATGGTGGACCGCTGCCGATTCCGGGCGACGCGAATGCGAACCCGAAAATCGACACCGTGCTGGAAACCAACTGCAAGCCGAATTATCAGAGCTCGATGAGCTATCTGTTCCAGGTTCACGGACTGATCGACACGAATTTCGAACAGCGAATCGGGTATTCGGGAGTGGCCTTGAACCCGATCAACGAGACGGCCGTTTCGAAAGGCAAGCTTGGCACCCTCTACCAGCCGACATGGTTCGCGCCCGCCGGCAGTCCGCTCGCAGCGTTGCTGGGCGTGGCGAACCTCGACGGCGAGGGGTTTGCCGTGGGCGCCACGCGATTGTGCAACGGGTTCAGAGTCGGCGCGCCGCCGGACGGCGAGATGTCGGGACCCGTCGCTCCTCCGATGGCCCGTGTGTGGGCTCAGTCGCTGTCGGCGACGAACACGTGGGACGTGGACTTCGACTGGTTCGGGAACAACAGTGCCGGCGGTACGGCATCGAACGTCAACTTCGACGGCAAGTTCCATGGGGGCGAGACCATCAGCACGCTGTCCGGCTTCAATGACTGGAGCGCCATCCTTCAGAATCTGAACCAGATTTCTGCCGGCAAGAACATGGTTCTGACTTCGGAGGGTAACCTCTGGGAAGGCAACGGCTCGCTGTGGCAGGGCGGCGGTTCGATCTGGCAGGGCGGTGGTTCGATCTGGCAAGGCGGCGGCGCCATCTGGCAGGGCGGCGGTTCGATCTGGCAGGGCGGCGGCTCGCTCTGGCAAGGTGGCGGTTCGCTCTGGCAAGGCGGCGGCTCGCTGTGGCAAGGCGGCGGCTCGCTGTGGCAAGGCGGCGGCTCGATCTGGCAAGGCGGCGGCTCAATCTGGCAAGGCGGCGGCTCGCTCTGGCAGGGCGGTGGCTCGATCTGGCAAGGCGGCGGGCAGGGCGGCGAGCTGGATTTCGAGAGCGCGAAGGCGTTGGGAAGAACTCCGCCGAGCAAGTTCACGGCCTGCGTCCTCGGCGGCGGCTGCAGCAACAACCAGCCGTGGACAGACAATCAAGGGGTCGTACATTCTCCACCGAATTCGCAGCCACAGGCGTTCCAGCCGATGTACCACCGTACCTACACGACGTGGGTCAAGCCGCCGGTGGGAACCATCGCCGGCTACCTGGTCTTCCGCGTACGAGGCACGGTCGTCACGCCGACGAATCAGGTATTGATCTGCAGCGACCCGACGCAGCCGAACCCGCAGCGGCCGGCGTGCCCGGGGCCGAACGACACGAACTTCGTCGACGAGGAGGAACTGCCTTATGGCGTGTCCACCGATGATTCGACGGCCTTCACCTACTTCGTGAAGGCGCGATTCGACGACGAGACGCAGAACCAGATCAGCCCCGCGTCGAACTACGCGAAGATCACGCCTATCAACAACCCGCCGCTCGCGGCCGTCGATTCGGCGAGCGTCAACGAAGACAGCGTGGTCGTGGGAGACGTGCTGCTGAACGACACCGACGCCGACACGCCGGATCACTCCCGGCTGCGTGCGGTGCTCGTCACCGGACCGTCGCATGGCGTGCTGACGTTCAATCCCAACGGGACGTACCAGTACACGCCGGCCGGGAACTACTTCGGTCCGGACAGCTTTACCTACCGGGCGAACGACGGATTGTGGGCGGCGACGACCATTCCGCTGAGTGCCGACACGGATCCACCGACGGTGGTGTCGATCACCGTCAATCCCGTGAACGACCCGCCGTCGTTCAACAACGCCGGCAACCAGACCGTCCTCGAAGACGCCGGACCTCAGAGCGTCGCGTGGGCGACGAACGTCAGTGCCGGTCCGACGAACGAGACCGACGGCGCATGCGCGTCGTTCCTTCCGGCGGGGCAGGTCGCCGCGGCGTGCCAGCAGACCGTTTCGTTCGAGGTCCTGAGCAACGACAACGCCGCGCTGTTCAGCATTCAGCCGGCGATAGCTCCAAATGGAACGCTGACCTACAAATCGGCCCAGGACGCGAACGGGGTCGCGCATATCACCGTCCGCGCGGTCGATAGTGGCAACACGGCCAACGGCGGGAGCAATATCAGCGCCCCTCCCGTGACGTTCACACTCACGGTGCAGGAGGTCAACGATCCGCCAGTGACAGCGGCGGACGCGAAGCAGGTGTTCGAGGACTGCAGCGCGACGCCGGCCTCGTCGTGCCAGTCGCCGCTTTCGTTCCCGGCCAGCGACCTGACGGCGAACGATGGTCCGGGCGGCGGGCCTGACGAGATCGGTCAGGTGCTGACGGTGACCCAGCTCACCGGCGGCGCGTCGGCGCACGGCACGGTCGTGCTGTCCAGCGGAACCGTGACGTACACGCCGGATCCGAATTACAACGGTCCGGCCAGCTTCACATACACGGTTTGCGACAACGGCACGACCGCCGGGCAGCTGCACGTGGAGTGTACGCCCGGCACGGTGAACGTCACTGTAATCGCGGTCAACGATGCGCCCAGCGCGACGTCGCAATCCGTGTCGACGAACGAGGATGTTGCTCTTCCGATCGTCCTCGGAGGGTCGGACCTCGAAACGGCCACCGCGAACCTGACGTTCACGATTGTTTCAGCGCCCGAGCTGGGAACGCTCTCAGGCACTGGGGCCAACCTGACGTACACGCCGGACTCGAAGGTCGCCGGCGAAGACAGCTTCACGTACACCGTGACCGATCGCGGCGATCCCGACAACTGCAGCGGCGCCGGGTGCAGTCCGCCGCTCACGACCGCTGAGGCGACCGTCAAGATCACGATCACACCGACCGGTTGGGCGAAGTTCGTCGTCACGAAGACCGCCGACAGCGGGCCGCGCACGCTGCGTCAGGCGATCGTCGACTCGAACGCGAATCATCTCGACACGCTGGCCGATCCTGATCAGATCATCTTCAAGATTCCGGGAGCCGGCGTGCACACGATTACGCCGACGTCACCCTTACCGCGTGCAGTCGGCACGGTGATCATCAACGCGACGACGCAGCCGGGATACGCGTCAACGCCGTTGATCGAGCTGGCTGGTGGATCGGCCGGAGCTGCAGCGAACGGCCTGACGCTCGGTGCCGGTGTTCTCGGGCCGACGCCCGCGGTCGCGGCATACGTCGTGCGCGGCGTTGCGATCTATGGCTTCGACGGAAACGGGATATTGCTCGACTACACCGGTAACGCGCCCACTTCGATCCAGGGAAACATCATCGGCCTGCGTGCCGATGGCGTTATAGCAGGCGGCAACCAGCTGGCCGGGATCAAGCTGGTCAACTCGAGCGCCCTCATCGGCGGCGCCACGCCCAGCGCTCGTAACATCATCGGTTCCAACCACGGTGGCGGGATCGGCCTGAGCAACAGCGGCTCGACCTATGTGACGCAGATTCAGGGCAACTACATCGGCACCGATATCACCGGTTCCATCGCTCACGGAAACGGCGTCGGTGTAGAGGTGGGAAGCGCGCCGGGCACCGAGATCGGCGGGTCGGCCGCCGGCGCCGGCAATCTGATTTCGGGAAATCAGACCGGCATCGACGTCGGCGGGATCAGCCATCCGGTCATCAGCGGAACGTACAACAGCGTCATTAAAGGAAACGTCCTCGGCCTGAACGCGGCCGGCAACGCAGCCCTTGCGAACGGACTCGGTATCCGCCTCGAAAACAACGACAACCTCGTCGGTGGGACGGCAACCGGGGAAGGGAACGTCATCGCCAACAGCACCGGTGTCGGCGTGTTCGTGTTTGGTACCGCAACAGGCAATGCGATCGAAGGGAACGGCATTTACAACAATGGCGCGCTGGGCATCGATTTGGCAGCCGGAACGGGCACCGCTCCTGACGGCGTGACCGCAAATGACACGGGCGACGGAGATGGCGGAGGAAACGGCCTGCAGAACTTCCCGGTGCTGAACCTCGCCTATTCGACTGCAGTGTCGACGACTGTGGCCGGAACGTTGAACAGCACCGCGTCGACGGCGTTCCGCATCGAAGTGTTCTCGAACGCCGCATGCGACGGTTCGGGGAACGGAGAGGGACAGCAGCTCGTCGGAGCGACAACGGTGACGACCGACAGCGGCGGCAACGTTTCGTTCACGCTGGGCGTCGCGTACACCGTGCCCGGCATGGTGCTGACGGCGACGGCGACGGATCCGAATCGGAACACGTCGGAATTCTCCGCGTGCAGGACCGTCGTTGCGAACCAGCCGCCGACGGCGAACGGCCAAAGCGTGCCCACGAACGAGGACACGAGCACGCCGATCACGCTGACCGCCAACGATCCGGAAAGCGGCGCACTCACGTACACGATCGTGAGCCCGCCGTTCCACGGTCTGTTGTCCGGCAGCGTTCCAAATCTGACGTACGCCCCGGCAGGGAACTACAACGGGAGCGACAGCTTCACGTTCAAGGTCAACGACGGGCAGTATGACTCGAACGTGGCGACGGTCAGCATCACCGTCGCACCGATCAACGACCAGCCGACTGCGAACGGGCAGAGCGTCATCGCCGGCCGCAATATCGGAACCGCGATCACACTGACTGGAACGGACCTCGAGACGGCGGCGGCAAACCTCACGTTCAACGTCGTGAGCGGTCCGGCCCACGGGGCGCTGTCTGGAAGCGCGCCGAACCTGACATACCAACCAAACCAGGACTACGTCGGGCCGGACAGCTTCACGTTCACTGTCACGGATCGAGGAGATCCCGACAATTGTGTCTCGCCCGGTCCGTGCGCGGGTTCATCGACCAGCCCGGCTGCGACGGTTACGATCACAGTCGCTAAGCACGAGGCACTCGTGGCCGCGAGGCCGGCTGCCGGCCCAACCGTAGCGGCTCTCCACGTCGTCGATCTCGACACAGGATCAGTGGCCACGATGAGCAACACCGGTGATTATCACGATATCGCCGTAACCACGGATCGGACCACCGCGCTCGTGACAGGAGGCGCCGACCAGAACGTGTCGGTGGTGAACCTCACCGGACTGGCGCCGACCGTGGTAAACAGCTTCAACACGCCGATGGTTGCGGAAGACGTCGACATCTCGGCGTCGGGACGTTTCGCCGTTGTCGTGAACGGAAACAGCAGCAACAAGGTTGTGTCCTACGATCTCGCGGCGGTGCCGATCACGCCGGTCTCCGAGGTAGATCTTGTGGGCAACCCGACCGCTCCGTATTCCGAAGGCGTGACGTTCGTGCCGAATCACTCGTTCGTGCTCGTGAACTCGTACGAAGCGGGCATGGTCACGGTCCTGACGATCGATGCGAATGGAGCGCTCACAACCGGATCCACGGTTGCCATCGGATCGCCCCTGAACGTTCAGCCGTCCCCGGACGGCGCCATTGCGCTGGTGTTGCGCGATACCGGAGGCGTCGACGTTCTGCACATCACCGCCACTGCCGTCACGGCGGGTGGCAGTGTCGTTCCAGCCACCGGACTCGCGCTCAGTCCGTCGGGCTCCGCGGTGTTCACCGCGGACGGTTCTCACGCGTATGTCGCGCTGACGTCGGGCGAGGTTGCCGTCCTCGACATCGACGCCAGTCACAACGTCACCGATTCGGGCGTCCGAATCGCGAACACAGGACTCGAAGCCGGCTACTATGGCGTCGACCAGATCACGATTACGTCGGACGGCAAGTATGTCGCCGTTCACGGCGCGGATAAGGTGACAGTCATCGACCCGGTGACGAATACGGTCGTGCGGACGATCGCGATTGCGAACGACGCCAAGACAGGAGGAATCGCGTCGATCCGATGAGCATGAACCGCCATGACAGCGCGCGGCGCCTGCGACGGCGCCGCGCGGGCGCCCGCGTGGAAGACGCCGTCGGTGGCGGAGTAAGATTGGCGCGTCGCTGAACCCAATTGGCCAAGAAACCCGCGGGCGCCGCATCGTCGCCGCTGACCACCCTCGGGATCGGCCGCCTTCTCCGGCCGCACTGGAAGGCGCTCGTCGTGGCGTTCGTCGCGGTCATCGGCGAAACGCTCGCCGACGTCCTCGAGCCGTGGCCCATCACGATCGTCGTCGACAACATCCTCGAAGGAAAGAAGCTGCGCGGGCCTCTCGGCGCCGCCGTCACCGGGCTGTTCGGCCACGACCCGGCGGCGATGCTGAAATTCGCGCTCGGGCTCGTGCTGCTGATCGCCGTCGTTGGCGGCATCAGCGCGTACATCGAAAAGTATTTGACCACCAGCGTCAGCCAATGGATCGCGCACGATCTGCGGCTGCTGCTGTATCAGCGCATCCAGCGCATGTCACTCGCCGAGCACGGGAAGTCGCGGGCCGGCGATCTCATCACGCGCGTCACGAAGGACATCGACGCCGTTCAGGACTTCATCGACTCGGCGCTCCTCGGCATCATCGTCAACGTGCTGACGCTGGTCGGCATGATCGCGATCATGCTGTACTTCAACTGGCGCTTCACGCTGATCGGATTGTCGGTGGCGCCGGTGCTCTTCGTGTTCGTCTACTTCTACTCGAAGAAAATCAAGGACGCCTCCAGAAAGGTCAAGCGGAAGGAAAGCGAGCTCGTCTCGGGCGTCGCGGAGCAGCTCGCGTCGATCCAGGTCGTCCAGGCGTTCGCACGCGAGGATCTCGAGGACCGCCGATTCAGCTGGGAGAGCCGCGAGAACGTCCGCGCCGGCCTGGAGGCGCGCAGCGTCAAGGCGAAGCTCTCGCCCGTGGTCGACCTCATCGTCGCCGTCGGCACGTGCGCCGTGCTCGCGTACGGCGTGAAGCTGATCTCCTCCGCCCAGCTGAGCACGGGCGTGTTGATCCTGTTTCTCTTCTACCTGAAGAAGACCTACAAGCCGATCAAGGACCTGTCGAAGATGCCGAGCATGCTCGCGAAGACCGCCGTCAGCTACGAGCGGATTCGCGAAGTGCTCGGCATCGAAAGCACGATTCGCGATCGGCCGGACGCCCGCGTGGCGCCTCCGTTCACAGGGGCGATCGCGTTCGACCACGTCACGTTCGCGTACGACAGCGGCGTTCACGTGCTGAAGGACGTGAGCCTTCGCATCGAGCCGGGCCAGGCCGCCGCGATCGTCGGCCCGTCGGGGATGGGGAAGACGACGATCGCGAGCCTCGTGGCGCGCTTTTTCGATCCGATCGACGGATCGGTGACCATCGACGGCACCGACGTGCGCGAGTTCACGTTGAAGTCGCTGCGGGACCAGATCAGCTTCGTGCTGCAGGAGTCCCTGCTGTTCCGAGGGACGATCTGGGAAAACATCTGTTACGGCAGACCCGACGCAGATCCCGAGGACACAATCCGGGCGGCGCAGCTCGCGAACGCGCACGAGTTCATCATGAACCTGCCGCAGGGCTACGGCACGATGGTCGGCGAGCGCGGCGTGACCCTCTCGGGCGGCCAGCGGCGGCGGATCGCCATCGCCCGCGCGATGGTCCGCAACACGCCGATCCTGATCCTCGACGAGCCGACAACCGGGCTCGACGCCGCGTCGGAGCACGCCGTCGTGGAAGCGCTCGACCGGCTGATGCAAGGACGCACGTCGCTCGTCATCGCCCATTCGCTGAAGACGATTCAGCGCGCGGACGTCATCTTCGTCGTGAAGGACGCGGCCATCGTGCAACGCGGCACGCACGAGGCGCTCCTCGCCGCCGGCGGCGTTTATCGCGAGCTGTACGAGATGCAGACCCACCCCGGCCGCAGCGCCCCGATCGAATCGGTCGGCACGTAGGAGGCGCGGAGACCAAACGCCACGCTCAGATGACGCGCGCAGCGCGCCAGTGAACGGCGATCAGCCGGCGCGGCATGTCGACGCCGGCCAACCCGCCGAAGCGAGCCGGTCTCTGTGGCGCGGAACGCGAAGGCTTCAGCCGAGCGAAAACGGGGCGCGACTCTGCTAGAGTACGCGCGACCGCGTCACCGAACCTTTGGTGCGTTGCTGACCGGAGGTCGACATGAACCGTCGCGTGCTCGCGTCGTTGGCGATCGTGGTGGTGCTGATCTCGGCCGCGTCGGTTGCCGCGAAGGCGCCGCCGTGGACGCCTCCTCGCACGCCCGATGGGCACCCCGATCTCCAGGGCGTCTGGCTGAATAACAGCGCAACGCCACTCGAACGCCCGAAGGCGCTCGAAGGCCGATCGACGCTGACCGACGAGGAAGTCGCCGAGCTGAAGCGCCGCGCCGATCGCCTGTTCAAGAACACGGGGGCTGATTTCGCGGCGGGCGACGCCGTGTTTCTCTCGGCCCTCGCCGACATCGAGCGGTTCAAGAGCTCGACCGCCACGGGCACGACGTTCGAGATGATCGAGCGCGAGTTCGACAACCGCACGTCGCTGATCGTCGACCCGCCCGACGGCCGGATTCCACCGCTGACCGCGGAGGCGCAGCAGCGCAGGGCGGCGCGGACCGCGCGCCGCCAGCGTCCCGCCGAAGGACCGGAGGACTTCACCCTGATCGAGCGGTGCCTGACGTACGGCGTCCCGCGCCTCAGCGGAACGAACACCGGCGCCGGCCCGCTCGGGTATCACCAGATCGTCCAGACGCCGTCACACGTCGTGCTGTTACACGAAGCGATCCACGAGGCGCGCATCATCACGCTCGACGGCCGGCCGCATCCGCCGCCGTCCATCCGGATGTGGGCCGGAGATTCGCGCGGACGCTGGGAGGGCGACACGCTCGTCGTCGACACGACGAACTTCTCCGCGCAGAACGATTTCATGGGCGCCTCGGATCGCCTGCATCTCGTCGAGCGCCTCACGCGCGTGTCGCCGGAGCGCCTCGACTATGCGATCACGGTCGACGATCCGACGACGTGGACGAAGCCGTGGACATCGGTCATCCGGCTGAAGCGCAGCAGCGAGCGGCTGTACGAGTACGCCTGCCACGAAGGCAATTACGAGATCGTGCGGGACATGTTCGCGGCGGCGCGAGCAGGTGAGAAGCGATAAACGGAACGCCGCGCACACCACGTACGGGAACCACAGAGCCACAGCGCGCCTCAATTTCGACGGCGCGCCGCGAAGCGGCGCGGTCGAACGAAACGATCCGCGCAAACGAATCGCTTGTTAATCTGGTGCGACTCGTTTGCGTGGATCGTTTCGTTCGACCGGCAACGACGGCCCTTTCATAGATGGCTCTGTGACTCTGTGGCGCTCGTCTGGCTTGAACGTGCCGAACCCTCAGCTCTTCGCCATCACCGCTTCCAGCGGCTTTTCAGCCGGCTCCAGGAACGCCGAAACCTGCCGCCGCAGCTCGTCCTGGATCCGCGCGACCGGCCGGCGCGCGTCGACGACGCGGAAATGGAACTCGTCGGCCATCGACGCGTACTCGCGCAGCAGGCGGTTCTGGTACGTCCGGAAGCTGTCGTAGATGTCGTCGCCGCTCTTGAGATCCATCCCCGATTCCCAGAAGTCCATGCCGCGGGATTCGAGGACGCGGCGCGTCAGCGTCTTCACGTCGATGTTCAGATAGAACACGAGGTGCGGCGCGATCGCGAAGCCGTAAAGATTGCGCAGCCAGGCGCGATCGACGCCACGCACGCCGGCGCGCGCCAGCGCGGTGAAGATGTAACGATCGGCGAGGACGACGAAGCCGGCCTTCAGCGCCGGGATGATCTCCTTTTCGAGCCGGTCGGCGAAGTCGGTCGCGTACAGCAGCACGAAGGTCAGCTTGTTCAGCGTGTTGCTCGCCTTCGCCAGCTCGATCGTCGGCTGCATCAGCTGCGATCGCGTCCATCCGGTCTCGACGACGCCGTAGCCCTTCACCTCGAGCCACTCGCGCAGCAGCTGAATCTGCGTGCTGCGGCCGACGCCGTCGGTTCCTTCGATGGCGATCAGCTTTCCCGGGTGCGTGTCGAGCGGCAGGTACGGAATGCCGCGGCCGTAGTAGCGGCCGCCCTGAATCTCGCTGTCCCCGGCCGGCTGGCTCGGGCCGCCGAGCTCAGGCTCCAACGGGTTCATCATCGGTGATCTCCACGTCGCTCGTTCGGACCTGTTGCGCAATCAGCTGGCGGACGACGCGCTGCTGGTCCGTGATGCTGCCCGCCGCGTCGACGACTTCCATGCCGAATTCCTTGACGAGCTCGTCGTACTCGTCGAGCACCTTGCCCTGAAACATGCGGAAGCTCTCGACCGGATTCGTACTCCACCCGAGATCCATGCCCGCCTCGTAGAACTTCAGCTTGACGCGGCGTGCCAGCAGCCGGTCGACGGAGACGTCGATCGGCACGCGAAAGTACAGCGCGAGATCGGGCCTGACCGCGAAGCTGTACAGCTCGCGCACCCACTGACGGTCGACGCCGCGCGTCGCGTCGCGCGCGAACGCCGTGTACGCGTAGCGATCCGCCAGCACGATCATGCCGGCCTTGAGCGGCGGGATGATCTTGTAGAGCAGCCGGTCAGCGAAGTCCGTGGCGTGCAGCAGGCTGAACGTCATGGGTGTCAGCGCGGCCTTCTTCTTCCCGC
>Ga0114129_10013637_pt1 | contig 11581 bp, 12 predicted proteins | sample RhiMetdeltSRZDD1_FD_80071 | JGI IMG/M metagenome (GOLD analysis project Ga0114129, IMG submission 80071) | Populus rhizosphere microbial communities from Tennessee, USA - Rhizosphere MetaG P. deltoides SRZDD1 (version 2) (version 2) | ecosystem: Host-associated > Plants > Roots > Rhizosphere >... | reverse complement strand
GCAAAAAATCGGCAATAATACGCGCTTTCTAAAAAGACCTGCGGCGGGTTCTATATGTCCGAAGGGTCAGTCCGGCGGCCGTTGAGTGTGTCTCACAGGCGGCCGCATTAGCGAATCTCGCCATTATTTCGAAGAATCGGAAAGGATTATTTCTATCGTGGAACTATCGCTGATCTCAATTATCAGCCTGCTGATTGTTTGCTCGGCAGCGCTCTTCAAGAAGGCCGGACAGTACGGTCGCCTTTCGCTCGCGCTCTCGAAGTTTCGGCCTGCTCTCATCGCGATTGGCGCCGCCATCACGACTTTCACCTTCGCGTTACCAACTTATGCACAGCACGGTGGCGAAGCGAGCCTCGAACTTCCTGACCTGAGAACCGTCAGCTTCTTCAACGGCAGCGTTACGGGTCACAATCTCCTGATGATCGGCATCCTGATCTCGCTTCTAGGCTTGGGATTTGGGCTGGCAATTTACATGAACCTGAAGAAACTGCCAGTCCATCGCGCGATGAAAGAGATCTCAGAATTGATCTATGAGACCTGCAAAACTTATTTGGTTACGCAGGGCAAGTTTATCCTGATTCTCGAAGCGTTTATTGCCGTCATCATTGTCTTGTACTTTGGCGTGCTCTCGGCACTTCCCTTTGGTCGTGTACTCATCATTCTCGGCTTCAGCTTGGTCGGTATTGCGGGCAGTTACGGCGTCGCATGGTTTGGAATTCGAGTGAACACATTCGCCAATTCCAGGACCGCATTTGCCAGCCTCGAGGGAAAACCATTTCCACTCTATGCAATCCCGCTCAAAGCCGGCATGAGTATCGGCATGATGTTGATCAGTACTGAACTACTGATCATGCTTTGCATACTGCTGTTCATTCCCGGTGAATATGCCGGTCCTTGTTTCATAGGCTTTGCAATTGGCGAATCGCTTGGGGCCGCCGCTTTAAGAATTGCGGGGGGAATCTTCACTAAGATCGCTGATATCGGTTCTGACCTGATGAAGATCGTCTTCAAGATCAAAGAAGACGACGCACGCAACCCCGGTGTCATCGCCGATTGCACGGGCGATAACGCTGGAGACTCTGTTGGCCCCAGCGCTGATGGCTTCGAAACTTATGGCGTGACTGGTGTCGCTCTGATTACGTTCATCCTGCTCGGTGTCAGAGATCCGCATGTCCAGGTACAACTCCTCGTCTGGATTTTCGTCATGCGCGTCATGATGATCATCGCCAGCGGTGCGTCGTACTTTGTGAACGATTTCATCGCGAAGTCGCGTTACAGAAATGCGAGTTCCATGAACTTCGAAGCGCCTTTGACTTCGCTCGTTTGGATCACTTCAGTGGTTTCGGTCGTGCTCACGTTCATCGTCTCCTACTTTACGATTCCTGTCTTAGCTGGTAACACGACCTTGTGGTGGAAACTAAGCGTGATTATCTCCTGCGGAACTCTTGCAGGCGCAATCATTCCAGAACTCGTTAAAGTATTTACTTCAACTGAGTCGCGTCACGTCCATGAGATTGTCACGTCATCCAGAGAAGGCGGAGCGTCACTCAATATTCTCTCGGGATTGGTTGCCGGTAATTTTTCCGGCTACTGGTTAGGCATCAGCATTGTCGGGCTGATGACAATTGCTTATGTGTTCGCAACCATTGGTGCGACGCCTAATGATGCACTCGGCATACTCATGGTTAACCCGGTGGTTGCACCAGTTTTCGGATTCGGATTGGTCGCCTTCGGATTCCTCGGCATGGGGCCCGTGACAATCGCGGTCGATTCCTATGGCCCGGTAACCGACAACGCACAATCCGTTTACGAGTTGTCTTTGATTGAGCAAGTGCCGAATGTTGAAGATGAAGTTAAGAGAGATTTCAATGTCGATGTGAACTTCAATCGTGCCAAACACCTGCTTGAAGAGAACGACGGCGCCGGCAATACATTCAAAGCCACTGCTAAACCTGTCTTGATTGGAACTGCCGTTGTCGGTGCCACGACGATGATCTTCTCGATCATCATGGCACTCACAAATGGATTGACGAGCAACACAGAAAATTTGTCTTTACTACATGCTCCGTTCGTCCTCGGAATAATTACCGGGGGTGCGATTATCTATTGGTTCACCGGTGCTTCGATTCAGGCCGTAACGACGGGCGCGTATCGGGCCGTTGAGTTCATCAAAGCGAACATTCGCCTCGAAGGTGTTGAGAAGGCATCAGTCACGGACAGCAAAAAAGTCGTGGAGATTTGTACTCAGTACGCCCAGAAAGGAATGTTCAACATCTTCCTGACAGTGTTCTTCTCGACTCTCGCCTTTGCTTTTGTCGAACCGTTCTTTTTCATCGGCTATCTAATATCGATCGCAGTCTTCGGTCTTTATCAGGCAATCTTCATGGCAAATGCCGGCGGTGCCTGGGACAACGCGAAGAAAGTCGTCGAGGTGGATCTAAAAGCGAAAGGCACGGCATTGCACGATGCAACAGTTGTGGGCGATACAGTGGGCGATCCGTTCAAGGACACGTCTTCGGTCGCCATGAACCCGGTAATTAAGTTCACTACCTTGTTCGGCCTACTTGCCGTGGAACTCGCTGTAAACCTAACAAAGCGATTCAACGGCAACACAACGCTCACACAATTGCTCGCGTTGGGATTTTTTCTTGTTTCAGTGTTCTTTGTCTGGCGTTCGTTCCATGGGATGCGGATTGGGAACCTTGTAGAAGAAGAACCGGCAGCAACACCAGTGGTGAAAACTGCTGCCGGTGACTAAACGCCGTCCTTTGTGCTTTGATCTTTGAGCTTTGTTAATATCGCGCTTGTTCGAGAAGTAGTCAGCAAAGTACAAAGCACGAAGCACTAAGTACAAAGTACAAAAACCATATGACCACATATTCCCGATCAGAAACTCTGTTAGGCACTGCGTTGGCGCCCATGGATTGGACGCGTTCAGTTTCCCTGGTGTTCGCGTTTAGTCTCTTCAACGCTCTGGCTGCTCAGTTCTCGCTAAACGTTGGTCCCATACCAATCACCGGCCAAACTTTCGCTGTGACGCTAACTGGCGCACTGCTCGGCTCACGTCTGGGTGCGCTCGCGTTAGTTGCTTACATTGTGGAAGGCTGTTCGGGTCTGCCGTTCTTCCAGGGTGGTACGGGCGGACTCGCTGTTCTGTTTGGCCCGACTGGCGGATACCTGGTGTCGTTTCCAGCCGCCGCATACATCACGGGCGCTTTTGCCGAGAACGGTTGGGATCGAAGATTCTTATCGGCAGCCGCCGCGATGGGCATTGGATCGCTGGTGATTTTAGCCGCAGGCTACTGCTGGCTTCTTGTGCTGCGAACTTCTCCCATCGACGCGTTTACGTTCGGCATTAAACCTTTCATCATCGGCGACATCGTAAAGATCGTGCTTGCAGCGGCAGTGCTGCCTTCGGGCTGGGCAATACTCAAACGCAAAGCATCACACTCCCCCAAAAACTGAAAAACTGAGGCTAGTCAACAGTAGTCGTCAGGTACGTTCATTCAAGGAGTTACGTATGAAGGGCCTCTTGTTCCTCGTGCTCTTTTTTGCTTCGTCGATACTCCCCTCAAATGCCACGCAGAATCCTAAAGCTCAAATCGATGAATTAGCGCCTTACGCCAAGGCAGTTCCTGGTCAGATCATCGAAGCACGTGTCGTGGGCATCGGCGAATCTCCGATGTCCCGACTCGCGACTGAAGATTTTCAGATTGAGATCACGCAGGATGGCGCCAGTCTCACCGTTAAAGCCCGCACCGCCCGCAGCACTTTTGTATCTCCGAAGAGCGAGAAACTACCTGCCGGCGCGCCAGACTTCTCAAAGATGAAGGCGACACAGGCAATCGGTTTCGTAATTCCTCAGGGATTGCACCCCGGTGAAGCGCAGGTTGTGGTGAGCTATCGCAACCAGCGAACCGATCCCACCACACTAACTATTCTCGAGAAACCGGAGAGGCCTGCAATCGGTGGCCCTGCGATCGAAACTATCTCCGCTGCACCTTCTTCGCCCTCTAAGGTCTCCGAAGCAGGTTGGCGGATCGAGCGTGGGAGTAAAACGGAACTTTATGTCCATCCTCTGGTTGATCCTGACGATCCCCAATCAGCAATACTCGTGCGCTTCATTCAGGAGAACAATAGCTATGACGCGCCAACTCAAGTTGTCCACGAGGATGCAAAGGTTCAGCAATTAAACCGAGGCGTTAGATTTTCGACCGACCGTGACTTGCTTTATGTTCAAGTTCCTGCCGAGTTAGAGGCGGGGCCGGCTAAAGTTGAGATCCGAGTGCGCGCCAATAATGTAACGGGTGAGTCAGTGACCATCCCCGTATTGATCACCGACGCTACTCGTTCGGCCGAATTGCCAACCGAGAATGCGCCGCGCTCTCTCGTTGTTACTCCTACGCGAGTTGGCGCCGGACAGGCAATCATGATCTCAGTGGATCACGTTCGAACATTAAATCCGAACCCGGCGGAAACTATGGTGTTATTTGAACAGGAAAGCGTTCGTTACTCGGTGAAGCCAGAGATGAACAGCGCTGTGTTGGATCGTAATCGAAACGAGGATGCACCTGTTTTGTTGATGGTGCGTCCAACGCGGCAGATCATCGGTAAAGCTCAGCTTCGGGTGTTCAACTCTCTGCGCGGTGAGCAAGGTGGCATCAGTAAGCCGGTCGGTATTGAAATCGTTGACGAAGTCTTTGCGCCGCAACTGTCCGGCGCCTCAGAATCTACGGCGGCTGAGTTGGCGCCGCTTCGTCAAATGTATGAGGCGCAGAAAAGCACCGGCCGCAAGTTCCCGGAATATGATCCGGCAAATCGCTACTTATCGATACGCGTCCGCGGCGTTGACCTCAATCCGCGTTTTGTGAAGATCACACTCACGCAAGGTGAACGAAGTGTGACTCTAAGCTTCGCTGATTTCTCAAACTTGAGTAACGATATGCTAATCGTTCGCTTGCCCGATGGTTTTCGAAAAGGCCCAGTTGAACTAAGCATTCAGAACAAGGGAGCGGAAGGCTACAGCAAAGCAGTCACGACTACTTTCGAATTAGCACGCTAATGTTCACGCTAAAGGTACGATCACACAATCGAGAAGAGCTGGTTGAGTTCACCGATCAAGTTGCAGACAAACTCCGCGAATCAGGTGCCCGGGATGGCGTTGTTGTTCTTTATGTGCAACACACAACCGCCGGCCTAACGGTGAACGAGAATGCAGATCCTGACGTGCCGCGTGACATGCTTCACGCGCTGCGCACTTTGATTCCGCAGCACGGAATGGGCTTTCATCACGGCGAACAAAACTCCGACGCACACATCAAGGCGAGTCTAACCGGCCCATCTGTAACCGTCCCATTTGCTGATGGGAAGTTATTACTTGGTCGCTGGCAGGGAATCTTCCTTTGCGAGTTTGACGGTGGACGCGAACGGAAGGTGATCATGACGCTCATCAGTTCAAAGTAATGCTGTTTAACTACGATCGTCTTGCGCCTCATTACGAAAGCAAGATTGCACCTCTTGAAAGAAGGTTTTTGGAACGACTCAGACGAGAGGCAATTGCGCTCTTACCCGCTGCCGGCCGGATGCTGGAACTTGGCGCAGGCACGGGCTTGAATTTTCGTTTCTATCATCCGCACGCTCACGGTGTCGCAACTGAACCCAGCACCCAAATGTTGCGAATAGCAGCACAGAAAGAAAGGCCTCACGGGCTGTGCCTGGTTCAAAGTTGTGGCGAACAGCTTCCTTTCGGTGATGGTTCATTCGACAGTGCGCTCGCGACATTAGTCTTGTGCTCGGTGAATTCACCAGAGTTGGTGTTTAGAGAACTACGCCGCGTTGTAAAGGTCGGCGGCCACATTTCATTGCTCGAGCATGTCAGACCAAATGGAATTCTGGGGCTGGCTTTTGATTTGGGAAATCTGTTTACCGTGCCATTGTTTGGTGATCACTTAAACCGGCGTACGGTTGAGTTCGCGAATAATGCAGGGCTCGATATTACTTCCGTCAAGAGAGTTCGGTGGGGGATTATTAACTTGATCTCGTGTGTGAATCTAAAATGAGCTTTGTTCTTTGTGCTTTGAGTTGCGATCTTTAGTGGTGATGCAATCTCAAAGAACAAAGCAGAAAGTACAAAGCTCATTCATCCGGTTTTAGCTGTTTAAGAGCTGCAGCAAACTTCTCTACGTCCTCACGAGTTTTCTCCATCGAACGCCGGCTATCAAGGTAAGCGGTCCATGTAGGTGTCTGTGTTAGAGCCTTGGTTGTGTCTTCATCGAGCACTTGCGCCATCATCGCAATCAGATCACTGACCACGCGTGTGTGCTCGATTAAGTTTTCAATAATCGAATAGGCAAGTTGCGCCTGAGCAAAATCCAGGTCGTTGTACTTGGTGCTATCGTCACTATTCTCAGACATTCAGTCATTGATCTCCGGAAAAAATTTGCAGTTGGGCGGCAAAGGCCCCTACAGAATAGAACAGTTGGGAAGGAGGTAAGCGGCCATCCAGAATAGCGCAGTTGGGAAGGGGGTAAGCGGTGAACTCAAGCCCCTCAACAAAGAGACCCCGAGCGCACCCCCGCCGGTTTGTAGCACTGATACTGTTTTTCACTCTTAACTGAAAAATTCAATCTCTCAATCGTCATACCAACTGCCGCGCACGAAGGGTGGTTTTGTAACCTTCGCTTTTAGTCCTTTATCACCAACTGCGACCTGGGTCTCGGCAGCAAGGTATTCATAGCGCACATAACCGAGCGCAATTGCCCTCTCCAATTTCGGCGAAAACGCAGCTGACATGACTCGACCAATTTCTTTTCCGTCACTCGATCTGATAACCGCGCCTGACGGAGCCAATCCCTGCTCGTCGAAAGTCAGTCCGGTCAGTTTCTTGGCCACATGTCCGCGGTACTTAATGCGCGCAATGATTTCCTGTCCGACATAACAGCCTTTCGTAAAGCTGATAGCATCGTCAAGATTTGTCTCGCTTACGACATTCGTCTCATCCATATCTTTGCCAAACTGCGGTACCCCGGCTTCTATGCGAAGAGTCTCGAATGTCTCACGATCAACTGTTACCGCACCAGCCTGAATGAGTTGTTCTGAGAGTGCTGCCGCATACTGCCGATCTACGATCACGTCAGCGCCATCTTCCGCTGTATGAGTTGCACGAATAATTGTCGCTGCCGTGTCATTCCACCTAATCTCAATTGCGCGGTTGCGTTCCTCAAGGTCGAGATCGCCAATGCAGCCAGCCAGCGGCAACGCTTGTTTACCTTGGACAGACAAACAGGACGTTTCTTTAGTTACGTCATTGACTTTGAAATCGCCGGCCATCGTGAAGCGTTCAATTGTTTTCAAGAGAGCACTGTGCGTGGCTGCCTCAGTATCCAACAGGAATCTCGGTTTACTGTCTGCGTCACCCAACCGAACCACGCGCACTGCAGCTATCAGTCTCCCTTGCACGTTCGGAAACACTGCAGGCATCCAATGAAATGGCTCAAGCGTTTTCATGTCGTTCGTGATTAGGCCATTGAGAAACATCACCGCTTCCGAACCACTGACCTCGATCCTTCCGCGCGAACTAAGATCGATGATCCCCGCGCCACCATCACGCACAGCTTGATAAACGGAATGTCCGATATGCTTTAGCTTGTCGTGACTCACCAATCATGCCCCTGTGATTTTTCTGCGATTGTCGTATCCATTTTGGCGCCCCCTTCTCAAGTCACGACAAGCTAAAGCATATCGGACAGCCCTGGCCACTACCTGATAATCCTTCAACTGCTGCTCCTCGCGTCTGTGCGAGGCGAGAACCTGTGGACTGGGATGATAAATCGGTACTAACAGTCTTCCCTGCCAGTCATGTATCTGCGCCGCATGCTCTTTTAGATTCAGCTCATGATAATGAATGCGTTTTACTGCCTCAAGCGCGACCGACCCCAGGGTAACGATTACGCGCGGATCCACAAGTTCGATCGTACGACGGAGAAAGTTAGAACAATTGACAACCTCTTTCGAGGTCGGTCGTCTATTCGCACCTGATTCAGTTCGCGGATTACAAAGTGCCGCGCTCGTAATGAAGATACATTCACGTTTGAGGTCGATCGAACTTAAGAATCGATCGAGATTTGCGCCTGACTGATCGCCAGTGAATGGCACACGTGTCCGATCCGCACCCTTTCGACCTGGCGCTTCACCGATGAACATGACTCTTGATCGAATTGAACCATTGCGTTCACTTAAGACCGCACTCCGCCCAAGCATCGCAGGACAAAGGGTGCACGATGCTGCTTCGCCACAAAGGAGTCTGAACTCTTGCCGAGTTGGTCTTTGGTTTTGGGTCTTAGTTCCTTGCAAAGTTACCGCTGTGTCGCCAGAAATGATTTAACCCCATGACCGGAGCTAAGACCTAAGACCCAAGGCCACAGAACCAATCGACGATCCAAATGAACCGTTTTCCATTGACACCCCTCCAACCTACCTATAAAGTCCCGCTCACTTTTCGCGGTTCCTCGCAACAACCGCTCTGAACGCCAGGTGAAATGCCGTCTCAATTTCTTCGGCTGGCGTTCACCAGCAAAAACATGACCACCTAAGTCGCCCATCGAAAAGGAGAGTATATGCGCATCGCAAGCTTCAACGTTGAAAACCTATTCTCACGAGCGCGCGCAATGAACCTGGAAACCTGGTCAGAAGGTAAAGTAATTCTCGACGAATTCAGCAAGCTCAATAAGTTGATCGCGAAAGATACTTATACCGACGCAACCAAACAGAAGATCATAGATTCACTCAAGACGCTCGGTCTCAAGAACAGCGATGAATCAAAGTTCGTGATCTTGAGGCAGAACCGTGGTCATCTGTTGAAGCGAGCAAGTTCAGGGCTTCAGATTGTGGCAAACGGTCGTGAGGACTGGGTAGGTTGGCTCGAGCTCAAGGAGGAAGCTGTCAACGAGTTCGCCAGACACAAGACTGCAAATGTAATGCAGGAAGTGAAGGCCGACATACTCGCGGTGATTGAAGCAGAAGATCTGATTGCACTGCGCCACTTTAATGACCAACTGCTCGATCCAATTAATTCAAAGTATCGCGGCATCATGCTGATCGACGGCAATGACGACCGCGGTATAGATGTTGGCCTGTTTACAAAACCTGACTTCGAGGTCCAGTCGATCGTCAGTCACGTTGATGATGCCATCGACGGCAAAACGATCTTTAGTCGCGATTGTCCGGAGTATTTGGTTCGTGTAAGCGATACGAAAGAAGTGTTATTGCTGGTGAATCATTTCAAGAGCAAAGGGTTTGGCTCGCAGGCCGAATCGAACGCTCGGCGCAAGGCTCAGGCGACCCGAGTGAAGGAAATCTACAATACGCGAAAAACACAGGGTGTCGACTTCATCGCCGTGCTGGGAGACTTCAACGACACACCTGCCAGTGATCCTCTCAAACCGCTGATCGAGGGTACCGATCTAAAAGACATCTTCCAACATCCGCAGTTTGATGACGGCGGTTTTCCGGGCACGTTTGATACGTGTAGTGCAAGTAATAAGATCGATTTCCTGATGCTCTCACCCGCATTATTCAACCGAGTCACATCAGGTGGCGTATTTCGCAAAGGGATCTTTGCAGGAACCAGCGGTACAAAGTTTCCTCACTTTGATGAAATAAAGAAGAAAATCCACGGCGCGTCAGATCATGCTGCGGTATTTGCGGACTTTGATATGAGTTGAGAATTTTAGTTTTTCCTCTGCGTTACTTTGCGTGCTCTGCGTCTCTGCGGTTGAATGGCACAGCATATCCGCTACCGAGAGATGCAGAGTAACGCGGAGATTTTGATCACGGCTCAACATTAATCTCCCGCGTAACCACATTCGCATTTCCATTTCGGTAGGGCCAACCATCCGGCCCGATTAGTTCGACTCGGATGGTGTGCTTTCCTGAGAGGAAACCTGCAAGCCAGAAGGGTTCAGCTGTATCACGCCATTTCATATCGTCGTCGTCTATGATGTAACGGATCCTGTACTCACCGCCTTCACCTTTCATTTTGGCATTCAGCACTTGAAATGACATTGGCACTTCTTCACCGATACGGAATGTCGAACCGCCTTCAAGATTGAATATCAATAACGGTTTGCTCGTATCCGCTGTGGGGTCTGCGGTCGGCGTTCGAACGACCACTGGAGCGGGTTTGGAAACGATCGTCACAACTTGGTGTGCTGGGGGCTGGACGTGTGTTATCGCAGTGGTATGAGCATCTTCCCTTTCAGAACACCCAGACAACGCAACGACAATCAGCACAGAAGACAGAACGTACGATCTCCTGGAGAAATGCATTCTCTCGCGCTCCTGATCCGGATTAATTGGACCTATAGGACCAACAGGATCCATAAACCCTCTAGACTTTTCTTCAGTCCGATGTAAGAATCCGCGCAAACTTAACATCTTAAGAATGGAGGAGCGAGCGCTTTTATTCGCACGTGTTTTCATGAGCAAGACCAAACTCCTGTCATCTTTAGCTATCTTCCTCTTAGTCAGCGCCGCATTCATTGTAGGCTGCAGAAAAAATATTTACGAAACCTCCGTCGAATTCAAACCTGATATCCAACCGCTGCCACCACAGCTGACGACGTATGAACCCATGTCGATCCCTCCGGACAATCCAATGACTCCGGAGAAAGTAGCATTGGGCCGAGAGCTGTTTTTCGACGAACGACTGAGTGTTGATGGAAGTAGGTCGTGTTATTCCTGCCACGTGTGTGAGCATGGTTTAACCGATGGGCTGCCTAAAGCGATCGGCGCGGGCAACAAGCAATTGACGCGCAGCAGTCCAACATTATGGAACATCGGATATCACAAGGAATTCTATTGGGACGGTCGGAGTCCTTCACTGGAGAAACAGGCGTTGGCCGCCTGGACAGGTGCAAACATGGGGGCGAAAGCTGACGAGATCGTTGCAAGGCTAAACGCGCTTCAGGGTTACAAGGCCCAGTTTCACCAGGTCTTCAACAGCGACGCAACACCTGACAACGTAGTCAAAGCAATCGCTGCTTACGAACGAACGATCATCAGTGGTGATACCGCCTGGGATCGCTGGAAGGCCGGAGATAACAACGCCATCAGTCAAAGCGCATGGCGAGGGCAGAACATTTTTCAGGCGATCAAGTGCAACAACTGCCACGACGGCGTGTTATTCACCGATCAGCAGTATCACAACGTCGGTATAGGAATGGATGCAAAAGAACCAGACCCGGGCCGGTTTAAAGTTACAAATAAACCGGAAGACACTGGCGCTTTCAAAACTCCAACCCTAAGGGACATTGCAAAGTCCGCACCCTATTTTCACGATGGCAGCGCGAAGACGTTGGAAGAAGCTCTTGACATCATGCTGGCAGGCGGGAAACCGAACCCGTATCTCGATAAGAAGAATCTCGAGCCGCACAAGATATTGCCGGAACAACGGGAAGACTTACTGAATTTTCTGCGGTCGCTTTCAGTTGATTGCAAACTGACGAAGCCGCCGTTGCCGCAAAAGTAACGAAGAAGAACTATCCGCAGATTACACACATTACGCAGATTCAAAAACTGACGT
>Ga0114129_10013636_pt1 | contig 11581 bp, 13 predicted proteins | sample RhiMetdeltSRZDD1_FD_80071 | JGI IMG/M metagenome (GOLD analysis project Ga0114129, IMG submission 80071) | Populus rhizosphere microbial communities from Tennessee, USA - Rhizosphere MetaG P. deltoides SRZDD1 (version 2) (version 2) | ecosystem: Host-associated > Plants > Roots > Rhizosphere >... | reverse complement strand
CCAATTCCTTGCACTTTTCCCCAATCGTTTCAAGTGATTGCGAATGGCATTATCCGCGGTTTTTCCGAGTGGAACGAAATGCGCGGTTACAGTGCCCACTTTCCGAGTCCCGGCCTGAGACTCCGGCGCGCCATCAAAATAGACTTCCACTTGTTTGCGTTCCCGCCGGCAGAATTCCTGAAGGATGGATATCAACTCCATTTCGTCATCCATGGAATCAAGGCGTAATCCCACCTTGGGTATCAGGTTGTGTCCATCGATCAGGTAAGGCATTCGCAAATTGTACCCTTTCATGTTGCGACTCCAACATAAGTTTTTCGTAAGTATTGATACAACATGAAGAATCAATTGTGCATGTGTTTTATAATGTGTTGTACAGAATGTATCTCGCATTCTTCAAAAGGAGTTCAAAATGGCTGATAAAAATCCTGGTAAATTGATGGTTCCGCCGAAGGGCGGCATGTTACGCGATTTTGTCCAACGCCTCAAACTCATTACGCGACTGATGGGTGATCGCCGTGTGAGCATGTTTGCAAAATTACTGCCACTCGCATCCCTGGCTTATCTTTTCTGGCCTGCCGATGCGATACCAGTGATTCCCGTCATCGGTGCGCTCGATGATGCCGCGATCCTTTGGATCGGCTCGACACTCTTTGTGGAGCTCTGCCCGTCCAACGTGGTCAAGGAACATCAAGCTGAGCTGGATAGTAATCTTGAAGAGGATGGGGCTGTCGATGTTGTAGACGCCGAAGCGACCGACGTAAACGACAAATGATCAAAAAACTCTTGATCTTATTACTGGCATTGTCAATTGTTAGTTGTAGTGGATCAAGTGCTCCGCCTCTCGCGACACCGACACTGGTTTCTGAACCGCCAACCCGTGCGTCACCGACGACCGTTCCTGACACGGCCTCGCCCACACAAATTCCTGCCACTTCTACCTCTTCGAACGCATCATCTTTCCCTGACCCGAATGCTTATTCCTGGCAATCGATCACGTCCGGGTTGATCCGTCCTGTCGATTTGCAGGATGATGGCTCTGGGCGCCTGTTCATTATCGAGAAGCCCGGTCGTATTCGCATCCTGGAAAACGATCAATTATTGCCCGCTGCATTTCTTGACATTGATGATCGTGTAAACGACAGCAGTAACGAAATGGGATTGCTCGGGCTGGCATTTCATCCGAATTATTCGCAGAATGGTTATTTCTATGTAAATTACACCGGACGAGGCGGTAATACCTTCATATCGCGCTTCCAGGCGAGTGGCAATTCTGCTGACCCAAATAGCGAAAGCATTCTGCTCAATATTGAACAGCCGTTCCCCAACCACAACGGTGGTGTTGTGACATTTGGTCCCGATGGCTATCTATACGCGGGTCTAGGTGACGGCGGCGCGCAGGGCGATCCATTTGGAAATGCACAAAATCTGGAGGTACTGCTTGGAAAGATTCTGCGAATCGACGTGGACTCGGCGCAACCGTATGCCGTTCCATCTGATAACCCATTTGGGAACGAAATTCTGCATTATGGCCTTCGCAATCCCTGGCGCATTTCCTTTGATAAGCTCACAGGTGATCTCTACATCGCAGATGTCGGGCAGGGTGAGTGGGAGGAAATCGACTTTGTCCCGGCTAATTCGCGCGGCGGATCGAACTTTGGCTGGGATTATTACGAAGGCAATCATGATTACGACCCTCAAGGAATCACAGGTGAGTACGTGTTCCCGGTGGCGGAGTACAGCCATGCAGAAGGCGGATGCTCGGTTACTGGCGGACACGTTTATCGCGGTTCGATGTCTGAATGGCATGGCATTTATCTCTATGGTGATTATTGCACTGGCTATACTTGGGGGTTGATCCATGCCGATGGCGGCTGGCAGAGCAAATTGTTGTTCGAAACGAATGTCCGCATCACCTCCTTTGGGCAGGATGCGGTTGGTGAAATCTATTTGTTGAGCGATGGCGGTGAAGTCTATAAATTAGTACGCAAATAGATAAAACCAGTCTGGAACAGGTGATTTGTCACCTCAACTCATGACGCGTGTCACTGGCACGCGTCCTTGACTCCTTCTACAATAGCAGCGTACACTGGAGGTGTCAAATGGCTCAGAAACAGTGGCAGGTTGAGCAAGTCCACTACTGTGAGCAGATGGGGCAGGCGGTTGAGCTGGAGGTTCAAGTGGTTTACCCCGCAGAGCATCTACCTGACCAACCCCCACACGTGATGGCCCACCGTTGTTCGAAGGCCTTGGAGTGCAATCAAATTGACCATTTGGTTTGCTCCTACTGCTTTACGAACCCTAACGTACAACCTGGTTAACAAGCGCGCGTTCTTCGTAACGCCTGCTTTATAAAAACTCTCTCCTCCCTCTGAGTTGGTCTTTTGGCTGCACCGCGAGCGATCGCGGTGTATGCCGTTAATGGATGGAATTTCATAGCCGATGAAAAGAGTCCACAGCCCTGGCCCCTTTGGATAATGCTTGGGGCGTGACGTCAAAGGGATTTCCGGGTTTAATTGAACAATACCCTTTCTAAGCCATAATCGAAAGAATCGATAGCAGTCTCTGAATCTCATCTGGTTCGTTCCAGAAATTTGAAGTCGAGGAGTTCTACATGCCAGCCGTCAAGCAGGTCTATTGGAAAATCTGGTATCAATACATCAGCAACCGAATCGGTAGCGATCCAGTCACATTTTTGAATTATGGTTACTGGCCGCCCGAAGGTGAAACACTCAACCTTCATCCTGAAGATGAGTCCAACCGTCCCGCGATCCAACTGTATCATCACGTAGCCAGCGGTGCCGACCTTGTGGACAAGCAGGTCCTTGAGGTCAGTTGTGGACACGGCGGTGGTGCATCGTTCATCAAACGGTATCACGAGCCCAAAACTTATACAGCCATTGACCAGAATCCCAAAGCGATTGCCTATAATCACAAGGTTCATGCTGGGCTGGGCATAGACTTTTTTGTTGGCGACGCTCAATCTCTCGACTTTCCTGAAAATCATTTTGATGTTATCTTGAACATAGAAGCCTCACATTGCTATCCGCAGCAGGATGCATTTTTCAACTCAGCGCATCGAGTTCTAAAAAATGACGGTGCCTTTCTCTACGCGGATTTCCGTCCGCCTGCTGACACCCGTCAACTGGATGAGGACCTTTCGGCAGCTGGCTTTAAAATCAAATCGAAGATAGACATCACCTCCCATGTCGTCAGGGCCCTACAGCGCACCAGCGAACGTTACCGCGCCCTGGCTCATAAATTCTCTCCCAAAATCTTTCACCCCATTATGGAATCATTTGCTGCAGTGGAAGGATCCAGCATTTACAACAGTTTTGTGAACCGCGAGAGGATATACTATTCGTATTGCCTGGTCAAAACGACAGACTGATATCTCTGTATCGTTCCGTATCACGCATTGCCGCGTCTCAGCAATCCTGCTCCTATGCTCATTCTGTTTCCTAGGTTGCGATTTGTCTTATTTCTACTCATGTTGATCAGCTGTGGCGCGCAACCGGGATCTGAATTGACACCAATTCCGACTGCGATTCCATCGCTCACCAGTACAATCGTTCCTGTTCCTCCAACATATACATCCACTTTCGAAGTGGCTGCACCGACTCCATTCATTTGTAACGAAGATTGGCAGTCCTTGCCTGTTGTTCCTGATGCGTCAGATGTGGCGCGCAATTTATATCAACAAGGCCTTTCACAAGGCAATAACGATCGCGCCTTCTCCAAAATTGGCGACGGTGAAATCTCCACTGATTGGTTTCTGACTGTCTTTGACCTTGGTGATGGGCATTATGACTTAGGGAAGTATCAAAGTCTCGAAGTTACTCTTGAATATTTCCGGGGGTCGTTTGAGCGTCATAGCATTGCCGCGCAGCGCGGCTTTAATACCAACCTGATTTTGGACCCCGTTGCCAGTGACCCAGCCCTGTGCAATGAAAGCGAATCACCCCTGGATTGTGAATTGCGGATTCACAACCCTTCTGTGGCCCTCCTTTCGCTGGGCACAAATCAAGCCCATCGTCCTGAAGAGTTTGAATCAGGCATGCGTTCAATTCTGGAAATTCTGATCTCGAAAAATATTCTTCCGATTCTCTCCACGAAAGGGGATAATCTTGAGGGCGATCATCGCATCAATCGCACGATTGCCTGCCTCGCGCAGGAATACCAACTTCCTTTGTGGAATTTTTGGGCGGCGATTCAGCCCCTTTCCAACCATGGACTCCAATCCGATCTGGAGCATCTGACGTATTCCGGAACCAACGATTTCGGTGAGCCCGCGGCAATGGAATCAGCCTGGACGGTTCGCAACCTCACGGCTCTTCAAACCCTTGAGCAAGTCTGGAAAGGTGTGCATCGCTAGCCCGGCAATTCAAGCCTTGACACGATCTCATTTTCGCAGATAATAAAGCGTAACAGGCGACCCCAATAGTAGGCAATGACAGAGGAAAGTAGACTGGTGGAAGTCGTCAGAGAGATGCGGCAATTGTGCTGAAAGTCGCATTCGCTGGAAACCAGTCGAAGTTCCCTCCTGAGCCGTGCGAGTGAACGCAGGGACACAATGTCTGGTGTCCAAACCAGTAGTTTGCACCGTCATCTCCACGTTATCGGAGAGGCCGATGTTAGTCGGCACAAAGTGGCACGCGAGCCTTAAACGGCCGGCGCGTGCAACGTGGGTGGTACCACGGGAACTTCCCTCCCGTCCCATTTGTGGACGGGATTTTTTTATTAACCACAACGGACACAATGTGTCACAAAGGTTTAATCCTTTCCTTCGTGGTAAAAAATGAGGTGTGTATGTTGGATAAGTTAAGTGAAATCGAAAAAGCCGCGTTGGACTCTTTGCAATCCATCAAGGACACGGCTGCTCTTGAATCGTGGCGCGTGGTAAACCTGGGACGAAGTTCGCCGCTCATGACCATCTTCTCGGAGCTGGGAAAACTCTCGAAGGAGGAACGGCCCGTTGTGGGGCAGGCGGCGAACCGTGTAAAGGTGGCATTGGAGTCTGCCTTTGAGGATCAGTCTCAGGCAGTGAAAAATGCCGCACTGGCGAAATCCCTTGAAGAGGAAAAACTGGATGTGACCCTGCCGGGGCGCACGAAACATATCGGACGATTGCATCCATCCACGCAGCAGTTGCGGCGTGTGCTGGATATTCTCGCGGAGATGGGTTTTCAAGTCTACACGTCTCGTGAAGTGGAAACGGATGAGATGAACTTCCAGTTGCTGAACTTCCCGCCCCATCATCCCGCGCGGGAGATGCAGGATACGATCTATGTGGAGGCCGGTGAGCGTGGCGACAACCCGATTTTGCTCCGCACACAGACCTCACCTGGGCAAATCCGTGCCATGCGTGAATTTGCTGCCATGAATCCTGAAAACCCACCGCCGATCCGAATCGCATCGCCGGGCATGTGTTTCCGTCATGAACAGATCACAGCCCGTTCGGAGGTCCAATTCAACCAGGTCGAAGGACTGGTTGTCGGCAAAAACATAACCTTCGCCGATTTAAAAGGCACGATCGCGGACTTTGTCCGACGCATGTTCGGTGAAGGGGCAAGGCTTCGTTTTCGGGCGTCCTATTTCCCTTTCACAGAGCCTTCCGCCGAAGTGGATGTGGAATGTTTCGTCTGTGGTGGCAAGGGCTGCCAGGTCTGTAAGAACTCAGGTTGGCTGGAGATTTTAGGCTGTGGAATGGTGCATCCGGTTGTGCTGCAAAACGGCGGCTACGACCCGAAGATTTACTCCGGTTTTGCCTGGGGTATGGGACCTGAACGCCAGCTGATGCTGAGGAACAAAATTAACGACATTCGTTACTTCTGGGGTAACGATGTGCGGTTTCTGGAGCAATTCTAGGTTATTAACCACGAAGGACACGAAGGGGCACAAAGGATTCTTTATGCTCCGTAACGACACGCGTGGTGAAAAAAGGTGATATATGAAAGTACCTCTCTCATGGTTGAAAGACTTCATTGATTTGATGGGCTTATCTGTTGAAGATATAGCCCGTAAATTAACATTGGCTGGCCTGGAGGTGGACGAGATCCTGTATGTCGGTCTTCCCATGCCTGAATATAAGGAAGGCGAGAAACACGAATTCAAAACCAGCGGCATTGCCTGGGAACGCGAAAAGATCGTCGTGGGCGAAATCCGTGAAGTGAAGCCGCATCCCAATGCTGACCGCCTGACTTTGCTCGACCTGTACGATGGTGAGAAGGATCAGATCGTGCTGACAGGCGCGCCGAACATCTTCCATCTTAAGGGTATGGGTAAACTTCCTAAGCCGATCAAAGTGGCATATGCCAAGGAAGGTGCGTCGCTCTATGATGGTCATGCCGAAGGTTTGCAGTTAATGACTTTGAAGCGCGCCAAGATTCGCGGCGTGGAATCATATTCGATGGCTTGCTCAGAAAAAGAACTAGGCATCACGGAAGAGCACGAGGGCATCATTATGCTGGATGATGACGCGCCAGTAGGAATGCCACTTGTCGATTACATGGGAGATGCGGTGCTGAGCATTGACATCCTGCCGAATATGGCGCGCAATGCGAATGTTATTGGCATTGCACGTGAACTCGCGGCGCTGCTCGGACGTAAGCTCAAGAAGACAACGATTCAATATAATACTTCAGGCAGGTCTGTAAAGGAATTGGTCGAAATTGAGATCACGGAACCTGAATTGAACCCGCGCTTCGTGATCGGGTTGATTCGTGATATTGAAATCAAGCCCAGTCCGTACCAAATTCAACGTAGGCTGAAACTGGCGGGCATTCGCCCGATCAACAATGTGGTGGATGCAACCAACTATGCGATGCTCGAACTTGGCGAACCACTGCATGCGTTTGACTATGATGTATTGAAATCACGCGCAGGCGAGAAAAAGATCAAAATCATTACGCGTGCTGCCAGAGCTGGTGAAAAACTTACCACACTGGACGGCGTTGAACGCACGCTCACATCTATGAATGTGCTCGTGTGTGACGAAACAGGCTCGCTTTCGTTGGCAGGTGTGATGGGCGGTGCTGAGTCGGAAGTCACCAACCAGACCAGGAATATCCTGCTGGAAGGCGCGGCGTGGAATTTCATCAACATTCGACGCACAGCCAAGCAACACAACCTGCCCTCTGAAGCCTCCTTCCGTTTCTCGCGCGGCGTGCATCCAGCGCTGGCGGAAAAAGGCGTAAAACGCGGACTCCAATATATGGCTCAGTGGGCGGGTGGAAACGTCGCGCCTGACCTCGTGGACGCCTATCCGCTTCCGCCGAAAGTTTCGGTGGTGGAAGTCACAGTTCACGATGTAAAGCGATTGCTTGGGATTGACCTCACGCTCGAACAGATCGCTGACCTCCTCACCCGGCTTGAGTTTAAATGTGAAATCAAAGGCCAGGCATTACAGGTCACTACGCCATCTCATCGTATGGATATCAGTGAAGGTGTCGTGGGTCTCGCGGACGTGCTCGAAGAGGTGGCGCGCAGTTATGGTTACGACAACATCCCGACCACGACCATGGCAGATGCGCTCCCCCCGCAAGTTGGCAATCCTGTCCATGAATGGGAAGAGCATCTTCGTGATTTACTGGTTGCGTTGGGCTTGCAGGAAGTTGTCTCCTATCGAATGACCTCTGTTGAAAAAGAATCTCGTCTCGTTCCTGAAGGGGTTAAACCTCTGCAGGAACAGCAGTATGTTCGTATCGCCAATCCCACAACGCCAGATAAAAATGTGTTACGCCGTAGTCTTATAGCCTCTGTTCTTGATACGCTCGAAAAAAACATTCGGATTGGTGAGTCGCTATCCTTCTTCGAGATTGGCTCGGTCTTCGAGCCTGTGAAAAATGATTTGCCCAACGAGCCGCGTAGACTTGCGATCGCGATGACCGGACTTCGTGAGGCAACAGCCTGGGATGTGCAAAACTCTCCTCCGTTGGATTTCTATGATTTGAAGGGACGCATCGAACTTCTTCTAAGCGGCCTGCGTCTTACAAACGTCTCCTATACTGAAACTGAGTCTGTTCAATACCTGCACCCTGGTAAAGCGGCAGAAGTTAGAGTGGATGGGCGGATTGTTGGTGCCTTTGGCGAACTGCATCCATTGGTCAAAGAAAAATATGAATTGGGTGATTCACCTATCCTGGTTGCAGAGTTCGATTTAGATACCTTGCGCGGTGTAAAGCCCACCTACGGCGTCACGCCTGTACCTGAATTCCCGTCTGTGTATGAGGACATTGCCGTGATCGTGGATGAAACCATGTTGGCAGAGCGCATCGAAAGCCTCATTAAGCAAACGGGAGGAAGAACCGTGGCAAATGTCAAATTGTTCGATGTCTATCGCGGCGATCAAATCGGGGCAGGGAAGAAGTCTCTGGCCTACAGTCTCACGTATCAAGCTGATAGGACACTAACGGATGCCGAAGCCGCGGCGATCAGAACCAAAATCGTGAAGCGGCTGGAACATGAACTCGGCGCGAAACTGCGAAGCTAATTTAATCGCTATAACCCTAAAGCTTGATTGAAATCTGTGTATTGGTAACTACTGTGGCAGGATGAGTCCGTCTGCATCTCTTCAGAGAGGACAAAATCATGAAACGCTCCACGGCAATGCTTGCAACAATACTGACCGCCTTTTTGTGCGGCTTGCCCAGTGTAATCTTGCTTTGTATGGGTGTACTGGCTATGTTTGGCACTCAAGTCCCCGATGTAATGGCTCAGAATCCCGACTCAACTACTCAGGATGTAATGCTGGGCGCAGGGATATTCTTCTGCGTTGGTTTCTTGTTGTTGCTTATTCCCCTCTTGGTTGGTTTTTTCTCCTTTCGGATGAGCCAAAACGAAGATTGGATGGGCAATGAGATAATTCCACCGCCTTCCTAAGTATCATCTCATGAGTTATCTTCACTTTCAGTCATTAAAGCAAAAAGACGGCGATATGCTCGCCGTCTTTTGTATGGATTGATCTATCACTTCTCTGGGGTTGGTCGCATCCATAAGTCGCCGAGGCGGGGCAGCAGGAAGTAATCCAGGCCAATGTAACCAGCGATCTTCCAGGCGAGCACGAGCAGAACGGAGAGACCGAAGAACACGCCGTTGACGCTCGCGGAACCTGCCATGATGAAGTTCCAATTCATGAAGCCAGCGAAGAAAGCTGTGGCGCCAATGAACAGGCCAGCGATCAGGGCGATCCCGAAGAGTACTTCACTGACAGCTACGATTTTCGCGAACCAGGTATAGGCTTGCGCATCCAGCATGGACTGAAGAAAGTTGCGATACCAGTCGTAGGCGATAGGTGGGCGTCCCTGTTCGGGAATTTTCACCGCGTTCGTCCAGAAGCCCTTCAGCGCGTTGCCTGTGACCATCCAGTCAGGGCTTTCGAGTTTGTGCAGGCCAGCTTCGATCCATTCCCAGCCCAGCCACAGGCGAGCGATCAGCCAAATGACCGAAGCGCGCTTGTCGCTGAACAGGAAGTTAAGGAAGGATGGGGTTTCGAGCGTTTGACCCTTGCGGGTGATTACATAAGTAGACATGAGATTACTCCTTTGTTTTTTGTATCTACTGAATTTCAATTACGTTCATGCCTAATTTACACCTGTTGAGTCCGAATTTGCAGTGACATCTATCATTGAAATGGACAATGTTTATCCATATTGTCATATGACATTGTCATACTAAAAATCTGACATAGATTATCTATGATTCGCTTTGTTATAATGAATTTTGCACTTCTATAAGTCGCCGAAAGGAGATTCCCGATGGACTCATTCCGTTTTGAGGATGCGATTCGTTTCAGGCTTGTCACACAACGGGAGGATACCGGCGCGCAAATCCAGGTGTTTTTTGGGGTTTTGCTGGGCGTACTGTTGCGCTGGATTCTGGTGGATGTATTGAAGAACCAAGCCTCCTGGAGCTTCGCGGTGATCATTGCGCGCGTCGTAGTTGCTCTGGTTGCGACTATCTTTGTCTTTTCAGGATATTGGCAGAAAGTAAAGGACCAGCCAGCTGGCATGCGTTTCCTGAACGCATTGGTTTATGGTGTTTCCATCGATGCTCTCGTTGGGCCGTGGACCTATTAGGAGGAAGCTCCGATGAATACATTTCGTTTCAATGATGCCGTCCGATTCAAACTGGCGACCCAACAGGAAGATACTGGTGCCAAAGTCCAAGTTTTCATCGGTGTTTTTCTGGGAGTGCTTCTGCGCTGGATTTATAGTATTGCCGTGGAGGTGATCAAGAATCAAGCCCCCTGGTGCTTTGGATCATTGACAGTAATTCTGATTCGCCTTGCGGTTGCTTTGGGTGTGACCTTCTTCGTATTTTCAGGTTACTGGCAGAACGTAAAGGACCAACCTGCCAGTATGCGGTTTTGGAATGCCATGGCTTATGGCATCACGATGGATGTCATAACGAGTTCATGGCTGCCATCAACCTGTTGAGATAGTAAATGGATTTAAAGCAAAAGAGAGAAGGTTTATGCCTTCTCTCTTTTTTATTCGCTCTTCTCGTTTTTAGTGCTCTTTTTCTTTTCCGTGGATTTGTTTTCTTCCCCATGACTATGACTATGGTCGTGATCGTGGTCATGCGTGGGCTCAGTTTTGCTTTCACGCGTCGCGCGCCCAGAAGGCGATTTATTGTCGGTTGCGTAAAAACCCGAACCCTTGAAAATGATCTTGGTGGGGGTGATCACTTTCTTCAATGATTTTTTGCGGCACTCGGGGCAGGTCCTCAATGGTGAATCATGAAAAGATTGATGTCGTTCAAATTGCACGCCACAAGATTCACAACGATATGTATAAACTGGCATTTCGTACTCCTTGCTTTTGAAATAGCGTGGGCATTATAGCGCGCCTAAGAAATGAAGGCAAGAGCAATGCTTTAAAATGATAAACCGAATCTTTGCTTTTTGCCTGACAAGCGCCACCACTATCTCCGGAAATTATAGCTTGGGGCAGTAAGAATTGCGTTAACGGATTCCGCTGTCGTACGTTACGAAAAGCTGAGTAAACCTGCCAGCTGCAACAGTAAATGCCTGATCGCCTGTGTACGGCATGGCATTCGTCGACTCTGGGTGCAGCACATACTGTCCAGGCTGAAGAGCGAGCCTGAAGCGACCCTGTTGGTCGGTCTGTACCCGTGTGATCGTTCTACCATCTGAGCTGTTGACCGTCAGCATAGCCTGGTATGGCTGATCGGGACATTCCTGTCCTGGGGTTACCAACGGACACACAGGGCCGAGGAAGACCTGTCCTTCCAGACCGCTATCGGCGGGAGCGGCTTCCTGAATGGAGCAGGTGGCGAGCAAGATGATCAAAATGCCAATCACAAATTGGATTCTCATAGCTCTCTCCTTTTGTATATTGTATGAACTTTGTAAGAGCAAGATTTGTTCCCCTGATTCAGCAAGATGGCTGTTACGGTTTTGTAACATCCCATAAGGAAAGCGAAACGGGTGTGTATTCAATCTATGGCACGACTGTGATGCTGGGCAGATTTTCGAGATCCCCTTGCCATGGCAGATACTGTGCAAAAGTCTTCAGATCATATGACCCTTTGATATCTCGACGGTACAGGTAATAGATAT
>Ga0114129_10013635_pt1 | contig 11581 bp, 9 predicted proteins | sample RhiMetdeltSRZDD1_FD_80071 | JGI IMG/M metagenome (GOLD analysis project Ga0114129, IMG submission 80071) | Populus rhizosphere microbial communities from Tennessee, USA - Rhizosphere MetaG P. deltoides SRZDD1 (version 2) (version 2) | ecosystem: Host-associated > Plants > Roots > Rhizosphere >... | reverse complement strand
CTAGGGTCTGTGCACAACTTTCCCATGGAATGTTGTCCATTTGTAAAAAACTCGTAAGTCCATGAATTTCCTATTGACAAGTATGCAACGAGGAGTATACTCCGCCGGGGCGTGGGAAAAAGTGGGTGATCATGGATGGAAAAATGAAGTAGACGCTGAAGCGCATTTGCCAGTCCTTCCTTCCGAAGTGCTGTCGTGGCTGAGGCCTGGAGCTGGTTCTATCATGCTGGATTGTACGGTGGGATATTGTGGGCATGCGAGAGCCATCCTTGAGTCAAGCGCGCCTGACGGTACTGTCATCGGAATCGATCGCGATGAGGCGGCGATTACATCATGTAAAAAACGGCTCGAGCGATTTGGCTCGCGGTTTGTTTTGATCAAGGGTCACTTTCTGGATTTGAAGCGCCATCTTGCAGATCTCGGCATCTCAAAAGTTAATGGCGTGTTGTTTGACCTCGGCGTGTCATCACCACAGCTCGATGATCCGTCGCGGGGGTTCAGCTTTCAGACTGATGGACCGCTCGACATGCGAATGGACCAAACGGAGGAAACGACCGCGGCCGATATTGTGAATCGTATGGGCGAAGCAGATTTGGCCAACATGATCTATGAGTTCGGCGAAGAACGATTGTCGCGTCGCATCGCCCGCGCGATCATCCGCGCCCGCACGAGGCGGCCGTTGGAGACGACGAGGGAATTAGTTTCGGCCATCGAAGGCGCAGTTCCCGGATCCTATCGACGAGGTCGCATCCATTTTGCCACCAGGACTTTTCAGGCGCTTCGCATCGCTGTAAATCAGGAGCTGGATCACCTCGCCTCAGCGCTATGCGATGCCGCTGATGTGTTGGAGCCGGGCGGCCGTTTATGCGTCATCTCTTTTCATTCGCTGGAGGATCGTATCGTGAAACAAACTTTCCGACGTCTGTCCGGTGCACAGCTCACCGTTTTAACGAAGAAGCCGCAACTGCCCACCCGGGACGAAATGAAGAGCAATCCCCGATCTCGGAGTGCCAAGCTTCGGGTCGGGGAACGCCACACCGAAAGTGGACACGCATGAAAGCCGTCGCGATTCTCGCCGGCATGGGTTTGGTTTTCGTCTTCGTATGGGAACGAGTCGACGTCGTTCGGCTCGGCTATCAGATCGAGCGATTGAAGACGCAGAAGGTGGCGTTGGAACGGGAACGAGATCAATTGCAAGTCAAGTTTTCAACCCTGACGGCACCAGAGCGCATTGCCAAGGTGGCGACGGAGAAACTGGGATTGATTCCACCGCAGCCGGGACAGGTTCTCATGGTTCGACAACAACACGAGGCGCCTCTGTCGCCGTTTGCCATAGAACAGGTTCGGGTGGCACGACATATAAAGGAGTGAGGGTGGCCGGAGTCACGACAGGACCGTCTCGCAGTCGACGTTACGTCATGCTGGTGGTGCTGCTCTGCGGGTTCGGGGGGATTTTGTTCCGTTTGGTCAACCTGCAAGTGCTTCAAGCGGCGGAGCTGACGGCGAGAGCGGATCGCCAACATCAAAAGAGCGTGACCTTCGAGGGGGCCAGAGGCACGGTAACGGACCGGCACGGCAAAGTGCTCGCGATGAACGTGGAAGTGCCGTCGGTCTTCGGCGTTCCGACGGCGCTTGAGAATCCATCCCTTGCTGCCCGCCATCTTTCTCCGGTTCTCCATGTGCGCCGCGACGAACTGGAAAAGAAGCTTCGCCAGGACAAGAGTTTCGTGTGGTTGGCACGGAAGGTCGAGCCGGAACAGGGACAGCGACTCGAGCGGTTGTCTCTCGAGGGAATCGGGGTAGTGATGGAGGGCCGCCGGTTCTATCCGAAGGGTCCGTTGCTCGCACATGTGCTCGGTTTTGCGGGCATGGATGGCCAAGGGCTCGAAGGTCTGGAGCGGCGCTATGAGTCGCAATTGCAAGGCGAAAAGCGCGTGACGATTCTCCAGCGGGATGCCTTGGGCCGCACCGTATTTCCCAAGGGACTCGCCGAAAAGCCGCCCGCTCCGGGGCATGCGTTGACCCTGACGATCGACGAAGTGATCCAGTACATCGCTGAGAAAGAATTGGAGGAGACGGTGAATCATGCCCGCGCCAAGGGCGGGACCATTATCGTGGTGGAGCCTCGAACAGGGGCCATTCTTGCCATGGCCGTCAGCCCGCGGTTCGATCCAAATGCCGTGATGGCGCTCACGCCGGATCGATGGCGGAATCGCGCTCTGACGGACACCTACGAGCCTGGTTCGACGATGAAGGTAATGGTGGCTGCGGCGGCCCTGGAAGAAAGGGTCATGATGCCTGGTACGATGTTATTCGGCGAGAACGGCCGCATGACAGTGGCCAATACGACGATTCACGATCACGAGAAAATGGGGTGGATCACCTTTGCCCAAATGGTCCAGAAGTCCAGCAATATTGGTGCGGCGAAAACCGGCATGGCATTGGGCGAGCAGCGGCTCTATCGGTATCTCCAATCGTTCGGGTTTGGCCAACGAACCGATGTCGATTTGCCCGGTGAAGTCAGCGGGATGCTGAAGTCTCCGAAAGACTGGGGCCGCCGCTCGCTGGCTTCGATCTCGATGGGACAGGAAATCGGCATCACTGCGCTTCAGATGGTGTCCGCGGTGGCAGCCATCGCTAACGATGGGGTGCTGATGAAGCCTTACGTGGTCGCCGAAGTCCGGGACCAGAAGGGAACGCTTGTCAAAGAGGTGCTGCCACAAGTAAGGCGGCGCGTCGTGTCACCCGACACCGCCAGGACGTTGACGACGATCCTGGAAGGCGTGGTGACGAATGGTACGGGAATCAAGGCTGCGATACCGGGATTCCGAGTAGCGGGGAAAACCGGTACGGCGCAAAAGATCGATCCTCGAACCGGCACCTATTCTTCGACCCAGTTCGTCGGGTCGTTCGTCGGATATGTTCCGGCAGAGGCTCCCCGGTTGGCGATGATCGTCGTCATCGATGAGCCGCAAGGAGAAGCATGGGGCGGTGTCGTCTCGGCTCCTGTGTTCCGACGCGTCGGCGAGCAAGTCCTGAATTACTTAGGTGTGTCACGGGACGACCAAATCAAGATCGCGATGGCGAAACTATAGATTGACGCGATGGAACGAAGGTCGACGACGATGGCGCAATTGGTTTCCGCCTTGCAAGGCCGGGTGGAGATCGTCGAACAGCGAGGCAGCTGTGACCGACCGGTCACGGCGGTCACGGATGATTCCCGGGCTGTGGCGGCTGGCAGTCTCTTCATCGCCGTCAAAGGGGAACGTGTCGACGGCCATGCCTTTGTCAAGCAAGCCGTAGAGGCCGGTGCCGTAGCGATCGTCGGACAAGTGCCGGTGGACACGGGATCTGTACCGCTTGTACGGGTCGGCGACTCACGCAAAGCGCTTGGATTGATGGGCAGTTGTTTCTACGGCGATCCTTCTACGCGGATGATGATGGTCGGCGTCACCGGCACCAACGGCAAAACCACATCGACCTATCTGAGCAAAGCGCTCTTGGAAGGCATCGGTCGCAGGGTCGGATTGATCGGCACCGTGGCCTATCAAATCGGACAAGAGACCGTTCCTGCTTCGCATACCACGCCCGGCGCGCTCGAGCTCCAATGCCTGTTGGCAAGAATGACCGAAGCACAATTGAACACTGTCGTCATGGAAGTCTCGTCTCATGCGCTGGCATTGGACCGCACGGCCGGCTGCGAATACGACGCCGCCGTCTTTACCAATTTGACGCAGGACCATCTCGATTTCCATCGGACGATGGAAGAGTATTTTCAGGCCAAGTTGCGGCTCTTCGCCGGGCTCGGCCGAGGCCGAAAATACGGCCAGCGGGCGATTGTGAATATGGACGATCCACGCGGCGTGGAGGTTCGCGCGGCTTGCCGCGTCCCGGTGTGGGGCTATGCTGTCGCAGGAAAAGCAGATCTCAAGGCCGAGCAGGTAAAGCTTTCGATGGCGGGAACGACCTTTACGGCCGTCACACCGGCTGGCTCGATTCCTATCGAGAGCCATCTGGTCGGTGAGCACAATGTCTACAACTTGTTGGGAGCGATCGGCGTCGCGCTTCACGCCGGCGCCACCTGCGATCAGGTGCGTGAAGCGGTCGCTCGCGTGACAAATGTGCCTGGTCGATTCGAACGGGTTTCGGCGGGACAAGATTTTACGGTCGTGGTGGATTACGCACATACTGAGGATGCCTTGATGCGTCTCTTGACGGCCGCACAGGCCGTAAAGGCGAACCGTATCATCACCGTCTTCGGGTGCGGCGGCGATCGCGACCGGGGAAAACGTCCGAAGATGGGACGTGCGGCGGTGGAATGCAGCGATGTCGTCGTGCTGACATCCGACAACCCTCGGACGGAAGACCCCATGGCCATCCTTCAAGAAGTGGAAGTCGGCATTCGTGAGGCGCTTCAACGCAGGAGTCAGGTGGACTTTCACCTGATCGCCGACCGGCGCGAGGCGATTGCGACCGCCGTCCGTCTTGCCCGCCCCGGCGATATCGTGCTCATCGCAGGCAAAGGACACGAAGATTATCAGATCATCGGCACCAAGAAATTTCATTTTGACGATCGCGAGATCGCTCGCGAAGCGATCCGGCAGCTGAAGACTTGCGCGTGAGCGTGCAGCACGGCGTGGGCGGGGACACAGCGAGCAATCGATGGCGTTGTTTACCGTAGAAGAACTGCGAGAGGTGATCAGTGTGAAGGTGCTGGCAGGCGAGGCTTCGTCCTTCGCGAAGCGGTGGATCAGAAACGTGAGTACTGATTCGCGCTCGATCAAACGCGGAGACCTGTTCGTCGCATTGCACGGAGAGCGTTTCGACGGGCATGAGTTCGTACCGTCCGTACTCGCGATCGGCGCGGTCGGAGCCATCGTACACGATCAGTACCGCCTTCCGCCGGGCAAAGCGCCGACCGACCGCTTTATGCCGTTTCTGTTGGGGGTGCGGGATCCGCTCTTCGCGTATCAGCAATTGGCGACACATTATCGCAGCCGGTTCGACATTCCCGTGGTGGCCGTGACCGGCAGCAACGGCAAGACCACGACGAAGGAAATGGTCGCTGCCGTCTTGGCCCAGCGCTGGCGCACGCTTAAGACCGAAGGTAATTACAACAACCGGATCGGCGTGCCGCACACGCTCTTCCGGCTCACGGCTCGTCATCAGGCTGCCGTCATCGAAATGGGCGTCGATGCACAAGGGCAGACGACCAGGCTCGGTGAGATGGTCCGGCCGACGATCGGCATCATCACCAACATCGGGCCGGACCATTTGGAATTCTTCGGCAGCATGGAGGGATCGGCGCAGGCCAAGGCGGAGCTCTTGGACCTGCTTCCCTCGAATGGTACGGCCATCCTCAATGCCGACGATTCGTACTTCGACTATCTCGCCGCTCGGGCCCGTTGTCGTGTGGTTTCCTTTGGACTGTCCGAAAAGGCCGATGTACGGGCGACAGACGTCGTGTCCGACGTCAAACGCGGAATGGGTTTTCACCTGCTCCTTCCGGGAAAAAACCGGCATACGGCCGTGACGATCAGAGTACACGGAACTCATAACGTTGCCAATGCGCTCGCGGCGGCCGCAACCGGCTTTGCGTTGAACATACCCGGCGCGACCATCGCGCAGGGATTGGCAAGATTCCGTCCTGCTGCCATGCGCTCGCAGGTCCTCGGGCGTCAGGGAATTCAAATCATCAGTGACTGTTACAACGCGAATCCTGCCTCGATGAAGGCGGCGATCGAGGTGCTCGCACAGTGGAAGCCGGCGCGGGAACGGATGGCGGTGCTGGGCGACATGCTGGAACTTGGGGCCGAGTCAAGGCAGATGCATCGCGAGGTCGGACAGTTCCTCGCGGGACGGGGATTGTCTCGGCTGATCGCCTGTGGGTCACTGGGGCACGACATCGCGGACGGAGCCCGGAGGGCCGGCATGGCGGAATCGGCGATTGTCGAGGTGCCCGATGCCGCCGCCGCGACTGAGCTCGTCCGGACCACGGCTCGCCAAGGTGATGTTGTCCTGGTCAAAGCTTCTCGAGGCATGAAAATGGAGCAGGTCGTCGAAGGGCTGACGGGAGCGAGGACCGTCACGAAACGAGCGTCTTAAGTGTCGGAGGTCCGTTTCGTTTTCAGAAGGGGTGCATGCTCTATATCTGGTTATATCCGTTCCATACGGAATATTCGTTCCTGAATGTCTTTCGGTATCTGAGCTTCCGCATCATCTATGCGGCGGTGACGGCCTTTCTGATCGCCTTTGTGCTTGCTCCGTGGCTGATCAAGAAACTTCAGGGCATCAAGCTGGGGCAACAGATACGGGACGACGGGCCCAAACGGCACTTGGCAAAGAGCGGTACGCCGACCATGGGAGGCCTCTTGATCATCTTCGCCGTACTCCTCTCGACGCTCCTCTGGGCCGATGTGACGAAGCCCTACGTATGGCTCGTGATGATCGTCACGCTGGGGTTCGGCGCGATCGGATTCACCGACGACTACCTCAAGTTCATCAGAACACAATCGAAAGGACTGTCGGCGGTGCAGAAGTTCAGCGCTCAAATAGTCATCGCCCTGCTGATTGCGGTCGCGCTCTATTTCATACCCGGGTACACCACGAAACTCAGCGTACCGTTCTTCAAAAACGTCATGCCGGACCTCGGCTGGTTCTATGTGTTGTTCGTCGTGTTGGTCATTGTTGGAAGTTCAAATGCGGTCAACCTCACTGACGGGCTGGACGGCTTGGCGATTGGACCGATCATGATCGCGGCGCTGGCCTATACCATCGTCGCCTATGTGGCCGGACATCGGATCATGTCCGACTACCTCCTGATTCCCCATATCGAAGGAGCCGGAGAGATTGCCGTCTTTACGGCGGCGATCTTGGGATCGAGCCTCGGATTTCTCTGGTTCAACACCTATCCTGCCACGGTGTTCATGGGCGACGTGGGGTCGTTGCCGCTCGGTGCCGCACTGGGCACGGTGGCGGTGATCAGCAAGCATGAGCTGCTGTTGCTCATGGTCGGCGGCGTGTTCGTGATCGAAGCGGTGTCCGTCATTTTTCAGGTCGCCTCGTTTAAATCGAGGGGGAAACGCATTTTTCTCATGGCGCCTATCCACCACCATTTTGAAATGAAGGGCTGGGAAGAACCGAAGGTCGTCGTTCGCCTGTGGATCATCGCTATTCTTCTGGCGCTATTGAGCCTCAGCACGTTGAAGCTACGGTGACGAGCATGGTGGGAGCAGAGCGCGTGGATTTGGCGGGTGCGCGGGTCACCGTGATGGGATTGGCCAGAAGCGGTGTGGCCGCCTGCCGTTTGCTGCAAGAGGCGGGCGCCCAAGTCACGGTGGCCGACCGAAAGGACCAGCGTGAACTTGCGAACGTACTCGGAGAGATCGACCGGAGCATGGTGCAGATCGCAGTCGGCGCAGACTACGAAACGTCCCTTGATGCGGCTGATCTTGTCGTGATCAGCCCTGGCGTGCCCTATCGTATCGAGGTGCTTGAGCGGGTCCGCCGCCGTGGCGTGAAGGTCATCGGCGAACTGGAGTTGGCGTCGCGCTTTCTTTGCGCTCCCACGCTGGCAGTCACCGGCACGAACGGGAAAAGCACCACCGTCACGTTGATCGGAAAGATCTTGGCGGAGCAGGGCAAACGCCCCTTCGTCGGCGGCAACCTGGGAACGGCGCTCAGCGAAGCGGCTTGGATGACGCTGCAAGCGACCAAGCAAGGCAAGCCCTCTCCGTACGACTGCCTGGTGGTGGAAGTGTCGAGCTTTCAATTGGAGACGATCGATCAGTTTCATCCGTGGATGGCAGCCATCCTCAATGTCACCGTCGACCATCAAGATCGCTACGATTCGCTGGACGAATACCTTTCTGCAAAAGAGCGAATTTTTGAAAATCAAACGCCGACGGACTTTGCGCTCTTCAATCTCGACGATGCCAAAGTCGCGGCGATGAGAAAACGTGTCCGTGCAAAACGGTTGGGGTTCACGAAAGCGTCCTCCATCGGAATCGATCTGGACGGAGGGACCTTTCTCGACGGCGAGGCGATCGTGACGACGGTGACCGGTAGCCGTCAGGAACTCTGCCGCCGGAGCGACATTCGGATGCTGGGCCATCACAACGTTGAAAACGTGATGGCCGCTGCCACTTGTGCGGCGCTGTGGGGCTGTCCGGCGGACCTGATCCGGCGCGTGGTCACCGCCTTCCCGGGATTGGAACATGCGCTGGAACTCGTCCGGGAGCGTCGTGGCGTCCGCTTTGTGAACGATTCCAAAGGCACGAACGTCGACGCCACGTTGAAGGCGCTCGAAGGGATCGACCAGCCGATCTGGCTGATTGCCGGTGGGCGGGACAAGGGAGGAGATTTTGCCCGACTGACAGAAGCGGTTCGACGAAGGGTGAAGCACGTGATTCTCATCGGTGAAGCCGCGCCGATACTGAAACGCGCGTGGACCGGGACGACGGCAATGAGCGAAGCAACCACGTTGCGTGAAGCGATCGAGTTGGCCGCACGCGAAGCAGCGTCCGGCGAGGTGGTCCTGTTGTCGCCTGCTTGCGCGAGTTTCGACATGTTTGCCGATTATCAAGATCGCGGCCGGCAGTTTAAAGCGGCGGTTCGGGCTTTGCCGGCGTGACGGGTGTGAAGGAGAAGCAGCGCTGAGCGATGGCATCGCGATCTTCAGGGACCTTGTCATTGCCATGGCCGACGGCCGGCCAGCGACCCGGCAGGCAACGAGTGGCCATGGACCACACCGTGCTCTTTGTCACGCTGACCTTGGCGCTGGTGGGGCTGGTGATGGTCTTCAGCGCGAGCGCCATCGTGGCCGGCAACCGGTTTCAGGATCCGGAATTCTTTCTCAAGCGGCAAGTGGCTTGGCTCGGATTCGGGTTCTTGTTGATGCACCTGACGTCGAGGATCGACTACACGCTCTGGAAGAAACTGTCGGTTCCCATCCTCGTATGTATGGTGGCCCTCTTGGTGATGGTCTTGATCCCCGGAGTCGGAATGGCGGCGAAAGGGGCCAGACGCTGGTTGCGAGCCGGACCGATTTCGATTCAACCGGCCGAAATGGTCAAGCTCGCCGCGGTGATTTATCTTGCGTCCTATTTGACGAAAAAGGCGGACAAGCTCTCGATGTTCCGTGCAGGGCTGGTTCCGGCGCTCGTCGTGATCGGATTGCTCAGCGGATTGGTCCTGCTCGAACCGGATTTGGGAACAGTGGTGGTGATCGGATTGGTCACGGTGGGGCTCTTGTTTCTCGGGGGCGCTCGTTTCTCCCACCTGGTCGGTCTTGGTCTCTGTGTGATTCCGACCGTGCTCGTGTTGGTCCTTGGCTCCAGCTATCGTCGGCAACGGTTGATGACCTTCTTGGCGCCGTGGAAGGATGCCTCCGATGCGGGATTTCAGATTACCCAGTCGTTTCTCGCGTTCGGCAGTGGAGGTCCGTTCGGAGTGGGATTGGGCCAAGGGAAACAGAAACTGTTTTTTCTGCCCGAAGCGCATACGGATTTTGTCTTGGCGCTCGTAGGCGAAGAGCTGGGTCTGGCCGGCACGGCGACCGTTATCCTGTTGTTCGGGATGTTGGTCTGGCGCGGGTTTCTCATCTCGGCGCGCGCCCGTGTGCCGTTCGGGAAGTATCTGGCCATGGGCATCACGCTGTTGATCGGGCTTCAAGCGTTGGTCAATGCGGCGGTCGTAACCGGATTAGTGCCGACGAAAGGATTGACCTTGCCGTTCGTCAGTTACGGTGGGTCATCGCTCGTCGTGAGTTTTGTCGGCGTCGGCATGTTGCTCAACATTTCGCGGGACCGGCATGCCGGCGGAGCCAAAGGCGGACGTGGTGAGTCGGATCACTGATGACGATCGTCATTGCGGCAGGGGGAACAGGCGGCCATCTGTATCCGGCCGTGGCGTTGGCGCGGGAATTTCTTCGCCGCGATCCGGTGACGAGCATCGTGTTCGTCGGTACGCCGCGCGGCCTCGAATCCAAAGTGTTGGCGCACGAAGGATTCGAACTGGCATTGATCGGCGCCAAGCCGGTTATGGGGATGGGGCTGTTCGGCATGGTGAAGGGACTGTGTGCCATGCCCATCAGTTTCTGGCAGTGCCTGCGAATCATTCGGACGCGAAATGTGAAGCTTGTGATCGGGATCGGAGGCTACACGAGTCCTATGATGGTGTTGGCGGCCGCCCTTGCCTGCGTGGCACGCGTCATCCTCGAACCCAATGCCGACCCGGGGATGGCGAACAAAGCGGTGGGTTCATTGGCGCAGAGGGTCTTCCTGGCATTCGAGTCGGCTGCCGGCTCGTTCGATCGGGCGAAGGTTCGGGTCGTGGGGACGCCCATCCGCCGGGCCTTCTTGGACGTGGCCAGGCCCGCGGCGACCGACGTACGCAAGTCGGGTGGGCGGCATCTGCTGATCTTTGGCGGAAGCCAAGGGGCGAAGGCAATCAACGATGCGGTGATCGAAGGACTCGGTGACATGCTGGCCCGCCGCCCGGAGATGACCATCACCCATCAGACCGGTGAGCCGGACCATGCCCGTGTCGCAGAAACCTATCGACGAGCGGGAGTCACCGCGACCGTGACGCCGTTCATCTACGACATGCCGTCGGCCATCAATGATGCCGATCTCGTGATAGCCCGCTCCGGCGCGATCACCGTGGCGGAACTCACGACCTGCGGGAAGCCGGCGGTGCTCATTCCTCTGCCGGCCGCCATATACAACCATCAAATGAAGAATGCCAAGGTGATGGAGGCAGCAGGCGCTGCCGTCGTGCTGTCGCAAGCGGAGCTCACCGGCAGCAAGTTGGCGCAAACCGTCACCGGGATTTTGGAAAACACCGAACGGCTGAAGGCAATGGGCGCTGCGAGTTTGAGGCTGAGACGGACCGATGCGGCCGAGACGATCGTCCGTGAATGCTATGAACTCATAGGAGAGCAGCATGATGATCACCAGCCTGTTGGAGCGGCAAGAGTCTAATGGTGCCAAGCAGCAGCGGAGCCAAGGGTTCAATCCTTCACAACCGGTCAACGGACTGAGGCACGCACCAATGTTTCGCAAGACGCAACAAATTCACCTCGTTGGGATCGGTGGTGCAGGCATGAGCGGGATCGCTGAAGTCCTACTGACACTCGGTTACAAAGTCACCGGGTCGGATCTACAGGCGTCGGATACGACTCGCCGGCTAGAGGAACTCGGCGGACGGATCTCCATCGGCCACCAGGAATCGAATGTGGGCGACGCGCAGGTGGTCGTCATTTCGTCGGCCGTCTCGCCGCAGAATCCGGAAGTGCTATTCGCGAAATCGAAACAGATTCCGGTGATTCCGCGCGCCGAAATGCTGGCGGAGTTGATGCGGTTGAAGTTCGGCGTGGCGATCGCCGGCGCCCATGGAAAAACCACTACGACTTCGATGGTCGCCAACGTACTGGCGCAAGGCGGGCTGGATCCGACCATGGTCATCGGAGGGAAGGTCAATGCATTGGGCAGCCATGCGCGATTGGGCCGTGGTGATCTGCTCGTGGCGGAAGCGGACGAGAGCGACGGCTCGTTCCTGCGCTTGTCTCCGACTATCGTCG
>Ga0114129_10013634_pt1 | contig 11582 bp, 9 predicted proteins | sample RhiMetdeltSRZDD1_FD_80071 | JGI IMG/M metagenome (GOLD analysis project Ga0114129, IMG submission 80071) | Populus rhizosphere microbial communities from Tennessee, USA - Rhizosphere MetaG P. deltoides SRZDD1 (version 2) (version 2) | ecosystem: Host-associated > Plants > Roots > Rhizosphere >... | reverse complement strand
GTGCACCAGCCAGGTGGCCATCTCCCGGTCGCCTTGACGAGTTCGCGAGCCTCTGGTTGTGGCGGTGCGTCGAGCCCGGTCGAGCGATGCGAGCGCTGTCGCGGACGTCTGGCTTCGATCGAGGCGGGCATCCATACCGGCGATTCCTCCGCCCGTGCACAGCGATGCCGAGGTACGGGCGTGGTTTGAAGACGTCGTCCTGCCATCCAAGGACGTCTGGATCGCCACGGGCGACGGGGGGATCGTCGCTCTGCTCGTACTCGACCCCGGGTGGATCGACCAGCTGTACGTCGACCCTGATCACGTCGGGAGAGGCATCGGCTCCCAGCTCGTCGCCCTCGCCAAGCAACGCTCGCTCGGTGAGCTGAGCCTGTGGACGTTCCAGTCGAACGCGAGAGCCCGACGCTTCTACGAACGCCACGGCTTCACCGCCGTCGAGGCCACCGACGGCGACAACGAGGAAGGTGCTCCTGACGTTCGGTATGTCTGGCGCAGGACCGACGCCGCGGGTGTCGCGTAGACGCCAGACCGTGCACTGGTAGCACTCGGGTGGAGCGTTAGAGGCTCACGTAGACCGCGTCGACGAGTGCCTGATTGCGAGGGCTCTGCCAGCGTGGGTGGACGGAATTCATCACGTAGCCGAGCGCAACCCGAGCGTCGGGATCGCCGAAGCCGAGTGCGCCCCCCGTGCCGAAGTGGCCGAAGCTCCGCCGGTTCGGTCCGAAGGGCCGGTCGGGTCGTGTCGGTTGGAAGCCGAGCCCGAAGGTTGCCTCGCGCTCGAGGACCGGGCACCACCCCTCGGATTGTGGCGCCGTTGCCTCGGCGAGCAGGTCCCGATCGAGGATGGTGATGCCGTCGACGAAGCCGCCGGCGGCCAGCGCGGTGTAGACGCGGGCCACGCCTCGCGCGGTCGCATGGAGGTTCGTCGACGGCACCTGGGACGTTCGCCACTGCGTCGTGTTGACGACACCGATGCTCGAGTAACCCGGCGGGTTGGCGTAACCAAGGGCGATCATGCGCTGCTCGTCGGTGGCGGCGCTCGCCACGAGCCAGTCGATGCCACCGGCCACATCGATCTCCCACTCGATGTCCGCGCACCGTGCTTGCTGCGTCGCATCAAGACCCCAGGCGAGGTCGGCGCCGAGCGGGCCTGCGATCTCTTCGCGCAGCCACGCGCCGGGGAGGCGTCCGTCGATCCTCCTGGCCAGCTCCCCGACCAGATGGCCGTAGGTGTTCGTGTGATAGGCGTGCCGCGTCCCTGGCTCCCACCATGGCTCTGTCGCTGCGATCGAACGACACATCGTGTGCCAGTCCCACAGCGCGTCGTTCGTCAGCGGTTCGCGGATCGCGGGGACACCTGCCCGGTGGCACAACACATGCCGCACGGTCGCTCCCTGTTGGCCAGCGAGGAATTCGGGCCACCATCGGCTCGCGGGCGCGTCGAGATCGACGTGGCCCCGCGCGGCGAGCTGCAGCAGCGACAACGCAACGATCGGCTTACCCACCGAGTAGGCGTTCACCAGCGTGTCCCCGGTGAAACGACGCCTGCGGTCGGGGTCCGCCCATCCTCCCCAGAGGTCGACAACGACGTGCCCATCCACCGTCACGCAGCACGCTGCGCCAACCTCCCCGCGGTCGAAGTTGGCGGTGAAGGCTTCCCGTACCGCACAGAACGCTCGATCACAGGTCCCCTCGACGACGACCACGAGAAGACCGTAGGCCCCGGGCGGTGGACGCACGGCTGGCTAGCACGGTGCTCGAGGCCTACCGAGAGCTCGAGGACGAGGGCCCTGGGGGCCGCCGGGCCCGGAGTGGGGACGTTCGTGACCGCGACGCTTTCCGACACCTAGCTCGCGGCGCACGGACCGCTGCGTCACGAGTTCCAGCGCTGGCTGCCTGTGGCGGATCCGCGCCCGCGCCGAGATCAACGCTCGCGTTCGGCCTCAGGACCGGGGCGTCGCGAACCCGCGGACCTCACCCTCGGCGATCAGCGTGAAGCCCTCGGGGAACTCCGGGTCCGAGCCGTCGGACACCTCGGTGAAGCTGAACGTGCACGCGATGACGTCACCCTTGTTCTTGGCGCTCTGGCCCTTGGGGAAGTCACCCTCGTCGACGAACTCGGTGACGAAATTGCCCTCAGCGTCGAACACCGTGCCGTGGAAGTCGCCGAACCACGTCGGAACGAAAACCGTGTTGCTGCCCCTGTCGTGGGCAGGCGTCCAGTTGCCATTCCCGGCCACCACGACCTCGTAGCTGGCGCCATCCTCACACGTGAGGTGCGTCACCCCGCCCTTCGGGTCGGCGCCCGCGGCTCCCACGCCGCTACCCAACACGCCGACTGCTACCGCCGCGCCGCCGAGCGCGCGTGTCATCCATCCCGTCATCTGGGATTCCTTCCGCCGGGGACCGAGCCCGCTTACCGGTCCGTGGCGGCAGTGTCGGGGACAGCGGCGTCCGTGTCAAACGCCGCGCGCGTCCCCGCACCCATCGTCGCCACGGCCTCGGCGACCTCGTCGGTCGTTCCCGGGTTCGATTCCCGTCTCCATGCTGATCCGGGGTCGACACACACTGTTCTCGGACGTGGTGGTTTCTGGTATTTTCGGCCAGGGGGTTTGGACCGACGGAGGTAGGCCGATGGGTCTTTCCGCGCGACGGTTGGCGCTGGTCGCCTTGCTGGTGGGGGTGCTGGCGGGATGCCGGATCGACGTGGTCCTCCATCAACGGGATCCACTGCCGGGGGACATGGTGTGGGACGCCGACGACGTCGAGATGCTCCCGAACGGGGAGTTCGTCGCCGGTGGGTGCCTGTTCTCCGTCATCGGTCCAGGGTTGGGGGTGGTGGTGTTCGCGCCCGACGCCACCGTGGTGCGCGTCCTGTCGCGCTGCTCGTCGATCGAGGACGGCTCGCTGGGTGTCGCGACGACGGCGGACGGGACGATCTACTTCGTCCGCAGCCGGGAGATCGTCCCCTTCGAGGAGTACCGCTTCGAGCTGGTCCGCGTCCCGCCGGGCGGCAGCGCCTCCGATGGCGTCGTCGTCCACTCGGACACGAGTTCCGACCGGTTCAGCGTCCCCTTCGCCGCCCCGGTGGTGAGCCCGGACGGCTCGATCGTGCTCGTCCGGTCGACCGATCCTGACAAGCCCGGCATCTTCACCGTGACCGGCCCGACGACGCGCCATCGGCGCCCCGGGACCGAGGGCCTACTGGATGGATTTGAGGTGCGCAACGACGGCACGATCATCACCCCCGAGGGCAACACCGTCGTGAGCATCACCCGCCGAGGCATCAAGACCGTGCTCGCCGGTACCGGTCAGGCCGGGTTCTCGGGCGACGGTGGGCCGGCGACCCAGGCGACGTTCAACGACCCCAGCGACGTCGCCGAGGGCCCGGCGGGGGTGATCCACGTCGCCGACTTCGGGAACGACCGGATCCGCCGCATCGGGGCGGACGGCATCATCCGCACCGTCGCCGGCGGCGGCACCGAGGACCCCGACGCCGGCGGCCTGGCCATCAACGCCCAGCTCGACGGGCCATGGCGAATCGCCTACGACGGAACCCAACCCGGCGCCGGTGACGAGCTCTGGCTCCTCGACGAGCCCTTCGTCGACGGCGATCTGCTCTACCTCGGCATCCGCTGACCCGAACCGAGACCATGCCGGATGGTCAGCCTGGGAAGCGCCATGGAGGCCACGTGGTGGCACGGACGACCCCCTGCTTGCAACCGCGGCGATGGGAGATCCGGTGCGCCTGAGCTGCGTCTGCAAGTGACCCAGCGGCCTCCGTTTGCCAGGCGGACGTGCAGATGGTGCGTCGCCTACCGGTCCTCGATGACCATGAGCTGGTTGTCGCTGGGGTCTCGAAGAAAGAACAGCAGGGGGATCGTGCCGTCACCGCCGATCAACTCGCTGACGTCCACCTGCGCTGCCTTGAGCGTGGCGTGGTCAGCGCGAGGGTCCGCCGAGCGCAGCACGATGCCGGTAACTCGTCCGGGCGCGCGGACCTCGGCTGGCTCAGTCAATGCGACCGTGGCGCCACCGCGGGGCGGCGCAACCTCGACCCAGCGCTTCCCATCGCCGAAGGGGGTATCGATGACGAGCGAGAAGCCGAGCGTCTCGGTGTAGAACGCGATCGCTTCGTCTCGATCGTGGACCGGGATGTCCACTCTGACGATGTGCGTGAGATGGAGCACCGGAGCCCCCTTGGACCGCCGATCCGACCTTGTGTACACGATGGGTGCAGGCGGCCGGGAGATCGGGTGCTAGATCGATGCCGGAGACCGGGCCGTGCGGGGGTGCGCCAGAACGGGCATCATGCGCTCGTGTCGGAGCGCCGCGTCGAGTACGGCGCCGTCGACAACTTGAGCGGGGGGATGTGCGATTGCCTTCGAGGCGGGCTTTTGTTGCGGGTGCAGGAATGTGGGCCGCGCTGGCGTGCGTCGGATGTTCCGCGGATAGCCGCCAGAGCTCGAGGTCGAGTCGTCCTAACGTGCTGTACTTCACTGCCGACGATCTCGGCGCACGCTTGGGGGTGTACGGCAATCCGCACGCGCATACGCCTCACGTCGACGCGTTCGCTAATGAGTCCCTTCTGTTCGAACGTTGCTACTGTCAGGTGGCAATATGCGGAGCGTCCCGGGTCAGTATTCTGACGGGAGTTCGTCCCGAGAAGAGTCGGATCTTCGGGTTGACAGAGCAGTGGCAGCAGCGACTTCCCAACGCAGTCTCGCTTATACGCCTGTTCCGCAACGCCGGGTATCGCACGTACGGTATCGGGAAGATCAGCGATCCAAGGAATGGTCCGTTGGACGACGCGTGGACGGTTGATGAGACCACCATGGCTGGAGTGGGAAGCTCCAGCGAGCTGGTCGACATGCTTCGGCGCGTTGCGCAAGACAAGGCGGGGCCATTCTTCCTAGCGGTCGGCACTAGAGAGCCCCACTGTCCTTGGACACCGACTGCGCAGTCGCTCGCCACCTATGAGGACGAACCCGTTCCGGTCGAGGCGTCCGGCCGGCAGATGGATGCCTCGTGCAAATACCCGGACGAGGTGCTTACCGAGACACGCGCGCAACACTTCACCGAATTGCATTACGCCAGTATCACCGATGTTGACTCGATCTTTGGCGACGTAATGGCCGACGCCGAAGAGCTTGGGCTTCTGCGGGATACCATCGTGATCTTCTGGTCGGGCGACCACGGCTACTCGCTCGGCGAGAACGGCGTGTGGGGCAAGTGGTCCACCTACGACGTCGTGACCAAGATTCCTCTTCTCATGAAGGTTCCGGGTATGCATACGGCCGGACGGCGGACTCGCGCGCTGGTAGAAGCCGTCGACATGTATCCGACACTTGTTGAACTGTGCGGATTGCCGTTACCGCGCCAGGACCTTGATGGCGTCTCGTTCGTCCCACTTCTTGCTGAGCCTCAACGGGCTTGGAAGTTCGCCGCCTTCAACGTCAGCGCGCCCTATGGAGGCACCAGCGCCATGAAGACCGACCGCTACGACTTCATTGCTAATAGTCTAACGGGCGTAACAGAATTGTACGATCTGATGCAAGATCCGATGGAGATACATGATCTGGCGCCGTCGTCCCCGCAGTTGCTCCAGGCACTTCGCCAGATGCTCGACGCCGGTCCCGACGCTGCAAAGCCACCGGGGGTCTGACGCCGGTGACGCCGCTTGATCAGCGCATTGCAGCTCTCCACGGTCCGGGCGCATGCCCAGGGGGCCAGAGCGCCGCCGTTTGAGCGGCTGCGATGGCAGGCCACCACCAGGCCCCTGTCGCCGGCGTTTGTCAGTTGGGCGTGGGCTGGCTCGAAGTGCTCATTGCGTGGGTGCGTCGAGGAGGTCCAGGCGGTCCGCTTCGTGCTGGATGAGCGTCGCGCCGGTTCGGTGTGCGATTGCAAGCGCCTCCTGGACGAGGTTGTGTGTGGCGTTCGGGGAGTCCCCGAGGTGCCGGCGGGCGGCGGCGAGTCGGAGCAGTTCGCGGCCGAGGAAGAGCGGGGTTTTGCGCTTGCGGCTGGCGGCGACGGCCTGCTCGGCGTGCTGTCTCGCGCGCTCGTGGTCGCCAGTCACGACTGCCATCTGTGCGAGGACGAGGTCGACGGTCGAGACGACGGTGGCCGAAAGGGCGGCGATTCGTCCGGCGAACGGGTGGAGCTGCTCCGCGATAGCCGCGGCGGCCGCTTGGTGGCCGAGGATGTCGGCGGTCTCGGCGAGCGCGGTCATGTCGGTGAGCCACAGTTGGTTGCGGCGGACGTCCCGGAAGTCGTTGCTCGAGAATGTGGTGAGGCTCGAGTGTGCGTCATCGAGTTGGCCGGCGAAGGCGTAGGCCGCGGCGAGGACGGCGCGGTATGAGGCGCCGAAGGCTGGATGGTCGGTTGCGGGCTCGATCAGCGGGATCAGCTCGCCGAGTCGGGCTTGGTGGCCGCGGATGGCCATCAGTACCGGTCCGTACCACAGCGTGGCGTCGAACCCGGGCGTGGCGAGGCTGAGCACGTCGTTCGCCGCCTGCTCGGCGCCGGCGAGATCGCCGGCGAGCAGCAGTTGCGACGAGCGGTACGTCGTGAACAGGGCGGCGTAGACCGGCGCCGGCTCGTCGCCGAGGAATGAACGGGCGGCAGACATTGCTCGGTCAGCCGAAGCCAGGTCGCCATCCTCGCGGAAGGTCCACGCCCGCTGGACGAGACCGTGGAGGACGAATGGTGTGTGGCCGGTTCGCCTGCCGAGGGTGATCAACCGGTTGGCTGTCGGGTGTCCGGCGTCGGCGTTGCCGGGGGTCTTGCCGGCGAGGCGGTAGGCGAGCAGGACGTGACCGAGGGTCTCGGGGTCGCCGAGCCGCTCGGCGATGCTCAGTGCTTCGCGCCCGAGGTCGAGCGCCCGGTCCGGATCGGTGAAGGTCACGTCCTCCGACAAGGCGGCGAGCGCCCGGGCGCGGAGCGCGCTGGGTTCGCGACCCAGTGCCAGGAGCGCCTCCTCGACGATGGCGACGAACTCGGGGTCGGCGCCGGGAACCGGCACGCCGCCGTAGCGGATCATTGCCAGCGCAACCTTGGCGAGCGCTCCCGGATCGGCGGCCTTGCGAGCCATCGTTGCGGCGCGCCGTAACAGCTCGCGGGACTGCGGATCACCGATACCGTTGAGCACCTCGCCGAGCTTGATGGTGAGCGTGAGGACGAGGTCCGGTCGCGGTTGCTCGATGATGGCGGCGATCTGGAGCGCCCGGCGATAGTGCGTCGCGGCTTCGCCGAGCGCCAGCGAGCGTTCGGCTCGAGCTGCCGCCAGCGTCGCGTAGTCCACGGCCTCGGGCGCGTTGCCCAGAGGCGCGGCGATCGAGGCGTGGCGGGCCAGCTCTGGCAGCACTGCCTCGTCGGCGGGAAACCGTGCCGCGAGGGTGGCGGCGACGGCGCGGTGGATCACCAGGCGTGTGTGGGGGGGAATGTTGTCGTAGCGGGCGCGCCGGAACAGCGCATGGGTGAACGCGAACTGTCCCGGTCGACCGGGCAGGGCGTGGCCGAGACCGGCTGCCGCGATGCGCTCGAGGCTCGCCAGCGTGGCCTCGAGATCGCAGCCCGCGCTGCGAGCGACGACGTCAGCATCGAACTCGGTCCCGACGACCGAGGCGACATCGAGGACGGTGAGGTCGGCGTCGGTCACGAGCGCATATTTCCGGGCGAGCATGGCGTACAGCGACGCGGGCGTGCCGCCAGTGCTGCGGGCGACCTCGACGACGAGCAGGGCGTTACCGCCGGTCTCGTTGGTGACGGTCGCGGCGTCGGCCGTGGATCCGAGCCGGGCGAGCAGGTCGGCAACATCGGCCGCCGGCAACCCGCCGAGATCAATGTTGTCGACTCCCGGCATTCGGGCGAGATCGCCGAGCAGCACACGCAGTTGGTCATCGACGTCGGGTGCGGTGTCGCGGGTGGTGATCAGCATCAGGATCGGGGCGTGGATCGGCGAGCGGGCGATGTGGCGCACCGTTGCCCGGGTCGTCGCGGTGGCGAAATGGAGGTCCTCGATGACGAGCAGAAGCGGAGCTTCCCCGGCAGCTCGCCGCAGGTAGCGACCGACAGCGGCCGCGATCGTCGCCTGCCCCGACACCGGGTCGGGATCGTCGGCCGTCGCGACAACTCCGGCCCGTCGCGCGAGGCCAGGGATGATCCGGGCAAGGGCGGCGGTATCGGAGGCCACGCGGCGCCGAACGGAAATCTCCGAGAGCGCAGACAGGTCGTCGGCGATTAGCTGAACGAACGGTTCGAACGGGGCTTCGGCATCCTCGGAGCACGTCCCGAGCAGGACGCGGCCTCCGGACCGGTCGACCTCAGCGGCGAACTCGGCTGCCAGGCGGCTCTTGCCCATCCCTGCCTCACCGGCAAGTACCGCGATTCGCGACGGCCCGGCGACGCAACGGCCCCACAGCTCGCTCAACCGGCTGCGCTCGCCGACACGACCGACGAAGCCCGCCGGTTCGACGAGCAACTCGAGCACGGCGGGAAGGTGCGACTCCCGATCGAGTGACTGCTCGCGCTTGGCGATGTCGCCGAGCTCGCGGCGGTTCGTCGCCTCGAGCTTGCGCAGCAGGGCCGTGACGTGGGATTCGACGGTCCGCTCGGACACGAACAGACGCGCCGCGATCTCGGCGTTCGTGAGCCGTTCCGCGAGGGCCGCAAGCACGTCCACCTCACGTCGGGTCAGCCGCCGACTGGATTCGCGTCGCGCCAACTCGGAAGTTCCGTACTGAGCACGGATGTCTGACCTGACCGTGATTCTGCATTGTAGACCGCACCAGTCTTGGCGACGCCGGGACTCGCAGACGCAGTGAATCTGTCTGGCCGAGACCACGACGGACGTCCGAGGGGCGGCACCTTTCCGCTCGACGCACGGTGCCCGCCTGCCGCATCGAACCCGCGCTCGAACTCTCGAGCCATCCACCCGCAACCCCGACCGTCAAGGGAGAGAGCTCCGTGTTGACTCACGAATACAGCTATGCCGCCTGCCTTCAGCCGGCGGAGACCAAGCCCTGGACGGTCGACGACTGCTTCGCCGGGCGCGACTTCGACTTCACGAAGCGGTTCCTGCCAGAACGGATCGCCGGCGTCGAACCAATCGGCTGCCTCGACGACGACGACCGGCGCATGCTCAACCAGATCCGCGGCAACAGCTACTGCCACCTGTTCGCGTTCGTCGAGGAATACATCGTGCCGATGGTGATCGACCACGCCCGCGCCGACGTCTACGGCGACGAGACCCGGCTGTGGTCACTGCTGCGCTTCGCCGGTGAGGAGCTCAAGCACCAGGAGATGATGCGCCGAGCTGTGGAACAGTTCCAGGCCGGCTTCGGTGTGCAGTGTGGGCTGATCCCTGGACGCGAGCAGGTCGCTGGGGCCGTGGTCGCCACCTCGCCGCTCACGGCGTTGCTGCTGACCAGCATGATCGAGTGGTTCACGCAGCTGCACTACACCGAGCATGTCAAAGACCATGCCGACCTCGACGAGCTGTTCCGCGACCTGCTGCGCTTCCACTGGATTGACGAGTCCCGCCACGCACGGATGGACAGCCTGCTCATCGACGAGGTCGCCGACGGGCTCAGCGCAGACGAGCGGGAGCAGGCGATCGACCAACTGCTCGAGCTCGGCGGCGCCGTCGACGGGCTCCTCGGCGATCAGATCGAGCTCGACATCGACGCACTGCAAGCCGCCACCGGGCGTCGCTTCACCGAAGCCGAGCGCGACGAGATCCGCACCCACCAACGGCGCGCTTACCGCTGGACGTTCCTCGTCTCCGGGCTCGAGCACCCCAACTTCGTGCGCATCGTCGAACAGCTCACCACCCACGGCGCGGAGAAGGTCGCAGCTGCCGCACAGGCGCTGGCCGCCTGAACCGACGATGACGGGTCGATGCCAAGCGCGGTGATGAAGGCGGCGAGAGCATCGGCGAACTGCGCTGCGCGCCAGGTGCCGTCGATGTCGGACGATTGCCAGCAGCTACGAGCCGACCGGGTACCCCACCCGCGGCCGGCGGTAGAGGGCACTCCTGTTGGCGCCGCACGCTGCCTCGCTCAGGAGTGCCGAAGGCAGTCAGGAAGCTCGGCGAGTGCGTCGTCGACCGAGAGCTCCCGCGCTGCGTCCAGCACGTCGCTGGGAACCCAGTCGGGGAAGGGTTGCTCCCGGACTTGATGGGCACCAGTGCTCGTGTGCTCCTCGTGAATCGCCGCCACGCTCTTGGCCGGGAACCGGTCGGCGACACGGGCCAACGCTGGCCAGAGCCGGCGGTGGACGAGAGTCACCTTGCCGTTCACCAGCCTCGTCCTGACGACATCAGGCGAATCGGCGAGCGAGTTCAGCGCGTCGAAGATGGCGTGACTCGCTCGATGGCTCCACCAGCTTCCGCGGATCGGTTCGCCAGCAACCATCTCGGCGACACTCGGGAGCGGTCCGCGGGCTGATTCCAGGAGCATCCCGTGTTCAACCAGCGCCACCATTGGATCCACGCGTTCCAGCTTGCCGTGCCGGAGATGCCCCACGCCGGCGATAGCTGGCACCCTGTCAGTCGGCGCCTTCCTAGCTGTCGGCGAGTCAAGCGTCGCGCTCAGCGAGGCGCGCGTCGGGCAGTCACCCGACTGGGACGACAAGGCCGAACTACGACCGCCTCGGGGCGACTTCACAACGAGCGGTGTCTCGGTTCGCGTGACCGATGTCGATGCGCACTACGATCGCGCTACAGCCTTCGGCGCGAGAACCCTTGGGCCGCCAACGACATATCGATTCGGTGAGCGCCAATACACGGCCGAGGACCTTGCCGGACACCGCTGGTCGTTCACCGAGTCAGTTGCCGACATCGCCCCGGAGGACTGGGGGGCGACGCTGCCCTCGTAGACCGCGTGTGTCGCCACCGGTCGGTGGCGGCGGCCGTCGCGGAGTCCGCGCTGAATCACCCGTAGCCGGTGGCGACCGCGGCGTCACCGCCCTCGATCCCGGGTCTGTCTCGTGTTTCTCGCTGGCGCGTGTCGAGAACGGCGGGCCGGCTCCGACTCAGGGGTGTCGGCGGCCGAGGGGCCGCCCCGATGAGGAGGAGCACAACGATGACCAAGGTCACTGCTCAGATGTCCGTGTCCCTCGACGGGTTCTACACCGGGCCGCGGGACACAAGGGATCCCAAGGACATGAGCAACTGGATGCAGGGTCCGGAAGCGCCCGGCTTCTTTCGGGTCACCCGGTGGGTCGTCGACGCCATGGCCTGGCGGGAGCGCCAGGGCTTCGCCGGCGGCGAGCGGTCGATCAACTCCGAGATCATCGAGCAGACGTTCGCGGCGGCCGGCGCCTATGTCATGGGCCGGCGCATGTTCGACGCCGGCGAGATCCCCTGGGGTGACGACCCGCCCTTCCGGGCCCCGGTGTTCGTTGTCACCCATCGCCCCCGGGAGGTGCTCGACCGCCAGGGTGGCACGTCGTTCACGTTTGTCACCGACGGCATCGAGCGAGCGCTCGAGCTGGCCAGGCAGGCCGCCGGCGGCAAGGACGTGGCGGTGGCCGGCGGCGGGGAGCTGCTGCGCCAGGTGCTGGCCGCCGGGCTGCTCGACCAG
>Ga0114129_10013633_pt1 | contig 11582 bp, 9 predicted proteins | sample RhiMetdeltSRZDD1_FD_80071 | JGI IMG/M metagenome (GOLD analysis project Ga0114129, IMG submission 80071) | Populus rhizosphere microbial communities from Tennessee, USA - Rhizosphere MetaG P. deltoides SRZDD1 (version 2) (version 2) | ecosystem: Host-associated > Plants > Roots > Rhizosphere >... | reverse complement strand
CTGTTCCACCACACGTCCGGAAAGGTCATCCTCGCGGTCGGCGCGATCATGATCGTCGCGGGCTCGCTCGTCATCAAGAAGATCGTCGAGATCAAGATCTGAGGAGGTCGGCTTGATACTCGTTCTCATCCTCGGTCTGCTGCTGCTCGCTGGAGCCGTCACTCTGATCCTGCAGGGATGGCGCTTCTCGCAGGCGCGGACCTCCGAGTCGATCGAGCAGATCGGCGCCTATGGCTTCTCGGCCGAGCCACGCATCGAAGCCGATGAACCGCAAGGCAGCTTCCTACAGCGACTCGCGGATCAGATCGGCGGCCTGGCGCCGAGCCATCTCAAAGGCGGCGAGGGCGGAATCAAGAAGAAGCTGATCGCCGCCGGGCTGTACGACACCAGCCCGCGGATGGTCATCGGCTACCGCATCCTACTCGGGCTCGCACTCCCGATCGGCTGGCTGTGGTTCTCGATCTCGGCCGGCGTGAAGTCGGGGATGATCATCGTAGGCGTCATCTTCTTCGCAGTGGTCGGCTGGATCCTGCCGATGCTGATGCTCGACCGGCGCGCCCGCGAGCGAACCGACGCAATCGATTACGAGCTTCCGGAGTTGATCGACCTGCTGGTCGTCACCCTCGAAGCCGGCCTGAGCTTCCTTGCCTCGCTGCAGATGGCGGCAGATCGTCTGGAGGGGCCGCTCGGGGTCGAGCTCCGCCTGACGCTCCAGGAACAGCGGATGGGTCTGTCGACGAACGAGGCCCTCAAGGGAATGCTGGGTCGAACGGACACGCCGGGGATGCGGACCTTCGTGCGCTCCGTCCTCCAGGGAGAGACACTCGGCACCTCCACGGGTCAGATCATGCGGAACCTCGCGATCGAGATGCGGAAGCGGCGCCGCGCCGCGGCCGAGGAGCGTGCGCAGAAGGCCCCGATCAAGATCCTCTTCCCGCTCGTCTTCTTGATCTTCCCGGCGATGTTCATCGTCTTGCTCGGCCCCACGTTCTACGCGTTCGGCAAGCTCTTCGGGACAGTCTGAGATGGCGGGGAATCCAGGGGCACTCGTTCTCCGCCGAGAGGACGACGGTGAAGTGCTGTGCGAACGCTGCGTCGTCGCGGACACCACGTTTCGACGCCTTCGGGGTCTGCTGGGACGGCGCGAGCTCCGTCCCGGCGAGGGGATCGTCCTCCGTCCGGGCTGGTCGATTCACACCGCGTTTCTTCTCTTCTCGATCGACGTCGCGTTCGTCGACCCCGATCAGGTTGTTCTCAAGGTCGTCAAGAATCTGAAGCCCTTCCGCGCATCGGTCTGTCGGGGCGCGCGCGACGTTGTCGAGCTGTCCGCGGGAGAGGCCGAACGCCGAGGCCTCAAGGCGGGAGACCGCCTCACCTGGGCTGCCCGGGGGGTGAACGGAGCAGTGCCGGCATCAGGCCTGAGCCCGGCCGGCCCGGGCCAGGCATACATACCCGCCTCACCCGTGAGGCCGATTCGTGTCCTGCTCGCGACCCGTGATGACGACTTCATGCGGCTCGCCCATTTCCTGCTCACGCGCAACGGCTTCACGGTCGAGACGACAAAGAAGATCTCTCAGGCGGTCGACCTCGTGGGCCGCTACTGGTTGGACGTCGTCGTCCTGGATGCGAGCGAGTCGCTTAGCGAGGCCGCCCGGACGAACGCGGCGATCGAGGCCCTCCACCCCCAGGTCTCCGTTCTCCTCCTGTCGGACGACGAGCGGCCGAAGCCGAACGCGGCGCTCCAGGTCGCCGACAAGTGGGAAGCAATGGAGACCCTCACCGACGACATCCGGCGCGCGCACACGAGCGCAACGGAATGAGCGCTCAGGAGGCAGGCACTTCGCCCGCCGGGGCCCCGGCTCGTCTGTCCGCGCGGGAGCATGTTTCCTCGCTTTCGCATACTCAGCGGCTCGTTGTTCTCTACGGCGGTGCGCTGTTGGCAATCGCCAGCGTCGTCCGGTTCGGCTTCAGCGGACACGCACTGGTCGGGGCGGTCTTCGCGCCGACGCTCCTCCTTCTGGCCGTCATCGACCTCGACCGGAGGCTGATCCCGGATGCGATCGTGCTGCCCGCCCTGGGGGCCGTCCTCGTTTTGCAAATCGCGTTCCATCCTGACCACACGTTGGAGTGGGTGCTTGCCTCGCTCGGCGCGGCGCTCTTCTTCTTCATCCCGATGCTGATCTACCCCGCCGGGATGGGTATGGGAGACGTGAAGCTGGCCGCACTCCTCGGCGCCGCCCTCGGCAAGTCGGTCGCCGCAGCGATCTTTTTTGCCGTGCTGGCCGGCGGAGCCGCTGCGCTCCTCGTGCTTGGCCGCGAAGGCATCGGGGCGCGGAAGAATACGATCGCTTTCGGGCCGTTCCTCGCTCTCGGAGGTCTCGTCGTCTTCTTCCTGGGCGGCCACTGATGCCCAGCTGCGGCTAGGCAGCAGCTTCGGACGAGCCCGATAACCTGCGTCGCGCAATCAAGATCCCGACGCCGAGGAACAGGGCCGATAGCCCGATCCACACCGCCAGCTGCCCCCGGCGTCCGGTGACATTTCCCCAGTAGTCGAATGCCGGAAAGGCGCGGTCGAAGGCAGGGCCGAGATGTTGCTGGAGCGCGGCGAAGAACGGGCTGCGGGACCCGGTCAGGTCCCAGGGCGGTCGGAGCCAGGCAAATGCCGCCGCGAGCGCCGCATTCACTGCGAGCAACGCCCACGCGGCGGCTCGGATCGCTCGCGGAGCTTCCCGGAGGACGAGCGCGATCGCCGGCAGCAGCGCCGGCACGAATCCGATCGCGTATCGGGCCGGCGGCGCAAAACCGCCAGACCAATCGCTGTATGTCGCGTCGATCAGGATCGAAGGGGCGACGACCACTGCGAGACGCAGAACTGGACCACGGAACCGTGCATACCAAAGTGGGATGCCGACGAGGATCAGGAACATCGCCGGGGCATTCGGAAAGAGCCCTCGCGCCGAGTCGAACGACACCGCGGAGAGCCCGCGCGCCTCGCTGAGCGCGAACAGCTTGTGGCCGGGCAGGCCGAAGGGCGTCGGAATCCAAGTCCCGTACCACGCCTTCGTCACCAGCTCGTACGCGACCACGGAAGCCGACGCAGGAACTGCGAGCAACAGAATCCGACGAGCGCGCTCGCGCCCCTCTGTGCTCCGGGCGACTTGCACCACGACGATTGCGAGAACCGTTCCGAGCGCCAGCAGGTATTTCGAGTGGATCCAGGGCGAGACGCCGACAAGAACACTGAGCATGCCCAGCTGCCAGTCGCGCCGCTCCCGCTGCTCCAGGATCAAGAGGGAGCCGAGCAGTAGTCCGGCCAACAGGAGATCGGGAAAGATCCGGCCCTCGACCCCAAGGAAGAACGGCGACAGACCGAGCGAGCCGACCGCGACACCTGCGAGCCAGGGGTCGGGAACGAACCGTCTGACCCAGAAGAACGCGAGCACGAGCACGCCGACTGCCATGACGACCATCTCGTCGACGCCTCCGCGCTCATGGCCTGCGACGACGGCCGGAAGAAGGAGCACCGGAAGCCCCGCCCCGTGCTCGGAATACCAGTGCGGGCTGTCTGCCTTGAAGATGTTCGTGTTGACGTGCGGGTCGATCTGGAACGGGTAGTACTTCATGTACCGCTCGTCGAGGTAGTCGTTCTTGACGTCGAAATCGCCGTCGGTGATCAGGCTGTTCGTGACGACGAGGTAGTGCGGCTCGTCGCCGGCATACGACTGGGCCATGTGCCACCGGACTTCCAAGCAGAGGCTCAAGGCTGCGACGACGGCGAGGCTCGCCATCGCAGCGACGACGACACGGTGTCGGGTGCTTCCCGCCGCTTCCGCGGGACTGATCGCAGACTCCTGGATCACGCCGAAGTGTTTCGAGCGCAAGCGACGACTCCTCTGGGTGTTTGGTGCGTCAAACGGCCACAAGTCGGACATCGCGTTCATGTATTGAACACCGACGCGTCCCGCTCGGCCCTTGTCGGATCCAGGCGATCCGAGCAAACTCAAACGCGGTACCCGGGCTGGGAGATCTCGGGCGCCGCTGCGGAAACGGAGGGGTGTGGATCAAGCACAACTCAATCAGGGGCGCTCGGTGGTCGTCGAACTCTCGGACCATGCCGCCAGCTTTGCCGGAAACGCGCGCTCCCGGAGACTGCTCGATGATCTCGAGGCGGACTTCGCCCGCTTCGACGGCCATCCCGACACCGCTGCGGCGTTTGCCGCCGCCGGTCGACGCGCCCGCGCCCTTGCGGCAGCCGCGGGCGGCGACGACGCGGCGCTGCGGTCCGCAGCGCTCGCGTTCGCGGCCGACGCGCTCACAGGCCTGAAGCTGGAGCGGTCCCTGCCGGAGGGGACTGCCGCCGAGATGATCTCTGCAGTCGCGACGGCGGTCGATTCCTCCACCGAGGCCGCCTCGCTCGACATCTTCCTCCGCGCTGCCTCGAATCCCCGCCTGCTCGAGCTCCCGCCGTTGACCGCGGTCGAGGCCCAGCTCGGCTTGCTCGTGGCGCTTGCCCCCATCGCGGACGTGTCCCTCTGGACGATCGATCCGCTCGGGGAGCTCACCTGCCTCGCTCACGTCGGTAACGGCGATCCCACGCGTCGAGTCCGCAACGCCGCGCGCGCCGCACTCGAAGGGACAGGAGCGGGCGACACCAGCGAGCGTGGCTGGATCCACAGCGTCCCCGTCAAGCGGTGGCAGCAGCCGTACGGCGCGCTCGTCGTGCGCGCCCGGCCGGATTGCCGGGCCCGCGCGCTCACCTTCCTCCAGGAGGCGGCGGCGCTCCTCTCCGCTGTGCTCGAACGCGACATGCTCCTCGAACGGAATGCGGAGCGCGAGCGCGCGCTCGTCGAGTCCGGCGAGCGGCGCCTGCTCCGGCTCGGTTTCGATCTCCACGACGGCCCGCTCCAGGATCTGGTCGCGCTCTCCGCCGATGTCAGACTCGCGCAGATGCAGGTCTCCGAGCACATCGGCGGCCGGACGGGCCGCTTGTTCGCCGGCCGGCTCGAGGACCTGACCTCCCAGATCGCCGAGGTCGACAGGACGCTGCGGGAGCTGGCTCAGTCGCTCGAGCCAACAAGCGTGCTCGACCAACCCCTCGTCGATGTCCTCGAGCGCGAGGTCGAAGCATTCGAGCGGCGATCGAAGACCCGCGTGTTGCTCGAGCTGGACGGTGACCTGGACGCGATGACGGCGTCTCAGCGGATCGCCCTCTATCGAATCCTCCAGGAGGGGCTGGCGAACGTCCGGGAGCACAGCAAGGCCAAGCACGTACGGATCCGCGTCCACGGCGGCCCCAACGGCACCGAGGCGGAGATCACGGACGACGGCCGCGGCTTCGAGGTGGCGAAGACCCTGATCACAGCAGCGAAACGCGGCCGCCTCGGACTTGTCGGGATGGGCGAGCGCGTGCGCCTGCTCGGCGGTCGCTTCGACGTCGACAGCCGTCCCGGAGGGCCGACGACGCTCAAGCTCGTCCTGCCGCGCTGGCGGCCGGTCGCGTCGTCGCAGCTCAACGAGCCTGAGCTCGAAAACGGCGTTCAAGGCTTCTAGCCTCCCGAGCGCTCGATCAGCTTCAGCGCGGCGGCTCGGGTCGCAACGTTCAACTTCTTGAGCAGCAACCCGATGTGTCGGCGGACCGTGACCGGCGAGATGTCGAGGCGATCGGCAATCTCGGATGTGCTCAGGCCACGGCGCAACAGGTCAAGCACCTCGGACTCGCGCCGGCTCAGCTCGATCGCCGGGCGTGCGGGCAACTTGAGTCGGCGCCGCTGGTTTCGATTTCGGAACTCCTCCAGCACCGGGCCGAGCATCGCGCGCGGGAAGGCGGACTCCCCGTTCATCACCCCGCGGAGAGCGCGCGCGAGCGTGTCGGGCGCCATGGTCTTCTCGAGGTATCCGGATGCCCCGGCCTGCACGGCCTCGAGGAGCTCGTGCTCGTCTGCCGCGTCCGTCAGCACAACGACCTCCGTCTCGGGGACGCGCGAGCAGATCCGCCCGGCGACCGCGATGCCGCCGCCGCGGAGGCGCGCATCGATCAGCGAGAGCGCCGGCCGCTCTCGAAGCGCCACGCGGAGCGCGGCGCTCGCATCGGCGGCCTCGGCCACCACCTCGAAGCCGTTTCGCTCGAGCAGCAGGCGAAGGCCGGTCCTCGTCGGGAGGTGGGCGTCCGCCACGAGGACTCGCAGTCCGCCGTTCACCGCGCGCGGTCCATGTAAAGGGGGGTTGGAGCCTCCGGCGGGTTGACTATGTTTCGCCCATGCGCGTTCTGATCGCGGACGACCATCCGCTCATTCTCGCCGGAATCAAGCGCGCGCTCGAAGAGGACGACCAGTTCGAGGTCGTCGCGGAGGCGCGTGTCGGCAGCCAGGTGCTGCCGCTCGTCTCGCAGACGAACCCCGACCTGGCCCTGCTCGACCTGCGCATGCCGGAGATGGACGGGCTGACCTGCCTCGACCGGATCCGCAAGCAGCACCCGAAGGTGAAAGTCGTGATCCTGTCGGTCTCGACGGATCCAGAGGTCGTCCAGACGGTTTTGAACCACGGAGCGGCCGCGTACATCGTCAAGAGCGTCAATCCGATCGATCTGGCCTCCGCCCTCCGGCAGGCGCTCGACGGCACGGTGTTCAGCGCGGTCGGGCTACCCGAGAAGCGAGCGCAGGACGACGCCGTCAAGGCCGCCGGCCTCACCGAGCGCGAGACAGCCATCCTCAAGGCGCTCGCCGGCGGGCTCTCCAACAAGGCGATCGCGAAGGAGCTCTGGGTCGCAGAGCAGACCGTCAAGTTCCACCTGACGAACATCTACCGGAAGCTCGACGTGGCCAATCGAACCGAAGCGGCTCGCTATGCCTACGAGCACGGGCTGATCGACAACCCCCAGGTCGAGCACTAACTCGCGGCTATTGGCTTAAGTCGATGTCGGTGCCGATGGTCGTCGCGATCGTCGTGCCTGGGTTCGTCGTGCCCGGTATTACGATGGTCTGCGTCTGGTCCGGGTCGGTCGTCGTGTGTGTCCCGCCGGGTAGGACAAGCCCTGCGCCGGTTCCCTGGTAGTTCCCGGTATTCCCGGAAATCTGCAGGTTCCAACACTCGATGAAGCCCTGCCCGGCGCTCAGGGCACCACCCGAGACCTTGACCGTGCCGCCGGTCTGGGTCAGGGTCGGAGTCGGCGGAAACGCATCGGGCTTGGTGGCGAAAATGTCTCCCGTCAGATTGCCGCTCTGCCCCTGCAGACAGATGGCACAGGTTCCGCCACTACTCGGAGACGACGAATAGAAAAGCGTCTCAGGATCGTAGTTGGTGATCGTCCGATTGAAGCATTTATATGTGGGATAACGCGTGATCGTCGGGCGCACGTCGACGCAATTCGACGTCGGCCAGTAGAACTTGAGCTTGAGGCCGTTGCCGCTGGTGGAGATCGTGGCACCGTTGAGCGCGAAGAACGTATAGCCGTCGCCGCTCGTCAGGTCGACCCCGTTGCTGCTGAACTGCAGATTGGTGTTCGCACCGCTCACGCAGTAGATCCCCGGCGGATGAGTGGCCGCCCAGTTTTGACCGATGCTGCCGCCCGGATTAGCGCACCTTGATGGGTAATCGTTCATCGGATTGAAAGTTGCATTCGCTGGTAGCGGCGTGGGAAGAGTGGGAGGTTTCACCGGCCAACCGATCGGCTGCGAGCCGATATTGACGAGATTTTGGACGCAGAGATTGATCGAGTCGGTACCGGTTCCCGGCGGGGTGCCCCAGGCCTTCGCCGTGCACTGATTCGTCCCGCTCGGCGGGCTGTCGGGGTCGTGGTTGGGCGCGTTCATGCAGCGTGCCTGGTCGAACGCGAGTTGTTTCATCTTCTTGGGCGCGTTCCCGCTGAAGTCGACGCCACCGTTGGTGGCAAACACGCCGAGCGCCGAAGCAGAACCGAGAAATCCATCCGCAATGGCCTGTTCCCACGTTCCCGACCCTGCTCCTGAATAGCTAATGGAGTTGCAGACGCGGCTCATCGCAAACGCCACGCCGCTGCCTTCGTTAAGTGTGACCATGTCCGTGATCGTGTGAACCTGCCCTGGAGTCGTTTGGGTGCTTATCTGACCCGCGACCGTCGTCCCGGGGACCGGGCTGACGCCGAGCCGTGGATCGGTCTGCGCAACCGAGCGGGCAGAGACCTTGAAGGCGCTCCCGAGGCCGATCGACCTGGCGAAGATCGTCGGCGAGCTGACCGTCATGCGCACCTCGGCCTCCTTCGGGAACCCGACGGCGTGCCCGTCATAGACGTTGCCGTCCTTGTCGATGTACGGGTACCGGTAGCAGTTCGTATCGGTCGGATTGGTCGGGACCGCGTCGTTGCACGGATGGAGGTCCGGCCCGCCGTTCTTCTGGCTGTAGTCGGTGGCGAAGCTCGTCAGGCAGCCGCTCGTACAGCTCGGGTCGGGCGCGCTCTGCACAACGGCGAGCGCAGCAGCATCTGCCGCGTTCTGCAGCGCCCGCTTCTTTACGAGCAGCATCGAACCGTCGATTACCAGCGCGATCAGGGCCAGAAACAAAGGCATGGCAAGCAGGACGAAGATGAGCGTCTGGCCGCGTTCTCGACGCTTTCGCTTGTGAAGTTTGATCAAGTTTCTTCCGTCCCAAGCCGAAGACTGCCCGAATTCCGGTCTTTCTTCAATCCGCCACTGGTCCTGTTCGGCTAACCGAACGGTGAGCTAGCTACCTTCCGAACCGATCGCACCCCCCGGGCGAATCAGCCCCGACGATCGAACACCGTCGACCCCAGCGGGGAGGAAGGAAACCTTATGCACGCATCGTTTGCGATCGCCCGCAAGCCGATCCTGGTGGCGCTGGCGCTTGCCGCCGCCGCGCTCGCGCTGCTGCTGATCCTGACCCGGGCCGGAGGCCCGACGAACGCCTTCGCGTCCAGCCACTCGGAGGCGCCGCTGATCAGCCAGGACCCGCGGGCGGACAACACCGATCTCTACGCGTTCGTGAGCCCCGACAACACGAACACGGTCACGATGATCGCCAACTACATCCCGCTCGAGGCTCCGGCCAGCGGGCCGAACTTCTACAGCTTCGACGACAGCGTCCTCTACGAGATCAAGGTCGACAACACCGGCGACGGCGTCCCCGATCTCGGCTACCAGTTCCGGTTCACGACGACGACCCGGAACCCGGACACGTTCCTCTACAACACCGGGCCGATCAACTCGCTCGACGATCCGGACTGGAACCGGCCGCAGACCTACAGCGTCACGCTCGTCCATTTCAACAAGAACGGAAGGCCGACGGGGCCGGGCCAGATGCTCGGCAGCGCCATCCCGACGCCGCCCGACAACATCGGGCCCCGCTCGACGCCGAGCTACAACACCCTGGCGGCGACCGCCGTCACAGCGCTCCCCGGCAACATCAAGGTCTTCGCCGGACAGCGTGACGACCCGTTCTACGTCGACCTCGGGTCGATCTTCGACCTGGCCGGCCTGCGCCCGTTCAACCCGTTCCACCTGCTCCCGCTCGCGGCCGCCGCAGGCAGGGACGCCCTGAAGAACTACAACACGCACTCGATCGAGATCCAGGTGCCGATCAGCGACCTGGTCGGATTCTCGAACACGACGATCGGGATCTACGCGTCGGCCAGCCGCCAGAAGGCGCGGATCCTCGATCCGAGCGGCCAGGTCAAGAGCCGCGGCCCGTGGGTGCAGATCTCCCGGCTCGGCAACCCGCTGATCAACGAGGTCGTGATCCCGCTCGGCGACAAGGACTACTGGAACCGGGAGGATCCGGCGGACGACCAGCAGTTCGAGCACTACTACAGCAGCCCGGAAGTCAGCCGGCTCGAGAACCTGCTGTACGGAGCGCTACCGCCGGCCGGCCCGTCCAACGGTCATGCGGGCGGCGCCTTGCAGGCGATCGATGCCACCGGCCGCTCGGACCTCACCACGATCCTGCTGACGGGCGTGCCGGGCTACAACCAGATCGGCTCGAGCACCACCGACGCCGATCTGCTGCGCCTGAACACGGCGATCAAGCCGGGCGCGAACGGGGCCTGCCCTGGCGGGACGGCTTCGGCCGCACCGCCGGACCGGCTCGGGCCGCTCGGTGCGTCCGCCGACCTGTGCGGGTACCCGAACGGGCGCCGCCTGTCCGACGACGTCGTCGACATCGACCTGCGAGCGTTCGCGCAGGGCTACGGAACGTTCCTGCACACGGCGTTCGGGCTGCCGAACAAGTTCCCGAACAACCAGCTCGGCGACGGCGTCGACCAGAACGACGTCTCGTTCTCGGGCTCGTTCCCGTACGTCGCAGCACCGCACCAGGGCTACGAGGTGCCGTAGCCCGATCCACGGAGAAGGGGCCCGACCCAGCCGGCGGGCCCCTCCCTCCCCGGCTGAAGGAGCACACGTGAGACGACAGCGATGGATTTTCGTAGCGGTGGCGGCAGGCCTCACCGCAGCCGCCCTGACGCTCGGCGGCGTCCTGCACGAATCCTCGTCGCCGGCCGCCGCCGCGCCGGGGAGCCCTGTGACGCGGGCCACGCCCGGAGACACCGCTGCGACGGTCACGCAGCTGCAGACGAAGCTCCGCTCGAACCCCGACGACGCCTCGGCGCTCGATTCGCTCGGGCTCGCCTACCAGCAGCGTGCCCGCGAGACCGGAGACCCGACCTACTACACGAAATCCGGCGAGGCGCTTCACAAGGCGCTCGCCCTTGTCCCGGACGACCTGGTCGCGACGAGCGGGCTCGGCTCGCTCGCCCTCTCCCGGCATCGCTTCCGCTTGGCGCTCGTGCTCGGCCGCCGCGCCCGGGCGATCTCGCCAATGACCGCCCGCAACTACGGCGTCGTCGGCGACGCTCTCGTCGAGCTCGGCCGCTACCACGCCGCGTTCAGGACCTTCGACACGATGGCCGCGATGCAGCCCGGGCTCTCCTCGTACGCGCGCGTCGCGCACGCGCGTCAGCTGCTCGGCGACGTTCCCGGTGCGATCGCAGCGATGCGGCTCGCGGCCGACGCCGCCCAGGGGCAGGGCGAAGCCGAGGCCTGGACGCACGTCCAGCTCGGGCTGATCTACCTCTCCGTGGGCAGCTACCGAGCCGCCGCCACCGAGGACCGGCAGGCGCTCTACGTGTTCCCGGACTATGCCCTGGCGCTCGACGCGCTGGCCCGTGCGGAGGCCGGTCTCGGCCGCTACGGCCAGGCGCTTCGCCACGAGCAGGAGGCCGTCAACCGGATTCCGCTGCCGCAGTACGTCGCAACGCTCGGAGATCTCTATGCGACCACCGGCCGGCCGCGCCTCGCTCGGAAGCAGTACGAGCTGATCGGCGTCATCCAGCGGCTGCTCGTCGCCAACGGCGTCAAGACCGATTTGGAAACCGCCCTCTTCAACGTCGACCACGGGATCAGGCTGAAGGCCTCTCTTGCCCTCGCGCGCCGTGCCTGGCACGAGCGGCCGTCGATCGACGGGGACGACGTCCTGGCTTGGGCGCTCGAGCGGACCGGGCACTGCGGTGAGGCGCTGCGCTTCTCGAAGCGCGCCCTCAGGCTCGGGACGCTCGATGCGCTCAAGTACTTCCACCGCGGCATGATCGAGGGCTGCCT
>Ga0114129_10013632_pt1 | contig 11583 bp, 11 predicted proteins | sample RhiMetdeltSRZDD1_FD_80071 | JGI IMG/M metagenome (GOLD analysis project Ga0114129, IMG submission 80071) | Populus rhizosphere microbial communities from Tennessee, USA - Rhizosphere MetaG P. deltoides SRZDD1 (version 2) (version 2) | ecosystem: Host-associated > Plants > Roots > Rhizosphere >... | reverse complement strand
CGGCGTGCTCGCGGACGTCACCCCGACCGCGCTCGGACTGCTTGGGATAGACGTCCCGAGCGCGATGCGCGGGCGTTCGCTGCTGGTTGATTGATCACAACCTCCGTCGAGTGACGGCCAGTGCGGCGCGCGCGGCTACTTCGTGGCGCCGTCGATCAGGTCGCGGATGCCGTTGATCTGGTCCTGGACCCGGTCGCGCACCACGTGCTCGAAGTGCCGGCTCTCGCTCGTGTCGAGATTGAGGATCACGAACGCGGCCACCACGGTCGCGATCAGCAGGAAGATGAAGAGGAGCGCCATGAAGCGCGTGAACCGCCCGCGGCGCCTGCGTGGCTTCAGGGGGCGGGCCGCGCGACGCTCGGCGCGGGCGACGCGCTGCCGCGGCCGCGGCGCGGGCTCCGCGCGCGGCAGAACCCGGGTGCGAGCGGTCGCATCGGGCGCCGGGGCGGAGGCCATCTGCGTGACGGCGGTAGCCTCGCGGCGTTCCGCGGCGGCCTGGTCAAGTGCCATCGTGGCCGCCGAGTCGCGCCCTCGGGCCGCCTCTCCGATCGCGATCCGCATGTCGCGCGCGCTCTGATAGCGCTCGGCAGGGTCGGCGGCGAGGCTGATGCCAACCGCCCGGCTGAGCTCGGCCCCGACCTCCGGGTTGACGAGCGCCAAGGGCTCCGGGTCGCCCTCCTGCTGGCGGAGGGCAAGCTCGGTCAGCGAACCGGTCTCGTATGGCACGCGGCCCGCGAGCGCTTGATAGAGCACCACGCCGATCGAGTAGACGTCCGAGCTGACGGTCGCCTCCTGGCCCCTGGCGCGCTCGGGCGACAGGTAGGCCGCGGTGCCCAGCACCGAGCCGATCTGGGTGATCCGCGAATCTTCGGCGGCCTTCGCGATGCCGAAGTCGGCGAGCTTCACCAGGCCGTCGGGGTTGAGCAGCAGGTTGCCCGGCTTGACGTCACGGTGGATCACGGAATGCCGGTGCGCGTACTCCAGGCCCTCGCACGCCTCCGACACGACCGCGACGGCCTGCGCGACGGGCAGGACCGGACGCGCGCGCAGCACCTGGGCGAAGGTCTCGCCCTCGACGTACTCCATCACGATGTAGTGACGGTGTAGCTCCGGATCCTGCCCGGAGTCGTAGACCTGCACGATGTTCGGGTGCACGAGCTTGGCGGCGGCCAGCGCCTCGCGCCGGAACCGCGCCACGAACCCGTCGTCCTCGGCCAAGTGCTCCGCCAGCAGCTTGACCGCCACCTGGCGCTCCAGCACCTGGTCGAGGCCCTGATAGACCGTCGACATGCCGCCCGCGCCGAGCCTGCGGTCGAGCCTGTAGCGGCCGGCGATCTCCATGCCCAGCACGGCCATCAGGACGCCTCCCCGCGGGCCCGCGCGGCCATGGTCAGTCACCGTTCCCATTCGAGTTTGATTCGCCGGGCAACCCGGCTCCGCCTCCTCCACCCTGATGGCCGGGTGGCTGCTTTCCACCCTGGCCCGGTGGCGTCTTCTCCTTGTTCTTCTTCTCCTTGCCCTTGCCATTCCCCGGCCCGGTGGCCCCAGTCGCACCGCTCGCGCCGCTCGCGCCCGTGTCGGGCGTCGTCGGGGTGGTCGTGGTCGGCGTGGTCGTGGTGCTCGCCTGGCAGCTGTCGCTGACCAGCGTCTGCAGCCTTTGGACGCTCGATCGAAGCGAGCTGCGAAGGTCGCCATCGAGCCGCCGGATCGTGCTGATCTGGTCCTGGAGGGCGGAGACCTCCTGGGCCGCGCTCGTGCAGTTCTTGGCCGCCACGTCCTGCTCGACCTTGCTCAGGGAGGCCCGCAGCTCGCCGGCCTGCGATTGGGAGAGAAGCCTCCCGTTGCCGGAGCTGCTGCTCCCGCACCCGGCGGCCACCAGGCACACGGCCGCCAGCGCAAGGGCCGGGGCGGGGCGGCGCCGCCGTCGCGATGCGAATCCAGGGGACATCGAGGATCTGAGTCTAGTCTCGCCCGTTTCACTGACCGGAGAACAGCCGGTCCGCGAGCTGGCGCGGAAGGCCGGCCTCCATGATTGCCTTTGCGGCCGCCTCCACGGGATATTCGACACGGTGGAAGCGGGCCGTCCAGGTATCCGTGTCGAGCATCAGCCAGGCCGCCCTCGGATCGCCGTCTCGGGGCTGGCCGACGCTGCCCGGGTTCACGAGCCACCGGGCATCGGCCATCTCCAGGAGCGTGCCCGCCTCCGCGATCTCGCCGACCGTCTCCTCGACCGTGGTCTGCCCGTTGGGTCGGCTGAAGTAGCAGGCCACGTGCGAATGCCCGATCAACGAGACCCGCTGGCGCTGGGCCTGTAGGCAGTCGGCTGCCTGGCGAACGGACAGAACGTATTCCCATACCGGGTCGCGCGGGCTCGCGTGATAGAGCCCGACGCCGGCCCCCTCGCCCAGCGGCGCGAGCGGTCGCAGGAAGTCCCGCGTGTCCTCATTGATGACCTTGACGGTCCAGCGGGCGGCCGCCCCCGCGCTCATCGCGAAGTAGCCGATGTCGATGTCGCCGCGGACGACGAGATCATGGTTGCCGGCCAGGCACCGTTCGACGACATCGCCGACGAGTGCCGTGCAGGCGTCCGGGTCGGCGCCGTAGCCGACGATGTCGCCGAGGCACCAGACCTCATCGGGATCCTCCCGTCCGAGGTCCGACAGCACGGCTTCGAGCGCGGGGAGGTTGCTGTGGATGTCGGAGATGATCGCTACGCGCAAGGCACCACAAATGGTGACCGAACTACCGGCCGGGCGGTAGTTAGGCCTCGGTTAGGGGCAGCGAGGGCCGCCGTTGAGCGTGAACTTCTCGAGCACCGGGTTGACCACCCCGCCACGGTAGGTGAAGGCGCCGTCGAGCAGGAAGAAGGTGCCGTTGCAGAGCACGGGTGAGTCGATGTAGTTGATCTTGCGCCGCCCTCGCCTCACCGAGATGTTGTTGACGGTCGCGTCGAAAAAGGTGACCGAGGCGTCGGGCGCGCTCGGAAGCGTCTTGATCGGGGGCACGTCGACGTTGAGTACGTACCCATACGGTCCCGACCGGTCCGGCTTCAGCACGCCGGACATCACGAGCACAGGGCCGAGGTCGGGCAGCGAGTAGATGATCAGCGTGGGGTTCCCGCCGACCGGCACGCCGTTGAAGAGCGTGACCTTGGCTGCCACGTTCTCGACGATCGGCGGAGCTGTACCGCGCGCCGTGCCGCCGCCGATGCGCGAGCCCTTTGGGCAGCCTTTCGGGCCCTTCGCCTGGATCGCGCTCAGCTTGCACTTCGGGAAGTACTTGCCGTTCACGACCGCACCCTTCGGGAACCGCAGCGTCGTACGGTCGAGCTGCAATGGAGCGGGAGCGGCTGGGTCGGTGATGCTGAAGGTTGTGCGCAGCGAGAGCCCCGCGCGCGTCTTGTGCCGGTCGCGCTTGTTGTACTTCGCGTGAAACGAAACCTCCTGCGTGGTGACCGCGCCGGCGGTCTGGGCGGCAAGGCCCACCGCGAGCACGATGCCCACGGCCGTGAGCCCCAGGGCTGCGCTCCTCCTCCGCATCGCCCTCAGACTAGCCGCTGGCGAAGGCTCGAACGCTGCTCAGCGCGGAGGAAAGCGCCGCCGCCGCCGCCGCCGAGCCTCGCTCAGGGTGGTGGCGACGGGCGTCTCGGCCTCCTCTGGGCGCCCGTTGCCGGCGCTCTCGGAAGCCGGCTCCTCAAGAGTCGGCTCCTCGGCGGCCGGCTCCTCGGCAGCCGGCTCCTCCTGAACCCGCTCCTCGCGATGGATCTCGATCTGGGCCGCCTCCGGCTCCTCCACCGGCGCGGTGTCCACGGTTTCGTCGCGGACCGCGCCGTCCTCGGCGAGCCGCTCGTGGAACACCACGAACCGCGCCTTGCCCGCGCGCTTCGCGGCATACATGGCCTGGTCGGAGCTTCGCACGAGCTCCTCCGGGCTCGATTCGCGCCCGGTTCCCACGGCGATGCCGATGCTGGCCGTGACGGTCGCCTGGTGGCCCTCGAGGTCGAACGGCTCGCGGAGCGCCTCCGTGATCCGCTCGGCCACGCGGATCGCGTAGCGGACGTCGGTGATGTCCTCGAGCAGGACAGTGAACTCGTCGCCGCCGAGACGCGCGATCGTGTCTTCGGGCCTCAGGCAGCTCTGGAGGCGGTTACCCACCTCGATCAGCAGGCGATCGCCGATGTCGTGGCCGTAGCTGTCGTTCACCGGCTTGAACTCGTCGAGGTCGAGGAACAGCACCGCGATCGAGCCCTGGCGGCGCGTCATGCGGTCGATCGCGTGCTGAAGCCGGTCCGAGAACAGGGCCCGGTTGGGCAGCTTCGTGAGCGAGTCGTGGAAGGCCTGATGCATGAGGCGGGACAGCGATTCCTGCTCGGCCGTGCGCAGCACCGCGTTCTCCATCACGAGCGATGCCTCGAGCGCGATCTGACCGACGAGCTGGCGTTCCTCCGGCGTCCAGCTGCGCGGCGCGGTCGAGTGGCTGCAGAGCACGAGCCCAAGGGGGCCTCCCGCCGAGAGCAACGGCACCGCCACGTAGCTAGTGAGACCGAGCTCGTCGACGAGGTCGCGCGGGAGCAGGCGGCTCGCACGGGCGTTCTCCACGAAGATGGGTTTCGGCTGGCGGGTGGTCAGCCGCCAGACGGTGAAGTCATCCGCAGGCGCGCCCTTCAGGTGCTCCCGCAGGATGCGGTCGAACTCACCGTCCGCCCCCACCGAGATCACGTGCTCGATCCCGTTCTCCTCGTTCTGGAGCAGGAGCGTGGCGCGCTCCGCGCGGATTGCATCGCGCGTCACACGGGCCACTACCTCGCCGGCATCGCGCACGGAGGTCGCATTGGAGCCTTCCTGGAGCAAGCGCTGGATCGCCGTCGCGGCACGCAGGTGCGAGGTGCGCTCGTCCGTGACGAGCGCCTGCGCGATGCCGCCCGCCACGTGGCGTGCCGCGGTCTCCGCAAAGCGAACGTCGTCGTGCGAGAAGCGGCCGGCCGCCTCGTGGTCGAGCAGCAGGACTCCGACCGTGCGTCCGCCGGCGACGAGCGGCACGGCCAGCGCTGAGGCGATGTCGAGCGCGCGGGCCCAGGCCTCCGGGGCCAGGGGGGAGGGGATCTCGTCGGCGAGGATCGCCCGGCCGGACTGAACCGCGGCCTCCGCGAGCGGCGGAGCGCCCTCGGCTTGCAGGCGGGTCCAGGCCGACTCGTCGTAGGCGCCGTCGCCGCCACGGGTGGCGCGAGCATGGAGCGTCCCGTCCTCGACCAGGTAGACGGTCGCTCGCCGTGCACGGACCTGCGCGGCGATCCGCTCGCAGATCAAAGCCAGCATCCGGTCGATCGACTCGGCCGAGCTCGCCGCCTCGGTCAGCTCGAGCAGGAACTCGGCCTCGCGCCGGCCTCGGTCCGACTCCCGCCGGCCCGCGAGCCGTCCCACACCGGCCGCGAGCAGCGGAAGCAGCGACTGGAACTCTGGGCGCGCGGCCGCCGAGCTTGGCTCGATCGACACTATCCCGACGGGGCGCCCGGCGAGCAGCGGCTCGAACCGGACCGACCCCATGCCGAGCTCAGCGGCGAGCTCGGCCGGGACGCGCTCGTCGTCCTGCGCGTTCGCGATGTCGGTCGAGCGCGACTCGAGCAGCACGATGCACGCGAACGGGAGTGAGTCGATCGGAGACCCGGCCCAGGCTTCGAGCAGACTGGGTTCGCCGGGCACGTCGGTCGCAAATGGCGTCACCGTCTGCGCCGGGGCGTCGTACAGCCATGCGATCACGCGCTCTGCGCCGAGCGTCTCGCGCACGGCGCGGCAGAGCCGGACAACCCACTCTACGGCTTCGGGATCACCCGAAGCGCTTGGAATTTCCCAAGGTAGCTGCAAATCCCGTGGCCTCCCGCCGTCGCTTCGATCTTAACTGTCGAAGGGCGTCGGGCGCGCGTTCAAGAAGTCGAGCTTCGGCTCGGCTCGTCCCCGCCCTCGGGGTTCTTACCGCGGTACTCGGGAAGGTTCTTGATGCCCTCGCGGGTCGACCACTTGGAGTAGTTGTCCTCGAGTGCGTCGATCAGCTCGCGCACGAACTTCGGCGAGGCGCTCACCCGCGACACGACCACGCCCGGGATCTCGTCCTCGTCCAGCTCGTGGTCGAGCCTGGCGAACGTGATCGTGAACTCGTACTCGGAGTGGCTGATGTTCGCGAAGTTCGCGTAGGCGCCCGCCATCGTCTCGGGCGACATGTGCATGTTGATATGGCGCTCTCGCTCTTGGTCGTCGCTCACAGGGGCCTAGTATCGCACTCGCTGTGCGGCTGATCATCGTCTGCGTGGGAAAGGTTCGACGGCCCTTCGAGGACGACGTGGCCCATTACGAGCGCCTGCTCGGCCGCCACGCCCGGCTGGAGACGCTCGAGCTGCCCGAGAGCGACCCGGAGCGCGAGGGCGAGGCGATCCTGAAGCGGGTCCCAGCGGATTCTTACGTCTGCGTGCTGGATCGCGAGGGCCGAACCGCCTCGAGCGAGGCGCTGGCGGGCTTCCTCGAGGAGCGCCGCGCCGGTGGCCGGGACGTGAGCTTCGTGATCGGCGGGCCGTTCGGGCTCTCGAAGGCGGTCCGCGACCGCGCGGACGAGCGGATCTCGCTGGGGGCGATCACCCTGCCGCACCAGCTCGCGCGGGTCGTGCTGCTGGAGCAGCTTTTCCGCGCTCATAAGATTGTCCTCGGCCAGGCATACCACTACTGAGCCAATGATCATTCGATGAATTCGGAAAGGGACACCAACGGCGCCGACCGCGGGCCGGTCGAGCAGCTTCGCGGCGTGGTAGCGGAGGCGGCGGGCTCGGTGCGCGGCAGCGCGGCGGAGGCTCCGGCGGCGTCGCTCGAGCGTCCTCCGCGAGCCGAGTTCGGCGACTACTCGACGAACGTCGCGCTCCTGCTGGCGCCGGCACTCAAGGCGCCGCCACGGGAGATCGCGGAGGCGGTGGGCGAATCCCTGAGCGCCGGGCTGGGCGACGTCGTCGACCGGGTGGAGGTCGCTGGGCCCGGATTCCTGAACGTGTTCCTGGCCGACTCCTGGTTCCGCGGGGCGCTTGCCCAGGTGCGCGATGCCGGCGAGCGGTTCGGCGCCGGAGCCGTCCCCGTCGAGCAACGCGAGCGCATCCTCGTCGAGTTCGTGAGCGCAAATCCAACCGGCCCGATCACGGTCGCGAGCGGGCGTCATGCAGCCTACGGTGACTCGCTCGCGCGAGTGTTCGAGTTCGGCGGGCACGAGATCGAGCGCGAGTTCTACGTGAACGACTACGGGACGCAGATCGACCTCTTCGCGCAGTCGATCGCGGCCCGCATGCGGGGCGAGGAGCCGCCGGAGGACGGTTACCAGGGTGAATACGTCGCCGAGCTCGCATCCGAGCTCGAGGCGGAAGGCCTCGGGCCCGACGGCCTGGACGAGCTGGCGCGACGAGGGGTCGAGCTGATGGTGGACCGTGTGCGGGTCACGCTCGAACGCTTTCGCGTCGACTTCGACCGCTTCTTCTTCGAGCGCACGATCCACGACCAGGACCGGCTCCGGGCCGCGATCGAGGCGCTCGGCAGCGAGCATCTGTACGAGTCGGAGGGCGCCACGTGGCTTCGGACCTCGAGCTTCGGGGACGACAAGGACCGCGTGCTGCTTCGTTCCTCGGGCGAGCCGACGTACTTCGCGGCCGACATCGCGTACCACCAGGACAAGCGCGGGCGCGGCTACGACCATCTCATCAATGTGCTGGGCGCCGACCACCACGGCTACGTGCCGCGCATGAAGGCCGCCTTCGCCGCGCTCGGGGAGCCGGACAAGATCGAGCTCGTGATCATGCAGCTGGTCAACATCCTGGAGCGCGGCGAGCGCGCTCAGATGTCGAAGCGCAAGGGTGAGTTCGTGACGCTGGACGAGCTCGTCGACGACATCGGGGTCGACGCGGCACGGTTCTTCCTACTCCAGCGCTCGCACGACACCACCCTCGACCTCGATCTCGACCTGGCGCGCGAGCGCAGCCAGGAGAACCCCGTCTACTACGTGCAATACGCGCACGCGCGGATCGCGAGCATTCTCCGCAACGCGGGCGAGGAGCGCGTACGGACCGCGGAGCGCGGGGACCTCACGGCCGGCACGACCCCGCTCGAGCCGGCCGAGCGGGCGCTGGTCAAGCGCCTGCTGGAGCTGCCCGAAGAAGCGGTGGAGGCGGGCTTGCGCCGAGCGCCCCACCGGCTCACCGCGTATGCCCACGAGCTTGCCTCGGACTTCCACGCCTTCTACCGGGACTGCCACGTGGTGGGCGCCGAGCCGGCCGAGCTGGAGGACTTCCGGCTGTGCCTGGTCTCCTCCACGAAGTCCGTGATCGCGCGCGTGCTCGACCTGCTCGGGGTCAGTGCGCCCGAGCAGATGTGACGCCGGACGCCGCCTAGACGTTCTGGAAGAAGTTCAGCCCCCAGCGGTCGAGCATCTTCTGGGCCTCGATGTTGAGATGGAAGAGCTCGCCCGTGAGCACCAGGATGCCGATCGAGATCAGCAGGATGCCGGCCGCGCCGTTGATCACGGCGTAGTGCCTCTTCACCCAGCCGAACGCGGTCGTCGCGCGGTTGAAGGCGATCGCCGTGATCAGGAACGGCACCGCCAGCCCGGCCGAGTAGACGGCGAGCAGCCCGCCGCCCTGCGCGACCGTGCCCGTGGTGGCGGCGAGCCCGAGGATCGAGGCGAGCGCCGGTCCGACACAGGGCGTCCACGCGATCGCGAATGCCGCGCCCGCCACGAGTGGTCCGCCGTGGCCTGCCCGCTGCATGATCGAGTCGACGTGCCACTCGCGGTTGAGCACCGGCACGAACAGCGCCACCACGAACAGCGCCCCCATCGCGATGATCGCGATGCCCGCCACCTTCTCGAGCGTCGAGCGGTTGTCGGTGAGCGCCTGGCCGAGCCCCGTGGCCGTCATGCCGAGTGCCACGAAGATCAGGCTGAAGCTGAGGATGAACAGGCCCGCGCGGGTCAGAATGGCGCGCATCTGGACCCGGTTCGTGCTCCTCAGCTCTTCCGCCGAGAGGCCGGAGACGGTCGCCAGGTACCCCGGGACCAGCGGCAGCACGCAGGGCGAGACGAACGAAACGAGGCCCGCGGCGAACGCGAGAAGGATGCTTGGCGCGCCGGGGTCGTTCACACGTCGTAGCGGGAGAGGTCGCGCTCGAGCCGCGCGGTGTCGTCCGGGGAGAGCTCCGGCGCGACCGTGGGCACATCGCCCGCCGGCCGCGCCCGCCAGCGCCTCAGCCCCACCACGAGGGCCACCGCCGCCGCCAGGAAGGCTGCGATCGGCACCAGGTAGGCGGTCCAGTTGAAGCTCGATTGGCCCGTCTGGGGCGTCGCGAGCACGGTCAGCCCGAACTCTCGCACCAGCGCATGTTTGATCTGGCTCTTGGTCAGGCCCTTCGCGATCTCGGCGCGGATGAAGGCACGTTCGCGTTCGGCCTCGGGTGAGAACGATTGGCTGAGCGCCACCCCGCAGGTTGGGCACATGACCTCGTCCTCGATGTCCGGAAGCGATGCGCGCGGCGCCGCGGCCGTGGCGGTTCCGACGGCCACCACGAGCAGCGCCAACAGCGCGAGCAGCGCCGCAAGGTGCTTCTTCATACCGGCTAAACGGTACCTGCCGGGACCGAAAACGGGGGCCGATGCCGACGCGCAGGCCGTCCATGGCCTGCACGTCAGATTGAGGAACGACGCGCTCGGTCGCCCTCATGACCCAAGGACGCAACAGGAGGCCAAAACTTGCGCCTTTTCAGCGAATTTTCTGACGAAGTTCTTATGCCGTGCTGAACCAACTCAAAGGAAGGGGCGCGAGACTCGGGTTCCCTTCCCCGATTCGCACGAGGTGTCCGTGATGCCCACCAATTCCATTCCCCCTCGCCGAACGATTGCGATGCTCGCGGCCGCGCTGGCGCTCGGCGCCGGCGGCGGGGCCGCGGCGGTTGCGCTCGACGGAAGCACGAAGACGGTGGAGCGGGTGACGACCGTGGCGGGGGCGCAGTCGACCACCGCCGGCAGCCGCTCCGGCCTCACGGTGAACGAGATCTACCGGCGCTCCAAGCAGGCTGTGGTCGAGATCAGCGTGACCCAGGGTCGTTCGCGCGCGCAGGGCTCCGGGTTCGTCGTCGACAACCGCGGCGACGTCGTCACCAACCAGCACGTGGTCTCGAGCGGCGGGTCGATTCAGGTCGCGTTCGCCGACGGGAAGAAGGCGTCGGCGCGCGTGGTGGGACAGGACGCGTCGAGCGATCTCGCCGTGATCCGCGTGTCCGTACCGTCCTCGGAGCTGCAGCCGCTGACGCTGGGCGACTCGTCCAAGGTCCAGGTCGGTGACGGGGTGGTCGCGATCGGCAGCCCGTTCGGCCTTTCGGGCACGGTCACGACAGGCGTCGTGAGCGCACTCGGCCGCAGCATCAAGGCACCGAACAACTACACGATCACCGGCGCGATCCAGACCGATGCGCCCATCAACCGCGGCAACTCCGGCGGCCCGCTACTCGACACGAACGGCGAGGTGATCGGCGTCAACTCGCAGATCGACAGCAACTCCGGCGACAGCAGCGGCGTCGGCTTCGCGGTCTCCGCCGACACGGTCCGGCGCGAGGCCTCGGCGCTGATCGCCGGCAAGCAGCCGGCGCATCCATACATCGGCGTCTCCCTCACCGACGCCCCGGGCGGCGCAGGGGTCGCCGCGGTGAAGGGCGGCTCGCCCGCCGACCGCGCCGGCCTGCGCGCCGGCGACGTGGTGACCGCGATCGGCGGCCAGGCGACGGCGTCGGCGGGCGCGGCCGTTTCGGCGATCGACGCGCGCAAGCCGGGCGACCAGGTCGCGATCTCCTTTCGCCGCAACGGTCAGACGCACGACGTCAGTCTCACGCTCGCTCAGCGACCGTCCTAGGTTGGAAGCCCGCTGGCCAAAGTCATTAGGCAGCGCGGCCCGCATTTCAGGATGAGCGCCGCGGGCCGATAGGCATCAGAGCCCGCGCCCATTGCGGGCGAACGTACGAAGCGCCCCGCTTACGATCCTCCGTCCTGGTGGGTCTGCCGGGGCGCTTCGGTTTCGAGGACGATGCGACGGAGCGCTTGGCCATGGGTTTTCGGTTTTAGAATGCGGGGCGCGCGGACGTAGCTCAGTTGGTAGAGCGTCGGCTTCCCAAGCCGAAGGTCGCGGGTTCGAGACCCGTCGTCCGCTTGCCCGTTGCAGAGCCTGATCGAGTGGGTTCGGGCCAAGGCGCGCGCAAGGCGCGCGCGCCAATAGCGCGCCAAAGGTCCTAGCCATCCGCAGCACGCTCCCGCTGAGCCTCGAACGTGTCCAGGCGGCGGGCGATGTCGGCGCCAGCACCATCCAGGAGCGCGCCGTAGTGGCGCTCGATCATCTGGACGCTGGTGCCCATTACTCTCGCCAACTCAAAGACGGACACTCCGGCAGCGAGGGCACGAGAGGCGAACGTCGAGCGCATGTCGTAGATGCGTGCCGGAGTCCGGATCCCGGCAGCTTCGATCGCGGGCGCCCACTCGCGGCGGCGGAAGTTGTCCAGGTTCATGACGCCGCCGTTCTTGCCG
>Ga0114129_10013631_pt1 | contig 11583 bp, 8 predicted proteins | sample RhiMetdeltSRZDD1_FD_80071 | JGI IMG/M metagenome (GOLD analysis project Ga0114129, IMG submission 80071) | Populus rhizosphere microbial communities from Tennessee, USA - Rhizosphere MetaG P. deltoides SRZDD1 (version 2) (version 2) | ecosystem: Host-associated > Plants > Roots > Rhizosphere >... | reverse complement strand
GGGGACACTGGTCAACCGCCATTCCACCAGCTGGCGTTGTATTTTCAGGATGACTACCGGGTCACTCCGAAATTCACTCTGAACCTTGGACTGCGTTGGGACGCCAACATAAAGCTGCTGATTGATCAAACCAATAATCGCACCATCAGGCTACTTAGCTTGCTGAACAACGGACGCGCTCGCGCAATTACTGGTGATACTAATCAGCTGAAGAAGACAACTGCCAGCTACAAGGAGTTCCAGCCTCGAGTCGGATTTGCGTGGGATGTGAAGGGCACTGGCCAAACAGTGGTCAGGGGAGGCTATGGAATCTTTTACGATCAGGTCTTCCAGAATCTGATACTGTTTGCCAAACAGCAGTCAAACGATACCATCTATCAAACCGTTCTTGATCTGAACAATGACTCAGTCGGCGTGGGTCAACTGGGCGGATTTAGATTCGGTGTCGACCCACTGCCAGCACCGTCGGCGAGCTTCTTGCCAACCAATCTCGAAACGGGAGGCTTTGGCCGAATCAATGATCCACTACTGAAGGATCCGTACGTTCAGAAGTGGTCCCTAGGAGTTGAGACCAAACTCGGCAAAAACTACATCCTCTCAAGTGACTTTGTACATACCCTGGGGATTCATGAAAACCGAGTAGATAACATCAATCCGCGCATTCGAAGTCTCTGTTCCGCTAGTTTTCCGGGCTCGAATCCCGCGTCGCCTCTCTGCGTTAGAGGTAGTAACACGAGATTCTTCGACAAAGCTTTTGTCGACGCCGGGCTTGGCGCAGGACGGTTAGAGCAAATCAATATGTTTACGGCCACAAATCGATCTCGGTACGACAGCTGGGCCACAACTCTTCGCCGTCGAACTCGCCGTACGCTCGTTTCGGCAAGCTATGTCTTGTCCAAGTCTCAGGCGTGGGGTGGACAGCCAACAGCCTCATACAGTGGCAACGGCATTGCAATCGCTATTGATAACCAGTTCAAACCAGAGGAGTTCGGGCCGACACGAATCGATGAACGCCACAGAATAGTCGCGAGCGGGTTATTTGACTTTCCGCACGGATTCCAGCTTTCGCCAATCGTCCAGTTTGCGACGGCGCGGCCATATTCCGTCAATACCGGCCTCGATATAGATGGCGATGGACGAAATACCGTCGATCGTATATGTGACGGCGTCAGTGCTCTAAGTCTTCTCCAGGCTAGTATCGCCGGTCAATCAACGGCGGCCGGTACGGTCCTGGGGTGCAGACAAACCAGAGTGAATAGTCAACGGGTAGGATTTGTTGTTAAGAACGGCCAGATTGAAGAACGGAGTGGCCGATTCTTTAACGTAGACCTGCGCGCTCAAAAAACATTCAACCTGAGCGAGAACGTCAAAGTTCGGGGATACGTTAACTTCTTCAATCTGCTCAATCGCGAGAACCTCTCCTTCGCAGAACGTAGGGGACTGAGCCCCCTTAGTTCAAGCCTCTTCCTGCAGCCGGTCTCGTTGTATGGCCCAGGCTTTGGACCTCCCGTTGGGTTGCCATTCACGGTCCAAATTGGGGGACGCGTCGAATTCTAAGAAGTTTTGATCCCAAATCTTCCTGACTGCTTAGGCGCCGATTTGCCAGTCGGCGCCTTTTTTTAACGCATGGTCCTTAACATTCTCTTGTTCGACCCTTTTTCTGATGACCTGGATGATCTTGATGAATCTTCGCTAAACCAAAGGTTCACAAGTCTTCTGTTCTTATCAGACTGCCTTATCCGGTTAGTCCGTCCAAGAGCCAGATTCACCAAGGACTGGGTCATGACTCGGCCAATTAGTACTAAGCGGGGCAAAGGCCACGCGCGGCGGTGTTCGCTGTTGCAGCCTTGCTGGGGTGAGCTCGATGTCGGAATAATTTACGCAATTTCATTCTAGCTTTGTGCAACTGTGACTTGGTTGTTCCAACTGACCCGCACCCCCGCTATTTACGAGGCTATAGTATCCCGCCGCCATCTGCGATGACGGGGAAGCTTCGAATACCAGACTATTCTTTACGTTAGTAAGATTCTGGGCTTGAGTAAGATCTCTTAGTGTGCACCAGCGCCGGCAGCGGAACTCTTCAGTCGCAGCGCCCTCGCGATCGTAGCGTCATCTGCGTCAGGTCTCACTCCATCTGGTGGGGCTACCGCGTTGTGGTCCACCCACGCGAGCAGCGAACCCGAGTTCGTGTGTAAAAGCGAGAGCGTTCGTCCTCGAGAATCTGCAGGAATACCTTCCAGAATCTGGTTGATCTGGTTTGTCGCCTCAATCAGCCTCGCATCATGAAATCCTGATGGCTCAGCCTCCAGTAGCTTCGCGACACTACATGTGCTGCTTCCTGTCTCACAAGTCGCATCTTCATCCTTTACAACAAAATCACATTGCCTTCCTACACATCCGGTTGGGCCTTGGTCTGACATGTTTACGCTCCTTTCAAGTGGTACTAAGTTGATGTGAATTACGATTCAACGCGAACAAATCCGTAACTGGTTGTCACGCTCGCTACGAACTCATCTGAAATCAGTTATCAGAACTACGTCCGAGCCCTCGTAGCCTCGTGATAGTGCTGTTTTTTTGCCGTCGGGTGTCAGATCGAATCTAAAGATCTGATCCGAACTGAAATCCGTTAGCTGTTTTTGTGGACCACCATCAATGGATTGACTCCACAGATTAAACACTCGACTTGTGCTGTCGATATAAACGAGCGCGCGTCCATCCGAAGTCCAGCGATACACAGGTGATTTAACTACCTGTGGGAGGTCCAGAATTCTCTGCGGCGGACCACCTTCAATTGGTACAAGCGCCAGTTTGAAGGGTGCATCGGTTCGAGCTGCGCCATACTCACAGACAAAAAGCTTCCCATCAGGAGAAACTACAGGCTTGCCTGAGTCTTCGGTAGTCAGTTGTACTGGATTACCGCCATCGATACTGACTTTCCACACAGTCACTTTTGATTCACCCTCTACCTGGTAGAGGACCCACTTACCGTCAGGCGAGCAGTTTGGCAGCCCCTCCGCACCGGGACTATCGGTAAGTTGTTTGGGGTTACTGCCGTCCAAGTCCATTCGCCAAAGCTCATCCCTACCTGATCGGTTTGAGATAAAGACGACGTAGCGACCGTCAGGAGTAACGCTTGGAGAGATGTTGTTACTTGAGTTAAAAGTTAGCTGACGGTTGTTTGTGCCGTCCTCATTGACTACCCACAAGTCCCACATGCCCGACGCGCGTGAGTTGTAAACAACTCTGCCATCAGATGTACTTGAGAGACCGACAACGCCATCAAATCTGCCCGACTCGAAGGTCAGCCTCCTGGCTGATTTCGAATCGTCGTTGTTAATGGCCCAGATGTTTGACACTTGCTCGGATTGCACGCTAGCCAACGTCTTACCGTCTGCCGTCACGCTAACGCCGATGTAGCGGCTCAAGTCATTGGTGATTCGACGCAGTTTACCGTCGGGATAAGTCATCAGCCAGATTTGCAGCGCCCTCGTGTCCGCGTCGCGTGCAGACAGCAATAACCCGCTGCTATCAGGAAGCCATGCGATTCCGGGTAGGCTTAACCAATCAAACTTACCAATTGGTTTCTCGCGACCATCCTTGACATTAATTTCAACCAGGCCGCGACTTTTGTCCGCAGATGAATAAAGCACGCAGGCGATAATTTTCCCGTCGGGTGACCACGCTGGAAAACCGTAGTTCTTGCCTGTTTGGGCCGTTGCGAGTGTCTGTAGATTTCCGCCATCCGAGTTGGCAATCATCAGCTGCCGATTCTCTCGCAAGAAAGCTACACGACCTCCATCCGGCGATAACGCAACAGGACCATCAGCATTGTCGATTAGTTTCCGCGGATTGCCGCCGAGCGATCCGATCTTGTAGAGGACACCTAACTCTTTCCTTTCAGCCATCACGTAATAAACGTAATTTCCATCAGGCGAAAAGGTCAGGCCGTAATATTCGACCTCGCGAGGAGAACTCAGCTGCACGTCAATGGAGGTAGCCACCTGCCTGACCCACAGACTCTGTTGGCCAGATTCCTGCACTACGTACACGACGTATTTTCCATCCGGTGCGATCGAGATTTGACCGCCTAAGACGTTGCCCGCAAATGTCGCCTTTGCGAGCCGCATGTTTTGGAAGGTTTCGGGACGTTGAGCAAGCCTCACGAGCTTGTACAAACCCAGCGCCCCTGCTGCAATTATCGACGCGACTATAGCCAGCGTGAGCGTTGTGCGTCGCGGATGAGTTTTGACTTCGTTGATGAACAGTTCACTGATAGTGAACGTAACGTCCGGTGGTTTTCCGGTCGACTTACTTGTTAACTCGTCAGTTGTTGCTGCTGGTTGGGTTACCCCTGGTACGACAGGAATCGTTCGACCTGTCTTGGCTTCGAACTCAAGCTCCTGCCGAAGACTCTTCAGATCGCCAAGCAACTCCTTTGCTGTTTGATATCGTTCCTCTCGGTCTTTCTTGAGCGTCTTCCCTATGATCCGATTCAATTCCTTCGGCAGCTCAGAGAAGGTCTCAACCAGCGGACGTGGCTCAACCATCAGAACAGCAGCCAGAACGTCGCTTTTCGTATTGCCTGTAAATGGACGCTGATGGGCAACCATTTCGTACAGAATTACGCCAAGACTAAAAGTATCGGTACGCGCATCGACGTTATGTCCGCGAATCTGTTCCGGCGACATGTAGTTGATGGTTCCCATCACTTGGCCGGGTTCAGTTACGAGCAACATTTGAGTTGAGGCTTCGGTATCTGTCAGTGCAGTTTCGGGTTCGACGGCGAGCTTCGCCAGGCCAAAGTCCAGAACCTTCACGTAGCCATCGGAGCGGACCATGATGTTCTCCGGCTTGATATCACGATGAACAATGCCACTTTGATGTGCCGCCGCCAGTGCAGAAACGACCTGGAGCGCAATATCTAACACCTCGCGCAGTTCCATCTGTTTCGTAAGCATGTGCTGGCGTAACGACTCACCATCGACATACTCATTGACAATAAAGTGCAGGTCACCTTCAAAACCAATCTCATAAATCGTTACGATGTTGGGATGGTTTAAGCTGGACGCGGCATAGGCTTCACGCTCAAAACGGCGCAATCGTTGTTCATTCTCGGTGTACTCGCCGGTTAGGACCTTAATCGCGACTGCTCGCCGGAGCAGCGTATCTTCAGCCAGATAAACTTCGCCCATTCCTCCTGCGCCCAAGCGCGAGCGAATTTTGTAACGACCAAGACGAGTACCTGGCGTAAGAGACATGGGGCCTAGAGGTATCGAACCATGCGAGTGAAAATGATGTTCTTTGCGCGTGCGGCCTAGCTTCTGGCGTCTGAGATTTCGTTCTGCAGATTGTCCGGAGACAACTCGATTTCGTATCGAACTGGGCTTTTATCTCAAGTCGGGCGCCAATTGTGGAACGTTCTGGAGTGCCGAGAGCGGAGGCATTATAGAGAACTGGCAACGACTATCAAAACAGATAGCCCAGGTGAGATTAAGCCGCGCTCATGAATTGCAATTTTGCCTTCACGCCTAGTGAAGCCAACACACGTAGCATGAGGTCAGCTGAGATGTCGTGAGTGTTCCGGTTCAGGATAGCGGTTACGCGGGTACGTGAAGTGTGTGCTAGCTGAGCCACATCCGAGTGGGTCGCCCAACACTTGACCGCAAAGGGACGTAGTGGTAGAAAGTACTTGGCACCACAAAGTATCCCCGCTATGTTCGCCGTATCACTCAATATTCCGCCACTCTCCGAGCTCCTACTCATGGCGCTCCTAACGTTGTCCTGGTCGTACTGCTGCCTCACTTTTGCCGCTTATTTGAAGACCACTCGACTGCTCCATACCGGCTACACGCGGAAAGTTTTCCACGTTCTTATCTTTCTCTCTGCTGTATTTGTGCACGCTATCGCCGGCTTTGTGGGTGTTTGTGTGTTCGGCACAATGGTTTCCATTGTCGTGGGCCACGCAGTGATGTCCGGTTCTGGGAATCCAATGTATGAAGCAATCGCCAGAGAACAGGATGGCAAACATCGCACATACTTCATCGTAATTCCATACTTCGCTACATTGATCGGCGGACTCGCCAGCAGTGTCTTATTTGGACCACTGGCGGTAGTTGGATATTTGGTAGGTGGATTGGGCGACGCCGCTGGGGAGCCAGTTGGAACCCGCTGGGGAACACATCGTTATGCACATCATGGACTCGGCGAATCACACTCCACAAAAACCTTTGAAGGATCAATAGGTGTAGTCGTCGCGTCGGCTGTAGCTCTTGTGATTGCCGTGGGTATTCGACCGGAGCTTCATCTTGACCTTCAATCGGCAATAGCAGTTCCTGCAATTGCAATTGTTTGTGGCTTTGTTGAGGCGTTATCTCCGCGCGGCTGGGACAACGTGCCGATGCAAGTTGTTCCAACTGTTCTTGCTGCCGTTCTGTTAACGAGGTGAGTTAGGTGATGGACATGATTGGCTTTGGAAAAACTGACATTAAGAGAATCGTGATTTTGCTAGCACTGTTGTTTTGGTGTACAGCTATGGTCGCTGTGCGCGCGGAGCGAACCGGCTCTGGCTATTATCGCTTTCTACTCGGCAATCTCTTCCTTGCCTCAATACCGCTCCTGCTAAGCACAGGGCTACGCGTCGCCGATCGGCTGCAGCTGAATTGGATTATGAAAGCTGCCGTTTTTAGCCTGTGGCTGCTCTTTCTTCCTAACGCTCCGTACATACTGACGGACATTCTGCACCTCCCGCGCGCAAACCAGGCACCAGCTTGGTTCGATCTGGCATTATTGCTTTCATGCTCGGGGACCGGTTTGCTGATGGGTTACCTATCGCTTGTCGACGTTCAGACAATAGTTGCCAGACATTACAGTGTTGTCGTGGGTTGGCTATTTGCCTTTGTCTCCCTGGTGTTAAGTGGCTTTGCAATCTATCTTGGCAGATTTCTCAGGTGGAACAGCTGGGATGTACTCACTACGCCTACTTTAATGTTAGACATCGCCCGTAATTTAATGCACCCAACATCTCACGTGCGGCCTCTATCGGTGACTCTCATATTCGGCATGATTTTCGCGCTCGGATACATAAGTCTGCGACTCTTACTTGATTCCTCGGGTCCACATTCGCAAGAACGTTTTGTAAAGTAACATTACCTACCGTGTGCGAAGGAAACGTGTTGGTGGTTTCCTGATAATTATCCTCAAACACCGTTGATGACTTTTGCAGGTGTGCGTGGTAACTTCCTAGCGTATCCCCCTCAATTAGTTGTCTCGAACGACCTGCCAAGTAAGCGGAAGGGAGGCTGGAATGCCCGCGCTTAACCGATTGCATACGCGCCTCTTTCTTTTGGTTGTCGTGTTGTTTGCGATTGGAGTGTTCTTAGCGGTTTCGCAAGCAGCGAAACCTTCAAGTGATACTGACGCAGTTGGGTTGGCGGCGTGGGATCAAGTCTATTCAGTACTGATTTCGCCACGCTGTATCAACTGTCATACTGCGACGAACTACCCGCAGCAGGGCGATGACCGTCACCGGCATTTTGCAAATGTGATTCGTGGTCCGGAAGGCCAAGGTGTGCCGGGATTGAATTGTGTAAGCTGTCATCAGGATCGCAATGCTGACAGCACCGGCGTGCCCGGTGGGCCAAACTGGCATCTCGCTCCACTCTCAATGCAGTGGCAGGACGTAAACGATCGTCCACTGTCAAGCGCAGCAGTTTGTCGGGCCTTAACTGATCGTTCCAAGAATCACAACATGGATGGACCAGCCTTGCTGAAGCATCATTCAGAGGAAGCTCTTGTGCTTTGGGCTTGGAATCCTGGGATCCGACCTGACGGGACTGCGCGAGCATTGCCTCCAATGTCACATCAAGACTTTGTCGCTGCGACTCGTTCATGGGTGGAAGCAGGCACGCCGTGTCCGGGAGGAAGATGATAGCCATGGCAACTTATCAACTTACGGTAAACGGTTCGCGCAAGACAGTGGATGTTGATCCAACAACTCCGCTCCTCTGGGTGCTCCGCGAAGAGCTGAAGTTAACGGGCACGAAATACGGCTGCGGCATTAGCGCGTGCGGCGCATGCACTGTACATGTCGCCGGCGTTGCCACGCGCTCATGTGTTGTGCCTGTGTCGCTAATTGGAGAACGACCTATCGTCACGATTGAGGGTATCAGCAACGATCCTGTTGGTCGTGCGGTACAAAACTCGTGGGTTGAGAAAGATGTTGTCCAGTGCGGTTACTGTCAGAGCGGCCAGATCATGAGCGCAGTCGCGCTGTTGAAAGCAACGCCAAATCCCTCGGAGACAAACATCGAGGAGTCGATGGGTGGCAATCTTTGCCGCTGTGCGACCTACGTTCGCATTCGTGAAGCGATCAAGAGTGCATCGCAACAAGTCAAATGAGGAGGCGATCGATGCGTCCAGCTCTCAAAGTAGGAAATGATCTGAGTTTAAATCGACGGAGCTTCCTGCGGGTGACTTCCGCCGCGGCTGGCGGGTTGTTGATTTCGCTTTACCTCGATAGATCAATCGCCGCACAACAACCGTCTCCGCCTAAAGTCTTTCCGCCCGACGCGTTTGTTCACATACGACCTGATGGCAAGATCGTGATCACTGTTAACCGGCTCGAGTTTGGCCAGGGTGTGCAGACTTCGCTCCCGATGATTCTTGCTGACGAGATGGATGCTGATTGGTCCCAGGTGATAGGCGAGCTCGCACCGGCAGCCGACGTTTACAAAGATCCGCTTTTCGGTATTCAGATGGTGGGTGGGTCGGGATCTATTGCCCATTCGTTCCAGCAATACCGCGAACTCGGCGCAAAGACGCGAGCGATGTTGGTCGCGGCCGCTGCAGATCGGTGGCAGGTGACGCCGGATCAATGCCGGACCGAAAATAGCGTTGTCTATGGGCCCGGCAATCGTTCGGCTCGTTATGCCGAACTTGCGGACGATGCGGCCCGCAAACCGGTTCCGCAGGAAGTCAAACTTAAGAGCCCGTCCGATTTTCGCATCATCGGAAAGAAAGTTTCGCGGTTAGACAGCCGATCCAAGTGTGATGGCTCACAGAAGTTCGGGTTGGACCTTGATGTTCCGGGTATGAAGGTCGCGGTTGTGGCTCACCCTCCTGTGTTCGGCGCCGGAGTTAGAACCCTTGATGACCGGGAAGCTCGCAGACTCGAAGGCGTGCGCGACGTCTTTCAAATTCCACTCGCGAAAGGTAGCGGTGTGGCGGTCGTCGCGGATCGATTCTGGACAGCAAAGCAAGCTCGCGACCGTTTGAAGATCGATTGGGATCTGTCAGCGGTTGAACGTCCAGACACTGTTCAATTACTCGCGCGATATAAACAGCTCTCAACAACAACTGGCACCATTGCGATAAACCGCGGCGATGCTAAAGCGATGGATAGCATTGCGCCCGCGAACCGCATTGTCGCCGAGTATGAGTTTCCTTATCTCGCGCATACGCCGATGGAACCGCTAAACACCACAATTCGATATGACGGCGATAAAGCTGAGGCGTGGGTTCCGTCGCAATTCCAAACGATGGATCAAATGGCAATTGCCGACGTGCTTGGGCTGAAGCCCGAACAAGTTACGTTTCATACCGAATTTGGTGGCGGAGGTTTTGGCAGGCGGGCTGTGACTGATTCTCATGTACAGCGCGAAGCCGCGATCATCGCGAAACGTTTTCGCGGTACTCCAATCAAGCTTATCTGGACGCGCGAGGATGATGTGCGTGGCGGATACTATCGACCGATGCATTTACACCGTGTTGAAGTTGGCATTGACCGAGACGGAATCCCGGCCGCGTGGCGTCACGTCATTGTCGGACAGTCGTTACTTGCCGGGACTCCTTTCGCCATGTTGATCAAAGACGGGATTGACGAGACAACCGTCGAGGGTGCAAAGGACATGAGTTACAACATCGCTAACTTGAATATCTCGGTACACAACCCGACTGTTAATGTGCCGGTTCTCTGGTGGCGTTCAGTTGGACATACCCACAATGCGTTTGTGGTAGAGACACTGATCGACGAGCTTGCGACCCGAGCCCGGATCGATCCGATTGTCTATCGGCGAAAGCTTTTGAAGTCTGAAGCCAAGAAACTCCAATCAGTGCTCGATTTATTAGATGCGAAGAGCGCCTGGCGACAATCTTTGCCAAAGGGACGCGCGGTGGGTATCGCATGTCATGAGTCATTCGACACTGCAGTGGCCTGTGCTGTCGACGTTTCGATCGAAAACAAGCGTCCGAGAGTTCACCGCGCGACAGTAGCGGTTAACTGTGGGCTGGCGGTTAACCCACTCTCCGTCGAGAGCCAATTTCAAGGTGGACTTGGTTTCGGTATTACGCAGTTGATGGCGAAGGGCGCGATCACTTTGAAGGACGGGCGCGTAGAGCAAAGAAATTTTGATGGCTACACGCCACCTTACATTTCCGATACTCCCATGACTGTAGACGTTCACATTGTGCCGAGCACTGATCCTCCGACTGGCTGCGGAGAACCACCCGTTCCGGTCATTTCGCCGGCCGTGGTTAATGCGCTCTTTCGCCTAACCGGAAAGCGATACCGGACGCTTCCATTGATCACGATTTAGTGCCCGATCTGGGGTTCGTGATGAGGTCAATAAGTGATTAGGCTCGCACGCGCCGGCTCAGCAGATGACCTTTGTCGTTTAAATCCACCAGCGACTGGATCCAAATTTCATTAGTGCTAGCACGCCAGATACTGCCAATGATCCCTGAAAGGATTTGCTAACACCTTCGGTGTTTTCAGTTCATATCGCGGTAACCCAGGGTTGTCGATGAGCTCCAACCCTGGGCTGCTTCTGCGTAAGTTGAACGACTTGAACGTGTGTGGATCGGGAGTAAACAGTAGGACCTTGCTTCTTAGTCGTCGGTTTCGCGTTTCAGATCTCCAAAGCCTGAAGTTTCGGTCGTTTCAGCTCTTCACTTGATGTGGCGACATCTCTCTTTTCTAACAACGCATCAAGAGACCACAGGCCTGGTCCTGTAATTAGCAGGAAAGCACAGGTGAATAGTTGAGCCCATTCGGAACGAATTTCGTGCAGTACGGCCCAGAAACCGATTTGTGGTGGGACTGGCGGCAGCGGCAGCGGCGAAGTCCCAAGATATAGCGGGATCTTTGTCGAAAGCATCGCGACGATCATTTCAATAATGAATGGAACCGTGATTAGTCGTGTCATCAATCCGGTAAGAATGAAAACGCCGCCGATGATCTCCAGCCATCCATCGGCAGTCGCCGTGAAATGAGGTGCTGGAAATCCCAGCTTAGTAAAACGTCCTACACCTTGATTGGTATAAACGAATTTGAGAATACCTTCCCAAAGAAATACAGACCCTGCCATCAACCGTATCAAGATAATTGCTCTTGGACCATCCGTTGGTGGATTCAGCAGCCAGTTGGTTATGTTGTTCATTTTCTTTCTCCTCGCTTTTACCTGTAGAGACTTGAATCGGTCTCTGAATATTCCCGATGAATCAGACCGCGAGGTGGTACTGACTCCATGACCGCAATGTTGAGCATTTGGGTGGGAATAAAAAACGCCTTGGGTCAGTCTTATTTAT
>Ga0114129_10013629_pt1 | contig 11584 bp, 11 predicted proteins | sample RhiMetdeltSRZDD1_FD_80071 | JGI IMG/M metagenome (GOLD analysis project Ga0114129, IMG submission 80071) | Populus rhizosphere microbial communities from Tennessee, USA - Rhizosphere MetaG P. deltoides SRZDD1 (version 2) (version 2) | ecosystem: Host-associated > Plants > Roots > Rhizosphere >... | reverse complement strand
CGTTGACGTCCGCGGGCGCTGGTCAGGGCGCCTGTGTCTGCCCGTTGACGTCCGCGGCCGCCATCTCCGGTGCGGCGTCCGATGTGCTGGCCGTTCCGTCGGGCTCTCCCGCCTCCATGACCGGTTGCGAATTCCGCCGGTTCATGATGATCACGGCGGTCGCGCTGCCGCCCGCGAACACGATCGCGCCCGCGACGAAGGCCGGCCAGCGGCGCCGGCGCGGCCTGGGGGGCTCGAGCCGGCGGGCGGCGGAGGACAGCGCCGCAGCCACCTGGGGCGCCATCTGCTCTTGCAGCGCCTGCCCAATCGACTCGAGCCGCGGCGCGGTCCACGCCCGGGCACCGAGCATGCCCTGCTGCGCGGCGACCCTGGCGTTAGCGGCCAGCGGGGCAAGCTGGGCCTGGGCTAGCATCTGGCGGGCGCGCAGGTACTGGGCCGCCTGGCGGGCCCAGTCCTGGGCGGCCTCCGTGGAGATGCCGTTGCCCTGGCCGTTCTGTTTCGTCATGAGGGACAACCTCCCTGTGCTCCCGCCTGTTTCCGTTCCCACGGGTGGCGGACTCAATCATTGATCGCTGGCTTCGCCCCCTCGGCCAGGGCATGGCAGGATGGCCGTAATTGCACCGAACCACGAAAGGGGCCCGCCGCCGGCCATCACCCGGCCGTGCAAGGATGCCAGCCATGACCACAACCCAGACTGCCACACTGCACACCAGCCAGGGCACGATCGTGATCCGCCTTTTTCCCGATCATGCTCCCAAGACGGTGCGCAACTTCGTCGATCTAGCCCAGGGTGCGCGGGAGTGGACAGACCCGCGGACCGGCAGCACAACGACCGGGAGGCTCTACGACGGGACCATCTTCCACCGGGTAATCCCGAACTTCATGATCCAGGGCGGGGACCCGCTCGGGACCGGCACCGGTGGCCCCGGCTACAAGTTCGCTGACGAGTTTCACCCGGATCTGGCGTTCGACCGGCCATATCTGCTCGCCATGGCCAACGCCGGGCCCGGCACGAACGGCTCGCAGTTCTTTATCACGACCGTGCCCACCCCTCACCTGAACCGCAGGCACACCATCTTCGGCGAGGTCATCGAGGGCCAGGATGTCGTGGACGAGATCAGCCACACGGCGACCGACAGCAGGGACCGGCCGATGAAAGACGTCGTGCTGGAATCCGTCGAGATCGAGGGAGCCGACGGCGCACCGGAAGCCGCGGGCTAAATCATGGATGTCCGGCCTGCGCCAGGCACCGGCGGCGGGGCCGAGGTTCCCACCTGTTTCCGCCACCCCGAACGGGAGACCTATCTTTCCTGCGTTCGCTGTGGGCGCCCCGCTTGCCCGGAGTGCCTGCGCTCGGCGCCGGTCGGCCAGCAGTGCGTGGAGTGCGTCAAGGAGGGCAACCGGGGCGTCCGCAAGCCCGCCGCCATGTTCGGCGGGCGGGCGGTCTCCGGCGCACTCGTCACCTACACGCTCGTCGGCCTGAACGTCCTCTTCTACCTGGTCGAATGGGTGTACCCGCGGATCGTCAACTACCTCGACATGGTGGGAGCCGCCCGGGACCCCGCATTGCACGGGCAGGTCGTCGGCGTCGCGGCGGGCGAGGAGTACCGGCTCATCACCTCGGCGTTCCTGCACGAGCCGGGGTTCGCCGGGTTCGGCCCGGCCCACATCATCTTCAACATGTGGGCACTGCTGCTGGTGGGCCCGGGGCTGGAACGGCTGCTCGGGCGTCTCCGCTTCCTGGCCGTTTACCTGCTCAGCGCGCTCGGCGGCTCGGTGCTCTTCTACGTCCTGGTTCCTCCGTACCAGCAGGCCCTCGGCGCTTCGGGTGCCGTGTTCGGCCTGTTCGGCGCCTGGTTCGTGGTCTCACGGCGGATGCAGGTCGACACCAGGGCGATCGTCTTTCTGATCGTCATCAACCTGGTGATCGGCTTCGTGGTTCCCAACATCGCCTGGCAGGATCACATAGGCGGCCTGCTCACCGGTGGGCTGCTCACCGCGGCCTACGCGTACGCGCCGCGGCAGCACCGGGTGCTGGTACAGGCCGGGGCCACCGCCGCGATCGTGGTACTGCTGGCCGCCGCCGTCATAGCCCGGAACAGCCAGCTCGCGGCCTCCGCGCTGGGCTGAGCGCGGCGGCCGCGCCGGGCACTACCGCCACTTGGTCGCGAAACCGAGGCCCGCGATGATGAAGGCGAACCCGATCGCGAGATTCCAGGGCCCCAGCGCGGGCAGCGGCAGTTTCTGGCTCGTGATATAGAACAGCGCGATCCACGCCAGGCCGACCACAAGGCAGCCGAGCATGGTGGGCACCAGCCAGCGCGGGCTGACTTTCGCCTTGCCGGCCCGTGGTGGCGGGGTATAGACCGCCCTGGTCCGGCCGCGGGATTTGGGCACGTTGATCTCCTGGTTGGGTGTGGCGCGGCGGGGGCCCAGGAATTTCGCCGGTCCCGGCGGCCGCGCGCACGATGTCATCGGCCAGCGTAGTGGCTTGCCTGCCGTCGCGCGACAGCGCCGCCCGGGCCGGGCGCCCAGCCGGCGCGGGAGCCCTGGGCGGCGGAGCGCGGAGCGTGGAGCGGCGTAAACAGCCTGTGTAACGCGGGGGCCGGGCGCACCGACAAGCACATGAGGGCTCGCGTCGTCGCCCCCGAGCGGTGCGAGCCCTCCTTGCGCTGGACACCGTCCGCCGCACACTCACCTCGCGCCGTGGCAGCGGCGGGCGAGCGCGGCCCGGCGGCATCAGCCGCCGCGCCGCTGGCCGCCTGAAGCCTGGCTTTGCGTCCCGCCGTTCCCGCCGGCGGGGGGCGTCGTTGAAGTGGAGGGAGAGGGGGAAGGCGACGGGGAACTCGGTGTGGGCGTGGGGGTCGGCTCGTTCTTCACCACGAAAAGCGTGATGACGGTGCTGGCCGGGACGACCTGGCCGGCGGTCGGATCCTGCTGGGTCACGATCCCGTCGGCGAGCCCGGGACTGGACACCTCCTGGATCTTGACGTGCGTGAACCCGCTGTTCGCCAGCTGCCCCTCGGCGATCGCGACCTGCTGGTTCACCACATCGGGGACCTGCGAGCCGCTGGGGGAGATGAACAGGGTGATGGTTGCACCCTTGCTGACCGACGTGTTCGCGGCCGGGTCCTGCCGGACCACGGTGTTCGGCTTGGCGGTCGAGTTTTGGTCGGTCTGCTCTTTGACCTGGAATCCCTGCGACACTAGCTTGTTGCGGGCGACGGGCTCCGATAGATGAACCACGTCGGGGACCTTGACCTTGGGGGGTCCGCTGGAAACCTTGAGCGTCACCGTCGTGCCGCGGGCCACCAGGGTGCCGTTGGCGGGGCTCGTGCCGATCACGATCCCCTTCTGCACGGTGGACGAGGACTCCTTTTGGACCTTGGGCACCAGTCCAGCCTTCGTCACCTGCGACTCGGCCTGCTGCACCTGGAGCCCACTCACCTGGGGCACCGCAACGCCGCCGCTGCCACCGAAGAAGGCGTAGGCCACCCCGCCGAGCACCGCCAGGACCAGCAGGACACCCGCCGCCCACCACAGCCACGTCCGGCGCCGCCGACCGCCGCCGTCCTCGGTGTAGTCGTCCTCCTCCTGGCCGTATTCGTAGCCGGGGATGGCCCGGGTCGGCCCGGCGGCCATCGTGGCGCCCGCCCCCATACGCTGTGTCGTCGCGTAGCCCACTCCGCGCGGTGCGGCGACCGGGACGCCGGACAAGGCGCGCTGGATGTCGGTCCGCATCTCCGCGGCGGACTGGTAGCGCTGCGCGGGGTCCTTGGCCATGGCCTTGAGCACGATGGAGTCGGCCCAGGGCGGGATCTCCGGGTCGAGGCGTGAGGGCGGCACCGGGTTCTCGCGCACGTGCTGGTAGGCGATGGCGACCGGGGAGTCGCCCAGGAACGGTGGCCTGCCGGTCAGCAGTTCATACAGCAGGCACCCCGTCGAGTACAGGTCGCTGCGGGCGTCCACCCGCTCGCCGCGGGCCTGCTCGGGGGACAGGTACTGCGCGGTGCCGATCACCTGCGCGGTCTGGGTCATGGTTGCCTGTGCGTCGCTGACCGCCCGGGCGATGCCGAAGTCCATCACCTTGACCTCGCCGCTGCGGGTCAGCATCACGTTGCCCGGCTTGATGTCACGGTGCACGATCCCGCTGCGGTGGCTGTAGTCCAGTGCCCGCAGTACCCCGTCGGTGATCTCCAGCGCGCGCTCGGGCAGCAGCCGCCGGTCGTCCCGCAGCAGATCACGCAGGGTCCGGCCGTCCACGTACTCCATGACGATGTAGGGCACGTGCGAGGGCTCGCTCATGTCCTCGCCGGTGTCGTAGACCGCGACGATCGAAGGATTGTTGAGGGAGGCGGCCGACTGGGCCTCGCGGCGGAACCTGGCCTGGAAGGTGGCATCTCTGGCCAGGTCGTCGCGGAGCGTCTTCACCGCCACCACACGGTCGAGGCGAATGTCGCGCGCCCGGAACACCTCGGCCATGCCGCCCCGCCCGACGATGCCGTCGAGCTCGTACCGGCCGCCGAGAAGCCGCGGCTGTGTCATGTCTCGCACTTCCGTAACCGTCCTGGATCGTAGTCAACCGTGCGCGGGGATGATATGCCAGCCTGGCGCGCGGGCCGTGCCGGGCGGGGCGGGCCTGGCCGCCACCTGGTCGTTCCCTGCGCTCCCCCGGCGCTCACTGCTTCGCCTGTGCGTTCAGGTACGCCTGAAGGATCTTCACCGCGATCGGTGCGGACGCGTCGGCCCCCAGCCCGCCGCCCTTAACTATGACGCCGACGGCGATCTGCGGGTTGTTCGCCGGCGCGAAGCAGGTGAACACGGCGTCGTCGAGCCCGGTGTTGTTCGCGCCGTTCTGCGCCGTGCCGGTCTTGGCCGCGACGGGGATGTGCGTGAGGGAGGTGACGCTGGCGTGCGCGGTGCCGTAGTCCTTCGCGACCACGTTGATCATCATCTGCGACATCTGGCCTGCCACCGTCGGGCTGACGGCCTGGCTCAGCGTCGTGGGCGAGGCGTTGACCAGCGAGGTCAGGTCGGGAGCGGTGACCTTCTGGACCAGGTAGGGGGTCATCAGCGTGCCCTTGTTGGCGATCGCCGCCGAGAACATGGCCTCCTGGAGCGGGGTGACCTGGTCGTTGTACTGGCCGATCGCGGAATAGGCGGTGAGTGCCGGGTCATTGCCGGGAATCGGCGGGTACCGGCTCTCGGACACCTGGAGCGGGATCTTCAGGTTCGGGTCGTTCATGCCGAACTTCTCGGCCTGCTGCCTGATGGCGTTGTCGCCGAGTTGCATGCCGAGGTTGCCGAACGCCGTGTTGCAGGAGACGGTGAAGGCGTAGTCGATCGGCACCCGGCCGTTGCCGCAGGGCAGGTTGTCGAAGTTGATCAGCTGCCTGCTGGTACCGGGCAGCTTCAGATTGGTCGGCGCGAACACCGGGGTGCTGGGGGTGTACTTGCCGCCGGGCTTGGAGAAGGCCGTCGAGCTGGTCACCACCTTGAAGGTGGAGCCGGGCGGGAAGCTCTGGTTGATGGCCCGGTTGAGCAGGGGCTGCCGCGGGTCCGACCGGTAGCGGTTGTCGATCCGCTTGAGCTGGGCGCTGCTGAACGTCGCGTACCTGTTCGGGTTGAAGCTCGGGTAGGACGCCAGCGCGAGGATCGCGCCGGTCCGCGGGTCGATCGCGACCGCGCCGCTGGGCAGCCCGGTCTCCTTGAGCGCGTCGTACGCCGCCGACTGGGCGGCCGAGTTGATGGTGAGCTGGACGGTCGCGCCCTTCTTGGGCTTCCCGGTGACGAGGTCGATCAGGTTGTGGACCGTGAGCTGGGGGTCCGACCCGGACAGGAACTTGTCCTCGGTGCGCTCGATGCCGGTCGCGCTGTACAGCGAGTCGTAGCCGGTCACCGGCGCGTACACCGCCGGATCCGGGTAGAACCGCTGGTACTTGTAGATGCCCTTGACGGGCCGTGACTCGGCCATGGTCTGGTTGTCCGCCGTGATGATCGAGCCGCGCTGGTACTGGTACTGCTGGGAGAAGGTCCGGCCGTTCCCGAGCTGCGTGGCCAGGCGAGAGGGCTCGAACGCCTGCACGTAGTTCACGCCAAGCAGCAGCACGATGAACATCAGCAGGGCGACCAGCGAGATCCGGCGCAGCGCGTGGTTCATCCGGCCCTCACCACCTGGGTCATCCCCTCTTCCTGGATCGGCTGCGGGGCGGGCCGGCGGGCCGTGTCGCTGATCCGCATCAGCAGCGCGATCAGCATCCAGCTGGCGACCAGCGAGGAACCGCCCTGGGACAGGAAGGGGGTGGTGATCCCGGTCAGCGGGATGAGCTGGGTGACCCCGCCGACGATGACGAAGACCTGGAGCGCGAGGACGAACGCCAGCCCGCCGGCCAGCAGCTTGGAGAACGGGTCGCGAACCGCCACCGCCGCCCGCAGGCCCCGCTGCACGATCAGGCCGTAGATCAGCAATATCGCCATGAGGCCGGTGAGACCCAGTTCCTCACCGAAGGCGGTAATGATGAAGTCGCTCTGTACGAGCGGGGTCCAGTACGGCTGCCCGTTCCCGAGCCCGGTGCCGAGCACCCCGCCGAAACCCATCCCGTACAGCCCCTGCACCAGCTGATAGGAGCTGTGGTACACGTTCTGGGGATCGAACGGGTGCAGCCAGATCGTGACCCGCTCCCCGACGTGGGCGAACAGCTTGCTGGCCACAAAGGCGCCGGACAGGAACAGCGCACCGCCGATGAGCAGCCACGACGTGCGCTGGGTGGCGATGTACAGCATGACGAGGAACATGCCGAAGAACAGCGCGGACTGGCCGATATCGGTCTCGAAAATGAGGATGAGCAGGCTGGCGACCCAGGCGATGAGCACCGGGCCGAGGTCCCGCGCACGCGGCAGGTCGATGCCGAGCACCCGCCGGCCGGCGAGCGAGAGCACGTCCCGCTTGGCGACCAGGTAGCCGGCGAAGAACACGGCCAACGCCAGCTTGGCGAACTCTCCCGGCTGGACGGAGAAGCCGCCGATGCTGATCCACACCTTGGCGCCGTTCACCTCGCTCAGCGAGGCGGGCAGCAGGGCCGGGATAGCCAGCAGCAGCAGCCCGACCGCGCCGAAAGTATAGGTGTAGCGCTGCAGCGTCCGCGGTTCCCTGACCAGCGCGAGCACTGCGATGAACGCGGCCACGCCCACCGTGCTCCACACCACCTGGAGCAGGGTCGTCGAGGTGCTCATCGTGCTGATCAGGCGCCCCGCGTTGCCGTCGCGCCCGGACTGCTGCAGCCGGTAGATCATCACGATGCCCAGGCCGTTCAGCAGCGCGGCCAGCGGCAGCATCAGCGGGTCCGCCCACGGGGCGAGCCAGCGGATCGCCAGGTGCGCCAGCAACATGAGGACGGCGAAGGCGAGCCCGTAGCCCGCGATCCCGGCCGGGATCCGGCCGGTCATGCTCAGGCCGACGCTGGCGTAGGCGAACAGAACCACGGCGACCGCGAACACCAGCATGGCGAGCTCGGTCCGGCGCCGCCCGCGTGGCATCGGCACCTGCCGGTCCTGAGCCGGCCGCAGCGGCGCGCGGACCGCCCCGGTACCGGGCGGATCACCTGGCGGGCCTGGGGTCACCACCGCGCTCACGATGACGTCCCGGTCCCGGGCGCCTTGGGGCAGCCTCCCAGGCTGGGCGCAGTCCCCGACGGCTTGGCCGGCGGCCTGGCGACAACCTTGCCTGCCTTGTTCCTCACCGGCTGGGTAGTGTGGTGCTTCTTCTTGTATGCGGCGAGCTCGGTGGCGTATTTGTGCACCTTGTCGCGGTAGGCGCGGATCGCGGCATAGGTCGTCTGGCACGCCTGATAGTCGCTGCGGATGTTCCCCACGATGCGCTGAGCGTGCGCCAGGCTGGTGGCGGAGATGGTGGAGCGGATCAGTCCCTGGTCGGTGACCGGCACGGCGGCCAGGGGGATTCCCGTCCGCTGGTAGACCCGGGACAGCTTCAGCCCGGCGACGTTCTGGTTGATCCCGTGGAAGATGGCGACCTGGCCTGCATCTTCGCCCACGTAGTACTGCGTCTGGGTGTATCGCCATCCCGCGTACCCGGCCCCGATGATCACAAGGAGCAGGAGGGCGAGCAGGGCCTTCACGATCGGCCAGCGTCGCCGGACCCGCTCCTCGGGCTCGGTGCCATCAGCGGCGGCGGCCTCGTCCACGGCTGCCCCGCCGGCGGCGCGGGGCACCGGGTCGTCGTGGGCGATCACGACGGCCGCCTGCGGGGCGGTCTGGGTCAGCACGGGGGTACGGCCAGCCGTGCCATCGGCGCGCATCATGGGCCGGCCGCCGCCGTTGGAGGCCGCACCCGCGAGCACCGACACCTCGCTGGGCGGCCGGACCGCCGTCGCGCTGTCCACCACGTCCGCGACGATGCAGGTGATGTTGTCCGGGCCGCCGCCCGTGATCGCCAGCTCGACCAGCTGGCGCACGGCATCGTCCGGTTCCGCGACGGTGGCCAGCGTCCGATGCAGGACCGGCTCACTCACCACGCCCGACAGGCCGTCGGAGCACAACAGGTAGCGGTCACCGACCTGCGCCTCGCGGATAGACAGGTCCGGCTCGACGTCGCTGCTTCCATCAAGCGCGCGCAGCAGCAGCGACCGCTGCGGGTGGGTGGCGGCCTCAGCCGGGCTGATCCGGCCGTCGTCGACCAGCGACTGGACGAGCGTGTGATCGTGCGTGATCTGCTGGAGCTCGCCGCCCGACAGCAGGTAGGCGCGGGAGTCCCCGATGTGGCACAGGGCGGCCCTGGTTCCCGACCAGAGCATGGCGGTGAGCGTCGTGCCCATGCCCCCGATCGAGGGATCGGCCGCCACCATGTCATGCAGGATTTGATTTGCCCTGGCCACCGCGTCGGCGAGCGCGTCCAGCAGCTCGCTCGCAGGCAAGTCCTCATCGAGGTCGGTGAGCGCGGCGATGGCCACGGCGCTGGCGACCTCGCCCGCCGCATGGCCGCCCATGCCGTCGGCGACCGCCAGCAGGCGCGGGCCCGCGTATGCCGAGTCCTCGTTCCCCTCGCGGAGGAGACCGACGTCTGAGCGGACCGCATAGCGGAGTGCAAGTGTCATCTGCGCAGTTCCAGAACGGTCTTGCCAATGCGGATCGGCACACCCGCCGGCACCGGCGTCGGCTGCGTCACCTTCTGCCGGTCCAGGTACGTGCCGTTGGTCGATCCCAGGTCCTCAACGATCCATTGGCCGTTCTGAGGGAACAACCGGGCATGTCGGCTCGAAGCGTAATCATCGGACAGTACCAGAGTCGCGTCATTGGCCCGCCCGATGGTGATCTGCTGGTCCGCCAGCCCGATGGATGTGCCCGCGAGCGAACCTCCAGTCACCAGCAACCGCTGCGGAGCCCCGCGCGCCGCCCGGCCGGGGCGGGCGGGCCGCGCCGCCTTGGCCCGCTGTGCCTTCTGCTGGCGGCGCTGCTGACGGCTGGAGACCGCCGGGCCGAACAGGTCCGTGCGCACCACACCCACTGCCGCGATCACGAACAGCCACAGGACCGCCAGGAAGGCGACCCTGATCAAGGTGAGGGTGAGCGCGTTCATCGGGTCATGTGTCCTCGCGTCGCCGCGGCCACCGGGCTGCCGGGCCGCCGGCCGCCGGGACGCTGGTTGTCTTCACTGTGGTCCCTGCTGGAGGTCAGTAGATGCCATCCCGGCGGAACACCAGGGTCGTGCGGCCGAGCGTGATGCGCGTGCCGTCGGTGAGTGTGACCCGCCTGACCGGCTCGCCGTTGACGAACGTGCCGTTGGTGGATCCTAGATCGACGAGGACGACCTCGTCGTCTTCCACCCGCAGCTCAGCATGGTGGCGGGACACACCGGGGTCCACGAGCCGCAGATCGCAGTCGGTGCCCCGGCCGAGCATGGTCACCGGCCCGGTGAGTTCATAGGTGCGCTGCATGCTGCCGTCCGCCCCCGGCTCGGGGCCGGAGACCAGCAGCCTTGGCCGCCCCGCGAATGCCCCGGGCGGGCGCGGCAGGTCAGTGGCGGGGCGCCGGATCTCCCCGCCCTCGACCGTGGTGCCCCGGATCACGCCGGACCGGATGCGAAAGGTGCCCGTGGTCAGGTCCGGCAGGCCCTCGAAGCGCATCCGCACCGGGCCCACGAAGGAGTAGCCCTGCTCCTTGGCGTGCTCGCGGGCCAGTGTGGCAAGCTCGATGCCGAGGTTGTCCGCGTAGACCTGCAGGCGCTGATAGTCGGTCTCCGACAGTTCCACCACGAAATCGTTTGGTACCAGCGTTCTGCCCTGTGCCACGATCGCGGCGCGGTCATCCATCTCACGCTGCACCGCGCTGGCGATTTCCACCGGCTCGAGCTCGGATTTGAACGCCCGCGCGAAGGCCCCCTCGACCATGCCTTCAAGCCTCCGCTCGAAACGCTGTAGCACTCCCACCCCCGGGCACCTCCTTCCCTGCTCGCATCCGATCGTATCGGCGGTGAGGGCCAGCTTGGCGACGTGCTAACCTGACTCGTCGCCCGGGCGGGTGGCGGAACGGCAGACGCGCACGGTTCAGGTCCGTGTGTCCGAAAGGACGTGAGGGTTCAAATCCCTCCTCGCCCACTCAGCACCCTGGCCCGAGCCTATGTACCCACGGCACACGCGCTAACCCGAGTATGCGGCGCTTGGCATGCCACTGTGCCCCGGAAGCCATAGTTTCCCACCACCGGCCTCCTGTTTGGGACCACAAGCCGCTCACCACCGGTGCGCCCCCGCCCGGGCACGGCGGCAGGGCCGGGTCAGGGCACGACGATGACGGGGCAGTGCGCGTGCCGGGCCAGCCAGCCCGGGACGGAGCCAGCCACCTGATGCCAGCGGTGCGCCGGTGCGCCGATGACGAGTGCGTCCGCGGCGGATTCGTCGGCCGTGGCGGCCAGCTCCCTCGCCGGGCTACCGCGCCGGGTGACCAGGCGTACCTCGATGCCGGTCCGGTCGCAGACCTCGTCGAGCTCGGCGAGCAGCCAGCGCTCGGTTTCCGAGCGGTCCCGCATCGCGCCGATCACCTGGCCGGTCAGCGGCTCGCAGTAGACCCCCGGCGGGCACACGTAGGCCACCAGCAGCGGCCGGTCGAGGCGCCGCGACAGACCCGCGGCGTAGGCCAGCGCATGGCGGCTCGACGGCGAGCCGTCATAACCGGCCACGACCGGATGGTCGAGGGCGTCGGCCGCGCCGTGTCCCGGCTCCTCTTTGCGGGCCGGCCGCCGCGGGCGGTCGGGCTGGCCCGGAAGAGGCGAAGACTCCGCCTGGTCCATGGGCATCTCGTCCTTATGGGTCCATGCTCCGCGCGCAGGGACACTTCCGCAATCTATGTTAGTTTTGCTATAGCAACTAATACAGCCAGGACTGCCTGATCAGGACCTACTGCCCCGCTGGTCGGGACCTATTGCCCGGACACGGCAGAATCGTTTTGTGCCTGAACTACCTGAGGTCGAATCGCTTGCCATCTTCCTCCGCGAGCGGGCTGTCGGCCGCATCATTGACTGGGCCGCGAGCGCCTCGTTCGCCGTGCTCAAGACGTACCAGCCCGATCTGGGCGT
>Ga0114129_10013627_pt1 | contig 11585 bp, 8 predicted proteins | sample RhiMetdeltSRZDD1_FD_80071 | JGI IMG/M metagenome (GOLD analysis project Ga0114129, IMG submission 80071) | Populus rhizosphere microbial communities from Tennessee, USA - Rhizosphere MetaG P. deltoides SRZDD1 (version 2) (version 2) | ecosystem: Host-associated > Plants > Roots > Rhizosphere >... | reverse complement strand
TCAGACCGGGAACGAGGAAATCTACATATCGTGCCCCCGGTTCAGTGATTCGTTCTTCTCCATAATGGGCAACATCGCGTCTTCCTTTTGCGCGCTGCAAAACGTCGTCAACAATGAGTCTGGCAGTGCGACTCTCGGGCCTGGTTGGATCAAATCGATATTCGTAAGCGTTGTCTCCCGGCCTTACTACAATCGCAACCTTGCCACTCCGCAGTGCCTTTGCTGCGTCGTCGGGCGACAAAACGGTGGCTGTTGTTTCGGGAGATTGAGTGAGAACATTTGCAGTCTCGATCACACTCGGGTTTGTCGCATCGCCCTCGATTGCTACGAAGGTTTTGTCTGGAGCTGTATTGCGAAAAGCTATCCCAAGCGCGAACGTCATCAACACCGGAAAGACAAATACCCAGAACACCGCTTCTTTCTCGCGCACGAACTCCCGCACGCGCAGCGTGGTTAGCTCAATAAGTGGATGAAGCGATTTGTCCATGTAGTGCTACCTGAGGTTTAGTGCTTGGTGCTTTGAACCTTGTTCTTTGTTGCTTGTGCGACTCTTTACTCTGTACAAAGCACAAAGTACAAAGCACTCATTCATCCCGCAACATCCTTCCGGTCAAACTAACAAACACATCTTCAAGTGTTGCCTGGTGTGTTGTTAGCGAGACGAGTTCGGACTCCTGTTCCTTTATTTCTGTGAGAAGGGCCGGCAGAGCAATGCCCATTTCGGAAACAGTTAACGAATAATCAGCTTCCCGCCTGTGCAAATGACTAACAGCTGGAAGGCTGCTCAGTGACTCGTCATCAATCTCTTTTGTCACTCGGAACTCTATTATTTGATCCGCTCCGAGTGATTCAATTAACTCCAACGGAGTTCCCAACGCGATGATCTTGCCGTGATCCATAATCGCTACGCGGTCGCAGAGACGAGTCGCTTCTTCCATGTAGTGAGTAGTTAAAAGAACTGTGCCACCACCCGAGCGAAACTTATCAACCACGTCCCAAAGCGACAAACGCGCTTGCGGATCCAGCCCCGTCGTCGGCTCATCAAGAAAGAGCAGTTCCGGATCACTGACTAGTGCGCATGCAACAGCAAGTCTTTGCTTCTGACCACCTGAAAGTTTTCCGACCCGCGAGTTTCGTTTTTCTTCCAGTGCGACTGTTTCAATTACCTCGTCTACAGGGTGGCCCCGTTTATAGAAACTACGAAACAGCCTCAGAGTCTCCAGAACGGTGACCTTCTCGGCAAGCTGTGTTTCCTGCAACTGCACCCCGATTCGCTCGCGAAGAGCACGATCAGATTCACCACCTGAGTTCCAGTGTTGACCCAACAACTCCACTGTGCCTTCATCCGCAGGTTGTAAACCTTCGAGTATTTCGACGGTGGTAGTTTTGCCGGCGCCATTTGGTCCAAGCAAGCCGAAGCACTCGCCGGCAAAGACTTCCAAATCCAAACCGTTGACGGCAGTCACATCCGCAAACCGCTTAACCAGTCCGGTGCAGCGCAAGGAGACACGTTGAGTTGTTGATCTTTGGGTAGACACTGCGCCACAGATTACACGGATTACGCAGATTTCAAAAAGATTTGGAGTGCGACGGCCTGCCATCGCTTTGTCACCGCAGGTCTCTCGGGTAGGTCCCGCCGTAACAAAGCGACGGCAGGCCGTCGCACTCCAAAGAGCACTATTCTGCTCGCAATGCTGAAATCGGAACCACTGATGCGGCGCGTCGGGCGGGAAGGAAACTAGCCAACAAAGCAGAGACACCTAACACGGCTGCAACACATACGAGCGTTGTTATGTCCCATGGCGGGATGCCAAAGAGTAGTTTGCGCATGAAAGTAGCCACAAGAATTGCTAATCCAATCCCACTCACAATGCCGGCGAGTGCCAACACACCTGCTTCTCTCAGTATGAGTCGGTAAACGGTAGTGCGCTGTGCGCCTAGTGCAATGCGCACTCCAATCTCGCGCGTGCGTTGACTCACTGAGTAGGCGGTCACGCCGTAGAGTCCAACAACTCCAAGCAACAACGCCACGGCCGCGAAACCTGCAACAAGCCACGTTGAGGATCGACGCAAGTAAACCGTTGGGGCGTTGTTGGCTTTCTGCGTCATTGTTGTCTGATTTGAAACATTGATCTTCGAGTCGATCTTCCGTATTGCTTCACTCACCGTTGGTATGAGCGACTCTTCTCCCTGCGAAGTCCTCACGATTACTGAAAAATCGCTATCGGGAGATTGATTGAACGGATAGTACTCGGCTGGCCAAATCTCCGAATCCAAAGGTCCTTCACGAATATCATCAACGACGCCGATGATCTCCTTGATTGAACTCGGACTCAGCTCGGTGTCTCCAATGCGTTGGCCAATGGGATCCTCACCGGGGAAATATTTGTTTGCTAACGCTTGATTTATTAGGACTACGCGTGGCTTGCTGGCATCTTCAGTGTCTGCAAATGTTCGCCCTCGCAAAACTCTCGCCCGCAAGGTTGCAAAGTATTCTGAGCTTACTTGTCGCTCATTTACTTCGTTGTGTTCTCCGTTGTAAGCGCGGCCAACAAATCTGATCCAATCCGTCATGCCGTTGAAACTCAGGGGCATCGTATGAGCCAGCGCAACGGATGTTATGCCGGGTAGACTCTTGATCTCCTCGACGACTTTTCGACCGAGGGCCACCGCTTCCTTGTCTTCCATGTAATTTCTTGGAGCGGACACTCTCATTGTGATCAAATTCTTAGGTTCAAAGCCGGGGTCGACTTGCAACAAACGATAAAAACTCTTAGAGAGAAGCCCGGCTCCTACCAACAACACCATTGCAGTTGTTAATTCCAGGACCACCAGTTTCGAACCGATTCGCGTCCAGACTTTGCCCGCAGAACCACGACCTCCCTCTGCCATTCCCTCTCTCACGTCCAGAGTAGATAGACGAAATGCCGGCGTTAGTGAAAAAACTACGGCGGCAGATGCGCCGACTGCGAAAACAAAGGCGAGCACTCGAACATTCAATCCCAAATTGTTGAGATAAGGCATGCCGCCCATCATGTCGGCAGGGATGAGTCCAACCAAGACCTTCATGGCCCAATGAGAGCTCATAACTCCGGCAACGCATCCTCCAACAACAATCACTAAGCCCTCAATCACAAACTGGCGAATGAGCCGCAATTTGGTTGCCCCGAGTGCGCGTCGCACTGCCAACTCGCGCCGACGCGTCTCTGAGCGAACGAGTAAGAGACTTGCCACGTTGATGCAGGCGATTAAAAGCAACAACCCGGCGCCACCGAGGAGAAGAAGTAAGACCGGCCTCGCATCGCCGACAATCAGTTCCGATAACGGTGCGACAGTTGCTCCCTGATTTCTGTTTGAGTCTGGGTATTGGACTTCGAGTTCTTTGGCGATACGGGTTACATCATCGAGCGCAGCCGAAGTCGATACGCCGTTTTTAAGACGTGCGACTCCAAGTAAACTATGACAACTCCTTCTTACCAGGCAGCCGCCGCCAGCGTGAATAGTGGTCCAGACCTCAGCGTCCTCGACGGGTGCGAAATGAAAGTTCTGCGGAAGGATTCCGACCACCAGATACGAAAGTTCATCTACGACCAGTGACTGGCCAACGATTTCTTGCTTACCACCAAAGCGTTTTTGCCATGACCCGTAGCTGAGGATCAATGTGTTAGGTGCCTGCGGCAAATCTTCGCCCGTGTAAAAATCGCGACCGAGTATGGGTGTAACACCAAGTGTGCGGAAGAAGCCGTCACTTACACTGGCACCAGCAATCTTTTCCATGCCTGCAGCTGTGGTTAGCACGTAGTGGCGTTGGTTGTACACATCCAACGAGTCGAAAACCCTGTTCAGCTTTTTCCAGTCGAGATAGTCGGGATATGAAAGACAGGCGCGGGGAATCTGTGGCGTTGTCTCCGTCACAAAAAGCAGATTTGGTGGATCCTGGTACGGCAAGGGTTTGATGAGCGCCGCGTCGACGAAAGCAAAGATCGCCGCGCTTGCGCTAATACCAAGCGCGATCATCGCAGTTGCGGTCACAGTAAATGCCGGATTTTTGCGTAGCTGCCTAAGCGTGAAGCGCAAATCCTGCACGACGCTCTCGAGGAAGGGAATTGTGGCGCGATCGCGGTAAGCTTCCTTTGCTTGATCGAGTCCGCCCAACTTCATCAGCGCGACTCGTCTGGCTTCCTGCGACGACATTCCTGCACGGATGTTATCGTCAATATGCATTTGTAGATGGCTCTCGAGTTCGTCAGCGAGTTCACGTTCGCGAGCCTCTCTTGCAAATAAACCCTTGAATCTCAATAGCCAACCGCGAAGTTTCTTCATGATTGATGCTCCAATGGGGCGAAAAATCGAGCGACTATCGCAGTAGTCTGATTCCACTCTTCTTCTTCCCGCGCGAGCTGTTTGCGCCCGGAACGGGTGAGTTTGTAATACTTCGCCTTACGGTTGTTGTCGGAGGTGCCCCATTCAGAAGCAATCCAACCCTCCTGCTCCAATTTCAACAGCGACGGATAAAGGGTGCCGTAATTGAGAGATAGCCGATCGCCGCTAGTTTGTTCGATACGGCGCGCGATTCCGTATCCATGAAGCGGTCCGAGCGTATCGAGCGTCTTCAATATCATTAGCGCAAGTGTTCCTTGCCAGACTTCGTTCTTTGACATTTATGCTGTCTCCTATGGCGTGGCCATAGGACTATACATTGTCTCATATGGGGAAACAAGAGGAAGCATCGATAAAGTTGAGCTTGACTTCGCCGCCGCCATTGTTTTTAGAACGTTTTGCTTATCTAACCATTGCCATTAATGCGAGCCATCATTAAACTCCGCGCGAAAACTAAACTTTGGAGGCAAGCGATGTTCAAGTCCCCTGTGCGTGTAAAACTGTTTGTCCTTTCGACGATTCTTTCTCTGCCCTTAATTGCATCGGGTCAAGCAAGTCGAACATGGGTTTCCGGTGTCGGCGACGATGTCAACCCCTGCAGTCGGACAGCCCCTTGCAAAACTTTCGCCGGCGCTATTTTTAAAACTGCTGTTGGTGGTGAGATTAACGTACTTGATCCTGGCGGGTTTGGCTCACTGATCATCAGCAAGTCAATTACCATCGACGGTGGAGACAACTTTACTTCGATCTTAGCTCCCAGCGTGAACGGAATCATTATTAACATCACGGCTGCTACAGACGCTGCAAAGACGGTGAGGTTACGCAGTTTGTCGATTAATGGACTCGGCACTGGTACTGACGGAATCCGCGTAACTGCTGCCAATCAGGTTTTCATCGAAGATGTGTTAGTGGAAGGTGTGACTCGACATGGCATCCATATCGGTGCCCCCAATGTCTATGTCTCAGTCGCGAAGTCAACAATTCGGAATGCTACCAAGGCGGGCATCAACGTAGATCCTGGCGGCGAAGCTACTGCGACGCTTGCAGTGGAATCAAGCAGCATATCGAGTTGTGAGTCTGGTCTCGCAGCTGGTCGAGGAACCATTGCAACCGTTCGCGACTCAGCGTTCTTGCACAACTCAACGGGCGTAGAAGCTCAGGATTGCGACGTCGCTTTGTTGGAGTGCATCGTCGCCCACGGACAGCGCGGTTTAATTGCACGTGCAAACTCGGCGATTCGAATATCGCTAACAACGGTTACCAGAAATCAGACAGGCCTAGGTGCGGCAACTGGTGGGAAGATAATTTCTTTTAGGAACAATATCATTCATGGAAACGGAACTGACGGCGCACCTACACATACATTCCCGCCGGCTTGATGAACCGTTAGTACTGCCTGGAGTTAACTGCTTTCTGAAGAAGCTCATGCGGAATGTTGGATCCGGTAACCAACGACACAACAGTTCGGCCTGCGTAAGCTGATGGGTTTTGCAGATAGGCGGCGGTTGCAGCTGCACCTGCAGCTTCCGCAACCAAATGCTCCTCGAACAAAAGCGTGCGGATACCTTGAAGCAGTTCGTCTTCTGACACCAAACACACTTCATCAACCAACTCCCGGATCTCGCGAACGTTGGATTCGAGTGGGACACATGTCGCTAGTCCATCAGCCATCGTGTCGCAGGTTTCTGTTGTGACTACACGATCTGCATGCCACGAGCGAAAGTACGATGGCGCTTGTTCTGCCTGAACGCCGATGATGTTGATCTCAGGATCACGCCGCTTTGCTTCCGCCGCCAGCCCTCGGATCAAAGCCGTATCGCCCATGGGTACGATGATCGCGTCGACCGCGGGCAGTTCATCGAGAATTTCAGCGGCAATCGTCGCCGTGCCAACAGGGACAAACTCATCGCTGGCGTCATTCAGAAAATAGTAGTCATGTTCTTGTGCGAACGCCGCGGCTTCATCTGCAAGAGACTGACTGATTGCTTTGACTTCCTTCACCGTCGCAGCCAATGCAACGATGCGCGCGCGTTTAATTGGATTCGGCGATTCGGGGAGAAAGATCGTTGCTGGGAGCTTGGCGAGCCGTGCAGCATATGCGACCGCCGCACCATGATTGCCTGTGCTCGCAGCGACCACGCCTTTAATAGATCGTTGCTCTACATTCTTCATCAACGCGTAAATCGCGCCGCGTGGTTTGAATGATGCGGTCGGAAGATCCGTCTCGAGTTTGAGGTGTAATTGTGTATCTGAATCACGGCCAATTCGTTCTGCAGATACTAACCGAGTTGGCCTAAGAAACGCGCGCAATAACTGGCGGGCATTTTTGACTTGTTCTTTTGTTGGGAGCACCAATTACCGTTTGATCGGCTCCAATTCGTAGTAACCGCCACCTGCCATACCTGATAGGAAGAGGTGCCCGTCCTTGATGACGAAGTTGTGCACAGCTCCACCATCCATAACAATCTGGTCGTGAAGTGATTTGGGGCCACACTTCGCGCTCGTCCTTGACCAGGATCCAAACTGTAGTCCACCGTTCGCCGACGCTCTCCATGTGCTGCTCGCACGATTGCAATCGACGCGCGCTGTTACTCGACCATTACCACCAAATGTGATGGTGTACTTCGATTTATCATCGGGCGCGAAGGTTCGCTCATCAGGTCCTTGAAATCTGACTAGTTGCCATGATGTACCGGTCAGCGAATTTCCACCGCCCGACTTCTGTACGCCGACGAGCGTGAGCGCTGAGCTTAACGACGTGCAAGTCATAACCAGACTCACCAAAGTGAACATCACTCGGATTGGTTTTGATTTCATAAGGAGCTCGCCTTTCATCCTGGGCTTAGCTACAGATTACGCAGATTACTCAATTTTGGAAACGAAATGGGTGAGGGATGTGTTGCAATTAACTTTGGTGACGTTTCGTGGTCGCGAGTCACGATTAGAAGCGGGGCAGTAACCCTGACTGTTAAGGAGGGCTCACGCTCTGTTAGCAAGCCCTATAGCTACCAAGAGCCCTCCTTAACAGTCGGGCTACTGCCGGTTAACAAAACGATCCACTAAATAACACTAATTGGACGAAAGGAGCAGGACCCTATTCGTCGCGCAACGCAACAAGTGGATCGACTTTCGCAGCTCGGCGGGCCGGCAACCAACAGGCAATTAGTGCGACGAGCGTCAAGAGCAAAGCAATGGTGAGCAACGTCAAAGGATCGCCAATTGTGACTCCGTAGAGTTGTTGTTTCATCCGTTGCTGCCAGCTATCCGATCCGAAATACTGACTGTTTAGAAGCCGTATCAACACATAACCGATCAAGGAACTCACCGCCAGTCCAAGTAGGACCAACTTCATTCCTTGCCACACGACCATGAAGATCACATTGGTGGCTTGTGCTCCGAATGCCATCCGAACGCCGATTTCTTTTGTACGTTGGCTGACCGAGTAAGCCAGTACACCGAAGAGTCCAATGCCGGCGAGCGCGAGTGCGAGCGCGCCGAAGATGCTGAAAAGGCGTGCGTAAAGTCGTTCCTGGGCAAGCGTTGTTTCAGAACGACCTGACTGCGTATCGACTTCCGTGACCGGTAGATTGGTATCCAAGTCGTGGACAACCTGGCGGACCTGATTGGCAAGAGCGGCGGGATCGCCAGTTGTGCGCAGAGCGAAATGCATCTTCCCGATATCAGTAGCTTCCTGCTTCCACGGTGTATAGAGCAGCGGCTCAATGTCGTCACGTTGGCTCATATATTTCGTGTCAGCAACCACTCCGACGATCTCGACTTCACGTTTTTTGTAGTTGTTGGTGATTCGTTTGCCAAGTACGTCTCCATTGGGAAAGAAGGTCTTTTGGAAAGTTTGGTTCACGATGGCCACGCGAGTTGCACTCTCATTGTCCTGAACAGTGAACTCACGGCCACGCAGGAAGGGAATCTCCATCGTGGCAAAATAGTTTTCGCGAACCATCTGACGCATCGTTTCGTGCTGCGCCGCGGTTGCTTCCGTTTCGCCCGGTAGCAGAAAGTCGTTAATGAAGTTGTCGTTCGCAATGAGTTGAACCTTTCCGAATGTTGCTGCACGCACGCCCGGCAAATGATCCAGGCGATCAAACAGTTGCTGGTAAAAGCGCAACAGTTTTTCCTCTTTGTAGCCAGCCTGTTCTGGCTTCACCGCAAATATCAAGAGGTTTTCCTGATTAAACCCGAGATTGACATGTTGCAAATTATGAAGTGTGCGGATGAACAGTCCAGCGCCAACCAATAACAACGCCGAGACGGCAACCTGGACAACCAACAGTCCTTTGCTCAAACGCGACATGCTTGAAGTGGACCGTCCGCTTTGCTTCAGCGTTGAATTTAAGTCGAGACTTGTCGCGCGCCACGCCGGTGCTAACCCAAAGAGCACTCCTGTCAGCAGTGACACCCCGAGAGTAAATCCAAGCACCCGCCAATTCAGACTGAGCTCAACTCCACCTGGCAAAAGTCCAGTGTCCTCGTTAGTGAATGCGCTTAGTGCATCCTTGAACCAATAGGCAAAAAGCACTCCGACCACGCCACCGAGAGTTGCCAGGAGCAAGCTTTCAGTTAGTAATTGACGAATCAGACGCCAGCGTCCGGCTCCCACGGCGAGTCTTATCTTGATTTCTGGACCACGCAGTGCGGCTCTGGCCAGAAGTAAATTCGCCAGGTTGACACAGGCAATCAACAGCACGAGTCCGACAACAATGAAGAGCCCATAGATGCTCGGCGCATACGCCTTGCGTCTATCGAGCATTCCCCGACCACCAGCCTCAACAATCAACTGAGGATAATCTTTAACTTCGATTTGTGCGGGTTGGTTACTCTTGCGCGGCGGGGGCATGACGGCGAGTGCTGCGGTTTGAAAGGGACTATTTAGACTTTCGCGAGCTTGTTGTTGGGTTGCCGCAGGTTTGAGTCGGCCCATCACATTCAACCACCACACGCCTCCTAGATTGCTTCGCTCGCCTTTTAGCAACGGTTCAATGGCGAGTGGAATTGTGAAGGTCGGGGAATAACCAACCTGAAGAGTACCGTTGAATGCAGGTGGCGTTACGCCGATGATGGTGAATGACTGCTGGTTCAGTGTGAGTTGTTGGCCGATAACACCACGGTTGCCGCCGAACCGTTCCTGCCAGAATTGGTAGCTGAGCATTACCACCGGCGACGCACCGGCACGATCATCGTCATCGGCGAGCGTCCGTCCCACAGTCGCCTGCACTCGCAACGCTGCAAAGTAGTTTCCCGAAACAGCCTGGCCTTTGGTTACTTCGGGTTGGTTACCCACCTTGACTGTTACATCTGCGAGCGGACCGAAAGCGAATAGATCACTCAATGGGTTCTCTGTCTCGGTTGCTTGTGCCTTTCGCATCTGTTGAAAGACATCATTCCGAAACATCGAAAGGCCTCTGTGACCTGGGGGCACAGCAACATTCGAAGTGCCGCTCATCCCGCTCACTCTGAACGGACGTCCGGATTGCCATTCAAACAACACCAACTGTTCCGGTTTTTCGACAGGTAAGGTCTTTAACAGCACGGCATCGACAACACTGAACAGAGCGGTGTTCGCGCCAATACCCAGCGCCAAAGAAAGGATTGCAACCGTGGTCATGCCGGGACTGCGTCGTAACATGCGGAACCCGAAACGTAGATCGCGAACGAATGTTTCGACGAATGTAAGAGTGCGTCGTTCGCGATAAATCTCTTTGACTTGATCCACGCCACCGAATTTTCTGAGCGCCAGATATCGCGCTTCGTCAGGATTCATTCCCTGACGAATGTGTTCCTCAATCTGCATCTCGAGATGCACCTGGATTTCATCGTTGAGTTCGTCTTCAAGTTTTCGTCGCTGAAACAGTGCACGCAGTCGCGACAAAAAGATTTGTAAGCTGGTCATTGTCTATTTCTCCGCAGGATTGAGAAACCTGGTGACGATCGACGACGTGCGCTCCCATTCCTCTTCTTCCTTAGCCAACTGCCGTTTTCCAGCGGGAGTTAACGAATAGTACTTAGCGCGACGGTTGTTCTCGGACGTGCTCCACTTGGTACGGATCCAGCGCATCTGTTCGAGCTTCAACAAAGCTGGATAGATCGTGCCCTGGTTGAGTTCCAGGAGATCGCCGCTTACTTGTTCAATGCGACGGGCAATTCCGTATCCGTGGAGTGGTCCCAGCGTGGCGAGTGTTTTGAGGATCAGAAGATTTAGTGTGCCCGGTAAGACTTCATGCTTGCTTTCTCTAACCATGAAGATAGTCTCCTGTTGATTATCAACAGGAAAACTACATCTGGCTTATGTAGATTGTCAACAGGAGTTTCCACAGATTACCAGAGCTTTTAGACTGATTGAATCTGCGTAATCGGTGGATGATCAGTTATGGCTTAAATTCGACACTGCGAATGCTAACGCAGACATAAGCAGGGATGATGAACTCTAAACTTCTTATCGCTTTAGGTCCGCCGTCCAGTTCACAACGACATTGATTGGAGTGCTACTTGTCTCTTCAAGCGTTGAGTTAATGAGAAAGCGTTGGCCGTCGGCAGTGACCACGTACTGATTTCTGAATTCTGTCAAACTAATGACACGCGTGCTGAAGAGCGGTTTGGGAACACTCGCCTCGAACGTGGCTCCCAACTTGACGTCCACCGCCATGAGTTTCCTATCGGCGGCAATGTAGAAAAGCTCACGGCCGTCGCGCCTCCACCGGGGCTGGCCTCCGCCGCCCGTCGAGACCCGCCACTTGCCCACAGAGGCCGGGAATGTCTGGACGTAGACCTCCGGCGCTCCCGACTCGTCCGACGTGTAGATTATCCATTTACCATCTGGAGAGAATTGCGCCTGCTGTTCGTTGAACTCCGTCTGCAGAAACGGAAATGGCTGTCGATCTCCGAACATCGGCAGCACCCACAAATCCCATTTTGTTTTCGGATTGGAGGTTTGATAGACAATGAACTGTCCGTTCGCAGACCAATCGTTTGGTACTTTGTCCTCACTTGATTTGAGAAGCACTTCCTCATTCCCGCCGCCGCCCGCAATCTTTTGATAGAGATTCCTTACGCCTTCGCGGGTTGAGCTGAAGACGATGCGGCCTCCATCGGGCGACCAAAGCGCATTCGTGTCGCCCGCCGGATCGGTCGTGAATCGCGAAGGGATGCCGCGCGACAAGTCGAAGAGCCAGATGTCGCTTGCCCCCGTC
>Ga0114129_10013626_pt1 | contig 11586 bp, 9 predicted proteins | sample RhiMetdeltSRZDD1_FD_80071 | JGI IMG/M metagenome (GOLD analysis project Ga0114129, IMG submission 80071) | Populus rhizosphere microbial communities from Tennessee, USA - Rhizosphere MetaG P. deltoides SRZDD1 (version 2) (version 2) | ecosystem: Host-associated > Plants > Roots > Rhizosphere >... | reverse complement strand
GTCGGCAAGGCGGAGATCGACGAGGTCGTCTCGAAGTGGACCGGCGTGCCGCTCACGTCGATCAATCAGGACGAAGGCGACAAGCTCCTGCGGATGGAGGACGAGCTCCACCGGCGCGTCATCTCACAGGAGAAAGCGATCTCGGCGCTTTCACGCGCGATCCGGCGGTCACGTGCCGGACTGAAGTCGCCGAACCGGCCGGTGGGCAGCTTCGTATTCCTCGGTCCGACCGGGGTTGGCAAAACGGAGCTCGCGCGCGCGCTCGCGAACTTCCTGTTCGGCAGCGATCACGCGCTCATCCGCTTCGACATGTCCGAGTACATGGAGAAGCACTCGGTCTCCAAGTTGATTGGCTCACCGCCCGGATACGTCGGCCACGAGGAAGGCGGGCAGCTCACCGAGAAGGTCAAGCGGAATCCGTACTCGGTCATTCTGCTCGACGAGATCGAGAAGGCGCATCCGGATCTGTTCAACATCCTCTTGCAGGTGTTCGAGGACGGCCACCTCACGGATGGTCTCGGCAACCGGGTGAACTTCAAGAACACGATCATCATCATGACGTCGAACATCGGCGCCCGCTTCATCCAGAAGAAGGCGTCGATGGGGTTCCAGTCGACCGACCAGGGCGCGATCAGCCGGAGCGTGAGCGACATGGTCCTCGGTGAGGTCCGGAAGACGTTCAACCCCGAGTTCATCAACCGCATCGACGAGATCATCGTGTTCGAAGCGCTGTCGGACGATGACCTGCGGACGATTACGCGGCTGCTGGTGAAGCAACTCAACGACAACCTGGTGGATCGCAAGATTCGTCTCGAGTTGGCGCCGGAAGTCATCGACTGGATTATCGAGCAGACATGCAAGGACCGCTCGTACGGCGCACGGCCGCTTCGACGCGCCATCCAGCGCTACATCGAGGATCCGCTGTCCGAAGAGCTGATCCGTGGGCACTTGCGCGGCGGCGACATCGAGGTCTACCTGGACGCCGGAGCCTTGGCCTACCGGCCGGCAGGGCAGGCGATAGACGGCCGGCGGCTGGCCTGACACGTCTAAAATCCAGTAAACTCGTGGCTTGGCCTCCCACGCGCTCTGGCGTCCGCGTGGGGGGCGAGGCGAGAGCCCGTCATGCGCGCCGAAAGACATGCGTGGTGTCGCTTTCGGCGCCGCCAGTCCGGCTGACGCCGGACACTACAAAGGATCCGGACGCGACCGACCCCTGAACGCTAGACGAATCATGCGTGTCCTCTTCTCGATGCTCCTCGCGCTGAGTGCTGCGAGCGCAGCGTCAGCGCAAACGCCTGCGGCGGCACCCGCGCCGTCCGCCACCGGATCGCCACAGCAGCCGGTCGATCTCCCGGCAACGATTTGCGGGCTCAATGTGCCACCGCCGGCCAGCCTGCCACCCGCGAACTCGCCGCCGGTCGTGTACGTGATGATGCCCTGCTTCGAAAAGCAGGGTGGCTATCCCGTCGTCGAAGCGCAGACCTACCTGTATTACATCGAGCTGAAGAATCACCTGAGCCGGCCCGGCAGCAATGTCTGGGTGTCGTACGACGATTCGGTCGAGCAGATCATCCTGGCGGACTTCAAGCGGCTGTGGGCGACGAACTTTCTCGACGACCTTCTCGTGGACGTGCGCGACGTCCGCTTCTCCAATGGCGTGATCGGCAAAGTCGTCGTCTACAGCATGGAGGAGCGGCAGCGCGTCAAAATCGTCGACTACGTCGGGTCGCGGAAAGTCGATCAGTCGAAGATTGACGAGAAGCTGAAAGAGGCGGGCATCACGATTCGGTTGGACTCCTTCATCGATCCCGGCCTCTTGCGCCGCGTGTCCGGCATCGTGCGCGACGTCTACGCCTCACAGGGCTATCAGTTCGCCGAGGTGAAGCCGGAGGTCAAGGAGATCGAGGGCGGGCCCAAGCTGGTCAACGTCACCTTTCACATTACCGAAGGGCCGAAGGTCAAGATTCGGCAGCTCGAGTTCGTCGGCAACAAGGCGATCAGCGATAAGACGCTCGGACGCAAGATGAAGGAGAACAAGGGCCGCGGCATGTTCTCGTTCATCCTGGGCAGCGGAACCTACAAGGAAGACAAGTTCGAGGAAGACGCGCAGAACGTCATCGACTACTACCGCGACAAGGGCTTCGTCACCGCGCAGGTCGGTCAGCCGGAGCTCAAGGTGCTCGAAGACTCCAAGGATGCGAGCGTCCGGTGGGTGGAGCTGCGGATTCCGGTTACGGAAGGAAACAAGTACAAGATCGGAGAGTTCACGTTCGACGGCAACAAGGTCGTGAAGTCCGAGGCGCTGCGGCCGCTTTTCAAGCTGAATACTGGCGACACCTACAACCAGAAGAAGATCAAGAAGGGCATTGAAAAGGTCCAGGAGCTTTACGGTTCCGGCGGCTACTTCGAGTTCACGGCGTTTCCGGATCTGAAGCCGCGGGATCAGGTCGCGCACGAGAACGAGCCGAAGGGCGACAACGAATCTGCCGCGCCGCCGAAGGCGGCGGCGGCCAACGGCGGTCCGCCCATCGTCGATGTCAAGCTTCGGATTCAGGAAGGTAGTCAATATTTCGTGAACCGGATCACGTTCGTCGGCAACACGACGACGCGCGACAACGTGATTCGGCGGGAGCTGCGGTTGTACGAAGCCGGTGTCTTCAACACGGAAGCGTTGAAAATGAGCGTCCGCCGGCTGAACCAGCTAGGGTACTTCAAGCCGCTCGAGGGAAAGGCGATCGACGTCCAGAAGACCGCCGGGGCCGACAACAAGGTCGATGTGCAGCTGAAGTTCGAGGAGCAGAACCGCAACCAGCTGACGTTTGGCGCGGGCGTGTCGCAGTACGACGGGTTCTTCGGTCAGCTCTCGTTCCAGACGTCGAACTTCATGGGCCGCGGCGAAACGTTCACCGTCTCCGCGCAGCAAGGCGATCGCGCGAAGAACTACCAGGTCGCGTTCACGGAGCCGTTCCTGTTCGATCGTCCGATGACGGCGGGCGTCGATCTCTTCATCCGCGAGATTCGATACATCAACCAGTTCACGCAGGCGTCGGTCGGCGGCAATCTGGTCTTCGGCGTGAGCGTCGCAAACTACTCGCGCCTGTTCCTCAACTACAGCCTCGAAAACGTCAAGGTCAAGGATCTGAATCCGCTCTACCTGAGTCCTGCCGTCCTGGCGGGGAACCCGTTCCTGCAGGATTCACTCCTCATCGGGGTGGGTCAACACCGCACGATCAGCAAGATCGGTCCGAGCTTCGTGTACAACACGGTCGACAGTCCGATCTTCCCGACCACCGGTAAGCGATACACGTTGTCCCTCGACGTCGCCGGAATCGGAGGGAACACGAACTTCGTCAATCCGCGCGGCGAAGGTGTCTGGTACCACGCACTGAACAAGCGGACGTCGCTCGGGTTCCGCGCGCAGCTCGAATACATCAGGCCGTACGGCAGCACGGTGGCCCTGCCGATTTACGAACGGCTGTACCTTGGCGGCGAATACAGCATCCGAGGGTTCGACATCCGCAGCGTCGGCCCACGCGATCCGACGACCGGTCTCGTCATCGGCGGCAACAAGAGCCTGCTATTCAACGCGGAGTATCTGATTAACATTGCCGGTCCGGTCAGACTCGTCTTGTTCTTCGATGCCGGGCAGGCACGGAATCGGGGCGACAATTTCTCGTGGAAGGAGCCGGTGACGCAGGTGATCGTGCCGGGCGCGCTGAGCCCGTTTCCTAGAGACCCGTACGCCGTGGTTGACCCATTCATGACAGGCTTCTCGCCCGAAACGCGCGTCGTCGGCGAAACCTACGCGTTCAAGACGTCGACCGGAGCGGAAGTTCGCTTCTTCATGCCTGTGCTGAACGTGCCGTTCCGGCTGATCTTCGCGATGAATCCGTCGCGCGTCGGTGTGCTCGACAACAACCTGCACCCCGAGAAGCAGTGGAAATTCCGGTTTGCCGTGGGCTCGACGTTCTGATTTCACAGGCTGACGGTTGACGGAGGAGACGGAGGTCGCAAAGCAAGGCATTACCACGGAGGCGCGAAGTGCATGGGGAAAGTGTCAGGTTTTCTCCGTGTCTTCGTGTCTCCGTGGTTGTGTTTTTCGGTACGCTGCGTTTCGGTGACGGGCTCCATGGGTGTGTAACTACGAGAGAGGGACTTAATACATGAAAGCTTTGAACACGATGTTTCTGATCGGCGCCATGGCGCTGATGCTCGCGGGATCGGCTCTGGCGCAGACACCGCCCGCACAGAACCCGCCTGCGCAGACACCACCCGCGCAGCAGACGCCTCCGCAGCAGCCGCCTGCCAAGCCGCCTGCGACGACTCCGCCAGCCACCGCGCCGCCGGCAACGCAGCCGCCGCCAGTGCAGCCGCCGAAGCCGTTCCCCGAGGGTGCAAAGATCGCCTACGTGAACGTCCAGGCGATTGCGTCGAACTCGATTGAAGGCAAGGCCGCGACCTCCAAGCTCGAGGAGCTGAAGAAGAAGAAGACTGCCGAGCTCGGCGAGAAGAACAAGAAGCTACAGGACCTCCAGACGAAGCTGCAGCAGGGGGGCTCCGTACTCAACGATCAGGCCCGCAACCAGCTGGAAAAAGACATCGAGAAGATGAATCGCGAAATTCAGTTCTTTCAGCAGGATGCGAACACCGAACTGCAGGAGATGCAAAACGATCTTCAGAGTGATTTTCAGACGAAGCTGAATCCAATCCTCGATCAGATCGCCAAGGAAAAGGGCCTGCACGTGCTCCTCGACGGCCAGAGCTCTGGTGCCGTCTGGGCCGATCCGGGTCTCGACCTGACCGCCGAGGTCATCAAGCGCTTCGACGCGGCCTCGAAGACTCCGCCAGTCAAGAAGTAGGGAGAAGGTGCTGATGGTGCTGATGGTGCTGGCGTGCTGACGGTGCGCGTGGCGCCTTCAACACCTTTTCCGCACCTTCAGCACGCCAGCACGTTCAGCACCCTCAGCACTGTCACCTGATACACTACGTTTCGTGCCGATCGACATTCCAGAGGCGATCGATCGCCTCTGCTATCGCTACCCATCGCCGCTGGTCGACGCCGTCACCGAGCACGAACCCGGCCGCCGGCTCGTCGCCATCAAGAACGTTTCGGTCAGCGAGGATTTCTTTCAAGGGCATTTTCCAGGCACTCCGCTGATGCCGGGCGTGCTCATGATCGAAACGCTCGCGCAAGTGGCCGCGATGCTGTTGGTGTCGGGTCACGGCGGCGCGCCTGCTGCGCGCGCGTATCTGCGCGGCGTCGATCGCGTGAAGTTCCGACGGCAGGTCGTGCCCGGCGACCGCTTGCGGCTCGAAGTCACGGCGGGTCCACGCAGGTCCAGGCTTGCGCGCGCGCACGCTGTCGCCTACCTGGATGATTCGGTCGTCGCGGAAGGAGAGCTTCTGATCGGGCTGGTCCCTGACGAGTCGCCGGCGCGCCGTCCTGGCGTCGTTGCCGATCCCACCGCGATCATCCGCGATGGCGCGCGGATCGGTCCGGATACCGTCATCGGTCCGCATGCCGTCATCGGCGAAAACGTGCGAATCGGACGCCGCTGCCGCATTGGTGCGTCGGCTGTCATCGACGGATGGACCGAAATTGGCGACGGGAACGAGATCTTTCCGTTTGCGTCGATCGGCCTGATCCCGCAGGACCTGAAGTTCAAGGGCGAGCCGACGCGGCTCGTGATTGGCAACGGCAATGTGTTTCGCGAGTTCGTCACGATCCACCGCGGCACTGCCGGCGGCGGCGGCGTGACGATGATCGGCGATCGGAACGTATTCATGGCCTACGTGCACATCGCGCACGACTGCCACGTCGGCAATGACACGATCTTCGGCAACATGGCGACGCTCGGCGGGCACGTGGTGGTGGAGGACTTTGCGAACGTCAGCGCAGGATCCGGCGTTCACCAGTTTTGCCGCGTCGGCCGACACGCGTTCATTGGAGGGTACTCGGTCGTCACCAAGGACGCGCTGCCGTTTGCCAAGACGGTCGGCAACCGCGCGCGCATTTACGGCGTGAACACGATCGGCCTCGTCCGCCGCAGGTTCTCACCCGAGGCGATTGCGAAGCTCAAACGCGCGTACCGGTATCTCCTGCACTCGAATACCAGTCGCGCGCTCGCGCAGATCGAACGGGACCCTTCACTCCAGTCCGAAGAAGTCAGCTACGTCGTCGAATTCATCCGCACGTCGACGCGGGGGGTGGGGCTTCGTCGGCCTAGCCGGCGGCTGGAGGAGGTTGTGGAGGAGTGACGGTCGCCCAAAGCCCAGAGAAGCCGGTTTCACGGATGGACGACTTCGACCGAGAAGTCCACCGTGTTCGGCAGCGGAGTACTGTTGGTGGCCGGGTCGTAGACGCGCACACAGAGGCTTGCGAAAGTCGACGTTCTACCGGTCAGGACGGCGTCCTGCACAGCGAACGAGTTATCGAGCACGATTGAGCATGTGTTGATGCTCCCGTTCCACGTCCCGAGGCTGAGCCCAATCGCGTTCGTGTTCGGATTCAGGGATTTGAGTGTCGCTGTAACCGTCCCGCCGATGACGGCGGTGACGACAAAGGGATAATTCGACGCCCCGTTGGGATTCAGCGTGCCCGTGAACACATCGGTCGTCGTCGGCGCAGGTGTGGGAGCCGTTACGGGATCGCTGTCGCACGCGCCGGCGGCGACGGCAAACATCATCAAGAGCAGTATCCGAGGCAGCGATTCGCGCATTCACTCTCCGAGACGCTGATTAACGCTGATTAAGGCCGATTAACACAGATTATCGATTCGCGCGGGTGTGATTCACCAGCCGCGCATCCTCATTTCCTATTGTAACGCCCACCTGGCTCGCCCAGGCGGCGGCCGCCCCGCAGCTCGTCGGATTACGCCATCCTCGCAGGTCACCGGTCCGGGCTCGACGAGTCCCTTTGATAGACTGACGTTCGACCGACCGAGATGGACGGCTTGATTCATTATGGTCACCAGAATCTTCCTGAGACCCGCCCAAGAGGTGAAAGGCGCCCGCCGCCAGGGGCCGGCGGGGTCGCGCCGCGGGTGATGTGCCCTCGGGTGGTCATGAGCAGAATCGGGTTGATCGCCGGAAACGGCAAGTTCCCGTTCCTGGCACTCAAAGGAGCCCGGAGTCTTGGCCACGACGTAACGGTCGTCGCAGTCAAGGAGGAAGCGTGGGCTGATCTCGAAACGGCGGCCCGCGAAGCCTCGGCTGAGTTTCACTGGGTGTCGCTCGGCCAGCTCGGGCGCTGCATCAAGATCTTGAAGACGGCCGGCATCTCGCAAGCGGTCATGGCCGGGCAGGTGAAGCACGTCAACATTTTCTCGGGCATCATTCCGGATCTCACATTGCTGTCGGTCTTCAGGAAGCTGAAGGCGCGGAACACGGACGCGCTCATCTCCGCCGTCGCCGACGTGATGCGCGACGAGGGAATCGAGCTGCTCGATTCGACGGCATTCCTCGATCCGCTGCTCGCGCGCGAAGGGGTGTTGACGACCCGAGCGCCCAGTGAGGACGAGCGGGCGGACTTCGCATTCGGCTACAACATGGCGGATGCGATTGCCGCGCTGGACATCGGTCAGACGATTGCCGTCAAGCACAAGGCGGTCGTCGCAGTGGAGGCGATGGAGGGCACCGACGAAGTCATCGGTCGTGCAGGATATCTCGCGGGCCCCGGCGTGCGCATCGTCAAGGTCGCGAAGCCGAATCAGGATATGCGGTTCGATGTGCCGGTCATCGGCATTGCGACGATCCAGGCGATGCGGACGGCCGGCGCCACGGCGCTATCGATTGATGCCGGTCGCACGCTGGTGCTCGACGTCGAACACGTCTTTGCGTCGGCGAACGAGGCGAAGATTGCAATCGTGGGACGCCCTATGAAGGAGACGCGTGTCGTCTGACCGTCTCCGACTCGCCGTCGTCGGTATCGGGCATTTGGGCCGCCACCACGCACGCATCCTTGCTGCGCTCGACGACGTACAGCTCGTCGCCGTTGTGGACACGGTCGCGCAACGGGCTGCCGAAGCCGCGGCGACGAGCGGCGCCAGGGCGCTGACCGATTTCAAAGCCATTGTCGGACACGTCGACGCCGCGATTGTTGCGGTTCCGACAGAGCTGCACCGGGATATCGCGACGCCGTTGCTCGAGGCGGGGATCGCCGTGCTCGCGGAGAAGCCAATGGCGCGCTCACTCGCCGAGGCCGACGAGATGATCGCGGTGGCACAGGCCTCCCGGGCCACGCTGGCGGTCGGCCACACCGAACGCTACAACCCGGCAGTGGCCGCCGTGTTGCCGCTCGTCACATCGCCAAAATTCGTCGAAGTGCATCGGCTCGGCGTGTTCCCTGAGCGCAGCCTCGACATTGATGTCGTGTTCGACTTGATGATTCACGATCTGGACATCATCCTTTCGCTGGTTCGTTCCGAGGTCAGTTCGATAGAAGCGGTCGGCGTGCCCGTCCTCACACCGAAGTACGACATCGCCAATGCGCGGCTGCGTTTCGCGTCCGGCTGCATTGCGAACGTGACCGCCAGTCGGATCAGCCGCGATCGCGTCAGGAAGATCCGTTTTTTCCAGCCCGATGCGTATCTTTCCGTTGACTACGCGGCGCAGGAGGTCGAGGGCTGGCGGCTGGTCCGCCGCGACGGAGCGCGACCGGCGATCGAAGGGGGACAGCTGCCGGTCGCGCGCGACGAGCCTCTGAAACGCGAGCTGGTGGATTTCATTTCAGCCGTTCGCGATCGACGGAAGCCGCTCGTGGATGGCGAAGCAGGGCGGCGTGCGCTGGCGCTCGCCACGGAGGTTGCGATGAAGATGGAGAGTGCCTTGTGACCCGGGGTTCGGGGCTCGTGGCTCGTGGGTTCAGGGTTCACGAGGTTCGGGTTGTCATCCGAGTAACTCCGAATCGAATCCCGAACCCCGAATCCCGAACCCCGAGTTGGTATGTTCAACGACCTGACCGAATTCATCGCTACACTCGACAAAGAGCGTGAGCTCGCGCGGATCACGGAGGCCGTCAGTCCCGACCTCGAGATCTGCGCCGTCACCGACCGCGTGTCGAAGTCGCCGGGCGGCGGACCCGCGCTGCTGTTCGAACGACCGACGGGCTTCGACATCCCCGTGGCCATCAATCTATTCGGGTCGCTGAAACGCGTCTGCATGGCGCTCGGCGTGATCTCGCTCGATGATCTCGCGCACGAGATCGAGGCGCTGGCGACGCCGAAGATCCCCGGCGGGTTGATCGAAGCGATGAAGATGCTGCCCATGGTCAACCGGCTGCGCGATCTGATGCCGAAGACCGTCGGCAGCGGACCGTGCCAGGAGGTCGTTCGGAAGGACGCGACGTTGGACGAGTTGCCGATCCTGAAGTGCTGGCCGGAGGACGGCGGTCCCTACATCACGCTACCGCTCGTGTTCACGAAGGACCCGGAAACTGGTGCGCGCAACATCGGGACATACCGGATGCAGGTCTACGACGGCCGCACGACTGGCATGCACTGGCAGCGTCACAAGGGAGGCGCGCAGCATCATCGCGTCGCCGAACGGTTCGGGAAGCGTCTCCACGTTGCCGTGGCGCTCGGAGCGGATCCGGCGACCACCTACGCCGCAACAGCGCCGATGCCGGAAGGGGTGGACGAGCTGATGCTCGCCGGGTTTCTTCGGCACAGACGCGTCGAGCTCGTGAAGTGCGTGACAGTGGATCTCGAGGTCCCAGCGAACGCCCAAATCATCCTCGAAGGCTACGTGGATCCGGGCGAACGGCGCCGCGAAGGCCCGTTCGGGGATCACACGGGGTTCTATTCCCACCCTGACGACTACCCCGTGTTTCACCTCACGTGCGTGACGCAGCGGAACCGACCGGTGTACCTCACCACTATCGTCGGGATTCCGCCGATGGAGGATTACTATCTCGGCAAAGCGAGCGAGCGGATCTTTCTCCCACTCATTCGCAAAACGCTGCCGGAAATCGTCGACATGCACTTTCCGGCGGCAGGCATCTTCCATAACCTCGTGGTCGTCTCGATCGACAAGCGTTATCCAGGGCACGCCCGCAAGATCATGAACGCATTCTGGGGCCTCGGGCAGCTCATGTTCTCGAAGACGATCATCGTGGTTGACAAGGACGTGAACGTGCAGAACGAGGCCGAGGTCGCGTGGATCGTCGGCACGCACTACGACCCGGAGCGCGACGTCCAGTTCACCCGAGGTCCGGTCGACGATCTCGATGATTCGAGCGACCTGCCGGCATTCGGCGGCAAGATGGGCATCGACGCGACCCGCAAGTGGGCGTCGGAGGGCTTCAAACGACCGTCGCCGAAACGGATTACCACGACGGAGCAGGCTGGCCGAAGAGCGGAAGCCATCTGGGCAAAGATCGGGAAAGGATGGAGCGGCTGACGAGTGACCGCATCCGGGGGGAAGGGGTTCGTGATTCGGTTCTCGAAAGAGCGATGTCACTAGAAGAGCTGGCGGCGCGCATCGAGAGAGGCGAGACGCTTTCAGATGTCGATGCGCGCGCAATCCTCGAGACGAACGATCTGATTACGGTCGGCATGATGGCCGACGACGTTCGCCGCCGCATGCACGGGAGTCGGACGACGTTCGTGCGCGTGTTCGAACTCCACGTCGATGCTCCGCCCGCGTCGCTGCCGCCCCGCGTGTCCGCCGGTGAAATCCGGATCGTAGGGGAGCCTCGAACGATCGAGGCTGCGCTCGCATCCGTACGTGCGGCTGCCGCTCTTGCGAATGGACTTCCGGTAACCGGGTTTTCGCTCGCAGCGCTGCAGGCGGTCGCTACGGTGACTGACGAACTCCGCGCAATCTGTCTGAGATTACGGGACGCCGGACTCGAAGCGATTGCCGACGTTCCGCTGGACGTCGTCCGTGATATGGAGGCGAGCGTGGCTGCTGCCCGCAGCGCGGGACTGGCCGTGCAGCGTCTGACCGTCAGCACGCTGACAGAAACCGAGCGCATTGCGATCGCTCATCGCGCCCGCGATCTGCAGACAGCGCTCGGCGGGTTCAGAGCGTTCGCGCCGCTGCCGACGTCGACCTCAGTCGCTGCCCCGACCACGGGCTACGATGATGTGAAGCAGGTCGCGCTGGCGAGAATGCTGCTCACGAACATCGAGTCGATTCAGGTGGACTGGGTGCGGTACGGCCCTAAGCTCGCACAAGTCGCGCTGACGGTCGGCGCGGACGACATCGACGGTGTGGCGGCGGTAGATCCTGGAATGCTGGGGACTCGACGGAGTCCGCTCGAAGAGATTCGCGGCAACATCCGCGCCGCAGGTCTGGAGGCGGTGGAGCGCGATGGACGATTCGAGTTGCGCCGTGACGCTCGCGCCGGTTGATGGAGAAGACGGAGGTCGCGGAGAAGAGCGTTCACTGCGGAGGCACGGAGCACACGGAGAACAAAGTTGTGTTCTTGAAATTGCTACAATCGGTCTGTTCGAATTCCGAGACACACCAAAAGCCTATAGCCCGCGCCGAACGCGGTTATTCGGTCTTACTTACCAGAAGAACCTCCGTGAACTCCGTGACTCCGCGGTGAAAGGTTTGTCCGTGCCCTCCGCCTCCTCCGAG
>Ga0114129_10013625_pt1 | contig 11586 bp, 6 predicted proteins | sample RhiMetdeltSRZDD1_FD_80071 | JGI IMG/M metagenome (GOLD analysis project Ga0114129, IMG submission 80071) | Populus rhizosphere microbial communities from Tennessee, USA - Rhizosphere MetaG P. deltoides SRZDD1 (version 2) (version 2) | ecosystem: Host-associated > Plants > Roots > Rhizosphere >... | reverse complement strand
TTAGCGCGCTGGAGTTGCTCAAGCCTTGGCCGCTTAAAATCATTATTGACAATGTCTTGACCGGTAGTCCTCTGCCATGGGCGTTTGCTCCGAGCTGGTCTTCCGAAAGCCTTCTCGTGTGGGCGTGCACAGGATTGGTTGTTGTTTACCTGCTTTTGGGAGGGTTGCGACTGCTCAACGATTACACGACTATTCGAATTGGCCAAAGCATGGTCAACGATCTTCGTCGCGACCTCTATAGCCATATTCAACGCCTATCCCTGTCTTTTTACCGCCGACAGCAAATCGGCGATCTTATGTACCGCATTACTGCCGACACAATGGGCATCCAGACGCTCACGATGAACGGACTTTTTGCCATCCTCTCTGCTTCCGTTCTGTTGATCGGAATGCTGATTGTCATGCTTTGGGTCGATTGGTATTTAACACTTCTGGCTATGGCCGTGTGTCCAGCGCTCTTCTGTGCAATCGCGCTTTTGAATAAAAAAATCTCTTCGGCCGCAACTGAAGCGCGTCAGAAAGGAAGCACGGTTTATTCTGTGGTTCAGCGAACCCTATCGGGAATGCGCGTGATTCAAGCTTTTACAAAAGAAGAAGACGAGGGGCGACGCTTTCTCCAGGCCAGCACGGAGAGCCTGGCAGCCGATTTGCGCTTGTATAATCTACAAAATTTTTACTATGCGGTTGTAAACTTGACGATCGCTGCCGGAACGGCCACCATTTTATGGCTGGGTGCTCGGCGCGTTTTGACAGGCGATCTTTCGATAGGCGAAATCGTTGTCTTCACTTCGTATCTTGCGTCTCTCTACGCCCCGCTTAATAGCATCTTCCAAACCTACGGTTTGGTTCAGAGCGCAAAGGTTGGCGTGCGCAGGGCATTTGAGATTTTAGAGTCCGAGGAGAGCTTGCCAGAAGGATCTAGAGTCTTCCGTCCTATTGGGGCAAGAGGACAGATCTCGTTCGAAGACGTTTCATTTGGCTATGAGGCATCACTTCCCGTTTTAAAGAAGATTAACCTTCACATAGCGGCGGGAAAGAAGATCGCAATTGTTGGTCCGACTGGTGCGGGAAAGTCGACTTTAGTCAGTCTCCTGCCGCGATTCTACGACCCCCAATCGGGCTGCGTAAAGATCGACGGCGTCGATATCCGCGAGTTCCAGCTGAAGTCCCTACGACGCAAAATCGCTATGATTCTTCAGCCACCTGTTGTGTTTCCTCTCACCATCCGCGAAAACATCGCCTACGGCCGGCCCGACGCTTCTATCGAAGAAATCGTCGCCGCAGCGCAGGTAGCTCAGGTTCACGATTTTGTCCAACAGCTCCCCGATAAATATGACACTGTGGTTAGCGAGCAAGGATCGACTTTGTCGGAAGGACAGAAATTACGGCTCACCATCGCACGAGGGGTCTTGCTCAATGCGCCGATACTGATCCTGGATGAGCCTACTTCCTCCGTGGATTCGGAGACCGAGGCACTCATAATGGAGGGGCTTGACGAACTGATGACTGGCCGGACCACCTTCATTATCGCCCATCGTCTCTCCACCGTCCGGCAAGCTGATCTGATCCTGGTCGTGCGTGACGGTCAGATCGTTGAGCAAGGAACCTTTACCGAGTTGCTCCGCAAGCACGGCCCATTCGCCTCGCTTTATCGGACTCAGTTCGGACTTCACGAAGATGCGCGAAAGTTTCGGCTAGTCAAATAAGATGAGATATGCGAATAGTTGTAACGGGATTGATTGCTTCTTACCCCCTAGGCGGAGTGAGTTGGGATTATCTTCAATACATTCAGGGCCTGCAGCTTCTCGGACACGAGGTATTCTATCTGGAGGATACAGGACAGTGGGTATACAACCCTGACCTACAGACTTTCACCGAGGACTGTTCATTTAATCTCCGTTATCTGGAAACGGTACTAGCCTTCCTAGAACCCATAGCGACGACTCGTTGGTCTTTCCGCAGCCCGCGAGGAGAATATTTCGGAATTGCCGAGCATGAAATAGAAAGAGTTTGTAACGAAGCTGATCTCTTCATCAACGTTTCTGGCTGCTGCTGGCTAAGAGACCGGTACCACGGATGTAGCAGGAAAGTTTACATCGATACCGATCCGCTTTACACACAGTATAAGCTTGACGCAATGAGGCAAGGAACAGCTACTACAGACCAATCTTATTCAGTGGGTCTCATCCTTCAGCATGACTGTTTTTTTACTTATGCTGAAAATATCGGTCACGCATCGTGCAACATTCCCTTGTGCGGGATAACGTGGCACACAACTCGGCAACCGATCGTTTTGAAAAATTGGCCTTTCACCTTTACGCCGACAGCTACGGCTTTCACCACAGTGATGTCATGGAAAAATGATGTCACGCCACCGTCGATCGGGGGCGAGATGTACGGCGGTAAAGATCTTGAGTTCATGAATTTCCTGGATCTCCCTTCGCGAGTTCTGGTACCAATGGAGATTGCTTTATCAGGGCCGGCTCCTCTCAACCAGTTACAGCAGTACGGATGGCAGGTTGTTGACGGTTACGAAAAATCCTTCACTATGGATGCTTACCGAAATCATCTTAGCAACTCCCGCGGCGAGTGGAGTATTGCCAAAAATGCTTACGTGGCTCCAATGAGCGGCTGGTTCAGCACACGCAGTGCCGCCTATCTCGCCTTGGGAAAGCCGGTAGTGGTTCAAGATACTGGTTTTCGCCCATATTATCCCATTGGCGAAGGACTTCTCGCATTCACTACGCTCGATGAGGCGGTTTCAGCTATCGAAAGCATAGAAGCAGACTATCGTCGGCACTGCGAGGCTGCGCGCGCGATTGCGCAGAGCCATTTTGCAGCGGAAACGGTGTTGGTCCGCCTACTTCAAGACGCGGGATTATGATCATCCATATACACGCACCGCCCCTCACCTACTAGTTATGCGACATCATGTCTAAGCTCCGCATTGTATTGGCGAACGGCTCCCTGGCCCAATATCCCGAAGGAGGCGGCCATTGGTCCGCATTTCTACAATACCTGTTTGGCCTCGATGCTCTCGGACACGATGTGTTCTGGATTGAACTGTTGAGAACTAGAGGCGACGAAGCTCACGTTCGTAAACGCATAAAAATTTTCCTTACTCGCTTCCACCACTATGGTTTCGGCGACCGTTCTGCTCTGCTTGTCTTGGACCGAGATTTTCCTGACGCGACGATTCAATCGGCCGAACCACATGGAATGATGAAGAATCAGCTCAAAGAAATTTTTGAAAGCGCCGATCTGGTCTGGAATTTCTGCTCCACTCTAAGAAAACCCTTTTTGTCTCTGTTTAAACGGCGTGCTCTGATCGATCTTGATCCCGGGATGCTCCAGATTCCCGCACTAGACACCGATCTCGGACTGTCCGATCACGAGATAGTCCTAACGGTTGGCAGCAAGATGGGCGAACCGGATTGCCAGGTTCCAACATTGGGGCGGCCATGGCACCGCTTCATGCCCTTCATCCATCTGCCACTATGGCACGTTGCGCCTGATCCAGGGGAACAGGCAGCTTTTACTTCCATCACCCAATGGACCTGGGATGAGATATGGTATGGAAACCGAGTGCTCAGCACGTCTAAGCGCGAGGCTTTCCTTCGCTATCTCGAAATGCCTCAACGAACAGGCCGAGCCTTTGAACTCTCAGCCAACATTCATCCAAGGGATATCACTGGCGACCGCGAACTTTTACTCAACATGGGTTGGAAATTGGTACATCCCCACCGGGTGGCGAGATCACCCGCGATTTATCAACAGTACATCCATCGATCGCGCGCAGAGTTTTCCTGCCCCAAGCCAATTTATCGGGAGCTTAAAACCGGTTGGTTCAGCGACCGAAGCGCCGCCTATCTGGCTAGCGGGAGGCCTGTGCTCGCCGAAAATACCGGCTTCAAAGACCATCTTCCAACTGGCAGTGGCTTGATAACTTTTAGCGATTTGGACGAGGCGCAGGCAGGAGTGGCCGAGATCGACGGCAATTATTCACGGCACTCGCGCGCGGCCCGCGAGCTAGCCGAAGAATATTTAAACGCGGAGAAATGGCTACCGTCCATGCTCACCGCGTGCGGCTGGTGAGACTCAATGCGCAAATCTCCCAGCGAAAAAGAAGCTCCCGTGCAGTCTTACACGAAAGATTTTTTTTCTACTCAAAAAGCTGGCTCACGCCGATCCGCTGAAGCAATCGTTCCGCTCGTTCTCGCACTTATCAAACCTCGGAGTATTATAGATGTGGGCTGCGGATTGGGAACTTGGCTTTCCGTCTTCCAAGAATTTGGAGTCAAGGATGTTTTCGGAATAGATGGCGACTATATCGATAGACACATGTTGAAGATTGCCGATGAACGATTTATGGCGTTTGATTTACAGAGACCCATACAAATTAACAGGCGATTCGACCTCGTTGTTTCGTTGGAGGTCGCGGAGCACCTTCCTGAAGAATGTGCCAAGACTTTCGTCGATTCTCTAACAAAACTTGGTCCCGTTATTCTCTTTTCGGCTGCGATCCCTTTCCAAGGGGGAACAGCTCACCTAAACGAGCAATGGCCAGAGTATTGGGTCAATCACTTTGAAAACAATGAATACGAAGCCATTGACTGCATTAGAAAATGGGTGTGGCAAGATGATCGGGTCGAATGGTGGTACGCGCAAAATACACTGATCTTTGTTCGGAACGAATATTTACGAACCCACGCTCTGCTCAAACAAGAGTTTTCAAACCGATGCCCTCCTTCTGCGCTTTCAATAGTTCACCCCAAAAAATACTTAGAGCTCGTTCGCATCCAACTCGCGGCACGGGATATTTCAGTTTTGATTCCTACAGGAGCGAACTTCATTCTAGTCGACCACGATCAGATTCGAGAATATCTGGGGCTGAGCCGCAAAGCGATACCTTTCTTAGAGCGTGACGGACATTATTGGGGACCGCCAGCCGATGATTCAACGGCACGGCAGGAATTGGAACGTCTGCGCGTGGCGGGTGCACAGTTTATTATTTTTGCCTGGCCCGCCTTTTGGTGGCTGGACTTTTATTCAGAATTTGCAGAATCCCTGTACTCCCGCTTCCCCTGCGTTTTGAAGAACGATCGTCTTGTCGCATTCGATTTAAGCCGTTGAGATTCCGTTCTCGAACTCCGAAACTCAAAATGTGAGCATCAAAAAAGCTCATGGGATCATTATTGTACTTCTTCTGCTGCTCTTTTTTGCGCAGGGAATTTGGTTTATCCGCGCCAACGCGCCGACGTATGATGAAGCGCTGCATCTCGCCGCAGGCTATTCTTATCTTGCTACGAGAGACTTTCGTCTCGAACCGCAAAATCCGCCGCTTGTTAAAGAATTGTTGGCGCTGCCGCTATTTCTGGTTCATCGCCTACCGTTCGATCCTGATCCAAAACGCTGGCACGATGGAGACGATTTTTATGTCGCGCAAGACTTCCTCTACCGATCAGCACTTCACGCCGATCAAATGCTTCTTTTAGGTCGCGGCCTGAACTTATTTCTGGGGACCTTGCTGGTCGCGCTTGTCGGTTGGTGGGCTTATCGCTTGTGGGGAAACTACGCAGCTCTGCTGGCGGTTGCGCTGGCATGCTTTGAGCCGAACTTGGTTGCACACTGCTCGCTCGTCACGACTGATGCGGGGGCCACTCTGTTCATCTTTCTTACCGTCTATCTTCTTTGGGAATACGTGCGGTTCCCTAGATGGTGGCTCTTGGCCGCCCTCGGCATCGCCGTAGGTATGGCGCTGGTCTCAAAATTTTCGACGGTTCTCCTGATCCCAATAATCGGGCTCATCGTTACAGTTTCCCTTTTCATCGACTGTGCCGGGTCTACCCTCCTTCCGCTAAAAAACCGTCCAAATCCAAAACGGTACAAAGTTTTGGAAGCCACTGTGTTGCTCGTCGTTATATTTCTCTTTGCCGTAGCGATAATCCCTGTCCCTTACTTCTTTCAAGGATTTGAACCATGGCTTTTCGGGTTAGAACGGTTTGTCACGCTGGCGCACGAAGGCCAACGGGCTTTCCTCTTAGGTCAAATTTCCTATCATGGCTGGTGGAGCTATTTCGTGTTTGCATTTCTGGTTAAAACGCCAATTGGGACTCTGTTGCTAATCTCGGCCGCCTTTCTTTTGTATCGCTTCGGCAAACCTCTTGGACGTCGTGAAGCACTGTTTTTGCTTTTACCCGTCGCGGTTTTTTTCGTGGCCATGACCCAGTCGAAGGTGAATATCGGCCTGCGTCATATTTTGCCCGTCTACCCTTTGTTATTCGTTCTCGCTGCGCGTTTGGCAACCCTTGAACCGCAGCGCCGGTGGTTTAAATACTTGCTTATCGGCGCTCCTCTCGCCCTTACTGCCATCTCTTCTCTCCGGATTGCTCCACATCAAATTGCTTATTTTAATGAGATCGTCGGAGGCCCGGACAATGGTTATCACTACTTGAGTGACTCCAATCTCGACTGGGGCCAGGACCTAAAGGGCGTCAAGGCATACATGGAAAAAGAAAAACTGCCAATTATTTACTTATCCTACTTCGGCACCGCTCCGCCGTCGTACTACAAGATCCGCTACCAATATGTGCCAGGAAGTTGGCCTTTATGGTGGCCGCCCTCACCGGACAGAGTTCCGGCTACAGCGCGCAAAATACTGGCAATCAGCGTCCGGAATTTGCAAGACGCTTCGATTCCCCATATTCCGTTGTTCGGCTGGCTAAGGCTGCGACACCCGATCGCTAAGATCGGCTACTCTATCTTTGTCTACGATCTTACCAACGACGTGGAAGGCTTAACAAAGCTGGACGAGACGTATGTTAAGGCCGGAATCAAACCTGCCCTCTGATCTTGCGCTGCAGGTCGGCGTTGGCTCTGCGCAGAGCTGCTACATAATAGGTCGCGATGGGCGCTAAGCGCATTCCTAATGACATCTTCTGTTCGGAATACGTTGAAGGCAAAAGAGCAAGCACTGCAGGTCCGTGAGACTATTTTGCTGCTTACTTTGCTTTGCATTGGTGTATTTTTCAGGTTGATCAAAATCTCTCAGCCATTCGTCGACGAGTGGAGCTGGCGACAGGCAGACGTTGCGATGATCGCCGAGAATTTTTACCGCTACGGCTTTAATATCTTTTATCCGCAGATTAACTGGGCAGGGGATTCACCCGGTTACGTAGGAACCGAGTTTCCCCTTGTGCCTTTCATAGCTTCTTTGCTGTATGTCTTCTTTGGAGTACATGACTGGATTGGCAGGTTTGTGTCTGTATTTTTCTTCGCTTTATCGGTGCCTTTTTTTTATCTGGTTGTAAAGGCGGTATTAAACGAGAGCGGCGCTTTGTTTGCTGTTGCTATCTACAACATCGTCCCGCTGTGTGTTTTCACTAGCCGCTCCTTCATGCCTGATATGGCGTCGCTCAGTTTCTCTATTATCGCAATTTATCTTTTCAGCGACTGGCTAAAGCGGCCGAATATTAGATCAAGAATTTTTATAGCAACAACTGCTGCAACCAGCCTTGCTATTTTGGTAAAACTGCCGGCGATGATAATTGGCTTACCTCTAATCTATATGGCCTGGCAGCAGTACGGACCAAAAATGGTTCTGAGGAGAGAGATATGGGCCTTTGCTGCTTTATCCCTCATATTTCCGTTGGCTTGGTATTATCATGCTTGGCTTATCAGTACCTCATATTATCCTCATCACATGTTCGGGAGCGGAGGAATCGGGATAGAGAGTCTGGCTGGGTATGGACGAATTCTGCGCCAAGCAGCGACGTTCAGTCTAACCCCACTATTGTCTGCTGGAATGCTTATCGGAATTTGTCTGTCGTCTGTGACAAAATTTGGTCGGCTATTCCATTGGTGGTTGTTGGCGATTTTTCTATTTGCGTTCAGCGCGGCCCGCGGGCATTGGCATTCGTGGTATTTTTTACCAATTGCCCCTGTAGCGGCGGCTTTTGCTGCTTTGCCATGCGATGTCGTTTTGTCCAGAATCGCACGAGAGAGTCATTCCAAAATCATTAGCGCTCTTGTCCTACTTCTTTTTTTTGCTTTCACATCTTACCTTTCTTTCGCTTATGTTAGCCCTCTTTATGAACCATGGGGCATGCCATCCTTTCATGCGGGAAATGCATTAAATCGAATCGTGCCACCTCATGCTCTTATCATTGTAGCTGACGGCGGAGATCCTACATGCTTGTACTACAGCAAACGAAAAGGCTGGCATTTTCTTGCTGATTTCGGAAAACCACCGATCGATAGCCATGAAGCAATAACTGAACTTGAGAGGCTCAGAGGACAAGGAGCAGATTATCTCACGTTTGTTCGTAATACATTCTGGTGGTTAGACTACTATCACCAATTTAGGGAACATCTTGATTCCCGTTATCGGCGGATAAAAGTCACTGAAGAGTATATTATTTTCGACTTAACGCCTGTGAAGGCCGCGTAGTCAATTCCAGGAGGGTTTGACAAATCGACTCTATCACCGAAGCCTTACTTCTTCGCTCGTCATCGAATTCAACGATTCAATCTAGTTTTCGTAATACAAAAACAATTACCCAGCCATTGCAGCGACTTTGTCGCGCATAGGAGTGCCAAGATTAGCTCGAGCCGATTCCGGCACTGCGGTTACTTCTACGATAGAGGAAGGCCCGTTTCCATTGGCCCGCACTAAAAGCTGGCGAGAGTGGAAGGGACGCAGGGTCGCTCGATGGCCGACGCTGAATACAGTCGTGCTGCCAAGCCGCTCGCGCACCAGTCGGTAGAGGCGCGCCTCCGTGGGCTCGTCCACTGCCGAGGTCGCCTCATCGAGGAACAACCATTCGGGCTTCTGCACGAGCGCGCGGGCAAAGGCGATGCGTTGCTGTTCGCCGGGGGAAAGTTGGAGCGCCCAATGGCCGGCCTCGCCGAGCCGCTCGGCGAACTCAGGGAGCCCGACTGCCACTAGCGTCTCGCGCAATGTCGCGTCATCAAACCCAGCCGTTGGCGTTGGGTAACTCACCACTTCGCGGAGCGTACCGATTGGTAGGTAAGGTTTCTGCGGAAGAAAGAGAACTCGGGCGTCGCGCGATCGACGGATCTCGCCATGCCCAAAAGGCCAAATTCCCGCGATGGCACGGACCAGCGTACTCTTGCCGGATCCCGAAGCTCCCCCCAGGAGAACTGTGTCTCCGCGCTGGAGCGAGAGATTCACATTCGCGATGAGCGGCTGACCATCGGGCAGGTGGAGATCCACGCCCTCCACTGTTACGTGCCCTATGCCGCCATCGACACGTCGTACGCCTCCTTCGGTCGCCGCCCGGATGCGCACGCGTTCTAGCGCGCGCTCGAACCCGGAAAGTCTCTCGACTACCGAGCACCATTCGGCGATCTGCTTATAAGACTGGATAAAGAAGCTGAGCGAATCTTGTAGCTGGTTGAAAGCCCCGACCGTCTGCATGAGGCCTCCGAGCGCGAGCTCGCCCCGGAAGTAACGCGGCGCCGCCACCACGGACGGGAAAATCCAGGCCGCTTGACCATAACCTGCTGTAAAGTAAGTCAGGCGCTTCTGCCGCCGCATAATGCTCCACCAATTGGCCACTACCGCTTCGAACCGTTCGCGGAAAGAACGCAATTCGTCGGCCTCGCCGCGGTAGAGCGCTATCCCTTCGGTGTTCTCGCGGAAGCGCACCAGGCCGAATCGGAAGTCGGCTTCACAACGCTGCTTGTCGAAGTTCAGCCGCACGAGCGGGCGACCGATCCAGTCGGTGAGCCAAGTGCCGCCGATAGCGTACAAAATGGCAGCCCATACCAAGTAGCCGGGCAAAGTGAGAGAGGACCAGCCAAGCGGGACCGTGAGCGTCCCGGAAAGGGCCCAGAGGATCGCCACAAAAGCAACCATCGTCACCACGGCACGCAACCCTCCCATGACGAGAGTAAGGGTATAGGATACAAGCAGGTGAACGTCTTCGGCGATGCGCTGGTCGGGATTGTCGGCCTCACGCGCTTCGAGCTGCATCCGATAGTAGGCCCCATTGGCCAGCCAAGCGCGGAGGTATCGCTCGGTAAGCCAGCGCCGCCAGCGGATCTCAAGCATCTGGTTAAGGTAAAGCTGATAGACGGCGAAGAAGATATAGACAACTATTAGCCAGGACACGCGGAGCAACTGATGAAGAAATTCTGTTTGGTCTTTATTCTGAAGGGCGCTGAAGAACGCGTTATTCCAATGATTAAAGAGCACACTGATGTGAACCATCCCGAGAGTAAGTCCGACCACGACGACGAGCAGTCCCCACGCCGCCCAGCGGTCCTCTGAAGACCAATATGGTCGGATTATGTTCCATGCCGTTGGAAGTAGTTGACGCAGGCGAGTTGTAGATCGAGCCTCCGGAGGATCGGCAGTCACCACGCCGAGAGCGCCGCCCGCAGGTCCCTGACAATCGGTTACGGCAGAATTTTTCCGTTCGTTTCTGTTATGCAGTCGCTTGCGCACTAGTCACCTCCGGAGATTCCTTGTGTGTCACTTTTCCGTTTGGCGATTCGCCGATCTCTCGTAGCAAGACGGCCAAAGTAGCTGCTCGTGCCTGCCTGTTGGAGACGACTGAACCCGCCGTAATACACACGTCATCCCACAGAGGATTTGCACTACTGTTCACAGATTTCCGCCAATCGATCTTTTCCAGTAGCCTAAGTTTCCTTTGCCAGTCTTCAGGATATTTTGCCAGCAACGTTCTCCCGACGCCTCCTAGAGCACGCAAAACAACCGCATGAGTGTTGATTTTTTCTTGACGGAGTTCGGCAGCGCTAAGTACACCATTTTTGACTTTCTGCCAGTCACCAATGATCTGTGAAAGCTCTGTCCAGTATTCGACAGCCCGCTTGAGAATTTCTGCGTAAGCCGGTGATCCCTGCTCAGCGATTTTTTTACCCAGCAATTCTTCATTCGCTTCGTATAAAGCGGAAACGGTAAAAAGCTTAGGAGACCTGCGCGGGATCGTTACCTTCTCTTTATCCACCATGTCTCGGAATACGTCGACCTGCTCGGCTAGCTCCATTGTGAGTGCGGAAAGGTTATCTCGACGATCATAGAGCATCCCTAATGATTTTGAGGTCTGCTGCACGAATCGATTTAAATCTGAGAACATCTGCTGTAGCCGTTCCAAATTCTCCGTCTCAAAGAGAAGCACCGAAATTTTTTCCTTCCCAAGCGCAGGATTCTCTTTGAGTGCCGCGGCAATCGCCGCGCATCGATGCTGGCCATCGTTGATGATAAATTCGGCGTTTTCGAGCTCCATCTCTAGAGTTCCAAATTCAGCATTCTCTGCTGAAGAGACGAACTTTACCGGACACGAATAGGACGCAGTGATCGAGGAAAACAGGTATCCGTCCTCATTTTCGAGTATGTACCTCGTAATGTCTGGAACTCTTGCCTTGTTCAGAACTCTTTGCGCCCGCAGTTCCGGAGGGCAGTGTTCCCAATCATTAAACTTGAACAAATGAGGAATCTCTGAAAGCGGAATCAGTAGTGAATAGTACTGACGCCCGCCGATCGTTCCCCTCATTACAGGAAAAGAAACTTTCATTTGGTAATTACCTTTGTTGTCATCA
>Ga0114129_10013624_pt1 | contig 11586 bp, 10 predicted proteins | sample RhiMetdeltSRZDD1_FD_80071 | JGI IMG/M metagenome (GOLD analysis project Ga0114129, IMG submission 80071) | Populus rhizosphere microbial communities from Tennessee, USA - Rhizosphere MetaG P. deltoides SRZDD1 (version 2) (version 2) | ecosystem: Host-associated > Plants > Roots > Rhizosphere >... | reverse complement strand
GCCGCCTCGAGATCGGCATCGGCACAGACGATATTGGCAGCGTTGGAGCCGAGCTCGGCTACGAAATGCTTGGCGCCGGCCGCACGCGCCAGCTCAACACCCGCGCTGGTGCCGCCAGTCAGGCTTACGGCGTTGATCAGCGGATGCGCGCACAGGAGCCGCGCGGTGTCGCGGCCGCCGGGCACGACATTGAACAGTCCATCGGGGACGCCGGCCTGCTTGAACGCCCGCGCGAGCAACAGCGTGACCTCGGTGCCGGGCGGAGAGGGCTTCACCACCACGGCGTTCCCCATGGCGAGCGCCGGCCCGAGTTTCTGGATCAGCAGGTTGGCGGGCGCGTTGAATGGGGTGATCGCCGCCACGACGCCATACGGTACCCGCACCGTGAAGCCAAAGCGGCCGGCGCCCAGCGGGGTCGTATCGAGCGGCAACACCTCGCCGCCAAGGTGCGGCAGCTGCGTGGCGCAGGCGCGGAGCAGCTGGCCGGCCCGCTTGGCCTCGAAGGTCGCGGCGCGCCGCGGCTTACCAATAGTACGGATCAGCGAGTCGATGATCGCCCCTTCCGCCTTGTCGACGGCATCGGCCGCCGCATTGAGCCATTCGACACGCTTCGCCGTCGTGCTCTCCTGGTGCGCCACGAAGGCGGCCTGCGCGTTCTCCACAGCGGCATCCACGTCCGCCGCATCGGCCTCGATCATCTGGCAGGCGGGACGCTCGTCGACCGGCGAGACGAGAGTGGAGAAACCAGCGACAGAGCGCGTGTGCTCGGCGCCGCCGATCCACGGATAGAGTTTTGGCAGCTGCGTGCTCGCACCCGGCAGCGGCGTATCGATCTTGTTCATGGCGACCTCACTCGATGCGCGCGCCGGAGGCTTTCACCACCTCTTGCCATTTGGTGCGCTCGCTGCGGGCGAATGCGGCAAACTGGTCCGGCGCCATCGGCGACGGCTCGCCGCCCAGTTTCCTCAGGGACGTGATCACCTCAGGCGTCTCGAAGATGCGCCTCACCTCGTCGGCGATTTTGTCGATGATCGGCCGCGGCGTGCCGCCCGGGGCAAACAGGCCTTGCCAGCCGGTCGCCTCATAGCCCGTCACCGTTTCGCCGATCGTAGGCACTTGCGGCGCGGCCGGACTGCGCGATGGCGTGGTCACGGCGATCGCCTTCGCCGCGCCCGACTGGGCATGCGGCCATGCGGTCGTCATGCTGTCGAAGGCAAGATCGATATGCCCGCCGATCATGCTGTTGAGTTCTTCGGAGGTGGAGCGGAACGGCACATGGACCATCTTGGTCCCGGTCGCCAGCTGAAACATCACGCCGGAAAGATGGGACGAGGTGCCGACGCCGGACGAGCCGAAGCTGATCTTCCCCTCGTTGGCCTTGAGATAGTTGATCAGCTCGGGGACCGTGTTGGCCGGAATTTTCGGGTTGGCATAAAGCAGATTGGGCAGCTTGATCAGCAGCGAGATCGGCTCGAAATCACGCTCCACGTCGTAGGCAAGCTTCGCATAGAGAAACGGATTGATCGCGTGGGTGCTTACCGTGCCGATGAACAAGGTGTAGCCGTCGCTCGGTGCCTTGGCGACGTAGGCGGCGGCGATGCTGCCGCCGGCTCCGCCGCGGTTTTCCACCACGAACGGCGTTCCGAACTTCGCCTGCAGGTGCTGCGTCAACAGGCGCGCAAGCAGATCCGCCGAGCCGCCGGCCGAGAACGGCACCACAACGGTGACTTGGCGCTGCGGCCAGTCCTGCGCCTTCGCCGATTGCATGCCGAGGATGAGAACGGCGGCCAGACAGCCGGCGAACAGCGCCCCCAGGCGATTGCGTTTCGTCTTCATGATCTGCCTTTCGGTTGCGGCGGTCTGAACGTGCAGACGGGCCTGCTCAGTCGAGGCGTGCACCCGATGCCTTGACGACATCCCGCCACTTGGCGCGTTCCGATGCCAGAAAGTTTGCGAACTGCTCCGGCGCGGACGGGGCCGGCTCAGCTCCGAGCTCCTTGAGCTGCTTGGTGACCTCCGGCAGCTCCAGAATCCGCTTGGTTTCGGCCGCGAGCTTGTCGATGACGGTTCGCGGCGTTCCGGCCGGAGCGAACAGACCTTGCCAGGCAGTCGCCTCGAAGCCTTTGACCGTCTCGCCGATGGTCGGCAGGTCCGGCGCGGTGGCGCTGCGTTGCGGCGTGGTCACGGCCAGTGCTCGGACCGAGCCGGCTTTGGCGTGCGGCCAGGCCGTGGTCATGCTGTCGATGGCGAGATCGATATGCCCGCCGATCATGCTGTTCATCACCTCGCCGGTGCTGCGGAAAGGCACATGCTCCATCTTCGTTCCGGTCGCCATCTGGAACATGACCGAGGAGAGATGCGAAGACGTGCCGATGCCCGACGAGCCGAAATTCACCTTGCCGTCGTTCGCTTTGAGATAATCGATCAGCTCCGGCACCGTCTTGGCCGGAATCTTCGGATTGACGAACAGGAGATTGGGCAACGTCGCGAGCAGCGTCACCGGCTGGAAGTCGCGATCCACGTCGAACGGAAGCTTCGTGTACAGGAATGCGTTGATCGCGTTCGAGCTGACCGTTCCGACCAGCAGCGTGTACCCGTCGTTGGGGGCTTTGGCGACGTAGCCGGTGCCGATGCTGCCGCCGGCGCCGCCCCGGTTCTCGACCACGAAGGGTGTGCCGAACTTCGCCTGCATGTGCTGGACGAGAATGCGCGCGATCAGGTCGGTGGAGCCGCCGGCCGCGAAGGGGACCACGACGTTCACCTGACGCTGCGGCCAGGTCTCCTGGGCCTGCAATGGCACCGCGAAAGCAAACATTGCCGCGACATAAACAGCCAGCACTCGACCCATCACCAAAACCTCCGTGGTTTTCGCCAACCCATTTTCGCGGATGGTCCTATATTGCGGCGCCGCTTAGCAAGGCCGGCCGTTCTTTACAGCCCTTGCCCCGCCATGCATCAATCCGGCAAAACCGGCAGACGGGAAAGGCCAAGGTGAGAAAAGGCCGCAGCAAGTGGATCGGCCAATCGGTCCAGCGCCTGGAAGACCCTCCGCTGGTGATCGGCCGCGGCCGGTTTGCCGGTGACATCTCCTTCCCCCATCAGCTGCACATGCGGATCGTCCGCTCCGGTCACGCCCATGGCCGGATCAAATCCATTGACGTGCGCGCCGCTCGCGCCCTGCCCGGCGTCTCTGCCGTTTGGACCTCGGCCGACATTGCCGACGTGCCGCCGGTCGATTTTCGCGAAGGCCCGATCGAGAAGCTTGCTGCCTATCGCCAGCCGGTGCTCGCCACCGACAAGGTCCGCTATGTGGGCGATCCGGTCGCCGCGGTGTTCGCCGAAGACCCGTACGTGGCCGAGGACGCCGCCGACCTCATCACGATCGAAATCGACGAACTGCCAGTGGTCCTCGCTGCGGATGCGCCGACGTTCGAGTTCTCGCCCGGACGCGACAGCGAACCGGACCTGCTGCATCAAGGATACGGCGACGTCGAATCTGCCATGCGCGCGGCGCACACCGTGGTCGAGCTCGATCTTACGATCGGGCGCCATAGCGGCGTGCCGCTGGAGACGCGCGGCGCCATCGGCCGCTACGACGCGGCACGCGACGTGCTCGAGCTGCACGGCGCCGCCAAGGTTCCGCATCGCAACCGCGACCTGCTGGCGCGCATGCTCAGGCGCGATCCGTCCTCGATCCATGTCCATGAAGCCCATGTGGGCGGCGGGTTCGGAATTCGCGGCGAGCTTTATCCGGAAGACGTGCTGGTGTGCGTCGCCGCCATGCGCTTCAAGCGGCCGGTGAAATGGATCGAGGACCGGCGCGAGCATCTCATCGCCGCCAATCACTCGCGCCAGCAGCATCACCACATCCGTGCCGCGGTGGATGCCCAGGGGCAAATACTCGCCATCGACGATGAGTTCTTCCACGACCAGGGCGCCTACGTGCGCACCCATGCGACACGCGTCGTCATGATGACGTGCGGGGTCCTGCCCGGCCCCTACCGCGTGCCCGACTACCGCGCGACCGGACATTTTCGCCTGACCAACAAGACACCGGCGGCGACCTACCGCGCACCGGGACGTTACGAGACGACCTTCGTGCGCGAGCGGTTGCTCGATGCGATCGCGGCAAAGATCGGCATGGACCCGATCGAGCTCCGGCGACGCAACACGATTACGGCGGCGGAAATGCCGTACGAGCGACCGCTCACCGCACTGGGCGAAGAGATCCACTTCGATTCCGGCGATTATCTCGCGCTCCTCGACAAGGTTTTGGCGGCATTCGGCTGGGAGGAGCAGAAACAGGAGGCGGCGCGCCGCCGTTCTGCCGGCGAGATGGTGGGCGTCGGGCTTGCCATGTTCGTCGAGAAAAGCGGGCTTGGCCCTTCCGATGGCGTGCGTATCTCGGTCGACACGTCCGGCGCCGTCGAGGTCCTCACCGGCGGCGCCTCGATCGGCCAGGGTTTCGAGACCGTGATGGCACAGGTCTGCGCCGAGATGCTCGGGGTAGACTACCATCGCATCCGGGTGATCCACGGTCACACCGACAAGATTCCGTTCGGCATCGGCGCGCACGCGTCGCGGGCGACGGTGATGACCGCGAACGCTACCCATGCGGCGGCGTTGAAAGTACGGCAGAAGGCGATCGACATCGCCTCCGAGCTGTTGCAGGCGCCGGCCGAGGCGCTCGACATCCTCGACGGCCAGGTCGTGCGCATCGGTCGGACTGGCGGCCCCTCGATCAGCCTCGGCGAAATCGCCGCCAACCTGGCGCCCACATCGAAGATGCGCGGCAATCGCGAGCCGGGCCTCGCCGCCGAGGGCTGGTTCCATGTGGATCACCAGGTCTATCCCTATGGCAGCCACGTCGCCCAGGTTCGGGTCGATGGCGAGACCGGAGGAGTCGTCATCGAGCGCTACGTCATCGGCTACGACATCGGCCGGGCGATCAACCCGATGCTGGTGAAGGGTCAGATCGTCGGCGGATTCACCCAGGGAATGGGCGGCGCCCTGATGGAGCAGTTCCTGTACAATGATCACGGCGATCCGCTCTGCGTCACGTTTGCCGATTACCTGCTGCCAAGCGCGCGCGAGACCCCGGACGTGGAGATCATCCTCACTGAGGAAGCGCCGAGCCCATTGAACCCGCTCGGCATCAAGGGCGCCGGCGAAAGCGGCATTACGGGTGTCGGCGCGGCCATCGCGTCGGCGATCGATGACGCGATCGGCATTCCCGGCGCCGTCACCGAGCTGCCGATCACGCCGCAGCGCCTGAAGGATCTGATCGACACACGGCGCTAACTCATGTCTGCTCGCAGCTTTTCCGTTTCGTCATGGCCGGGCGACCGATCGCAAAAAGCGATCGGGAGGGTTGACCCGGCAATCCATCCATTTGCATGCTAAATGATGGATGCGCGGATGAAGTCCGCGCATGATGATTCAGAGCAAGCAGCGGGAAGGCGCTAGACCTGCCACACGGTCCGGCAGCCCGGGAGGCATCATGCATACGACCCTCGAATCCCGTTCCCGCAAGCCGGCAGCCCGCGCCGCGCCGAAGCAGGATTTGCGTGCCTGGATCGAGACTTTGGAAGCTGCCGGAGAGCTCACCCTGATCAGCGGCGCCGAGCGCGAGCAGGAGATCGGCGGCATCCTCGACATCTATCAGCGCACACCGAAAAGCCCGGCGGTGCTGTTCGACAACATTCCCGGGTATCCGAGCGGCTACCGGGTGATGGCCAACATCCTGACCTCGGTGCGGCGTATCAACCTAACGCTCGGCCTGCCCGCTGAGGCGACCGAGATGGACCTGGTGCGCTACTGGCGCAATTACATGAAGGAGGCGAAAGCGATCCCGCCGCGCATGGTTCAGTCGGGACCGCTCCTGGACAATGTGAGCAGCGGCGGCGACATCGACCTCCTGAAGATTCCGACACCGCGCTGGCACGAGCACGATGGCGGCTACTACATCGGCACCGGCTGCATGGTGGTGATGAAGGATCCGGACACCGGCTGGATCAATTACGGCGCCTATCGCATCCAGTGCCACGATCGCAACGTCGCCTCGATCATGACCTCCAAGGGGAAGCATGGAAACCTGATCATGCGCCGCTATCACGAGCGCGGCGAGCCCTGCCCCATCGCCGTGGTGGTCGGCATGCATCCGGCCTTGTTCATGGTGGCCGGCATCGAGATTCCCTACGGCAAGAACGAATACGATGCGGCGGGAGGGTTGATCGGCGAGCCGGTCGAGATCATCACCGGCCCGCGCACCGGGCTGCCGATCCCGGCGCATGCCGAAATCGCCTTCGAAGGCTTCGTCCACCCGAACGACCTCATCGACGAGGGACCGCTCGGCGAATGGACCGGGTACTATGCCGGCGGTCTGAAGAAGGAGCCGGCCATCCGCGTCGAGACCTTCATGCATCGCGATGAGCCGATCCTGCTCGGCGCCATTCCGGCCATGCCGCCCAACGACGACACCTTCTACCGCGGCACCTACCGCTGCGGCGCGGTGTGGAATCAGCTGGAAGCCGCCGGCGTTCCGGAGGTGAAAGGCGTGTGGTCGCACGAAGCCGGCGGCAGCCGTCTGTGGCTTACCGTCGCCATCAAGCAGATGTACGGCGGCCACGCCAAGCAGGCCGGCCTGATCGCCTCGCAATGCCACGCGGGCGCCTATGCCAACCGCTTCGTCGTGGTGGTCGACGACGACATCGATCCGGCCGACATGAACCAGGTGATCTGGGCGATGTGCACGCGGTTCGACCCGCGCGAGGGCCTGGAAATTCTGCGCGGCTGCTGGAGCACCGCGCTCGACCCCATGGCGTACAGCCACGACGACCCGCGCAATGCCCGCGTCGTCATCGACGCCTGCCGGCCTTGGAACCGGCGCGAGACCTTTCCGATCGTCGCGCGTTCGAGCAAGGAGCTCGATGACCGCATCCGCTCCAAATGGGCGCACGTCCTGCCGCGCGGGCACTGAGCACGAAAGCAAGGTTGTTTATGAGTGAAAAGCTCGACATCACGCTGAACATCAACGGGCGTGACTATCCCATCCGGGTCGAGGCGCGCAAAACGCTGGTCGACGCGATCCGCGATGAATGCGGCCAGACCGGGACCCATATCGGCTGTGAGCACGGCGTGTGCGGCGCCTGCACCATCATCCTCGACGACGAGGCGGTCCGCTCCTGCCTGATGTTTGCCGTGCAGGCCGTCGGGAAGCGCATCCGCACGATCGAAGGGCTGGCCGATGGCGACAATCTGCACCCGCTGCAGCGTGCCTTCATGGAGCATCACGGGCTGCAGTGCGGCTTCTGCACGCCGGGCTTCCTGATGCTTGCCACCAACGTTCTGGAGAAGCGGCCGGATATCGATGACGAGGAGCTGATCGACGTCCTTGCCTCGAACCTGTGCCGCTGCACCGGTTACCAGAACATCATCAAGGCCGTGCGCGCGGCCGCGCAGGAGATGCGCGGGAAATGAAGCCGCCGCCCTTCCACTATCACGATCCGCGAACGGTCGCCGATGCGGTGAGCCTGCTGGCGCGGCTCGACAATGCGAAGCTCTTGGCCGGCGGCCAGTCGCTCATGCCGATGCTCAACATGCGCTTCGTGCTGCCTGACCACGTGATCGATCTCAATCGCGTGGACGGGCTGAGCTACATCCGCGAGCGCGAGGGAGCCCTCGAGATCGGCGCCATGACGCGCCAGCGCGAGCTCGAATTTTCCGACGTCGTGCGCACCCGCTGCCCCCTGATGCATGAGGCAATCCTGCAAGTCGGCCATCGGCAGACGCGCAACCGCGGCACGATCGGCGGCTCGCTCTGCCATCTCGATCCCGCCGCCGAGCTCGTGTCGGGCGCCGCCGCGCTCGACGCGACCGTTACCGTTGCCGGGCCGAACGGCACGCGCGAGATCGCCTTCGCGGATTTTCCCGTTGCCTATATGACGCCGGCGATCGAGCCGCAGGAAATTTTGACCGCCGTGCGCCTGCCGATCTGGCCGCAAGGACACGGTTACGCGTTTATCGAGTTCTCCCGTCGGCATGGCGACTTTGCCATCGTGTCGGCGGCGGCGCTGCTCGAGCCCGATGCCGGCGGCAAGATCGCTCGCGCTTCGGTGACCCTCGGCGGCATGGGCCAGGGCCCGGTGCGCGGGCGCGAGGTCGAACAAGGATTGCTTGGCCAAGCGCCGGGAGACGATCTGTTCCGCGAACTGTGCGAAAGCTGCCGCGCCATCGAGGCGGTGGACGACATCCACGCGTCCGCCGGCTATCGCCAGCATCTCGCCGCGGTTTTGGCACGCCGCGCGCTCACCAAGGCGGCATCGCGGCTCGGCGCCGCGGGCCGCCCGCACTGACGGCGTGCCCATGGCCGACAAGCGCACGATTTCGGTGACCGTCAACGGCACCCACTACGACAACAAGGAGGTGGAGGTTCGCCTCACGCTCGCGGATTTCATCCGCCATCATCTCGGGCTCACCGGCACCCATCTCGGCTGCGAGCACGGCGTGTGCGGCGCCTGCACCATCCTGCTCGATGGGCTTTCGGCGCGTTCGTGCCTGATGCTGGCGGTGCAGGCCGACGGCCACGAGATCCTGACGGTGGAGGGCATCGCCCCGAGTGTCGACAAGTTGCATCCGTTGCAGGAGGCGTTTCGCGACAATCACGGCCTGCAATGCGGCTTCTGCACGCCGGGAATGCTGACCACGCTCATTGAATTTTTGCGCGACAATCCCGATCCGACCGAAGAGGAGGTGCGGATCGCGATTTCCGGCAATCTGTGTCGCTGCACCGGCTATCAGGGAATCGTCGACGCGGTGTTGGATGCCGCCAAGCGCCTGCAGGCGGCGCCGGCCCGGGTATAGGGTGGGCAAAGGCGCGTTGCGCTGCTTCTCCAGGTGGGCAAAATCGCATGCGCGCCGTGCCCACCATCAAGACAGGCCACGCGATTTTGCCACCCTACGATCGCGTCACTAGAGGAATCCCATGAAAGCTGCCGTCGTCGGTGAATCGGGCGTCGAAATCCGCGACGTGCCAAAGCCCTCGCCCAAGCCGAGCGAGGTGCTGATCCGGGTGCGCGCGTCGAGCCTCAATCGCGCCGACCTCCTGGTGTCGCTCGGTCACCAGCACGGTGCAGTGGGCGGCGTCGGCGCGCGGATCGGGCTCGAATGTGCCGGCGACGTCGAGGCGGTGGGGAGCGAGGTGACCGGGATCAAACCCGGCGACCGCGTCATGGGCTCGGCGGCGGGCGGTTATGCCGAATATGCGGTGACCGATGCCGGCCGCGTGCACCGCATCCCGGCCAACAACATGACCTACGAGCAGGCCGCCTGCTTTCCGGTCGCGCTGCAGACCATGCACAACGCGATCGTTACCGCCGGGCGGCTCAAGCGCGGCGAGACGCTGCTGATCCAGGGCGCGAGCTCCGGCGTCGGCCTCATGGGCATGCAGATCGGCGAGGTCATGGGCGCGAGCCTGGTGATGGGCACGTCGACCAATCCGACCAAGCGTGGGCGGCTCAAGGAGTTCGGCTGCGATCTCGCGCTGGATACGACCGATCCGGCCTGGCCCGAGCAGGTGAAGAACGCGACCGGCGGCAAGGGCGTCGATCTCATCATCGACCAGGTGTCGGCGAGCGTCGCCAACCAGAATCTGGAGGCCGCCGCCATCCTCGGCCGCATCGTCAATGTCGGACGGCTCGGGGGCATGAAGGGCGAGTTCAATTTCGACCTGCACGCGATGAAGCGCATCGACTATATCGGCGTGACATTCCGGACCCGATCCATCGACGAGGTGCGCGAGATCAACCGCCTGATGCGGGCCGACCTGTGGCCGGCGGTGGAGGCCGGCAAGCTGTCTCTGCCGATCGACAAGACGTTCCCGCTCGATCGCGTGGCCGAGGCACTCACCATGATGCGCGCCAACCAGCACTTCGGTAAGATCGTCCTCGTCATATGAAACTTTGGCCCCCTCTCGCATTCCCGGCGATGGCATCGTTTCGCCCGGCGCTCATCGTGGCCGCCGCAATGGGAGCGCTGGCGGCGGTGCCGGCCTTCGCCCAGGATACGATCGCGCAATTCTTTCAGGGCAAGCAGATCAAGCTGATCGTCGGCTCGTCGGCGGGCGGCGGCTACGATACCTATGCGCGTCTGGTCGCCCGTCATCTGGCCAAATACATTCCCGGCACTCCGGCGATCGTGCCGGTCAACATGCCCGGTGCGGCCAGCAATACGGCGGCCGCCCATATCTATAACGTGGCGCCGAAGGACGGCTCCGTCATCGGTGCGCTGCAGACCTCCGCCGTGCTCGATCCGCTGCTTCGCGGCGGCTCGCGCATTCAGCATGACGCCTCGAAGTTCAATTATCTCGGCTCGGCCACCATCGATTATTACATCTGCATCGCGCGCGCCGATGCGGCGGTGAAGTCTTTCCCGGACCTGCTCAAGACTGAGCTCATGGTCGGCGCCAGCCAACCGGGCACGTCGACCTATGATTTCCCGGCCCTGCTCAACAGCATGGTCGGCACGAAGATTCGCATCGTCGCCGGTTATCCCGGCACGCGTGAGATCACACTGGCGCTGGAAAAGGGCGAGGTGCAAGGGCTGTGCGGCTTCAGCTGGTCGAGCCTCTCGGCGCAGCATCCCGATTGGGTGAAAAACGGCTTCGTCCGCGTGCTCGCCCAGGAGCACGACAAGGGACATAAGACGCTCAACGGGATGAACATCCCGCTCACGATCGATTTTGCCAGGAGTGCCGAAAACCGCCGTATCATGGAGCTGATCTACAGTTCGGAAACTTTTGGCCGCCCATACATGATGGCGCCCGGCGTGCCGGCGGACCGCGTCGCGGCATTGCGCAAGGCATTTCTTCAGGCGCTCAAGGATGACGAAGCGGTCGCCGAGGCGCAGAGAATCGGCCTCGATCTGGAGCCGATCTCGGGAGAGGAACTGCAGACGATCGCCGAGAAGATCTACGCCACGCCGCCGGAGCTGATCGAGCGTACGAGGCAGGCGGTAACCTACAAGGCGCCGTGAGTTCGTCCAGCGATGTCTGGCTCACACCTCCGTTCGTTGCTTGCCGCCGTCGCGTTGATAATCCTCGACCCCGCCCTTTCCGCCGCAGAGCTCGCCCGCTTCGCGGTCTCGATCCAGGCCCGGAAGATCGATCCCGCCCAACAGACGTTGCGGGCAAAGCAAGGGGACATTGTCGAACTCGCGTTTTCGTCCGACGAAACCGTGGACCTTCATCTGCACGGCTACGACCGCGAGATTAGCGTACGACCGGGCGCCACGTCGGTGATGCGGATCGAAGCGAAAATCGCCGGAAGGTTTGCCATCGAAGCCCATCGCTTCGGTGCCGGCAGCGGACGTTCGCGCCATGTCGTGCTGCTCTATCTCGAAATTCATCCGCGCTGACGATGCTGCAGTCTCCTGGCAGGATCGTTGCTCCCGTCGCAATGTTCGCCGCGGCCGGGGTGAGCTCCCAGGTCACTGACGACACGACCTCCTGCACCGACCCCGACCCGGGTGCCACCCGGCCGGCGACGAGCACGGTGAAGCCGGCCGGCAGGACGCCGGTGAGCCGGTCCG
>Ga0114129_10013623_pt1 | contig 11586 bp, 12 predicted proteins | sample RhiMetdeltSRZDD1_FD_80071 | JGI IMG/M metagenome (GOLD analysis project Ga0114129, IMG submission 80071) | Populus rhizosphere microbial communities from Tennessee, USA - Rhizosphere MetaG P. deltoides SRZDD1 (version 2) (version 2) | ecosystem: Host-associated > Plants > Roots > Rhizosphere >... | reverse complement strand
CGGCGCGGCGGATCTCCTGGACGTCGGCGCGCGCCGGATGCTCCGGGCGCAGCACGGTCAGCGCGAGCTCGGTGTAGCCCGCGATCGCGGTCAGCGCGTTGTTGATGTCGTGGGCGATGCCGCCGGCCAGCCGGCCAATCGCCTCGAGCTTCTGCACGTGGCGCAGCTGCTCCTCGAGCTCGCGCCGATCGGTGACGTCCTGAACGGTGCCGATCATGCGCAGCGCCTGGCCGGTCGAGTCGCGGATGATGTCGGCCTTCTCGTGCACCCACCGGATCGATCCGTCGCGGCGCAGGATGCGGTGCTCGATATCGTAGGTCTTGCCGCCGGCCGCGGCGGCCGCGGAGGCCGCGCGCACGCGATCGACGTCGTCGGGGTGCACGAACGCGAAGAACGTCGAGGAGCGGCCGTCGAACTCGCCGATCGGCACGCCGAAGATCCGGTGCGTCTCGTGCGACCAGCCGAGGCGATCGGAGTCGTCCAGGTCGGCGACCCAGCTGCCGATGTGCGCGACCTCCTGCGCCTTCTCGAGGAACGCGCGGTGCTGCTGGAGCGCCTGCTCCGCGCGCACGGACTGGCTGATGTCGTGGAAGGTGATCACGCGGCCGACGATCGACGGGCCGACGCAGTGCGGCGCCACGAAGCGCTCGAAGACGCGGCCGTCCTTGAACCGCAGGTGCGTCAGGAACTCGCCCGACAAATCGTCCCACAGCTGCGGCGAGCGCAGGAGGATCGCGTCCGGATCCTCGAGCTGATCGGCGACCAACGCGATCATCTCGTCGGGGTCGTGGCGCGCGGTGACGTCGGCGGGCAGCCGCATCATCTCGACGAAGCGGCGATTGAACAGCACGATGCGGCGCGCGAGACTGACGACCAGGATGCCGTCGTGCGTCGACTCGAGCGTCGCCTCGAGCAGCGCGACGGTCTCTTCCAGCGTGGGTTCGCCGGGCTGGCTCAACACCGTGCACGTGACAGTACCACATCGCTGCAGCGGCCAGCGGCAAGCTGCCAGCCTGAATTAGAATCTCGGGATGCCTTCTTCCCCTGAGACGTGGCCGCCGCTGGCGCTCGCGGACTGGATCGACACCTGCGAGACGCTGCACCGCTGGACCCAGGTGGTCGGCAAGATTCGCATGGCGCTTGCGCCGGCGGTCAACCACTGGTGGCACGTGCCGCTGTACGTCACCGCGCGCGGCCTGACGACGACGGCGATGCCGTGTCCGGGCGGCTCGCTCGAGATCGCGTTCGACTTCGTCGGACACCAGCTGACGCTGACGCACAGCAACGGCACGATCCGGCAGCGCCCGCTTCGGCCCGAGTCGGTCGCCAGCTTCTACGCCGCGACGATGGCCGAAGTGCGCGCGCTCGGCGTCGACGTGAAGATCTGGCCGATGCCGTCGGAGATTCCGTCGCCGGTCCGATTCGATCGCGACGAGCAGCACGCCTCCTACGACGCGGCCGCCGCAGCGCGGTTCTGGCGCGTGCTGCTCGCGGCGGATCGGGTCATGCACGTGTTTCGGAGCCCGTTCATCGGCAAGCACAGCCCGGTGCATTTCTTCTGGGGCAGCTTCGACCTGGCGAGCACGCGCTTCAGCGGGCGCCGCGCGCCCGAACGGCCCGGGGCCGATCAGATCACGCGCGAGGCGTACTCGCACGAAGTGATGAGCGTCGGCTTCTGGGCCGGCACGAGGGACAAAATCGACGCCGCATTCTACGCGTACGCGGCGCCCGAGCCCGACGGCCTCAAGGCGGTGCCCATGCGCCAGGGCGTGCAGTACAGCGACGACTTCAAGATCTTCGTCTATCCGTACGCCGACGCGCGGGCGCAGGGGTCGCCCGACGCGGCGGTGCTCGAGTTCTTTCAGTCCGTGTACGACGCGGCGGCGGATCTCGGACGCTGGGATCGCGCAGCGCTGGAAAGGCGCGGGACCGATGGCTGACGAAAGCTGCGCGCACATCGACGGCCTCGCCGCCGTCAAGGCGCCGAAGGCGCACCTCTGCGAAGAGTGCGTGAAAATCGGCGCGCAATGGGTCCATCTGCGCACGTGTCAGACGTGCGGGATGACGCTCTGCTGCGACTCATCGCCCAATCGCCACGCGAGCCGGCACGCGCGAAGCGTGAAGCATCCGGTGATCGCGTCTGCCGAGCCCGGCGAGCGATGGCTGTATTGCTTCGCCGACGATGCCTACGGAGAATACTGATCCCGACCCGGCGCCCTGAATCGAGGAGCGTGGCATGAGAACGCTGAGACCGTGCATTGCCGAATTCCTCGGCACCTTCTATCTGTGCTTCCCGGGGATTGCCGCGATTCTCGCGACGAAAGGCATGGAGCCGGGCGCCGCGCTCGTCGTCATCGCGCTCGCGCACGGCCTCGGCCTGAGCATCGCCGTGAGCAACTTCGGCGCGATCTCCGGCGCGCACGTCAACCCGGCCGTGACGTGCGGATTCGTCGTGACCGGCCGCACCACGCCGGCGCAGGCGGTCGTCTACATCATCTCGCAGCTGCTCGGCGCCACGACTGCCGCCGGCTTCGCGCGCGTGATCTTTCCCGCTGACGTCGTCGCCGCGCAGCATCTGGGCCTGCCGCTGCCGGCGCCGTGGGCGTCGACGGGCACCGTGCTCCTGACCGAGTTCATCCTCACCTATCTCCTGATGACGTCGGTCTTCGGCAGCGCGGTGGACGAGCGCGGCCGCAATGTGAAGATCGGCGGCTTCGGCATCGGCCTCACCGTCGCGTTCGACATCCTCGCCGGCGGCGCCGTGACCGGCGCCTCGATGAATCCGGCACGCTCGTTCGGCCCGGCGCTCGAGCTGATGCAGTGGCAGTGGCACTGGGCGTACTGGGTCGCGCCGATCGCCGGCGCCTGCACCGCGGCGCTCGTCTACGAGCACCTGTTGCTGAAGCCGATGGCCCCCGAGGTCGATGAACCTCGAGCGATGAAGCGGTAGCGTCGACCGAGGGCGCCTGCGGCCATGCCAGTATGCAAGCGCGTCAGCGCTTGCATACAACGGCATCAGCGCGTGGGGGTGGGGCCCCACGCGAAAGTAAATGAGGTCGATGAACCTCGCGCGATGAAGCGGTAGCGTCGACCTCGCGCGATGAAGCGGCAGGGGCGATCCGGCGCTAGACCGATCCGTACACCTGCCACGACCGCGTCAGATAGTCGCCCATCGTCAGCGCCAGCAGGATCGCGAGCCAGAACACGCTCCCGATCACGACGGCCCACGTGAGCCGCGTGCTGTACCGCACGTGCATGAAGAAGAGGACGACGAGCGTTGCCTTCGTGACCGCGATCGTCAGCGCCGCGACGATGTTCAGCACTCCGAGATCGATGTACGCGATGGCGACCGTCAGCGCGGTGCCCAGCATCAGCAGCGCGAAGATCGTGTAGTAGACGCGCGTCGGGACGATGTGGTCGGTCATGTCGCCAGGCAAATCGCTCGGCTCAAGCCGAGCCATGTTCAGACGTGCCTCCCGATCAAGTACAGCAGCGGGAAGAGGAAAATCCACACGATGTCGACGAAGTGCCAGTAGAGGCCGCTGATCTCGATCGGCGCGTAGTACTCCGTCGTGATCGTGCCGTTCCACGCCCATCGCAGCATGAACAGCATGAGGCCGATGCCGATGATCATGTGCAGCGCGTGCAGCCCGGTCATCATGAAGTACAGCGAGAAGAAGATCTGCGCGTGCTTCAGGTACTCGGCCTCCGCGAACCGGAATCCGGGCCCCGGGATGTGGTGCTCGACGAGCTTGTGGTAGTACTCCACGCTCTTGATGCCGAGGAACACGCCGCCGAGCGCCATCGTCGCGACGAGCAGCCAGACGAGCGCGCGCCGATTGCCGGTCTGCGCCGCATGGACCGCGAGCGCCATGGTGAGGCTGCTCGTGATCAACACCGCCGTGTTGATGCCGCCGAGCATCACGTCCAGCTCGCGGCTGCCGGCCGCGAACGCGCCCGGATACGCGTTGCGATAAACCGCGTAGGTCACGAACATCCCGCCGAAGAACAGCACCTCGGTGACGAGAAACACCCACATCCCCAGCGTCGATGCCTCCTTCTGCTGCTCGAGGTCGTCGAACTGGTGCGCGAGCGCCGCCGGGTGTTCCGCCGCGGGATGCGCTCCCGCGTGATCAGCCAAAGTACTCCTCCACGCGCGCCGGATACTGGTACGGCTCCGAGTCGACCACCGGCGTCTCGGCGAAGTTCTCCGTCGGCGGCGGCGATGTCGTCGTCCACTCGAGCCCGGCCGCGCCCCATGGGTTCGCGCCGGCGAGCGGTCCGTACCTGAGCGACCACATCAAGTACACCATCGGGATCAGATAGCCGACGCCGAGGATCGACGCGCCGGCCGACGACAGCACGTTCAGCACCTGAAAGTCCGGCGGATAGGCGTGGTAGCGCCGCGGCATGCCGAGATAGCCCAGGACGAACTGCGGGAAGAACGTCAGGTTGAAGCCGATGAAGATGATGAACGCGCTCACCTTCGCGAGCGCCTCGTTGTACAGCCGGCCGCTGATCTTCGGCCACCAGAAGTGCAGGCCGCCGAGATAGCCCATGATCGTCCCGCCGACCATGATGTAGTGGAAGTGCGCGATCACGAAGTAGGTGTCGGTGACGTGCACGTCGACGGCAATCGTCGCGAGAAAGAGTCCCGTCAGTCCGCCGATCGTGAAGAGGCCGATGAAGCCGTAGGCGTAGAGCATCGGCGTCTCCCACGACACGGCGCCCTTGTACATCGTCGCCGTCCAGTTGAAGACCTTGACCGCCGACGGGATCGCGACGAGGAAGCTGAGGATCGAGAAGATCATCGCCGCGTACACCGATTCGCCGGCGACGAACATGTGATGGCCCCACACGAGAAAGCCGAGCACCGCGATCGCGAGGCTCGCGAACGCGACGAAGTGGTAGCCGAACACCGGCTTGCGGCAGCCCGCCGCGACGAGCTCGCTGATCACGCCCATCGCCGGCAGCACCATGATGTAGACTGCCGGGTGCGAGTAGAACCAGAAGAGATGCTGGAACAGCACCGGGTCGCCGCCGACGGTCGGATCGAAGAAGCCGAAGTGGAACAGGCGCTCGGCGGCGACGAGCAGGACGGTGATCGCGATCACGGGCGTGCCGAGCACGTTGATCAGGCTCGTCGCGTAGGTGGACCAGATGAACAGCGGCAGGCGGAACCACGTCAGCCCCGGCGCACGCATGCGGTGGATCGTGACGATGAAGTTCAGGCCGGTGAGGATCGACGAGAAGCCGGTGATGAAGATGCCGAGCGCCGTCGGGATGACATTGGTCGTGGATGATACGGTGCTGAACGGCGCGTAGAAGGTCCAGCCGGTGTCCACGCCGCCGGCCACGAGGGCGTAGAGCGTGAACAGCCCGCCCAGCATGTAGATGTACCAGCTGAACAGGTTCAGCTTCGGAAACGCGAGGTCTTTCGCGCCGATCATGATCGGCACGAGGAAGTTGCCGAGCACAGAGGGGATCACGGGGATGAGGAAGAAGAACACCATCATCACGCCGTGCATCGTGAAGAGCTTGTTGTAGGTTTCGTCGCTGACGAGGTCGCCGGCCGGCGTCGCGAGCTCCAGGCGGATGACGACCGCGAACGCGCCGCCGACGAAGAAGAAGAACGTCACGGCGGCCAGATACAACAGCGCGATGCGCTTGTGATCGCGGGTCAACAGCCACGACTTCACGCCGTAGCCGTCGTTCAGGTAGTGGCGCAGGGGCAGGAGGACGGTCGGAGTCATTTGTTCGTGTTCTGCGGCTGCGCCTGCAGCGACTTCACGTACTCGATCAGCTGCAGCAGCTGCTCTTCGCTGATCAGGCCCTGAAAGGCCGGCATGATCGGCTGGAAGCCGGCGGTAATCTTCGCGCCCGGCATCAGGATCGACTCGCGGATGTAGGCTTCGTCGGCGAAGACGGTTCCGCCGCCCTGCAGCTCGACGATCTTGCCGAACAGCCCCTGCAGGACGGGCCCGCGGCCCTGCGCGTCGCCGCGGTGGCACGTGATGCACGCCAGGTCCTGGAACAGCTTTTCGCCCGCCGACGCGAGCGATCCCTCGGGCGCGCCGCCGCTCAGCCACGTCTGGTACTCGGTCGGCTCCATGACGACGACCTGGCCGGTCATCCCCGAATGCCGCGTGCCGCAATACTCGGCGCAGAAGATCTGATAGCGGCCCGGCTTGGTCGCGTGAAACCAGGCGCTGACGTACCGGCCCGGAATCACGTCGACCTTGGTGCGAAACGCGGGCACGAAGAAGTCGTGGATGACGTCCTCGGAGGTCGCGATCAGCTTCACGTTGCGCCCGACGGGGACGTGCAGCTCGTTGATCTCGCGCTGGCCGTCGAGGTGCTGGAACTTCCACATCCACTGTTTGGCGACGACGTAGATGTTCAGCGTGTCCTCGGGCGGGCGCGCCATCGCGAAGTACACGCTCGCGCCCCAGACGAAGAACACCATCGTGATGAGCAGCGGCACGACGCTCCACGTGACTTCGAGCGCCATGCCGCCGTGAATGCGCGCGCCGATTTCGTCGGCGGTGCGGCGGCGGTACTTGATCGCGTAGTAGACGATCAGCCCCGCGATGAGCAGCGCGAAGAAGATCGACACCCCGAGCAGCAGGAAATAGAGCGCATCCACGCGCCCCGCCATCGTCGACGCGCGATCAGGAAAGAGGGGCGGCATGCCTTCGGTCGCGCCGGACCATCACGACGATGAAGCCGACGAGCGCGAGAACGGTTGCGGCGGCGGCGAGGCGCAGCGCGCGCATGATCGCGAAGCCGTAGCGGCCGCGCTCCGGGTCGTAGTGGTAGCAGTAGAGCAGCACCTGATCGATCGGGCCGCCGACCCTGCCCGCCGACGCGTCGACGATCGCCAGGCGCAGGTCGCGCGCGCCGTAGTCGATGCCGAACAGGTACCGCGCGAGGCGGCCGTCCGGGGTGAGGACGGTGATCCCTGCGGGATGCGCGAACTGCTTGATCTGGGCGTCCCACACGTAGCGGAAGCCGACGGCGTTCGTCAGCCGATCGATCGCGGGCCGATCGCCGGTGAGAAAGTGCCAGCCCGCCTCGGCACGCGGCCGTTTGTAGCGCGCGAGGTACGACGCGCGCTTCGCCGCTGCGAGCGCCGGCGTCTCGCGCGTGTCGAAGCTGACGACGACGACCTCGAAGTCCCGGCCCGGGTCGAGTGAGAGCAGCGCCAGCGTGCTGGTCAGGCTGTTGAGGACCTGCGTGCACAGCATGGGGCATTCGTAGTAGACGAGCGCGAGCACCACGGGCCGCGCGCCGAAGTAGTCGCCGAGTCGCACCTCGGCGCCGCGCTCGTCCCTGAGCCTGATGTCGAGGGGAACCATCTGGCTCAGGTTCTGGTCGAAGCCGACCTCGCGCAGCGCCGCCGGCCGCGCCGTCGAAGGCGTCCCCGGATCGCGCCGATACCCGGCCGCGGGCGCGCCCGTCCCCTGCGCGGACGCGAAGGACACAAAGGACACGAAGATCACGACGGCCGCGAACGTGCGCATCGTCATCATTTCGACGGGCGCGCCGGCAGTCCGCGTTGAACCATGAGCTTCATGGCCTCTTCGATTGGGATGCGGACGACTCCCGCGTTCTTGTCCACCCAGCCGTACGTCGTCAGGATGCGGTCTTCTTCGGCGCGCATCTCGAGCAGATCCTGACGCGGCGTCACCTGCAACCGCGGCTCGGGCGGCAGCCGGTGCTCCTGGCCGGCCGCCAGCGGGTAGTCGGGCTCGACCCGGCGCGCCTCGCGCGCCGAGAAGAACGCGAACAGCACCCAGATGGCGAAGTGGATGAACGCCGCCGCGATCGTCAGCCCGAGCCCGAAGCCGAGGATCGCGCGGATGTTGACGTCGCTCTGCTCGTGGTGGACTTCCGGGTTCGTCACCATCAGTTTGCTTTTGCCCGTTCCAGAATTCGGCCGAGCGCCTCCTCGAACTGCGGATCGTGCAGCGGCAGGATCGCGCGGCCCCGCAGCTGGAACACGAACGCGGCGAGCCAGAATGCGAACAGCGACGGCGGCAGCAGCACATCCAGCCAGCTCACCGACACGCCGTCGACGTGGAACTCCGGCGCGATCAGCCAGAACAGATCCACGACGCGCATCACCAGGATGCCCGCCGCGACGTAGATGATGAGCTGCGGTTCGCGCTTGACCGTTCGCGAGAGCAGCAGGACGAACGGCACCACGAAATGGAACGCGACGAGCACGAGGCCGACGCCGCGCCACCCGGTCTGCAGCCGGTGGAGGTACCAGGAGATCTCCTCGGGCAGGTTGCCGGCCCAGATGATCAGGTACTGCGAGAAGGAGAAGTACGCCCACAGCATCACGAAGGCGAGCATCAGGTTGCCGAGATCGTGAAAGTGCGCGCCGACGATGATGCGGTCGAGCGGCGGCCGGCGGCTCAGCCAGACGGCGACGGCGATGAGAAACGCCATCGCGGAGAGTCCCTCGCCGCCCAAGATCAGCACGCCGTAGATCGTCGAGAACCAGTGCGGCTCGAGCGACATCAGCCAGTCGAACGACGCGAACGTGATCGTCAGCCCGTAGGCCACGAGGCCGCCGGCGCTCAGGAGCTGCATGCGGCGCGCGTAGCGCGGATCGCCCGCCTCGTCCTGCTCGAGCGACCACGCGTTCAGAAAATAGGTGACGACGTTCCACACGAGGAAATACACCGCGGCGCGGACCAGGAAGAAGGGTGTGTTGAGGTACAGCTGCTTGTGCTGCAGCACCTCGTCGCGCGCGACGGCCGCCGCGTCGGTCCACGGGTAGAGCCGATGCATGCCGAACGCAATCGGCAGGAACAGCAGCGTCACGAGCGGCAGCGTCCGCGTGGCCGCGCCGAGCGGCCGGCGAATGACGACGCCCCACGCGCCGCCGGAGAGCTGATGGACCATGCCGAGCGCCAGGCATCCGAGCGTGATGCCGAGCACGAACATGTACGCCATCAGGTACGACTGCAGGAACTGCGTCGAGTTGACGAACACGCCGACGAGCGACACGCCGAGGCCCACGCTGCCGGCGATCTGCAGCTGACGCTGTCGCTCCCCGAGCTCCGGGATCAGCTCGCCCGCGGTTTGACCGAGCGCCATTACTGCACCTTGCTCCGCTCGCTCGGCGGCACATCCGCGAGCGCCGCGTGCCCGCTGAGCTGAAGCGCGCGGATGTACGCGGCAATCGCCCAGCGATCCTCGGCCGGGACCTGGACGGCGTAGTCGGGCATCGCGCCGAAGCCGTTCGTCATCACGTCGACGAAGTGGCCGACCGGCGAGGCGCGCAGGCGATCGAGATGGAAGCTCGGCGGATGGCGATAGCCGCGGCGCACGATCATCCCGTCGCCCTGACCGGTCCGTCCGTGGCACGGCGAGCAGAAGATGTCGAAGCGCTCGCGCCCGCGCGCCATGATCCGGTCGTCCACCGCGAACGGGAACACGGCGGCGTCGCTGCCGTCGATCTTGCCGGTATAGAGCAGCAGGTCGTCGCGCAGCTGTCCGCGCGCCACGGTGCCCGGCACCGGCGGCCGCGCCGACCGCTGGTCGGTAAAGAACGCCGACTCGCGCAGCGGGATGTACTTCGGCTGGTTGTGCATGTCCTGCCGGCAGCCGGCGGCGGCAGCGGCTGACACGACCAGGAGAACCGCAACGTTACTCCGCAACGGTCGTCACCTCGCGCGGATCGAGCGTCTCGAGGAACGCACGCGTGCGCTCGAGATCGAATTTCGCGTCCTTCGCCTCGATGCAGAGGAAGAACCGGTTGCGGCTCGCGAGCGCGAACCGCGGCACGTTGAACACCGGGTGATACGGCATCGGCAGGCCGTTCAGCGCGAGCATTCCCAGCACCGCCGACAGCGCCGCGACGAGGATGGTGCACTCGAACGTCACCGGGATGAACGCCGGCCAGCTGTGAAACGGGCGGCCGCCCACGTTCAGCGGGTACGCGATCGCGGACACCCAGTACTGCAGCGAGTAGCCGCCGATCCCCCCCAGCAGCCCGCCGATCAGCACGACGAGCGGCAGCCGCGTGTGATGGCCGCCGAGCGCCTCGTGCAGCTCCTCGATCGGGAAGGGCGAGTACGCGTCCATGCGGCGGTAGCCCTCGCGGTGCGCGCGCGTGGTGGCCGCGACGAGCGCGTTCGGATCCTCGAACTCCGCCATCAGCCCGTGAATCGCCACTCAGATCACCCGCAGGTCTTCGTCCACTTTCGCTTCCGGCAGAATCGTCCGCATCTCGAAGATCGAGATCATCGGCAGGAAGCGCAGGAACAGGAACAGCAGCGTCAGGAACAACCCGATCGTCCCCACATACGTCGCCCAATCCCACATCGTCGGACTGTAGCGGCCCCACGCCGACGGCAGGAAATCGCGGTGCAGGCTCGTGACGACGATGATGAAGCGCTCCAGCCACATGCCGATGTTGACGACGATCGCGATGACGAAGAGCGTCACCGTGTTGCTGCGTACGCTCTGGAACCACAGCGCCTGCGGCACGACGATGTTGCAGACGATGAGCGCCCAGTAGAAGGGCGCGTACGGTCCCGTCATGCGGTTCCAGATCATGAAGCCTTCGTACTGGTTGCCGCCGTACCACGCGATGAACGCCTCGACGGAATACCCGTAGGCGACGATGAGCCCCGTCACCAGCATCACCTTCGCCATGTTCTGCAGGTGGCGCAGCGTGATGAAATCCTCGAGGCCGTAGACCGCGCGAATCGGAATCGCCAGCGTCAGCACCATCGCGAAGCCCGAGTAGATCGCCCCCGCGACGAAGTACGGCGGGAAGATCGTCGTGTGCCATCCGGGCACGATGCCGATCGCGAAGTCGAAGCTGATCACCGTGTGCACCGAGACCACGAGCGGCGTCGCCAGGCCCGCGAGGAGGAGGTAGGCCGTCTCGTAGCGGTGCCAGTGGTGCGCCGACCCGCGCCACCCCATGGCGAGCGCGCCGTACAGCATCCGGCCGACGCGCGACTGCGACCGGTCGCGCAGCGTCGCGAAGTCCGGAATCAGGCCGACGAACCAGAACAGGAACGACACCGTCGCGTAGGTCGAGATGGCGAAGACGTCCCACATCAGCGGGCTTCTGAACTGCGGCCAGACGCCCATCGTGTTCGGGTACGGGAACAGCCAGTACGCCGCGAGCCACGGACGGCCCGTATGGATCAGCGGAAAGATGGCCGCGCATGCCACCGCGAACAGCGTCATCGCCTCGGCGAACCGGTTGATCGACGTCCGCCACGTCTGCTTGAGGAGCAGCAGAATCGCCGAGATGAGCGTGCCCGCGTGGCCGATGCCGATCCACCACACCAGGTTGACGATCGCGAAGCCCCAGCCGACCGGAACGTTGATGCCCCAGATGCCGGTGCCCTTCACCACGAGATACGTCACCGCGATCATCAGCATGTTGAAGATCGCGAACGAGATCAGGAAGCCGATCCACCAGCCGAGCGGCGTCTTCCGCGTGAGGACGATCGCGCTGATCTTGTCGGTGACCGAGCCGAACGTGTAGCCCGGCGCGATCACCGGCGGCGTGCCGGTCCCGACGACCGCCCGGTTCGGATCCTCGATGGG